>Ga0335072_10005629_pt1 | contig 18438 bp, 15 predicted proteins | sample Lox_Sample_21_FD_206725 | JGI IMG/M metagenome (GOLD analysis project Ga0335072, IMG submission 206725) | Soil microbial communities from Loxahatchee National Wildlife Refuge, Florida, United States - Lox_Sample_2.1 | ecosystem: Environmental > Terrestrial > Soil > Wetlands | place: USA... | reverse complement strand
ATGTCCTGTCCGCCTGCTGCCTTGAGCGCGGGGATCAGCGTGTTCACGCCGCGCTTGGGGACGACGGCCTCGACCGCGTGCATGTCGCCGCGCGCGAGCGAGGTGATCGTGGGTGAGGTCAGAGCCGGGAGGATGCCGGTCACCGCCTCGAGGCTGGCCGCGCTGACGTTGAGCTTCAGCAGCACGCTGTCCCGCGCGCTGATGGCGCCGCGGAGCAGGAGAGCCACGTCCTCCATCGCGTCCCGTTTGGCCCGGTCCGCGTACGCGGCCGGATTGGCGATCAGCTCGGTGTAGCTGGTCAGCAGCGTGTCCAGGATGCGCAGCCCGTTACGCACCAGCGACGAGCCAGTCTCGGTGAGGTCGACAATCGCGTCCACGATGTCCGGCACCTTGGCCTCGGTCGCGCCGTACGACGGGATTACCACGGCCTTGACACCCTGCGTGTCGAGATAGGTGAGTCCGGGGAACTCGGTCGAGATCCGCACACCCTCGGGCAGGTCCGCAGCAGTCTGCCAGGGCACGTTCGCGGGGACGGCGAGCACCACGCGCACCGGTGCCGACGTGGCCTTGGAGTACTGCAGTTCGCCGAGCGACTCGACCTCGGCGCCAGTCTCGGTTATCCAGTCCCGGCCGGTGATGCCGAAGTCGAAGAGCCCCTGCTCCACGTAGGACGGGATCTCCTGCGGCCGAAGGAAGCGGACCCGCTCGATACGCGGGTCGTCGATGCTGGCATGGTAGTCACGCTCGGACGACCGGCGCACGGTCAGGTCAGCTGCGTCGAACAGCTCGAGCGTGGCCCGCTCGAGCGAGCCCTTCGGTATGACCAGCGATAGCACGTCGTTGCAGCCCTTCAAGCCCGGATCAGAGTGCCTGCTCCGAACCGCAAGACTACCGTGGCTGCCTGAGCCGATTTGGGCCAGTACCTGCTGGCAGCGCGCACGGGAGCACGTCAGATGACCTTCGGAGCAGCCGGGGCCCGTCGGCTGCGACCGCCTGCCGGGCTCGAGCTTGCGGCCGAGCAGAACCTCGCGGAGCATTCCTGCCATCTGCACCGCGCGACGCCGGGCATGTCCGTGCGAGAGCTTCCCGACCTGCTGATCGCCGACAGCGGGCTGGCGGACGACTCGTTCAACTTCGCCGGCTCGGCGCGGTTTACCGCGGCTTCAGCGCCAGCCCGAGTTTCTGCCATCGTTGCGGAGCTCGAGGCCACCGGCCGGCCATTTGCCTGGCGAGTCGCCGCGACCTCGACGCCGCCGGCCCTGTCCGCGCTGCTCGCCGACGCCGGGCTGCCGGTCGCCGGATCCGAGCCGGCCATGTGGCGGCCGATCACCGGTGCGGACGGACCTCTGCAACAGCCAGGCGGCCTGGAATTCCGCGTGGCCCGGACGGCAGCCGAGCTGGAGGACTGGGCCTGGGTGCTGGCAGCGACGGCCGATCCGCCCGCACCGACCGTCGTCGAGTTCTTCCGTCGCACGGCTGGCCCGGCCCTGGCTGCCGGGTCACCCGCCCGCTACCTGACGGGCTACAGCGGCGGTCGCCCGGTGTGTACCGCCGAAGTGCTCGTGCACGCGGGCCTGGCCGGGCTGTACAACATCACCACTCTCCCGCGCTGGCAGCGGCGCGGCTTCGGCACCGCGATCACCGGCGCCGCGCTGGCGACCGCGCGCGAGCTCGGCACGGCCGTCGCCGTGCTGCAGGCGTCATCGCAGGGCGAGCCGGTGTACCGGCGGCTTGGCTTCCGGGGGTTCTCCACCGTGACCGAGCACGCGCTGACGCCGTGACCTCGCTGCGGCCAGCGGCGTGGCTAACCTGATCGACATGAGCGACCTGGACAGCGCACGCCGGCTTGCACTGGCGCTGCCGGGCGCCGGCGAGGAACCGCACTTTGACAACACCTCGTTTCGGGTCCGGAAGAAGATTTTCGCGACCGCGCCACCGGACGAGAGCTACCTGCACGTCTTCGTCGGCGAGGACGAGATCGCGGCCTGCCTCGCTGAGGATCCGGCCGTGTTCGAGCCGCTGCACTGGGGCGGCAAGGTCCGCGGACTGCGGATCCGGCTCGCGGCGGCGACTGACGGCCGCGTCGCGGAGCTCCTCGAGGAGTCGTGGCGACGCCGGGCGCCGAAGAGCCTGGTCGCCGAGCTAGATACCGGGCGCCACTAGGCTGCTGTGATCACTGGCGGCGAGCGGGAGGGCAGGCGCCATGGCTGAGGCAGCGGACGTCCTGGTGGTCGGCGCGGGCCTGGCCGGGCTCACCGCCGCCCGTGACCTGACGGCTGCCGGGCAGTCGGTGCTCGTGCTGGAGGCGCGGGATCGCGTCGGCGGCCGCGTGGTGAACTCCGCGATCGGCGACGGCAAGATCGTCGAGATGGGCGGGCAGTGGGCCGGACCGGGCCAGGACCGTGTCCTTGCGATGGCCGCCGATCTCGGCGTCGCGACGTTTCCGACCTACGACGCCGGCCGGAAGGTCCTGTATTTCAACGGGAGACGCGGCACCTACACCGGCGCGATCCCGCGGATCAACCCGCTCGTGCTGGCCGACGTGGGGCAGGCTCAGGCACGTTTCGAGTCGATGGCGAAGCAGGTGCCGCTGCAGGCGCCGTGGACGGCGAGCCGCGCCGCGCGGCTTGACAGCCAGACATTCGAGACCTGGATCCGGCGGAACACGGCGAGCGCGAGCGCCCGCACGCTGCTGGCCCTGGCCGCCGAGGCAGTCTTCGCCGCCGAGCCGGGCGACCTGTCGCTGCTGCACGTGCTGTTCTACTCGCACTCGGGCGGGTCGCTCCAGCGGCTGATCGACACCACGGGAGGAGCACAGCAGGACCGGTTCGTCGGCGGGTCGGCACTGCTGGCGCAACGGCTCGCGGAGCAGCTGCACGCCGCGGTACGGCTGTCGGCCGCGGTTCGCCGCGTCGAGACGCGCAGCGACAGCGTCCTGGCCGTGACGGACGCTGGCGAGTTCTCCGGGCGCCGTGTCGTCGTCACCGCGCCGCCGCTGCTCGCCGGGCGCATCGAGTACGATCCGGTGCTCCCGCCCGCGCGCGACCAGCTGACGCAGCGCACACCGATGGGCTCGGTCATCAAGTGCCAGGTCATCTACGACGAGCCGTTCTGGCGCAAGGACGGACTGAGCGGCCAGGCGACGGGCGACGGCGAGGGCTCGCGAGTGGTCTTCGACAACTCGCCGCCCGACGGGTCGCCCGGTGTCCTGCTGGCTTTCCTGGAGGGTGATGAGGCGCGGCGGCTCGGCCGGGAATCTGTCTCGGTGCGGCGTCAGGCTGTGCTGGACTCGCTGGTGCGCTACTTCGGCCCGCGGGCCGGGACGCCGGACGGCTACGTGGAGCTCGACTGGCAGCAGGAGAAGTGGAGCGGCGGCTGTTACGGGACGCTCTTCGGCCCGAACGTGTGGACGCGGTACGGCGCGGCGCTGCGCGACCCGGCCGGGCTCGTGCACTTTGCCGGGACGGAGACCTCGCCGGTGTGGGCTGGCTACATGGACGGGGCGATCCGGTCCGGCGAGCGCGCCGCAGCCGAGGTGCTGGCCGCCTTGACGGGCTGACCTCGCCGCCGCCGCTGACTCGTGAACCGTGCAGCCCTCCGGATGCCCGGAGGGCTGCACGGTGCCAGAGCTTCAGTCAGCCGCTGCCGCAGCCGGCACCGCGACGACGGGCCGGTCTTCCGGGAACAGGCACGCGTGCTCCTGCACGGTCCCGCCGAGCTGGCTGAGAGGCGGCTGCCGCTCCGCGCACTCCGGCGCGGCGAGCGGGCAGCGAGGCTGGAACAGGCAGCCGGACGGCTCCTGCCGGTCGTCGAGCGGAGCGGTCGGGACGATCCGTGCCGCACCGGGTTCTTCGATGCCGCGCAGCACCGGGATCGCCGACAGCAGGCACTGCGTGTACGGATGCACCGGATGCTGGATGACCGTGTCCGTGGTGCCCCGCTCGATCACCGTCCCGCGGTAGATGACATGCAGCTCGCCGCCAGTGCCGACGTAGCGGGCCGTGGCGACATCGTGGGTGATGAACAGCACCGCAACCCCGACCTGATCGCGCAGGTCGCGCAGCAGCTGGAGAATGCCGAGGCGGAGGGAAACGTCGATCATCGACACGGCCTCGTCGGCGACGAGCACCTCGGGATCGACTGTCAGCGCGCGCGCGATGACCACGCGCTGTCGCATGCCGCCCGACAGCATGTGCGGATAGCGCGGGAGTACGTAGGCGGGGTCAAGCCCGACGAGGCCGAGCAGCTCGTCGCGACGTCCGGCCACCCACGCGCCGTCCTGACCGAGCTGGCGGGCGCGCAGTGCCAGCGGATCGTCCAGGATCTGCCTGATGGTGCGCGTCGGGTTCAGCGCCGAGTAGGGGTCCTGGTGGATCAGCTGGATGCGGCGGAAGTACCGTGCACGGTCCTTCGCCTTGAGGGCTGCCAGGGACTGGCCGTCGACGACCAGGTCGCCGCCGTCGAAGTCCTCGAGGCCGCACAGGATGCGGCCAAGCGTGGTCTTGCCGCAGCCGGACTCGCCGATCAGGCACACGGCGCCCCGGTCGGGGATGGTGAGGCTGACTCCGCGGAGTGCCCGCACGCCCGGGCGGCGCAGCAACCCGCCCCGGCCAGCGAAGGTACGGGTGATCTCCTGCACCTCGATCATGGCGTTTCACCTGCGGCCGCGTAGCAGGCGAAGCGGCGCTCGCCGCCCTCGGTCTTGGTCACGGGCGGCTCCGCCGCCGCGCAGATGTCCATCGCCAGCGGACAGCGCTCGCGGAACACGCACCCCTGACGGGGGATGGAGGTCAGGTCGGGCGGTCGGCCCGGCAGCGGCCGGGCGAGCGCGACGTCGCCGGTGATCCGCGGCATCGCGGTCAGCAGCCCTCGGGTGTAGGGGTGGCGCGGATCGGCCAGCACCGTCGCGGTCGGTCCTTCCTCGACGATCCGGCCCGCGTACATGACGGCTATCCGCTGCGCCAGGTCGCCGATGACTCCGACGTCGTGGGAGATGACCAGCGTGGTCAGATGATGCTCGGCGTGCACTTTCCTGACGATCTCCAGCACTGATGCCTGCGTGAGCATGTCCAGTGCCGTGGTGGGCTCGTCCAGGATCAGCACGTGCGCGTTGAGCACCAGGGCGAACACGATGCCGACTCGCTGGCGCATGCCGCCGGAGAGCTCGTGCTGAAAGGAGGCCAGCACCCGGTTCGCGTCCATGCCCATGTCGTCCAGCAGCGTTCGGGCGCGCCGCAGCAGTCCGCGCAGGTCACTCTCGCCGTGCGAGCGGCCGAGGTCGAGCAGCTGCTTGCCGACCTGCTTGAGCGGATTCAGTGAGTTCTGGGAGGCCTGGAAGACGTAGCCGATGCTGGCGCCGCGCGCCCGCCGCAGATTGCGCCTGGTCAGCCCAAGGACGTCGCCAAGGCCGTCGATGAGCACCGCGCCTGAGGTCACCCGGCCCGGCTGCGGAACCGCGTTGAGCAGCGTCAGCGCCAGTGTGGACTTGCCCGATCCCGACTCACCCACCAGGCCGGTGATCTGGCCGCGGTCAAGGTCGAGCGATACATGCGACACAGCCGGCAGCAAGCCCTCCGGCGTGCTGAACGCCACCGTCAGGTCCCGGACGGACACGGCCGCGGGGCCGGACAGTCGCGCGTCGGCGTCGGGCTGGCCGACCGTGATGCCGGCAGGTGCGGCTGCCACGGTGTCCGCGCCACCCGACCGCGAGGACCGCGGCACGCGGACCATCAGAGCCGCCTCAGCCGCGGATTGAAGAACTCGTCGACGGCGTTCGCCAGCGTCACCAGCGCGATCGTGATCAGCAGAATGCAGATCAGCGGCGACAGCAGGTAGGCCAACGCTCTCGTGCTGGTGAGCGCTCCGGCCTGGAACACCGCGTTGTTGAGCATCACACCCCAGTTGCTCGTGGTGTAGGACACCACGCCGAGAAAGAACAGCCCGACCTCGGTATAGATGAATGCGGTCACCGCGAGCATCAGGTTCATCCCGATGTAGGGCGCGAGGTTCGGCAGCACCTCGGCGAAGATGATCCGCCGGCCGGGCAGCCCGAGGCCGCGTGCCGCCTCGACGAAACCGCGCTCGCGTAGCGACAGCGTCTGGGCCCGGACGGCTCTGGCAATCCCGCCCCAGCCGAAGACGCCCATGACGAAGCCCATCGCCAGCGGCGAGCCGAACTTCCAGATCATCGCGAGTACGACCAGTACCGGGAAGCCGGGGATAGCGAGCACGAAGTCGGTGACTCGCATGATCACGCGGCCGGTACTACGCGGGTAGTAACCGGCGGCGAGGCCAGCCACCGTCCCGATGCCGAGCGTGATGACGGCCGCAACCGCCGCGGCGAAGAGGACGTAACGAGCGCCCGTCACCACCAGTGCCAGGACGTCGGTGCCCTCGAAGTCCGTTCCCAGCGGGTGCGCCAGGCTCGGTGCTGCGTAGATTTTGCGGGGGTTGATGGGGAGATTCGCCGGATACAGGTACGGACCGATGATCGCCATCAGGGCGAAGACCACGACGATGACGGAGGCCGCAACCCGGCCCGGCGAGCTGACGAACAGCCGCCACCGGCGCGTGCTGCGCCGGCGCGAGCGCTGCATAGCCTCGTACAGCTGCTCGGGCGGGAGTACAGCGCCGGTAATCACTGGCTAGCTCCTGCGGATCCGAGGGTCGATGAGCGGATAGATCAGATCAGCAAGGATGTTCGCGACGATCACCGCCACGATGATCAGCAGGAAGGCTCCGTCCAGCACCGGGAAATCCTTGGTACCGATGCTGCTGATCATCAGCTGCCCGAGACCCGGGTAGTTGAACACGTCCTCAATAAAGACCGCGCCGCCGAACATCAGGCCGAAGGAGATGGCCAGGATGGTGAAGAGCGGAAGCATCGCGTTCCTGGTCACGTATCTGGCCACGGTCACCGGTCGCAGGCCACGCAGTTCGGCGGCGAGGATGAAGTCGTCACCGAGGACCGAGATCACGCTGGACTTCGTGGTGAGCTGCCAGGCGCCGACGCCAGCCAGGGTGTAGCACACAATCGGCAGCATCGCGTGGGTGACGACCGAGCCTATGTAGCCCGCGTTCCAGCCCGGTGTCTCCAGCACGCTGACATTGCCGCCTTGCGGAAAGATCGCCCAGAGTGTCGCGAACACGTAGAACAGCAGGATGGCGATCACGAACACGGGGACGCCGTTGATGATCGCCCCGAGCAGTGTCAGGCCGTCGCCAAGCTTGGTGTTGCGCCTGATCGCCGCCAGGATGCCCAGGCTGACGCCGATGAGGAAGCTGAAGATGACGCCGAAGAGCGCCAGGATGACCGTCCACGGGAATGCGGAGCCGACAATGTGCGAGACGGGAATGCCCTCTTCGGCTATCGACACGCCGAGGTTGAAGTGGAGCAACTGCCAGAGGTAGGTACCGTACTGGTCCAGCACTGGCGCCTTGGGCACGAAGCCGAACATGGCCCTGGTGGCGGCAGCTGCCTGCTGTGGCGACATGCCGTGGGTGATGTCCTGAGCTTCCTGCGTCAGAGCAGGGTTGCCGGGCATCGCCAGGACCAGGAAGAACGTCGCAGTCGCGACCACCCAGATCATCACCACGCCGGTGACCAGCTTGACCGCGAGCGTGCGCGTCAGTCTCACCTGTCACCTCCGATCACTCTGCCTGCGAATACCGTGCCTTCGGACACTGGGCGGACCGTCTCGTGCTGTCCTGTCGTGGGCGCCGTGGCGGGCAGGACCGGTCCGGTCCTGCCCGCCGCGAGCCGCTGTCGAGTGCTTACTTCGCCTTCAGGTATCCGCTGGCCATCCAGACACCCGGGTTCTGACCCAGCATCGTGGTGCTGGTCGGGAAGTCGGAGAATCGCTTGCTGTTGATGTAGGCGAGACTCACGTAATCCCAGAGCTGGACGACCGGGACCTCGTAGTTGACGGTCTGGACCAGTTCAGCGGAGATCTTCTTCTGCTGCGCCAGGCCGGTGGCGGTGCTGAGGTTCAGGGCTGCCAGCTGAGCAGTCAGCGAGCCAGGGTTCACTGTGCCGACACCCGGCACCGTGACGGTGTTTGGCGTGTTGAAGAAGTTGTACGCCGCCGGATTGCCGGTCGGGTAACGGGTGGGCGAGCTGCCAATGCCGACATAACCGTCGAACTTACCGTAGATGCGGGAGAAGGTCGGGTTCGCGCCCGGGCCAAGGGCGATCAGCCACCATGCCACCGGGTACTTGCCCAGGTACAAGTTGTTGAACTGGTACTGCGTCCAGGCTGGTCCGGTGGTGATGGTGGTCGGGATGCCGAAGCTGTCCAGCTCGGACTTAATGACCGACGAGGCGTCCGCCCAGTCAGAGAAGCCTTGCGCGACCGGCAGCGTAATCGTCCACGGCTTCCCGTTGGCCAGATACCACTTGCCGCCTTTCAGTTTCAGGCCCGCACTCCGCAGCAGCGACGTGGCGGTGGCCGTGTTTGGCGAGTACGGGTTGAGGCTCGACTCCTGAGCTGGGGTGAGGTAGTCCGGCAGAGCCGCACTCACCGCTCCGGCAGTCGTCTTGGCTGGCGTGCCGACGACCGGCTCGCCGACGGTCTGAATGGCCGTGCGGTTGAGCACATACGCCAGCGCCTGCCGGACCTTCACGTTGTTGTACGGAGCATCGCTCTCGTCGAAAGCGAGCGCGGACGCGACCAGAGCCGGCCAGGTCACCTTCTTGTTGCCGGCGGCTACGATCTGGGCGTTAACGCTCGACGACATGGCGACGAATGGCGAGGTGTCCAGCGTCGAGCTCTCCAGCAGGCTGGCAATCTGCTCGTTGGTGCCATCGTGTTCCATGATCACGTTGCCGACGTTCACTTTGCTGGCCGCGTAAAAGTCAGGGTTCCTGACCAGCAGGGCCTGGCTGTTGTTGAGCCGCTTGATGGAGAACGGCCCCGCCGAGATATCCGTCTTCGGGCTGTAGGCGGCGATCGTCTTGCCAAGGTCGGTCAGCTTCGTGACCGCGGCCGCCTTGCCGGCACCAGTGCCCAGGCTCGTCGCGATCGTCGACCAGATGCTGGCCGGCAGGAACTTGCCGTACTCGGATGACGGCACGATCCAGTTGTTCGTGCTGGTGGTGGAGCCGGACGACTCGCCGAGCACTGTCTCGAACAAGTTGTTATCGGGGCCGGGCGCCTGAGTGAAGGTGATCGTGCTCGCGTTGTCGGCCTTGACGGTGCCGAGGTTATAGCCGGCCGCAAGGCCCTCGCAGAACCAGATCGCGGCGGAGTCCACCACGTCGGTGGCAGTGACCGGCTTGCCATTCGACCACTTCGCGCCCGGCTGCAGGTGCACGGTCAGCGACTCACCGTTGGGCGAGAGCGTCCAGGACTTGGCCAGGCCTGGCAGTTCCTGGTCCGGGTTCGCCGAGTTATCGGCGTTCCACCCCAGGGTCATCGAGTCGAACGAGGGAAACACGTTGCTGGTCGCGTTGAAGGGGTTCATCGGTGCGCCCGGGGTGATTACCGTGTTCGGGCTGATGGTAGTGAAGGTCACGTTGCTGCCGGCGTTGCTCGATCCGGACGATGAGCACGCGGCTACGAGAGTGACCGATGTCGCAAGCGCAAGCGGCATCGATGCGAGTCTCAGTTTCCGGCTGTTCATAAGGCACCTGCTCTGGTGACATAGTCAATCGGCACATGCGGGGACAGGCAGGAGCAAGGTAGGTGCCGGCCCGCTGGCGCCGGCGCGGGCAACCGCGCAGGCACTGAACGAATACGGCACAATATTACGGACTAGGATTTTGTTACGTCAATAGACAACATGTCATCGCTTGGTTGCCCGGCTGACACGGCCAGGCGATAAGCGGCGGGCCTGCACCGCCGCGTACGTTCGCTCGAGCGCCCGGACCGTCTGCTTGTAATTGCGCTGCGCGACGGCAACGAAGAGGCAGTCCACGACGGTGAGCGCCGCGATCCTGCTCGCCATCGCCCCGGACCGGAACGTGGTCTCCCGTGCAGCTGTCGTCAGCACGTGATCGGCCACCTCGGCGATCGGCGAGCCGGGGAAGTTCGTGATCGCCACTGTGGTTGCTCGCTGCTTGCGCGCCTCGGCCAGGCTCGCGATCGTGTCCTCGGTCGTACCAGTATGCGAGATCCCGATCGCGACGTCGCCAGGAGCAAGCAGCGCAGCCGATGTCACCGCCATGTGCGGATCCGGCCAGGCGTAGACGACGCGGCCGATGCGGTGCAGCTTCTGCTGGAGGTCCAGGGCCACGAACGCGCTGGCGCCGACACCGTAGATGTCCACGCGCCGCGCTTTGACGATGCTGTCCACGACGACGCCGAGCGGCTCGGGGCTGAGCTGAGCACCGGTCTCCTCCACCGCGCGGGCATCCGCGTAGGTGATCTTCTTGATAATCTCCGCCAGCGAGTCGCGCGGCCCGATGTCGCTTCCGACGTCCTGCTCGGCGTCCGCGCTGGCGGCGTCAGCTGCGGCAAGCGCCAGGCGCAGTTCCGGGTAGCCGGGGAAGCCCAGCGCGCGGCCGAACCGGATCACCGTGGTTCCCGACGTGTGGCAGGCGGCAGCCAGCTCAGAGATCGTCATGCCCGCGGCCCGCGCCGGATCCTGGACGACCGCGGCAGCGACTCGGCGTTCGGCGGGCGCCAGGTTAGGCATCAGCGCCCGGACATGTGTGAGCAGCGTCTGCGGCGTATGGGGCACTGGTTCTGGCACCGGGTGCCGGCGTCCTTGTTGCGGCATGGCGTCAACCTACGTCCCGGGACAGAAACGCGTCAGCTACTGCGGCGTGCACCTTTTTCCTGAGGCTGACCACGGGGTTCCCCGGCCGGCCGCGACCATAGTGCACGCCGTTGGTGAGCAGCACGGCCCACAGGCCGCTGACCGGGTCCAGCGAGATGCTGGTGCCGGTGAATCCGGTGTGGCCGGCGCCGGACGACGGCCAGCCGTCACCCATGTTGTCCCACCGGTCCCCACGCAGCCCCCAGCCCAGGCCGCGTCGCCCGCCTAGGCCTGGTGTCTGGCACCGCACGGCTTCTGCGCGCAGCGACGCGGGCAGCCAGCCAGGCGCCAGCCCATCCTCGGTACTCGTCCATGCCCCGGCATACCGGCAGAGGTCCGCCGAGGTAGCGAACAGCCCGGCATGACCAGCGACCCCGCCGAGCAGGTCGGCATTCTCGTCGTGGACGACACCCGTCTTCCCGACGCCGCCGTACGTCTCGGTGGCCGCGATCCGGCTGGCCAGGGCGCCAGGAGGCCGGAAGAGTGTCGTCGTCATGCCGAGCGGAGCGAAGACCAGCCTGTCGGCAAGCGCAGCCAGACCTGCTCCGCCCGCAGCAGCTGCGAGCTCGCCGAGCACGATGAAGCCGACATCGGAGTACGCGCATGTGGTACCCGGCGGGGCGATCAGCGGCTCGGCAAGTGCGGCCGTGCGAGCCTCCTGACCGTCGTAGCCACGCTCGTAGTACTCGCGGTGCGGCGGCAGCCCGGCCGTATGGGTCAGCAGCTGGCGGACGGTGACGTGTTCCTTGCCCGCACCGATGAAACCAGGAAGCCGGGCTGCCACCGACTCGTCCAGGCCCAGCTGACCAGCCACCACGAGCTGAAGGATCACCGGCGTGGTGGCGACGACCTTCGTCAGCGACGCGAGGTCGAAGACGGTGTCGATCGTCATCGGGCGCCAGCCGACCGTATCATCCTGAGCCGCGCCGGCCACGTAGGTCAGCAGCGCCTGGCCGGCGATCCCTGCTGCGAGCACGGCACCGGGGACGACTCGGCCGGCCACCGCCTCATCCACGACCCGGATCACGTCGGCGGCCCGGCCGGAGCGGTCCGGGTGGCGGACTGCCGCGCCGCCCGTCATAGCGTTTGCCCGGAATCGGCGCCGCGACCGGACAGCAACCCGGCCAGAAGCTCCGCGGCAGCGGTGACGTTGGCACGAGCCGGCCCGCGAGTGCCGAGGTAGCTCGCGCCCGCCAGGTGCCGGTCGTTGCCTCCGGTACCGACGACAATGCCGTCCGGTCGTCTGGCCAGCACCGCGGCGATCAGGTCACGCTGCCACGGCCGCCGGCGGGCGTCCCGGACGACCACCACGAGAGGACGGCTTTCCGCCCGGCCGATGAACTCGTTCACGCGGGCCAGCTCGGCGGACTCCTCGCTCAGCCGGACGCCCTCAGTTCCCGGCAGCACCGCCTGGAGCGTAGTCAGCAGGCTCGCCGCAGACTCGCCGACGCCAGCGCCGCGAAGCCAGCCGGCATCCAGCACGAACGGCGCTCCGCCCGGCAGCCGGCCAGGCTGTGTCGCGCCGGGCTGCCCGCCGGAAGGGCGCGCGGACCGCATGGCCAGATCGGTGACCAGCGCCCGCCGCGCGGCGATCAGCCCCAGCTCGCGCGCGTGCGCAGCGGATGCGTGCAGACCGGCAGCGCGCGCGGCACCGGCGTGCTGCAGAGTCCAGGCAGTGAGCTCGCCGACGCGGGCCGCAGCCTCCTCGATCCGGCCGGACGGGACCGATCCGGCCCGTACGGCCGCCGCCACCGCGTCGCGTGCACGCAGCTGGGCCTGCGGATCCGCGGGCAGGCAGAGGAGGTCGGCGCCGGCCGCGAGCGCACGCACGGCACCGTGAGCCTGGTCCGCGTCGTCACCGATAGCCGCCATGTCCAGTGCATCGGTCATGATCACCCCGCCGAAACCGAGCTCGTCGCGCAGCACGCCGGTGAGCCACCGCTGGGACAACGTGGCGGCCTTCGAGTCGACTGCCGGGAACAGCACGTGCGCGGTCATGACGCAGCGTACGCCCGCCTCGATCGCCGACCGGAACGGCACAAGATCTGAGTCGCGCAGCGTGGCGAGGGACGCGCTGACTTCGGGCAGTTCCAGGTGCGAGTCGCCGCCAGCCCGGCCGTGGCCGGGGAAGTGCTTCGCGCACGCGGCGACGCCGCAGTCCTGGAGTCCGCGGACGAAGGCCGCTGTGTGCACGCCGACGCGGACCGGATCACCTCCAAACGACCGTACGCCGATGACGGGGCTTGCATCGAGGTCGGCAACCGGCGCCAGGTCCAGGCTGATCCCCGCCGCCACGAGCATGCCGCCGATGGCACCGGCGATCTGGCGGGTGAGGTCCGGATCGTCGACCGCGCCGAGCGCGCTGTTCCCCGGGAACGAGGATCCGGTCCGTGCCTCTAGCCTGCTGACCAGCCCGCCTTCTTCGTCGACGGCAACGATGAGGTCCTCGCGGTGTGCCCGCAGGTCCGCCACGAGCGCGCGCAGCTGATCAGGACTCTCGATATTCCGCGCGAACAGCACGACTCCGGCCAGGCCCTCGTCGAGCCAGCGGCGGAGCCAGTCCGGCGGTCGTTGCCCCGCGAACCTCGCCAGCAGGCAGCGGTCAAACCCGGCCGGCACTGGCGTCATGGCTCTCGCAGTCATCGCGCGAGCGGCCGTGGCACGAGACGTCGCAGGAGGGGTCACGGCGCCGCCAGCGGTTTGCGGTAGAGCCAGTAGACCCGGTCTATGCGCGCCCCGGCGGCCCGGGCGTAGAAGCGAACAGGGCCGGCCCAGGCTACCTGCGCGACCGTCTGCCCGGCGGCTGCGATGTCGGCGAGGCACTGAGCCAGCAGCACCCGCCCGATGCCCAGCTCGCGGTCAGCCGCCAGCGTGCCCATCGGCCCCACCCAGCCGCGCCGGTTGACGCTGTGGCAGGCGAAGCCGAGGTAGCTGCCGTCGCACTCCGCCAGGTGGCACGAGGCCGGATCTCTGCTGGCCGCGATCTGCGCCTCTGTGGGCCAGGACGAGGTTCCCCACGGTCCCGCCCGGAGCCATGCGGCGATGTCTGCCGCTTCGGCGGCCCGGGCCCGGCGGACGGTTACGCCTGCTGCGCCCAGCCGATCGGCAGCCGCGCCGTGGGCGGGCACTGCGCTGAGGTCGGCGACCAGGTTCACGGCGTCGGTGTAGCGCTCGTAACCCGCGCGCGCGGCCAGGCAGGTCATGGCCGTGTAGCGGGGATCGACTCCGGGCCACAGGTACACCGGGGAGTTATGCCCCAGCCGGACCTCGGCTGCGCCTGCCGCCTGCAATTCGCGCTCAGCGGCGTTCAGGAGCGCGGCACCTGCGCCACGGCCGCGCGCGGCGGGATCGACGGCCAGCAGGTCGATGTGCCCGCACCGGGCTCCGCTGCTCAGCAACCGTATGCTCGCGTAGACGACTCCGGTCAGGCGGCCGTCCGCCTCGGCAGCAAGCACAGTCCCGCGCTGGTCACCTTCCTGCCTGCCGGCGTCCAGGACTGCCGGCAGCTCCGAGGCGTCCGGCTCGAACGGCAGCGCGGCCACGCACAGCCTGGCGATGCCAGCGGCATCGCCAGCCACCGCAGACCGGATCAGCACACTGGCAGTATGTCATTTATTGACACAATGACAAGTGAACGCGGAGATTTACTACACTCGGGTCGCGGCCAAGGTGCGGGTGATCAGGACGGAAGCGGGTAACTGCCGGGCATGGACGCAAAGCAGCTGCTGCACAAGGCCGACAAAGCCCAGCAGAACCACGCGTGGCTGGCAGTCGGGTTTGCGACCTGGAAGAAGTTCAGCGACGACTCGGCCGGCAACCTGGCCGCGCTGATCTCCTACTACGCCTTCGCCTCGATCTTCCCGCTGCTGCTGGTGGCGTACTCGGTGCTGGACATCATCGCCCACACGACGCCGACCGTCGGGCAGCACCTGATCAGGGCGCTCGACGACTTCCCGGTCGTCGGCACCTACCTGAAGGGCCAGGTCCATCACGGCCTGAGCAAGACCGGCATCGCACTCGCAATCGGCATCCTGCTGACCCTTTACAGCGCCCGCGGTGTGGCGACGGCCATGCAGAACGCGATGAACACCGTCTGGGCAGTGCCGAAGTACGAGCGGCCGAACTTCGCCAAGGGCCTGCTGCGCAGCCTTGGCCTGATGGCGGTCATCGGGCCCGGCCAGATCATCACCATCGCGCTGTCCAGCGTGGCGGGCGGCACCGGCCATCTCGGCGGCGTGCTGGCAAAGGTCGCCGCCTTCGTGGTGTCGCTGCTGCTGAACATCGGCCTGTTCTGGCTCGCGTTCCGCATCGCGACCGTCGCCAGGGTCAGCGCACGGTCCATGGCGCTCGGAGCAGTGCTCTCCGCGATCGCCTGGCAGATCCTCCAGCTGATCGGCGGCACGATCGTGGGCCACGCGACGAACTCGGCCTACGGCGTGTTCGGCATCGTGCTCGGCCTGCTTGCCTGGTTCTACCTGCAGGCTCAGCTGACGCTCTACTTCGTCGAGCTCGACGCGGTCCGCGCGCTCCGGCTGTGGCCGCGCACCCTGGCACCGCCACCGTTCAGCGATGCCGATCTGCACGCTTACCAGCTTTACGCGGCGTCGACCCAGCATCGGCCTGAGCTCGACGTCACGGTTCGCGAGCGACCGGACGCGCAGCCGCCGCAGTAGGCTGCTGAAGGCCACGAGTCACGAGCCACAAGCCACGTGCCGCGAACCGGGAGACACTGGTGCCACTCTTTTCGTCCGGTCAGCAGAACGACACTGCAAGCTGGGAGCCGCAGGCCGCCGACAGCCGCCTCGCACAGACGGCGGGCGCTAGCCCGACAGGCGTCTTCACCTCGGACCTGTCGGTCTCGGAGTACGTCCTGCTCGGCGAAGCGGGCTTCGAGCCGCTCGGCTTCGTCGTCGGTTCCTCGATCTACCACGTCGGCCTGCAGGTCGGCCGCTGGAGCCAGAATCAGGAGCTGCAGGTCCTCACGCAGGCCATGTACAACGCGCGAGAGCTGGCGATCAGCCGGATGCGGGCTGAGGCCGATCACCTCGGTGCCGACGGCATTGTCGGTGTGCAGCTGCGGATGCAGATGTACGCCTGGGGCCAGGCCTGTCTGGAGTTCGTCGCCACCGGAACAGCCGTCCGCCACCTGACCGGTGAGGGGGCGCATCGCGCCCCCGATGGCCGGGCCTTCACCTCCGACCTGTCCGCCCAGGATTTCTACCGGCTGCTGGCCGCGGGCGCCGTACCGGTGATGTTCGTCCTCGGTACCTGCGTCTACCACATCGCGCACCAGTCGGCGATGCAGGCGCTGCGCCAGTCGGGCCAGAACCAGGAAATGCTGCAATTCACCCAGGGTGTCTACGAGGCCCGCGAACTGGCGCTGACCCGGATGCAGTCCGAGGCGGCAGCTGCGCAGGCATCGGGCATCGTCGGCGTCACTGTCGAAGTCAAGAACCACGTCTGGGGCGAGCACGCGACCGAGTTCCTGGCCACCGGGACGGCGGTCCGCCGACTCGGCGAGGAGCACAGGCTGCCGGAGACGTCGCCGAAGCCGACCTTCACCCTTGGCCTTGACCAGTAGCGGACGCCCCCGTCCCGGCCGCTGACGTCCGGGTCGGCGGCGGCAGCAGCGGCGGCGCGCCGACTGAGCAGCTGACCTGCGCTTCCGGCTTCGCCTGCTTCCCGGCCGACGTGAGCACGTTGTTGTCCACCAGCAACGCCGCAAGTCCCGCTGCTGCCAGCAGGATCACCGCACAGGCCAGCGTCGCCCGGTCAAACCCGTGATTGAAACGTGGTGGCTGGTGGTAACTCGCTGCATCCAGGCCGACTGCTGCCGGGAGCGCCGCGACCGCGAGAAGGCTGGCGGCCCGGGCGACGGCGTTGTTGACGCCGCTAGCCACCCCGGCGTGCCGGACGTCCGCGCTCGCCAGCACGGTGGCGGTCAGCGGCGCCACGGTCAGGCTCAGGCCAAAGCCGTAGACGACCACGGCGGGCAGCACGTCACCGGCGTAGCTGGCGTGCGGTCCGATGCGCGACATCAGCAGCATGCCGACGGCGAGCAGCACCAGGCCAGCAGTCATCGGCCAGCGTGGCCCGATCTTCTGCGCCAGCGCGCCGGACCGCGCTGACAGCGCGAGCGTGATCACCGTCACGGGCAGCAAGGCCAGGCCGGCACCGATCGGCGAGAACCCGGATACCACCTGAAGCTGCAGCACGAGCAGGAAGAGCAGTCCGCCGAAGGCGGCATAGACGAGAAACGTGATGATGTTGATGACGCTGAACTGCCGGGAAGCGAACACGTCGAGCGGCAGCATCGGCTCGACTCGCGCAGGATGATACGTCCGGCGGTGCTCCAGCACGACGAAGGCGACGGCCGCGCCAATGCCGAGCACGCCCGCCACGACGACGCCAGTCAGGCTCGTGTGCTCGGGTGCGCCGATCAGCGCGTACGTGATTCCTGCCAGCCCGAGCGCAGCGAGCGCGGCGCCGGAAATGTCGAAGCCGCCGCGAGCCGTGGGGTCCCTGGTCTCGGGTACGTGCCGCACCGTCACCACGATGACCGCGACGGCTAGCGGCAGGTTGAGCAGGAACACCCACCGCCAGCCCGCCGCCTCCACGAGCCAGCCGCCGACGATCGGCCCGGCAGCCGACGCCACGCCACCGAGGCCTGCCCAGGCACCGACCGCCCGCGGCCGGTCCTCGGGAGCGAACGTCGCCTGGATGATTGCCAGCGAGCCCGGCGTCAGCAGTGCGCCGCCGACACCTTCGAGGACACGGGCGCCGATAAGGACGTGGATGTCCGGCGCCGCGCCGCACAGTGCCGACGCGAGGGCGAACCAGATGACTCCGATCAGGAAGACTCGGCGCCGCCCCACCCGGTCGCCCAGCGAGCCGCCGAGCAGGATAAGCCCGGCCAGCGACAGCGTGTATCCGGTGACGGTCCACTGCAATTCGCCCAGCGACGCGTCGAGGTGGCGGCCGATCGTCGGCAGCGCCACGTTCACGACAGTGGCGTCCAGCATGGCCATGCTCGAGCCGAGTACGGTCGCGAGCAGTACCCACCGGCCGCGCCTGCTGCTGACCCGCAACTGCGGGGACTGAGTCGTAGCCGCGTCGCTCACCTGTCGATGGTCTCATCCAAGGACTCAGCCGCGCCCGGGTGGTTCGGCAGCAGAACAGCACGCGACCGCCCGCGAGGTCGGCTTACCTCGCGGGCGGTCCCTGCAGAGCGGCGCCTGCGCCGGCTCTGGTAGCGACTACTGCGCGCTTGGGGGCGGATCCCCGGCCCCGGACCCTGACCCGGGCCCCTCACCTGGCGGTGTCGTCCCGGACGGCGGATTCGTCCCGGACGGCGATGAACCGCCGGTGCTGCCCGGCTGACCGGTACTGCCCGGCTGACCGGTGCTGTCCGAGCCGGACACCTTCCGCTGCGTCCCCGGGGGCATCTCCGCGGTCCGGCCCGAGCCGGCGCCGCCGAGCTGGTCGGCCTCGTCGGCCGCCGACATCGTCATCGTGTGCTCTGCCTTGACATCGCCGCCAGGTTCAGCCGCAGCTTCCGCGGCCGGGTGGAAGAGCATGTACACGCCAGCGGCCAGCACCGCCCCGATGAGTGGTGCGATGAGGAAGAGCCACAGCTGGCTGAGCGCCATGCCGCCGACCACCACAGCGGGGCCGAAGCTG
>Ga0335072_10005628_pt1 | contig 18439 bp, 11 predicted proteins | sample Lox_Sample_21_FD_206725 | JGI IMG/M metagenome (GOLD analysis project Ga0335072, IMG submission 206725) | Soil microbial communities from Loxahatchee National Wildlife Refuge, Florida, United States - Lox_Sample_2.1 | ecosystem: Environmental > Terrestrial > Soil > Wetlands | place: USA... | reverse complement strand
TACCTTCATTTCCGTAACCTGCTCGCCACCTGGACCCAGAATGTAATCACTTCCGGTCGTCGCCTGAAATCCCCTGCTCGCGCTGCAGGTGAAGCTTGAGATCGTACCCTTGGCGACGCGCGTACCTTCAGCGTCGTACACGTAACCCATCATCGTCCCGCTGAGGGTATTCTCCATTGCACAGATCCGGCCTTCGGCATCATAGAGGTACTGAATGTAGGAATCCGCCGGGTCGCAGGTCACGTCGCCCGAGGCGTCGTAGCAGTTCCCTTGATTCCCGTTCTGAGGGGTCGCGCTCATCTGGTTGTTGTTCGTCCCGTTGACCGAGCCGTTGTACTGCACCCACGCATTTTGGCCCACCCCCCCGGTTGCCTGGCAAGCCGATGGCCCGCCTGAACCCGATGAAAAGACAACGTTCGATGTCTCCTGCGTGGTGCGGTTTCCGAAGGCGTCGTAGCTCCAACAATAAAACGGGTATGAGTTGCCCTGCTGGCTGGTTGCCCCGCCCATCAGTCGGTTCAGGGAATCGTAGCTAAGGGTCCAGCTTCCCATCACCGAATCAGTGTAACTCTTAAGATTCCCGGCGCCGTCATACCCGCCCGACGGAACGATGTAGCTATAGAGCATCGCTCCATTCACCGTTTGCGCGACGGACGAGGACGAAAGCGGGCCGTAGTCCGCGTTACCGGGCCAGACCGCCGATATCTGGTGCGTGCCTGGCGTCAGTGTGGAGGTCGTGTACGTAGCCGTTGTTCCGTTAATTGTCCCACTCCCGATCATTGCGGGACCATCGTAGAAATTGATGGAACCTGCCGGTCCGCTCGAAATCACTGCGGTGAAGGTCACCGGGCTTTCGAAGTTCGTAGGCGAGCCGGAGGTGGAAATGGTGAGAGAAGCAGGAGCTTCGGGGTTGACAGTCAGAACCACGGAACCTGTTGCCGCGTTGTAATCAGTGCTGTCGCTCGGACTGAAAGTCACAGAGAGCGTCTGCGCACCGCCATTGAGGATCGTGCCCGCCGGGGGAGAATAAGCAAATGTCCCTTGGGTGCTGGCGGTTGCGTCGAGTTGGGTTGAGCAGAGCGCAGTGCCGTATGTGATCGGTGCGGGGGCAGGCCAGGTAATAGTCGGGGTTGCCTTATTAACGGCTTGGGTAATGCCGCTTGACGTGACAGAATTGTAGTTTGTATTCCCGCCATAGCCCGCGGTGATCGTGTGAGAGCCGGCAGTGAGCGAATTCGAGGTGCAGGTTGCCGTTGTGCCGCTAATCGTTCCCGAACAGAAAGACGTGCCCCCATTGTAAAACGTCATGGTTCCAGTCGGACCGCTCGATATCGTTGCCGTGAAGGTAACCGAATTTCCGTAGGTGGAAGGCGATCCGGAGGTTGCCACCGACACTGCAGGTGTCGCCTTCGACTCCGTGAAATTTGTTGTTCCGCTTGTGGTGCTCTGATATGCGCAGGTGGCGCCGTGGCTCCCGGCAGATATCGAAGAAGTCGTGTAGTTGGCCGTTCCACTGCTGTTCGTGGTCCCGGATCCAATAAGATTCCCGTCCACGTAAAAGCTGACGCTTAGACCCGACATTCCAGCGCCCCCATAGGTGAGTTTGCAGGAAAGATTCAGCGAATTGCCATACACCTTCGTTCCCGAGATACTTGGAGATGTCAGTTGCGGAGTCGTTTGCGGAGAGCCGTATGCGATTCCGGTTGCCAGTGCGGATGCGACCATCCAGACTGACAAAGGTCGCCGGTAATGGCCCATCGTTTTGGCAGCACCACCGCGCGAATCTTTGCTCCTCCGTTCGGTAACTGTTCCCAGATTCCCCGTCATCGCCCGCAATCCTATGGAAGGCAGTTGCTCATGCTTCATTGCTTTCCTCGTTCTCTTCTTCTCTTCTTCCTGTTCTCGATTTCCCTCAAGTCGTCGGGCCGCATTTTAAGGGTTCCACCGGGCGCCCCTTCGCTCGCCGCGCTGTTCAAAGGCGATTGACTGACTAGGGAATGGAATTGGCTGAATCGATCTCGCAGGTCAATCGCTGACGGGTATCATAGGTTCGGCTTAGCGCAATCCCGTTCCCGTACACCGCATTCGAAAGTTGTCCGAAAGGCGTGTAAGGGCTGCTTGCAGCTTGCTGGCATTGCAAGGCCTGCGAAGGAAGTGTTTGCGCTGCGAAAAGAGGGGATGGATGTGAACTGTCGATCCAGTTGCTGGAGACCGTCTTCAAGCGGCCAGCACCGTCAAACGCATTTGCGAATATCAATGTGCCGACAACCGGAGTCGTTGTGATTCCGTTGGTCGCGGTCAACAACTCGCCTGCAAGATCGAAGGTGTAGGCGGGCGCATACTGATATCCACTTGCCTGGCTCGCTGGGGTGAATTGCTGCTCGCTTTTCACCCGTTCCATGGAATCGTAAGCGAGGATCGAACGTTTGGTGAAGAAGGATCCCGAGGAGGAGCATGTTGACGAGCTCTGCGTCCACTCGTTTGTCAGTTCGCCAATCCCGTATGGAACGGAAGATGAGCTGTATTGATAACATGCGGTTGGGGTGGCAGGTGGATTTCCATCGTTGTAGCTCTTCTGAAGAAGACGGTTGATGTTGTCGTAGGAATACGTTGTCGTGATCCCGCGCGCGTCAGTTCGCGAGAGCAGATTGCCTGCCGCATCATAGCCTGGTGTGCAACTTGAACCGCTTTTCGTTCCATAACAGACCGTACCGCTTTCAGGATTTGAAGCCGTTAGTAATTGCGATAGGCCACTGTAAGTGAATGAGCGGATTCGGGCGCCCGACGATCCATTAGCGCCACCCCATTGAGTAACAGACCAAAGGTTCCCGAACCCGTCGTATGTGTAGTCCGTCTCCATTGACGGGGAAGTGGATGAACCGTTCGGTTCGAGTATCGAAATCAGCTTTCCAAGAACATTGGAGGTACGTTGCCATTTCGATCCATTCTCATTCGTGAAGGTTGTGACGTTTCCGCTGTATGACCACTGTTCGGTCGAATGATCGGGGTTGGTCATCATGATCTTTCGTTGAAGTGCATCGTATTCATATTCCGTGGTGCCATAGGTAGGATCGGTGGTTGAACGGTACGGATTCGAAACGGATTGAATGTTTCCATTGGGGTCGTATGCGGTGTCGATCAGAATCGAACCATACGGATCAGAAAGCAATTGGGTCTGGGATTTTCGCCCGAAGCCGTCGAGAATTACTGAACTTGTGACCATGCCGGGAGGTGCCGCCGTCGGACTCGTGCATGCTGGCAACGATGAACCTGTCGCCTGCAGTGTGTACGTCGTGATAGCACTGGGAGCTGAATCGAAATAGCATGCCTTCTTGCCGCCGGTATCGGGAAATGACGCGGAGACGACTCTCTGCAACGAATCATAGGTGTAAGTCGTCGTTTGATTCGTATTCGGGCCAGATACTGACGCTATCGTCCCTGTACAGGTGTTGTAGGTGTAAGAGGTGGTTTCTCCGGCGGCGTTGGTGATGCTCGACGGATACGCAGAACTTCCGGAGGCAATCGAGCACCAAGAATCCGCCCAGGCGTCGTTGTAATAAACGAGCGTCACATGCTGATCGGGATCGGTGATCTGCGTAACTTCTCCGTATCCGTTGACCACAAATTGGGTCACGGCGGTCGGTGCGTTCGTGGCCGTCACGGTCTCTTTGGTCAGGTTGCCCACTGTGTCGGCTCCATTGTCATACACGTACGTTGTCGTATTCTGGAGTCCTTTGACCTGATCGGCCACCGTCTTCGACGCAAGTCTATCGAGAATGTGCCCGCCACTTGCGGAAAAAAATCCCATTGGCTCCCATTGTGATGACACCTTTGAGATCACCGTCCCCGTATAGTCCGTCGTGTCTATTTCTGTAGGATTATCGATAATGCCGCTCATGTAACCAGGGACAGCCGCATAGGACTCGTAGCTGTAATTCACCACGCTCGAAACAGCCGGAGAGCCGTCATTCAGGGTTGTTGTCACCTGATTTGGGAAATCGTAATCGAAAGTCACGTATCCGCCGGAGTTCGTGATTGTGGGAAAGGAATTATGGACGGAACGCATTAGAACACCTGCTAAGTTATACGTTCGCACGTCCGATTCTTGCGGGTTGGTTCGCGTTGGGTTCGTTGTTGAAAAAGTATGCACCTCCTTGTTCCCCAGTGGATCCGTGACAGTCATCGTGGCATTGTAGGGAGTGGTGAGCCCGGGAGTAAATGTGGGTGCATAGGTCGTGGTGTTGCATGACGTTCCACTAGAACTCGTGCACTCTGTCTTTTGAACGACCTCTTCCATTGGGTTTGTGCACTGAACATTGCCCATCAATACGCTCGGGCTATACTCGCGATAGGTATAGCTCGTAGAACCCCCGAAGGGATACTGAATCTCGGTCAAGCGATTGATGTAATCGAAAGTGAATGTGTATTGCTTCTGGCCTCCGCCTTGACCGGAAGGAAATGTAACTTGCGTCGTTGAGCTGACGGGAAAGCCGCTGTAAGTAGATATCGTCGATACGGTTGGCGTTACGTAAGGAGACATCTGAGTAGGACCTTCATAGTTGCAGTTCAGGCCGAAAGTATAGGGGGTCGTGGATTGGGACGCGGTGGTAGATATCTGGATCGTCTGAGGATTGCCGTTTGAGTCCTTGTAGGATACGTTGTAGGATGATAAGCCGGTTGGCGAGATATCGATTTCTCTGTTTGGGGTATTCAGGGTGTCGAGGACCTTGTATGAGGGGCCATTGCTCCCATAGGTCGTAGTGATTGTGATCTGGTTGCCATTCGGATCAACAATCAACCCCGTGCGACTATCGTAATAATTCTCCTGATTGCTCCAGGAATCGACAGCTGTTCCATTGTCAGGAAACAGGTTGCTGAAACCATAGAAGTGATAGACGGTTCCATTCTTGCTGTATACCTTGATGTCGGTTTGGCTGGTGGTATCTAGACGGTAGAACGATCCATCCGATGAATCGGTGACGTCTATTGGAGATAGGTTCGGTCCGCCAAGATGCCAATTGCACGTGGAAACGTTCTCGAAGGGATGTTTGTTCCCAGCCCAATCTGTGAATTGAAAATTCGTCGCACAGTAAACATCACCGACAGAGTCGATATCCCCTGAGCCGTCTGTAAAATCATGGTCGCCTACGTACTCGTAGGAAAACTGAAGACGTGGGAGGTTGATTGCAAGAGGTTCATCGTAATCCTGCATTGAATCCGTGTATTGGATCGTATCAATGACCACGCCTCTCCCTTGCGACGGGTCTGGTGTGCTTGATACGGAAGTGTGCTGAGCCAAAGTATACGAATTGCTCTTGTGAACCAAACCCAAGTTCAGCGAAGAGCCTCCTCGCTGGGGGATGGACAAGAGCGGCAAGTAGACGTTTAGGCTCCCGTTCATCATGTTGATGTTTTCGCTTGTTCCAGATGAACTTGCATGCGGTGCAATGCCCAGAGGGCTTGCCGGGGTCGGTCCATTATCAGGAACCGTTGGCGCGGGGACCTGGGCAGTCAACTGAACAGCGAGGAAAATCGGCAACCCCAGGGTCACGGTCGTTGAGAGCGATTTGAGAAGCATACAAATGACTTCAAATAGGCCGACATGCCGTCTCGGAGGAACGGATAGAGTGGCAGGTCTCTTATCCACCTCCGAAATGCACGATGTCTTAGGCTGCAGGAGGAGACGACGAGAATTTAGGCGCATTTCTGTCCGATGTCCTTGAAAAGCGTTGCTGTCAATGATGATTCCAAAACGGTCGTTTAAACTCAGCCAGGTGTTGATACAGCTACCGTGATGCGTACAGGACGCTGCGATAGTGCGGGAGACAGAATCGAGGGTGTTTCGAGTCGATGTCAAGCTATTTTCACAGTTATCACTCACCTGTGTGCTGAACATCACAAAATGCACTAGGTGATGTCGCGAGACGTTGCAAAGACACGCACGGGTTTATGAACGGCGGAGGCTTCGAGAAAAAGATGCGCTGACTTCTCTTAAAGAGTCAGACCAAGTCACGACTGAGTTAAACATAAGGAATTCCCTTCACTGGGCTACGATAGTTACTAGTTATCAACTAAGAACCGGGAAGCGATGGCATGGTCACGGTTCAGCTGAGCAAACTTGATCAGGGTATCTTTTATGTCGCAGTGGCGGCCCGCTATAAGCGTTCGCTTGTGACTCTCGTCACATTCTCAAGGGCAATGCAAGGAGAATATCAAAAGACGGCAGCACGAATGCTCGGTCTTTCTGGTAAGGCGCCCCATCAGTGATAACAGATGTGGTGCTGCGCATCAAAAGGCATCCTGGGGAAATCGCGAGGCACGAGCGACGCGCATGAAAGCGGCGGATGACACCCTTGGAGAGAGTCGCATAGTACAACGAAGCTCTACAGGCCTTAGCAGAAGTTAGGAGAACGCAAAGTGCAACCTACCAGGCTGGTTCAAACAATGGCGACTCTTGTGATGATGATCGCGACGGTGGCCCTGGCGGATGGAAGATCACATGGGAAGACGCAGCAAGCGAGGGTGCATTTCGTCGCCACGAGCACCCTGCTCCGAGGTACCTGGGGTTATAATGAAGATACTTACCTCGCACAATTGCAACTTGGCCCGCGCGGTGCGCGGCTTCTGGTCCGTCTTGTCGACGAATACTCTAATCTGAGCGCCCCACTCTCTGCAGGGGTCTTGCGATCGGACCGAGGAACAACACTTCGGGTCCGGCGGGATGACGAGTGTGATTTGCAATATAGCTCCATGCTATTGCGCGCAGCACCTGGAGACCTATTGGCGCTTCTCCCTGGGAAGCTCGTCTATCAGCCACATCTGGATGCGCCTGTCGATCCTTCCTACGTATTGCCATGTTTTAGGGTCGTACATCGATAAGAAAGTGTCCCCCACACGTTGCCGTTGTTGCGAGAGGATGGCGGCTAATTGGAAATTTTCGAGTGAGCCGGATCCCAACAGCCATTCAGTGCACGCCTGATGCTCCCGGAATGACGGGAGCCAGCACTGCCGTATCGCGACATTCGCTAATAACCGAAAACCCGACATTCTGGAATTTCAGCGGACACGTGCAGATCGCTTTCAAACGAGTTTACCCGTTGCGGGCGATAATCTTTTCATGGATGCTTTGGATTGGGACGACCCGGCTGTCGAGGAACACTGGTGTGGCGAACGGCGTCGAACCGTTATTGAATATCTCGCCAAACAGAGCTTAGATCACGGTGAAGTCGGCTCTTGGCCAGCTTGGCATGTTGTTCCTTACGTCTCGATCTGGGCTGTCGAAAGTCTGCTTGCCCCCGGTTACGTTGGTTGGTGGGTGATTTGCGGCGATCTTCCGACAGACTATCTTTCAGCCGCGACCATAAAACATCCCAGAAAAGCGATGCTTGCCTTTGCTGATCAATGGAAAGAGGTTTCAGAGTGCATGGTCGAGGGAGTGCCACATCCCAGCATTCGCATCGGACCATCTGAGCCAAACCCTGAACTTACATCCCAACTTGAAAACCGTTCCGATCTACTTCGTCGATTCGCCGAGGATGATTCCTTATGGGGCGCTGAGTACGATTAGTCAAAGCCAGACTGACTAACTTCACAAAAACGTGATCTGGCTCACGCTACTTTCGCCTCGGCGCTGATTCTCCCGGAATTTAACGGATTGACTCCCTTTTGCACATGAGGCTGCTGATTGAGTCCGCAAGGTTGAGTTATAGGTAATCGATGAAGATTGATCCAGAATAACCGCGCTCCATGAAGTCAGATTCTGTACCTAGGCCGTAGACGTTCTACAGAGACGGGAGTAGAATGTCTACAACATGCCAGAAAAGCAACAATACAAGAACCGGATCGAGCTGCTCCAAGGCACCCTCGACATGCTGATCCTCCAGACCCTGCAATGGGGTTCGCAACATGGATACGGAATCAGCCAGGCAATTGCCGCCAACTCCGGCGACATTCTCCGCGTTGAGACTGGCTCGTTGTATCCGGCGCTTCACCGCCTGGAGCGTCAGGGCTGGGTTCGATCCGAGTGGAAGCAGGCAGAGAGCAAGCAGCGTGCCCGCTATTACCGCATCACGCCGAGCGGAAAGAAGCAACTGGCTTCAGACCACGGCAGGTGGGAGCGGATGGTGGACGCGATTGGATCGATCATGCGCGGGAGGCCAGAGGAAAGTGAGATATGAACTGGTTTCGGAGTTTTGGATTCGGACGGCGCAAACGCGAGTTGCAGGAAGAACTTGAAGCTCATCTGCAGATGGCAATCGCAGATCGGGTTGAGCGGGGAGAGACAGAGCAGGCGGCCCGGCAAGCAGCATTAAGGGAATTTGGAAACATCGCCCTCGTGCAGGAGGTCACCCGCAGCACCTGGGGCTGGTCGAATCTGGAATGTCTCGCGCATGACGTTCGCTACGCGTTGCGCCAGTTGAGAAAGACGCCCGGATTTACCGTCACCGCTATCCTCACCCTTGCTTTGGGGATTGGCGCCAATGTGGCCATCTTTTCGCTGATCTACTCGGCGATGCTCCGCAGCCTTCCCGTTCCACACCCGGAAGAACTGGTGAGTCTACAAGCGCATTTTGCTGAAGTTCATTCGCATGACCTAATAGATGAAAAACTTGCTCCGCTCCAGCGCAACGGAATGTACAAGGCGCTGAGCGGCCAACATGCGCTTGACGGCCTGTGCGGCTTGATCTCCGGACGAATCACCGACAGCACAGAGGACCAGCCAGTTCATATCGGCACCGCCGAAGTTACGGGAGGCTGCTTCTCCACCCTGGAAGTGGTCCCATTACTGGGCCGTCTGATTACACCCGCCGACGATACGCCGGAACCCGGTCCGCAGGGGTTCGCTGCGGTTATCAGCTATGCATGGTGGAATGCGCGTTACCACCGCGACCCGAGTGTCATCGGCAAAAAGCTGGTCGTTCAGGACATCTTTTCCCGCCCCAGACCGATTGTCATTGTTGGCGTACTCCCACCTGATTTTCATGGTCTGTCCGTGGGGGACAACCCACGCATGTACATGCCGGCGTATTTTTCTGGCGCTGAAAATCGTGATGTGAACAGCAATATCAGCATGCTTCTTTTCGGGCGGCTCAAGAAAGGTGAAACGGTAGACCGCGCCGAAGCCGAACTGCAACCTCTGTTTCAGAATTGGCTGCGTGAAGCGAAGATGTGGGACGTCACGGACCACTCTCACACCCGGTTAATCCTTAAGCCGGACGCTGCCGGCTACTCCGGCGTCGCGCAGGTATACGGAAAGGCCCTTCGGCTGCTTCAAATGCTGGTCGCAACCATTTTGATTTCAGGCTGCCTTTATCTTTCATCCCTGTTCTCAGCGCGTGCCACTGTCAGGCGGCACGAATTTGCTGTTCGTGCGGCACTCGGCGCAAGCCGCGCTCGCCTGATGGCGCAATCGATGATCGAATCGGCTCTGCTGGTCGGTGCCGGGGGCATCGCGGGTATCTTCGTAGCGTGGGGCTCGGCAAGCTATCTAATCCACTTCATCTCCAGGAGCTCCGTTCCACTGCTTTTTGATGTTCGTCCCCAGGGCTGGATTCTGGTCTCTGCCGCTGTTGTTTCTCTGCTTGCGCTTGTCCTCACCGGTCTCCTGCCCGCATGGAGAGCGAGCAAACCCAACGTGATCACCGATATCAAGGAATTCCGGCTCGGAGTTCCAGGCGTCGGAAGACGCCGGCTCGGCTCCATGCTTTTTCCACTTCAGGTGGCCCTGTCGCTTGTGGTCATCGTTGTCTCGTCTCTGCTCTCGGCCAGCCTGCTGCGGGCTCTTACGCAGGACAACGGATTTCGCTTGAGCGGCAGTGTCTTTGTGTCCACGGATATACCCATGGTGCTTCCTGAACAGGACAAAGACCACAAAAAGCTGAGAGCTACCCTGGCCATGTACGACGACCTGCTTGAAGAATTGAATCACACGCCGGGCATTCGTTCAGCCAGCGCGGATGTCACGCATCCATTGGGAGGCTCGCTCTACGGAGCGGATGCATCCTCGCAATATCGCAGCCTACCCGGAGATTCGAACGACATTCCTTTCGCGAAGAACTGGATCGCACCCCGCTACTTTGAAACTGCGGGCACGCACATGCTCGCCGGGCGCGAGTTCAGTCGCAACGACACGCAGGGTACGCTCCCGGTCTGCGTTCTAAGCGAGTCGGCGGCGCGTTATTTCTTTCCTTCCATCTCGCCTCTGGGCCAGGTGTTGACGGAGAAACATTATTCCAGCGTTCAAAAGCTGACGGTTGTCGGCGTGGTGGAAGATACCCGCTTTCGCGGACTCGAATCCAACGCGCCCATGATGCTGTATCTACCCATAAACCAAACGCCAGACTTTCTGAGATCCGTTGAGTTCTTGCTGCGGACCGACGACGTCGGGGGCGCCGTATCGGCCTTGCGCAAGCTCGTGCACGACCGCACGGGGGCGCACGTCATGGAAGTGACTCCGGTCTCGGACGCGGTGAAGGAGTCTCTGAGCCGAACCCGTCTTCTCACCACACTCTCAAACACCTTCGCGGCTCTGGCGCTCCTATTGAGCGCGATCGGCATCTTTGGGTTACTCAACTACTCCGTCAGCCAGCGTGTGAATGAAATCGGGGTGCGCATGGCACTTGGAGCGTCGCGGACCAGGGTAATCGCCATGGTGCTTTCTCAGGCCGCGGCGCTTGTGGTGCCTGGAGTGGTTCTCGGCATAGCGGGGGCGTTGGCGGCGACTCGCTTTATTGCAAGCCTGCTGTACCAGACAAAGCCGCTCGATCCTGTTGCCTTCAGTGTGAGCATCTTTGCGTTGCTTCTGGCGAGTGCCATTTCAAGCTACCTGCCTGCGCGTCGCGCTGCCCGAATCGAGCCGATGGAAGCGTTGCGCGCCGAGTAACAGATCATAGTAAACAGGCGCCTTATGCGAGTTCAGGACCACGGTCGCCGACCCGACCGAAACTACCGGAACCTGCTGGGAGACCATCCGCTCAACGAACCCGCTCTATTCGAAGCATTTTAAGTACTGATCTGGCAGCCACAGGGGAATCATTTTCCCATTCACAATCCGCCAGCCGTTCTCTTGCAGCACGTCTGCTGCTCGTGCAAGTGGGAATGTGAATGACTTCACCACCCCAGTTCTTTCAACAACCAACCGCATCATGGCTCGGTCAGAACTGCTGAAAAGACTTTCAAGTTGAGCGAGGGACCTCCCCTGAACACTCTGGCCATTCACTGAGATGATACGGTCTCCCCAGCGCACCCCAGCTCTTTTCGCAGGGCCCTCCTCGATTCCGCCCACGTGCACCTGCATCCCTTCGTTCCATTCAAAGATTTCAAATCCCGGATAATAGAGGCTCTTGTCCTTGGGATAGTGGCCTGGGAACGCATTTACAAAGTCGTTCTGTTTGACAGCGCTGTCCAGCTCTGCGTTCAGTCGTCGCAACTCCGCGATATCGGCGCTCGTGTAATCGGTGCCAACCACAAATCCATCGAGCATTCTCAGACCCTCGCGATCCAAGACCACATCTCTTGGCTCGCGACGAACTGTGAAGGAAAGGACTGTTCCACCCCTGCGGACTTGCAGCAAGACCGGTTCAGGACCGGTGGCGCGGATTCTAGTTACGGCATCGCGGAGGTCCCGCACGGGTTCGTTATTGATGGCAAGCAACAAGTCACCTGCGTGAATACCGGCTACATCAGCGGGGGATTTCGGTGCGACTCTTCCGATGAAAACCGTCCCCTTGGGACAAGCCGCGTTTACACTATGAATCTCCACACCCGTCACATAGTCCGGTTGACTCTGCTGTCCATGGCTCAAAGAGACTGAAGCCACGAAAACAAGGACGAGGCATGCCCAGCGCATGATGTCATTGTAGATGGACCACAACTCCACCATCAGCATTCCGGTGTATGGACGCGGATTCCTCGATTTGCCAATATTCCGCCGATTTGGAGCTCCTAGCAAGTCGTGGGCGATCCGGAAGTGACCCATTTCAGAGTTACTTCCCAGTTGCCGGTGACACTCTCAGAACCGCCCCGAGCAGCGGGTACCTAGTCGCTGGGTTTCCGATTCCTTACTTTCGAATGGGCTAATCTATAGGCGTTTCCATCGTAGTGGTAGATGTCAGTTCGCTCGCTTCCTGCCGACGCCCATTGCACCTCAATGTCGCGATAGCCATGAGTGCTCGATGGCTTCAGTTCGACGCAATTCCCTGCCATCCAAAGAAGCACTGAACCCGCCGTTCGGTCCTCGCGCACAACCCAGAACCAACTGGCATCTGCTGCCGCAAGAGGGAAAGAGGAACCCATCACTAAGAAAACCGCAGCGTCATCCCGCGAGAGACGAATGCTTGCGGCTCGAAGAGCCTGTTCGGGGTGTAGTTCCGTTCCTCTCGCGTCTGCATCGGCTCGTGCCTGCTTGCCCTCGCTCGTGTTCATTACCGCATCAATCACGGCTTTTGGAAGGGTGTCAGGTCTAATCGCGAACGTATCTGGCCCTCCGTCTTCACAGAACGTAGCCTTACTTTGTGTGTTTTGAGCGAGACATTGCTGCACAGCGAATACACAGATCACACAGGCCAGATGAATAGTCTTCATAACGGTATTGCAGGGATTATCTCACCGCTGGTTTTCGCCACCAGCGGTCAAGTAGTCGGCAAGTGGGAAGTAACCCGCTTTCGGGGCTACTTCTTGGTTGGCGCGGACGCACCCTGAGCCATATGCCAGCGGAAGCGCCACCCGTCACGGCCCAGGAAGTTTCTCAAGAAAGCCTAACGGCAATCATGCGTCACTTCCGTTGTCTGACTCAATGGTGAAGGTTGAAGGCATGTCTGGATCGTTCATTCGCACAACAGCGCACAAGGTTAGATGAGGTTCCGAGTGAATTGTGGGCTATTGTGAAATCACGCTTCAGTTAATTGCTTCCCACTACTCGATGGGCGAATGCGCTTTGGGGTGAGTTGAACACCTTTTCCGGCGACATTTAGGTTGGCGAAGACTAATCTTCGGATTATCTCCAATATTTTTATCCCGGAGACCTCGGTGAAGCACAACACGGATTGAAATCTAAGGACTTAACGGCGAAAACGACCTGGACCGGTCAATCTTTCCGGGAAAAAGGACCCGTCAGTGGAGGTCCGGTCCCTGAAACTCCGGGGATCTGCACGCCCGGTGATTCGAGTTTTTCGGGGACTGCCGGATCCAAGCAGCGGCGCTTCGCGCATGAGCCCCTAACTTTGATTGTGCGCGCTTTGGGGAATTAGTCGGCAAAATGCGCGGGGGAATTCCAGGGCCGAAGGAGAACTTGGGAGGCTCACCTCCGGGCTGCTGGAGGGCTCACGCGCGAAGACGATCATCGATCGATGGTTGGATCTCGCGGAAGAAAGGCGGCGGAACGCCCCGGCACAGCCAAATTTTGAGCTATTCTCCGATTGGCCTGAGGAATAGTCCCCACCTCGTCGTGCTAGGGCGGGTCGATGCGCAAGCCTTTCTTTCCCGGGTTGCAGCGATGATTAGTATCGATAAACGCCGATCCGGCCCGGGGATCGCCGGGACAGACAGGTAACAGGAAACCCCGACGCTGGCCGACATTCGAGGGGAGTAAGCCTCCGTGAGTGTTTGGCGATTTACCATCAACTGGGATTCACGACGGAGGAGCGAACCTCATGGATTTCAATATTTTTGTTTCTGCCGCCCGCACCATAAGGCGATCTCCTGTATCGTTTGGTGCTGCCGTCATTACGCTAGCCGTCGGAATTGCTGTCAATCTCGTAATCTTCGCTGTCGTCAACGCTGTCTTGTTGCGTCCACTCCCCTATCCACACCCCGCAGAACTCATTGCTATTAGCACGGCGACCAAAGCCGGTGCAGGACTAGTTTCGTGGCAAGATATCTATAATCTCCGCACATCCACGAAGAGCCTTGCCAACGCCGCCGGTTACCGGCGCAGAACATGGGGACTTTCGGATTCCACAGGATCACCGCTCGAAGTCGTCCTTTCGGGAATGGTCACGACGGAATTTTTGCGCACACTCGATGTAGCTCCGCAGCTCGGCACCGACTTCCAGCCGGGGAACGCCTCGGAAGGCAATCAGCAATTCGCTATCCTTTCGAATTCCCTGTGGCAAAAGAGGTACCATGGCAATCCCGGTGTGGTTGGGTCCTCGATAGAACTCAACTCGGTTCCTTATCGCATCGCTGGGATTCTTCCGGCTGACTTCAGCTTCGCCATCGACGGAGATGTTCCCGACCTCTACATTCCGCTTAATCACAAGGACTATTGTTGCGATCCGTCCGCGCGGGGGCTGGAGGCAATTGGGCGCATGGCTCCAAGAGTTTCACTCCCTACTGTAAACGCGGAGCTCGACTCCGTTAGCCGCCACATGCTCCCGAAACAGGAGACCTTCATCTCAACATCGCTCGCATCCTATCTTGGCGGAGACAGCAGGCGGGCCTTGCTGCTGCTGTGGCTTGCGGCGTCTCTGCTGAGCACAATTGCCGCATTGAATGCCGGTGCAATTCTTGTCGCACATGCACTACGGCATCTTCGGCAATATGCCATCAAGGCAAGTCTTGGTGTCAGCCTTCGTCGGTTAATCGGCGAGCAATTGGCCCAGGCGTGTGTGCTAGCCGGCCTCGGGTGTATTTTAGGGCTCCTGGCAGCCGTGGTGGTTCTTCGGATTCTAACGCAAACTTCAGTCCTCCAATCCTTGTTGCGTGGATCGCAGGCATCGGGAATCGTCGACTGGCGCGTACTCCTTTTTAGCGTGAATTTTTCCACTGCTTCTGCGATCGTTGCATGCCTGCTACCTTTGACAATCTTGCGCCGTCTTCCAGTCGAACAAATCCTGCGCGACGGAGCAACTCTATCCCCGTCGCGAAAAGGACGTCGCCTCCGGGACACGCTCATCATCACCCAAATTGCCTTGAGCGTCGCACTATTTGCCTCCGCAACTACTCTCGCGCGCTCCCTTTATACACTCTTCTCGCGCAACCCCGGTTTTCGTGAGGAAAATGTCCTCATCGCGGGCATTGGCATACCGGAAGCTCGCTACGACACTGACGCTAAAATGATTGGGTTTCACGACCAAGTAGTACAGAATCTGCTTCGTATCCCAGGCGTGGAGGCTGCAGGATTTGCTGCGGGACTCCCGGTCCATCCTCTCAGAACACGCTTCCAATTCGACTCGCAAAATCTTCCGGTTGCGCAGAGACTCCTCTCGCCGGTCGCGATTGCGAGCCCGGAGCTGTTCAAACTTCTTGATATGCCCTTGCTAGTCGGGCGTAGCTTCGACTCGTCGGACCGAATCGGTCATCCCTACGTGGCGATCGTCAATCAGGAGTTTGCGCGGCGATATCTACCCGGCAGGAACGCGGTCGGAACCGGGATGCGACTGGGCTTCTATAACGGCAACGAGATGAGACCTTGGTCGCATTTCCAGATCATTGGGATCATCGCCGACAGCAGAAATCGGAGCCTTGCCAAAGAAACTGAACCGGAGATTTATCTATCTACGCTACAGGTTCCTCTGGAGGGCGGCAATTACTTTATGCTGACATCTCGTAGTGCCCAGAGCCTTGCAGGTCAAGTCGCAAACGCCGTTTGGCAAGTGGATTCTCACATCGAGAGGGTTCGTTCGAAGCCCTTGCGCTCGATTGTCGAGGGAGAATATCAGGAATCCACAATCTCGATTTATTTGTTCGGCTCGTTCGCAATCCTTGCACTGGCCCTGGCCTCGATTGGGCTCGCAGCGAGCATGAACGCCAGTGTCGCGGAGACAACGCGCGAGATCGGAATCCGTTCGGTATTGGGACAGCCCCGCACGAGGATTGCATGGCAGGTAGTCCGGGCATCTCTGGTTCGAACCCTTATCGGATTGGTCGCCGGGCTGCCGATTGCAGTCTTCCTCGGTCGGGCTCTCGGGACACTTTGGCTGGTAGCGCCATCGCTCCACATAGCGGAGTTCGTCGTGGTTGCCGCTACCATGGAGTGCATTGCATTTCTCTTAGCAATCCTTCCAGCATGGAGAGCGACAAGGGTTTCGCCGATTGAGGCAATTCGCGCGGTCTGAATAGCACACCCCTTTCAGAGGAATGGCGGGCGCTGTCGCTCAATTGACGATTTCGGATTGGCCGTAGTCGCCAAGAACGGGTGCTTTGCAAGCCAGATGACAAACAATCTGGACAGGGTGCTGTCAGGTAGCGAGCGAGTTGTGGCCCACCTTTCCGTTACCTTTGTGATCACACGAACCGCAGGGCTGGCAGTCAACCGATAGCAGTCAGAAACCGCTCATTTTCAGAAACTGCGGCTAATTCGGCGACGGTCTCTCCATCTGATCGATCACGAGCACACTCACGGTGTCTTTTGAGGGGACCAGCTTCAATCCGAGTTGTTCCTGGAGTGCTGTATACAACGATGGGCCGGAGTCAGCGTTGATGGCCATGTTGTTTGGAGACCAGTGCAGCGTGAAATCGAACCTCTTGCCGCCCAGACCGGTCTTATCCACGACGAGACGGTCGTCTGTGCCAGAAAGAGTGTAGATGAGGCTCCCAGTTGAGATTGCGTGCGCGGTGAGCGTCACACCGCCGCCGCCCGCCATTTGGGTTGTTTCAACCTCATCTTGCGGTGCCTCCTTCATCTTTACGCCGCCCTTGGCGATCACCAGATCGTACACCGCAAGTTCCTTCTTCTCGTAGTGGAACTTGAGCTTGCATCGATCCATTAGCAGGGCTTGCAGCATCGGCTGTTCGTCTTTGCGTCGCTCCATGCTGTTCAGCTTCCGCCACCTCGCTACCGTATCCGCGTCAACTCTTGCTTCAATGTCATACGGTTCTGATTCGGTCCAAGACGGCAACCCGACAACCAGCTTGTCATAGACGATGTGGAAGGCGTCACGCACGAGCGTGTCGAGTGTTGTGTCTGTTTCTCGGAAGCCGTTGGGCAATATATCCGACGAGCTGGGGGTTCCAGGTTTGCTGGGCTTGATGGAGACTACCTCATAGACCCTCGGCTTCGCGCTCGGACTCGCATGCGTCTGGCCCTGTGAAGCACCGTCAAGAGCAAAACCAACGACGAGTAGTTCAACGAGTATTCGTGAAAGCCTCATCTCCCGCCTCAATACTGCAAATTTCGGAACGCCTTCGCAACAGTCTAGCCAGTCTACTCCGCGCTTTGTTCATGGTTTGTGGGCAACCCGTTGTCGATGTTACAACTGATCTTGTTGGACGGTGCGCGCAGATCAACCAAAAGGGAGACATCACGGCCTGTAAGACTGTGGGCAGAGAAGAGGAAAAGAAGCGAAGGGCAAAGAAGAAATAGCCCACGTGTCAGAGGGGAAAGAGCGGGAATGGACAGTGACTCTAAGCTTGCCTTAGCAGTGCTATTGCTGGCCGTCGGTGCAGTCTGGCTTGTCTTCTGTGTCATCTGGATGCCTCCGTTAGCAACTGCCCTAATCTATCTTTTGATCCTTCTTAGGATCCCAACAGACGTGCTTCCTTACGCGATAATCCACCACGAATTTGTGCTCCCGTTGTGCTCTATAGTCTTGGGTCTTTTCATCTCCCTGAAGCGCAAGCTAGACGATCGGGCGAAAAGAATAAAATATTAACTTGCCCTGAGCGGATAATTGCCCCAGTTGAATACCCCTTCCCGGAATTGTTGACTGAATGGTAATTTCCGGTTAGACGGTCATACAGCAGTACGGGCCGCACAGAATCGTCATGAAGGCCACTGCCCTAGTTTGCTGAGGGCTTCTCAACGTGATCGATGACGATAGTCTCGACTTGGCCGTGCCCCGACTTAAGTATCAGTCCAATGCCCTTCATCGACCTCAAAAGGAAGCTTGGAATATCAGCGTCGTTGTCGTTATCGTCACCGCCAAGCCGATATTCGAAATCAAACGATCCTTCCAAGCCGGTTTGGTCCAGTACAGGTCTTTTCAGAAACCGGCTGAGGCGCGCAGCTAATTGCGGCATTGAGATATTCTCCCCACGTATCCCACCGCCAAACCAGCCTCCGGAGATGCCGCCTGCCCAGGGAAATGCATTCTTGTCCTTTGAAGGCGTTAGCTTGAGCTGGCCGGTTCCCTTGGACAATATGTAGCAGGTGCCTTCCTTGATTTCACGATGAAATTTCAATTGGAAGCGGTCGGCAAGAAGCGACTGCAACATCTGCCGCTGCTCCTCAATCGGAGCAGACTTTGGTGAGGTTGGCGTTGATCGAGCAGCGGATGAGGACTCCGGTGGCTTAGCTTCAATATCGAACTGGTCTCCTGAAACCAAATCTATCCAGGCTGGGCCGCCCGAAATCTGGAACTGTTGGACATCCAACGCATTCATGATCAGATACTCCAACGCGCAGCCGTTGCACCGCACTTCCCCGCCTGGGTAGGTATAAAGCCCATTCATCTCTCTTTGGTTTGGGGGAGATGGCCGCACTGAGGCAACTTCGAACTCC
>Ga0335072_10005627_pt1 | contig 18440 bp, 19 predicted proteins | sample Lox_Sample_21_FD_206725 | JGI IMG/M metagenome (GOLD analysis project Ga0335072, IMG submission 206725) | Soil microbial communities from Loxahatchee National Wildlife Refuge, Florida, United States - Lox_Sample_2.1 | ecosystem: Environmental > Terrestrial > Soil > Wetlands | place: USA... | reverse complement strand
GAATCAGGGACTGTGAGTCGGAAGAAGACGTCTGCAAGTTGGTGTGTAGAGAGTTGAACTCCGCCCTTCATCCTAAGTCGCTGCTTGTTTGGAGTTCAAAAGAAGAATCAGGGAATCCGATAATCATCCGGGCATCAGAAAGCGGACCAATTTCGATACCTGCGGCCCTGGGAGTCGGCGTCCTTCAACTTCTGCGAGCGCCCGGGTCCGCCGGAGAAGGCAGAACCTCATCCGCAAATGGAGAGCGGTCCGGCCTGACAGTGATTCCGGTCTCTACAGGCGAAGGCAAGACCGGAGGCGGGTTATTGCTCGGAGAAAAGAAATCAGAAGAGCCTTACACGCGGACGGACTTGCGTCTCTTGGAGGTCATTGCTAACGCGATTGGCACAAGAGTAGAGGGGCTCTGGCTTAAGAGACGAGTCGACGAGAGCATGCGGGAGCGGCAGGAAGTATTGGGCCGTCTGGACCGTCAAGCCATCAAGCTGCTTAAGGAATGTCTGGTATGCGGCGCCTGCTTCGACAGCACTGAAGAGAAATGTCCGATCGACCGCAGCGAACTTACGCTGTCGTTGCCTGTTGAGCGCACGATCGCTAATCGGTACCGTCTGAACCGCAGGATTGGTAGTGGAGGCATGGGAGTAGTTTTTGAAGCCACCGATCTCTACTTGAATCGAGCCGTCGCGACTAAGGTAATGACCGGCAGACTATTTGGCGATCGCATTGCCATGAGCCGCTTTGAGCGTGAAGCCCAGGTCCTCGCCCGCCTGAACCATCCTCACGTCGTCGCCATTCACGACTATGGACGGCTCGGCGGAGACGGAGCGTTCCTTGTGATGGAACTGCTAGCCGGTCCAACTTGGCGGGCTGAACTCAAGCGACTCGGCCGGATCCCGCCCGCTACGCTCGCCTTATGGTTTGATCAACTGCTCAGCGCTCTGCACACCGCGCATCAGGCGGGTATCATCCATCGCGATCTCAAACCGGAGAACGTGATCATCTCCTCCCAAGCGACGACCCAAGCACTGAAGATTTTGGACTTTGGTCTCGCGAAAATGACTTCCTCTACAAATCTTCTTACGGCTACCGGAGTGATGATGGGTACTAAGGCGTACACATCGCCTGAGCAACTGAGAGGCGAGGTGTCTGATGCGCGCGGTGATATCTTTTCCGCCGGAGTCATGGCGGTCGAGGCGATCACCGGACAGGTGCCGGCGCGAGTCGCAGACGGCAATCTGCAACCTTCTGCACTTATCGATCTGCAGGGAACAGAGAGGGCGGAACCTCGACTGACATTGTGCAATGTCCTTCGATGGTGTTTAGCCGAAAGACCGGATGCTCGCTGTTCTGACGCAGGGGAAATGCGAAAACAGCTCGTAAATGTACTGCGTTCACAAAGTACTGTCTGCAACTAGGACGGAAATACAGCCGCTTCTCAGCGACCGAAGGTTTCGACCTTGACTCTCGCAAAATCTGTTATGGCGACGTTCAAGATTACGCGTTTGGGGGTTATGTTCCTGCTCATCCCGGAAGCGACACTCCAAGCGGCAATCATTTGGGCGAGCGCAAGTCGGGCTATGGAAGCGCAGGATGAACGGGCCAATTCCCAAGGGGCAATGCGCACAACCAGCGTATGAGAACCTGTTCTTGGCTAGTGACCGGCAATCCAGAAGTAATCTCAACTGGCGAGAACAGGGCAACGCACGTTTCCAGAATCCGAACGTCTCAAAACGCGCATTGGCGATTTTGGCGTCAACTGAATGCGTTCTGGTAGCCGAATATGTAGTCAACGAAGGAACACAGGAAACAGGAACTGCGTAGGTACTGGAAGAAGGAGTGAACAGCCCTGTGTCTTATTGCAGTTGTCTAGCTGGTTCTCTGTTGCTCGCTTTCCTCGCGGTTCCCCTTCATTCGCAGAGCTTAGCCGTCTGGAAAGACCCATCACCCCACATTACGCGATTTGTAACCGTAGACAAGGGCGTTCGGTTGGAGGTGCTCGATTGGGGCGGTTCGGGCAGGCCAATCATTTTACTGGCCGGGGGCGGCAATACGGCTCACGTTTTCGACGATTTCGCGCCGAAGCTCACGGCTCACCACCATGTCTACGGCATTACCCGGCGTGGGTTCGGTGCCTCCGGTTATTCAGCAACGGATCATTCGGCAGATCGCCTCGGCGATGATGTGGTGGCGGTGATTGACGCGCTCAATCTGACGAGACCAATCCTCGTGGGACACTCGATCGCTGGCGTGGAGTTGAGTTCAGTTGCAAATAGGCATCCGAACCGAGTTGCTGGCCTGGTCTATCTGGATGCCGCGTATTCTTATGCTTTTGACGACGGCACGGGGGCGAGCATCATGGAAATCCAGAAACTTCAGGGACCTCAACCTCCGCCGCCCAGTAAGACGGATTTGGCCAGTTTCGGCGCCTTGCAGAAATATTATGAGCGAGTGAACGGATTCCTCTTTCCCGAAGCAGAACTCCGCGCGCAGAGGGAATCCACTCCTGACGGAGGGGTGGGAAAACAACGCGATCTTCCCGGCAACGCCCTGTTCATGCCGCTTATGATGGGCACGAGGAAATACACCGCTATTCCGGTACCTGCGCTTGTCATCTTCGCAAACCCACACAGCCAGGGAATCTGGGTTGACGAAAATACAGATCCTTCCGTGCAAACCGCAGCCAAGGCTTATTCCACCGCACTAGAAGCTTTAACTGAGAAGCAGGAGAAGTCGGTGGAAAATGGAGTGCCCACGGCGCATGTGATTACGCTGCCAGGTGCGAATCACTATGTATTTCTGTCAAACGAGGCCGAGGTGCTGAAGGACATAAATGCGTTTGTCGCCAGTCTGCATTAGCTCCATAGCTCTGCGAAACACGATGGACCAGTCCGGTTCTCAAAGAACTTCATTCCAATTCTCAATTGACGCATGGAAGGGCTTAGCATTTCCAGAACCGGTCACCCTCGAAACGCGCGATAGCAATTGTGTGTCAGTTGAGCTTTTCCGTGATCGATTGCCGAGTTGGCAAGTGCCTTTCTTTGCTCTGACCCAATCCCGCTCCTCCGGCTGCTGAGAAACTCGATTCCGGCTCGCTCGAGGGGCGGGCTTTTCATTTTGGAGGTAAACGTGCGCAACGTTGCTCGGATCAAGCTAGGCTACTACCCTCTGCCACCGGAGGAAGGCAGGCGTCTGCGAAAACTGTTGGACTTTTCGACCGGAACAGCCAGCGTCGTCGATCCATGTGTCGGCGCGGGAGACGCCCTCCATCAGTTGACCGAAGGCGCAGAGGCAGAAAAGCACGGCGTTGAACTCGACGCGAACCGCGCTGCGGCCGCCGCGGCTAGCGGCATCGGGACGATTCATGGCGATCTCTTCAATGCCATCGCCAAGGTCGAGAGCTTTTCGCTTCTCTACCTCAATCCTCCGTACGATTCAGAGCTCGGGTCGATGGATAACAAACGGATGGAATTCCTGTTCCTGGAACATACCTATCGCTGGCTGGTTGAGGGCGGGGTGCTGCTGATGGTGGTACCTCAATCGCGCGTCGACTCCTCAATTCCGCTGCTGGCCGAAAACTTCGCGGACCTTCGCGTCTATCGGCTGACGGATCCGGAGTCAGAACGCTTCGACCAGGTGGCCCTATTCGGGGTCCGCAAAAGAATGCGTGGCCAGGACTACAACCGGAACCGCACAGCGTTGCGCGAGATGGTGTGGCAGCGCGATATGCCAATGCTACAGGGCAATGAGACGCCTTATCGCGTGCCGGCGTCGCCGTCTACGCATCTTGTCTATCGCGGATTGCCTCTCGATCAGATTGAGGACCTGATCGTCGGCTCGTCTGCCTGGAAACAGGTTGAGGCCCTCTTGCTTCCAAAAGAGGAGATGGCAGGTGGTCGACCGATTACACCGTTGCACGCTGGTCATGTGGGTCTTCTCTGCACGGCCGGTCTGCTCAACGGTGTCTTTGGACAAGGCGATGAGCGGCACATCGCACGCTGGCGTTCGGTGAAATCGGTGACTGTCTTTGAAGTAAAAGAGAAGGGCTACACCGAAGTCCATAAACGCGAGCAGTTCACCAACGAACTGGCTTTGGTCTACGAAGATGGGCGAACGCTGGTGCTCGGAGACAAGAAGAGAGAAGACGACGATGCGGAACGCACATTTGCGGCTGGGGCGGCTTGACTATCGCCGAAGTTCAGGGAGCACGAACACCAGGATTTCCGTCCACGTGGATCGCTACGTTGGGGAGGGGGACGACGCCCATCTGATCAGCCTGTTTGGGGGCGACGCCGAGGTAGGCGCAATCACGGCGGCGATTTACGAGAAGCACACTTTCACAGTGACATTCCTGGACGGCAGCCAGAAGGTGGTAGGTTTCGGTCCCGACGCAATCTGCTATCGCGGCTCGATCAATCTGCAAGGGCGCAAGCAGGCACTTCGGCATCTGATCGCGGTCTCGACTTTCCTTCATGCCAACGGAAGCGCAGGACGGACGTTTATTCTCCACCTCGGGCCGGATACCAGAGAGCTCGCATGGGCAACCCTGGTGAGCTTTCTCGGGCTACCCGCGGATCCGCGCTGGAGCGGACCGATCCTGGAGGCGATGTGGGAGGAGAAGAAAATTCAACGGCTGGATGGAATCGGCTGCACGCCGGCAGCGATCCACGGTACACGTGACGAATTGCTGGCTCGGATTGGGCGAGCACGATTTCTGGGGCTGCTTCCGTTTCCTGAGAAAAATGGCCCTGTGCTCTGGCCGCGGTACACGATGCGGCAGGCGCTGGAAGCCTCCTCTCTAGCGTTGACTAGCGACGCTTAGAGGCTCGCTCTCCGAAGACGAATCGCCACAGCAATCCCTACAAATCAACTCCATCGAACGGCCGGTGAACCCGGCCTTTTTTCGTGTTCACTTCCATCCTCCGGAGTCCCGCCTTGGATACCTATTACCAATATCTTCGAACTTTCTCGCAGGAACTCGGGGCACGTATCGTCGAGATGTACCCGCCGTTGCAAGGGCCAAACGATCCTCTTCCTCCAGCGCTAAATCCGCTATTGCGGCAGCCGCTTCCAGCGCAGGCCCTGACCATCGCTGGTGTCGCCAAGCATCTCAAAACAGCGCGATCGGCGATCATCGTCGGCGAATGCGGAACCGGTAAGACGTTAATGTCGGTTGCTGTTGCTCATGCGCATTCCGAAGGGCGGCCTTACACAACCATCGGGATGTGCCCGCCCCATCTCGTCTTCAAGTGGGCGCGGGAGGTTCTGGAGACGATTCCCCGTGCCCGGACCTTTATCATCTACGATCTCCGCAACGGTGGCGATCCGGCACGGCCGCACGGCGTTGTCGAGGTGAAGCAGCGCAATGGTCAGATTGTTCATAAGGGCCTGAAGACGTCACTATTCGAACTGCGAACCATGGGCCGGTCCGGGTGGAAGAGACTCTGCCCAGGTCCGGCGTACTTCATCGTTAGCAGGGAGACCGGAAAGCTCAGCTATCACTGGAAGCATGCTTATACGGTCGCGGAATCCGGCCGTGAAAAGGGAGCTGTCACCAATCCCGATACAGGCCGCGCAATTCCCCGATCGGAAGGCGGATACCTCAGCCGTATCGACTTTGCCGAGAAGAAGATCTTCGAGCACTTCACACGTGAGAAGGACGGGACTGCCGGGTTTTCCGCCATGTGGCAGGCCGACCGGCAGAAGATTCAGCGCATGGCGCCACTTGGGTATATCGGCCGCCACATGAAGGGCTGGTGGGATTACGCGATCGCGGATGAGCTGCACCAGCTTGCTCAGGAGACGGCCCAGGGCAACAACCTGGGCGTCCTCTATCGCTGCTCGCGAAAGTTGATCGGCCTCACCGGCACCCTCATGGGAGGCTATGCTGACGACCTCTTCAATCTCTTCTATCGGATGAAGCCGCGGCAGATGGTGGCAGAAGGATTTGCGGCCGGCGGCTCGGGAAGACGAGACTTTGCCGAACGCTATGGCGTTCTCGAGTCCATTGAGAAGATACCGGATGCCGACAATGCCTGCACTCGCGCTCAGAAGACAACAGTGCGGCAGGTGCGGAAGCCCGGGGCATCACCGCTGGTCTTCGGCAAGTTCCTCATGGCGTCCACGGCCTTCGTGACGCTCGAGGATATCGCCGCCTACCTGCCTTCGTATGAAGAGAGCGTCATCGAGGTGGAGATGGATGAGGAGCTCGGCAAGGCGTATGCAGAGATCGAGCATGACATACGTGAGGCGGTCAAGCAGAACCGCGGAAACCGAAGCCTGATGAGCCTCATGATGCACCGTTTGCTTCTTTACCCCGACCATCCGTTTGGTATCGGGGAGATCTGGGGCAAGCGGTTCAACCCCCATCTCGGGTGTCTTGAGCCGTTCCTGGTAACGACAGCACCGGATCTTTCAGAAGACCTCGTGTACGCCAAGGAGCGCAGGCTCATCGAGGACATCCGCGGAGAGCTAGGGCGAGGAAGGCGTTGCCAGGTCTATGCGACTTTTACCGGTGAGCACGATGTTGCCGCTCGCCTGGAGCGAGTACTACGTCAGGCCGGGCTGTGTGTGGCTGTATTGCGGCCCACAGTATCGACGCTCAAGCGAGAGCTCTGGTACGACAAGCAGCTCAAAGACGGCGTTGAAGTCGTGGTCTGTCATCCGAAGCTGGTGGAGACGGGCCTCGACCTTCTCGCGTTCCCAACACTCTACTTCTACGAGACTGGATACTCGCTCCATACGCTGCGCCAGGCCTCACGCCGGTCGTGGCGCATCGGGCAGAAGCATCCAGTGCACGTAAAGTTCCTCGTCTCGAAGGCCACGACACAAACCACGTGTCTGCGGCTGATGGGAAAGAAGATGCTGGTGGCGTTGATGATGGAGGGCAAGTTCTCGGGCGAAGGCATTCATTCCCTCGAGAGTGATGAAGACATGATGAGCGCCATGGCGCGCGAGTTGGTCGAACGCGGACGCGTCGGTGAGTCAGCCGATGCGGTCTGGGCTGATCTCAAGCGCGAACAAGCCCAGCATATGTCATCGCAGATGGAGCTGGAGGAAGAGGGCGATCCATCGTTGCCTCTTCTGTCGCAGGAGACGCTTGCAGCATCGTCGTCTGCAGTGTATCTCGTCGAGTCCACTCCGAAGCGGCAGCAGAAGCCTTCCGCGCTTTGGCCCACAGGCTACGCGGAAGGAGAGCAGATGCTGCTCTTCGCCTGAACCATTGCATGTGAGCCTGTGGCGGATTTTCTGCAGGCTCACATGCGTGAACCCTTCAATGTCAAAACTGGAGACTTTATGGCGACCAAAGCCACAATTACACCTCTGATCCCATTTCAGCCGACAACTGGTGCGCCGCCGTCGCCCACGTCGGTAGCCATGGATCATTCTCTGCTTGAGCTGGACTTCGAACTCGATGCGCTGCTCGAGCAGATTCAGGATGAGATCGAAGAACTGGGCGAAGCGAGCGCCGAAGCAATGGAGCGGCTCCAACTGTTCTGTGGGGCGATGGATGTAAAGATCGATCGGATCGGCAGATTTCTCAAAGTCATGGAGACACGCGCTGAATACTGCAAGAAGGAGTCGGCAAGGTACGCCGCTCGTGCCAGGAGGGCGCAGAACAAGATCGAACGAACAGAATCTATGGTTCTCTATTACCTTGCAAGCCACCACCTCAAGAAGATTGAGAGTCACGAATTTACGCTGAGGCGGAACAAGAACTCCCAGGACAGCGTGGAGATCACACAGCCGGATAGCATCCCGGATCGCCTTCGGCGCTTTGAAGCAAAGATCGACGGTCCACTCTGGCTGGAAGTGATCGATGCTTTGCCCAGGACGCTGGCAGAACCGCTTGCAGCCTCCATCAAATCAAGCGAGCCATCGAATAGCGCCATCAAGCAGCATATTGCCAACGGGGGCGTAGTCGAAGGAGCTTCAGTCAAACGTAGATACCACCTGCGGATCGAATAATGGGAAAGTCAATTCGGAGACCTACAGACGCAGCGGCTGGCCCAACGCTGGCCCGTTGCTCTGTTTGGAGAATCCCTATGACTCCTGAGGAGAAGGATGCCATTATCCAAGAGTTGGCCAGTTCGGAGATGGATTAGCCTGACCATGTAAGCAAGCGAGATAACCGTGGCTATATCGCCAGTGGACGATGTGGACGGCGGAAAGGCACTTGTCCGAGATGCTAGCGACTTTACGGCCACTGGAATATAGATCCCTGTGGAAGACCTCGGCCAAGCATCGGCCGATTCCGATGCCGCCGCCGGTGATGAGAACGGTGTTGCCTGTCGGGTTTATGTCACTTTCCTGTGTGCGATGTCCACAACAATTCATGCAGAAGGCGACGTGAAGTGTGCAATCAGTGCACAGCCAATACAAGAATGGTGGTATCGTCGAACTGCTCCGCACCCGCTGACCATTCTGCAACGTTTTGTGACAAGGATCGGCAGATCGATTCGGCCGTTACGCCCTTGGGCAACAGCCTGCAGCAACTCAAGAGTCTTTCTTCGCCAAATTCCTTACCTTCCAAGTTCAGCGCGTCAATCAATCCATCACTGTATACGACGATGGTACAACCGTCCGAAAGCTCTATTCGCAGTTCCGGATGGACCGCTTCCGAGAATAATCCTATGGGCAAATTACCATCTCGAAGCACAGTCACTTCACCAGCAGCGGAAATCAAGATGGGTGGACAATGCCCTGCATTGATGTACCGCAGCGAGCGCGTGTTCGAGTCATACTCTCCATAGAACATCGTGGCATAACTACTGTCCCCAAAGCGGCCACAGAGGTCGCGATTAAGCATCGAAGCGAACTCTGAAGGTGACGGCCTCGCGTCATTTTGTTTTAGGCCCAGCATCCTGCCGTGTGCAACTGCCTGAAGACGTGCCATCATTAAGGCAGCTGACATTCCCTTACCGCTCACGTCGGCGCAGAACAAGCCCACAGCGTTGTTACAGAACGGAAAGAAATCGTACAAATCACCGCTCACGCTACGGGCAGGCGCTGTCATGCCCCACACCTGTGCCCCGGACAAAAGAGGTGCAAACTGCGGATAAAGATATTGCTGCGCTTCGCGAGCCAGGGTGATGTCACGTTCGAGGATAATCCGTTGCTTCTCCTGTTTGCGCAGCTCTCTCAGATGAGCCGTCATGGAATTGAACGACTTGACCAGGAGCCCGAGCTGATCCTGCTCGCCAACCGGAATGGTCACCGACAAGTCACCTTGTCCCACCTGGAACGCAGCATGACTCAGCCTGTCGATGACCGTGACAATACGTCCGCTCAAACGAACAGAGAGAAACACCCCAAATGCATACGCCAAACAGAGCCCAGCCCCGAAGCTGATCAATGGAAAGATCCAGGACGCCCTGCGCAGTCCCATGCGTGAAAGGTCCTCAATCGTCCGCGAATAGCTGGGCCGGATCTGGTAGGCTACCCAGCTTTCAAGTAACCCGGATTGCCAACCGCGCGCGATCACGACAACTGGAACGGGGCGCCGCGATCCCGGGACAAAGTTAGCCTGAATCTCGCCGAACACGCCTTCTTGTTGCCTGTAAGATGGAAGCATCACTGGTTGACTGTGGACCACCTCCAGCCCCGAAGCAGTTGACAGTTGGCTCAGAAATGCCTCGCCAAGAGGTATTCTGACAAGAACCCGTAAATAACATCCGTTCCGCTTCACCATCCGAAGAAAGCGGATTTCCAGCTCGCCTCGATCTTCAACGATGCTGGCAAATGCCGCCGTGCCAAGCCACGGCGGATTCGCGCTACGCGCCATTTTCGGGGACAAAACGCTTACTTCACTTCGACTTCCCGGCCACGAGGCGTTCAGGTGCTCAGTGAAGAACCCAAATTGGGCTGCGTTGGATGCATAGTCACATCCTTCGGTCCTGTCCAGAACTGGATCCATGATTCCCTTGCGGCTCTCGACAATTACCTTGATCCGTTCCTCAATCAGGTAGGCGCCTTCGCGTCGTATGACGACATTCAGCAGCGCAATTAAGAAACACGCGATCATGGCCACAGAGACGATGTTGAAGAACGAGAAGATGATCAGCATCTTCCATCGAATCGCCCCCCAGGCTTTTCCTAGCTTCATAAGCATCTGCAGGTTCGGCTCCTTTGAGCTATTCTCGAGCCCTCTGCGAATGCCGAACGTCCGCACATAGAACACCTATCCGTGATCTTATTTCGAGAAATAGGGTGGTCACTTTGTAGATGGTCGAGGGCAATGATTCCGGCAGCAAATGCAGTACTGGTCGCGGCAAGAGCTCGATCCAGGGCCACTGCTTTGAGGCTGCCGATTCGATTTCTGTGTGCGGACATGTATTTGCCAATGGCCGTTGCGATGTAGCTGATGCATGAGGGGTTGACACGCGCTGTCGCGGCGCTGGTTAATTCGTCAATGAGTTCGAGCTCCAATTGATCTAGCCTTGGGCGAACTGAGGCCAAACTAATCGACTGGTCCGTTGGCGACCTTCCAATCCGACGCCAATCTGCCAACAATGAATATTGGACAAGCTTGTTAGCTTCGATTTGGGCCCTGAAAAACTGTGAGACTTGATCGGAGTTCAGGCCGCGTGCCTCTCCGACCTTGATAGCATCGCTTATAATCTGGGCCTCTCGAGCTTCGTCTTCGACAGGCGCTCCGCTGTCCTATTTGGCAAGTGCTACCTGTTCTGCGATCGCGAGTCTTTTAGCAGAAGTCTCGACCAATCGCAAAAGCTGATCTTCTGCGAGCTGCGAATCGCTTTCTGCCTTGGCATTGGTTATGATCGATGCGGCGATCAGGGCCAGTAACGTCAGATGAAATCGCATACGTTCCTCCCATCAGATGGACCTAGCGCACTGGATGAAGCTGTTACCTCCGGTCATCTGCCTTTTGAGCCGGCTTTGGTGCGCGCTTGCTTCAAGTGGATTGAAAAACGTGGGAACAGTTAGAACGACTTCAGATCGGTCGTCGGCGCAGTCTCCAGTTGCGCTTTGGGCCACGCTGGGAAAAGCAACGTTACCATTGTGATGAAGCTGAGAACAATTCGAAATGACGTGGAAGCCCCTCTTACGACACGCGCGGAGGACATTTTAACGGGACGGAGCAGACAGAAAGCAAGCGATACAGTGCTTCAGGGCGCTTCATAGTGACTGTGTAAGCGGCCCGTGATCCTGTGCAGCGCTGAACATCACCGTTTCTGAGGATTGTCTGCCTTCAGAAAGGTCAATAGCGCTCTGAAGTAGTTCTGCTGATCGTCATACATTGCAAAGTGGCTCCCTGTTTCTGAAATCCACGCTTCTCCGCGAGGCATAAGGGTAGCCATTTTCCGTATATCCTCCGGATCCATCTCGTCGTATCGCGCGCCCATTGTCAAAGTTCTGACCTTAATCTTTCGGAGATCGGCCCACCGGTCCCATCCCTTTATGCGACCTGTTGCTTCGAATTCACTTCGTCCCTGCAATACTTGATAGACGTGTTGATTCAACCCTCCCACGCTCCGTTGGATGGGATCGGGCCATGGATCCAGCCGACAGATAAAGACATGATAAAGCTTGTCAAATAACAAAGCCTGATATGCAGGTTCGTCTGTCTTGTTGGTGTTTTCGTAGTACTCCAACTGCGCACGAATATCAGCAGGAAACTGAGAGCGGATCTTCGTTACATGCTTTAAAAATGAAGCGATGCTCGCCGCCATATTTGAGATCACCAACCCCTTCAAATGCTGCTGATATTTCAGGGCAAATTCGATCGCCAGCATCCCACCCCATGAATGCCCCAGCAGATAGAACTGATCCAAGCCGAGGCCCCTGCGAACGGCCTCCACTTCGTCGGTATAACGTTCGATTGTCCACAAGGCAGGGTCATCTGGTTTTTGGGAATTGGTAGAGTCCAGTTGATCGTAGTAATAGAACTCGATCCGATTTAGCGGCAGAAAGTCCTCAAACCCTTCAAAATACCTGTGATCTGCACCGGGACCGCCGTGTAAGAGGAGAACCTTAATGTCTCCATCGCCAACTTTCTTGGTCCAGACCCAATGTCCTCCCCCGATTTCGATTCGTTTCGAACCGCCCACATGCACAGTGTCGGCCGAAGGCAGTTGAATCCTGTTGGAAGCTGCAAGCAGCGGCCTCCGCCCATTTAGTGCTGCTGCAGCCATGGCGCTTGAAATTAGAAAAGTCCTGCGCTCCACTGAATCACCGCTCCTTTCCAAGCAATAGTTCTTGCCAAAACCACTTAAGTTGATGGCGCACGATGCGCTTAATCGATCACCTCGAGGTGTTGGAGCAGACGCGATTGCCTTGATTGGAATGACGATAACAGCGATGGAGAAAAGAGATATGCCAAGAAAATGCTTTGCTTCTGGATTCGTGCCAGGAACCACGGCAAAAAAATTATAGGGACTATAGCGGCCTCACAATCGTGTTCCTGGCGACATTTCGACCGTGGTTCATCGTAAAACGACAAAATCAGATAGATTATAATGTTATAATGTTTGAGACCATTGGAGGGCTATATAACCAATGAGCAGTTCTGCGCCAGTAGCCTTATCAGACCCTACCTCTGCGTCTGAACCCGTCCTAACGAATGCATTCTGGAATGCATTCTTCCCCGGACAGAGATTTCAGATCGAGAGGTATCAGGCCTGTGCTGGAGAATATCTGAAAGAGCCAAATGAAAGGCACGTCATCGTGCAAATGCGCGACTCTCCGTGGGCTGAACGTCGCGGCGCAAACGGAAGCTGGGTCCAATTTTCGCTTGAGCGTGGATCATTGGCAATTGTGCCGTCGGGACCGGTTCCCGAGGTTCGCCTTCTGACTCCTTCCAGCATGATTATCTGCGCGTTAGAGGAGAACTTCACTCGTGAGATCGCTCTGGAGATTGATAGGCAACCTGCCAACGGTACCGAATTTCACATTCGTGATACATCCATTGAAGGGCTCGTTGATCTGATGATCAACGAGTCCGAAGCCCCCCGCCCCTGTGCGCTGTACTCTGAGACGTTGGCACATGCATTGGCAATGCGGTTCCTGCTTTATGGGACTTCGCGTGAGCATACGCTGAATTCTCCGGTCGAGCCCTTGCCATCGAGGATTCTGCGCAGAATTCGAGATAGGATTGAGGCCAAATTGGATACAGACCTCTCGCTTGCGTCCCTCTCGAAAGAGAGCGGTTACAGCCGAGCGCACTTTCTGCGAATGTTTCGTGCAGCCACTGGCCTGACGCCTCACCAATATGTGCTGGAGAGGCGGCTCAGCACTGCGCAGCAGTTGCTTCGACAGTCCAAGATGTTGCTGGCTGATATCGCCCTCAAGTGTGGCTTCTCCAGCCAGACACACATGAACGATGTCTTCCGGAAGCGGCTTGGTGTTACACCACTCCAGTATCGCCGCAACATTTAGCACGATCTCCGAAATATCGCACTCTTCGGAAGACGCGTGCCGTCCGAATCGGATCTTTCAGCCTAGGATTGGTGTGCACCTTGCGCAATTGCAGGCGGGATCGGCTTTACCCAAGGGCGAGAGCACGGGAGTAATCGTCTTGCGTGGTTGGGCGTTGAATAGAGCGGTCTTTGAGGTAGCCGCGACTACAGAGACCCGCACCACATCTCTACAGCCTGTCTTAGTGTTGGCGGCGCATTATCAAGGTTGCAAAGACCACGCCATGTGGAGTAGTCGAACGATCTTGAATCGTCATCGTCTCGCCATTCCGGGAGATAGTCACAGTGTCGCGTTTTGTCTCTCCATGGCCAAGATCGCTCAGTCGAATCAGGGCACTTTTGCGCCAATGATAGGCATCTGATCCTTCCGTCCCGACTAGGGGCTTTGGAGAACCGTCGATCGGGCCTGTCCATGAAAATGTTATCGCCTTACCATGAATAGTAGCGTCCGAGGTCCAAGCCAGAGCGGTGGTTGTGGCTCGGGTAAATGTCAAACTCCAGGCGTCAAACTGTTCATACGGATCGGACCCGAGGGAAGATTCTTTCAGGTCGAGTACCCACTTACCTACGAGAATTTCCGGGTGATCTGCACTTAACTGTTGCTTACTGCCGGCCGACACTGTCCTTTGAAGAGCGGACGTAGTTAACAAGCCCGCCACAACGCCAATAGCGCATAGTCTGATAGAACCTCTCATCGCTGACTAGCAACTCCAAATGTAGATATGTGGTTTACATGCCTTCCGACTTTTTTGGCCGATCCGACTACCTTCCCGCATAGCCCATGGGAATGATCTGCTAAGCGGGAATTGCTTATTGTTCTTCCTGATAGATCCGCGCGCCCAGTGGCGCAGTCGTAGCTCCACCGTCTATCACAATCTCTCCGCCTTGAATGAAGGATGATTCATCCGTCGCCAGGAACAAGACGACGGTGGCAACCTCCATAGGGTCACCTATCCGGCCCAAAGGAATTGTCTTTTTTAACTTGTCAAGAAATAACTGTCGTTCATCATGCTTGCCTACCGCGTTCCATATCGGAGTATCCACTGACCCGGGGGTGACGACATTAACGCGGATCGACCGTGATGACAGTTCCGATGCCATGACTCGCGCCATTGTCCTCACGGCTGCCTTGCTCGCAGCATACGCCGACAGTCCAGGTCTGCCGTTGACACTCTGTACGGAGCTATTGAAGATGATCGACGCGCCGTCTGGTAGATGCGGCATACATGCCTGAACAAGGAAGAAGATAGAAGTAACATTAACCCGGATAACCTGTTCAAACGTATCAACCGGTGTAGACCCGAGCGGCGTAAATGGTCCGATTCCGGCGTTTGCAAATACTATGTCGATCTTCCCAAACCTTTCCACGACTGCGGCGATCGCGTTCTCCATCTCCGGCAGGTTCGCCACATCGGCTCGCATGGCGAGGGCATTGCTTCCTAATTCCGCCAGGGCGACATCAAGGGTTTCTTGATTTCGTCCGGTGATCGCCACGCGTGCCCCCTCTGCAATGAACAGGCGGGCTGTCGCGAGACCGATTCCGCTATTTCCTCCCGTGATCAAAGCGGCTTTTCCCTTCAGCCTCATCTCGGTCTTCCTCATCTCCCGCAGCTCGAACGGCGCCGCGTGCAAGCATCTTACCGACGCACAATCCATGTGCAGCCTTCCCCGATTACAGTGACGATAACAGCATTAACCATCAAAGATATGCTAAGAAAATGCTTTACTTCTGCATTCGTGCTGAGAATTGTAAGCGATAAATCAGGTCAGCACAGGCAAGGTGCCTCGCCTGTGCTGAGGCACGAATGCATCGAAGACGCAACGCGTGGAACCTATAGGGCTGCGATCCCGCTAAAAGCAAGCGCATCTTTCCCTATTGTGATAGGAGTTTGCGTCGATAGCGTGCCGTCCGACTCAATTCCGAAGACGCCGATGGTTCCCGAAGCAGGGTTGAGGTTGAACAGTAGTCTGCCATCGCTGCTGACAGCAATATCGATACTGGCGCTGTTCGGAGGATTCGATGCCACGATAGTTGATCCGATTGGTGTTAAAGCACCATTACTTGCAATCGAGAATCCCGAAATATTCGATGTCCCCAAATTGACCGCATATACGAACTTCGCATTGGGGGTTATGACATTCCAACACGTTGCTATACCGCCTGTAGGCACACTTTGTGTGATGGTGGTGATAGTACCGTCACGTTGAATGTTGTAGGACGATATTCCTGCAGTGGGTTGGACAAGAGTCCCCTGGTCGGTGACAATGAGAGTTCCATTTGGCGTGAAGGCCGACGAAAAAGCACCCGAGTCCGGGCTAGGGGTTTCAACGATTGGCCCAAGCGTGCCATCGGGCCGGATTCTGAATGTGTCTATGTTGTTGCTCTCGGATCCAGGATTGGCCAGTTGTTCAATTACAACGACAAATTGGCCGTCTGGGCTGATTGAGACATCGGCTCCTGCTACGAGATCTGCGGATAAGAGGGCTGTCGAATTAGGTATTTGTGTGAGATGGCCAACAGGATCCATATTGAATCCAACCACCGCTCCGCTGCCACCTTGGTTGAGGACATACACACGGTTCTGTCGCTGAGCCACCGAAACGGGCATGGCACCACCGGTCGGCACTTTATTTACCAGAAACAAGGACGCATCCTGGACCCGGAAGACGGAAAGTTCCCCGCTGCCCGCATTGACCGCGAAAAGAAATGAATGGTCCTGACTGAGAGTAAGCGATCCTTGAGATCCAAGCGGAAGAACACCGCCTCCGCTGCCCCTTCCTCCAGTTTCAAAGCGTCCCGTCTCAACAAAACTGTCATCTCCCGTGCTCTTGTAGGCGACAACCTGGTTGTGATCGGCGTTGTTAGTCATAAAGAAAACCACATGTGGCTTACTTGTGTAGGTTTGGGCGCCCAGTGCTGAGGTGACGAGGCTGCCTCCAATTGCGAGCGTCAAAAGATAACGAGCCATACTTCGCATATGAAACTCCTTAGGTGAAGCAAAAAAGCGGCTTTTCGTAGATGGTTGTCGGAAAGGATAGCTTTTCTGTCGAGATAGCTAGGTTTGGTTAAATCTCTTTTGTTGTTTATAGACAGGCCATGAGCGGCTCTGTCTGATTGGGATGACAATAACAGTAATGGGGATAAGAGATATGCTAGGAAAATGCTTTGCTTCTGGATTCGTGCTAAAGAGCTGTGAGCTGCATCCTTCCGATTAGTCCAGTAGGCATGAGAGTTCTCCGATAATAGGGACCAACGAGGCCCCGGCGAGGAGAACTGGATGAAGAAGAGCCGCTACACGGAAGAACAGATCGTAGGCGTCCTGAAGGAGTCGGAAGCAGGCATGGAGACAGCGGAGCTGTGCCGCAAGCATGGCATCAGTCAGCAGACGTTCTATCGCTGGAAGGCGAAGCACGGCGGCCTGGAAGTGAGCGAGGCGCAACGGCTGCGGCATCTGGAGGAAGAGAACCGCAAGTTGAAGCAGCTGGTGGCCGAACAGGCGCTGGACATCGTGGGTTTCAAGGCGGTGTTGGGAAAAAAGTGGTAGGCCCACAGGCAGAGCGGGAGGCCGTGAAGGTGTTTCGGGAAGCGACGAAGTGCTCGGAACGGCATGCCTGTGGGCAGATGGAAATCCTTCGTGCGCTGGTTCGATACCAGGCGCGAGGCAGGCGATACGCGAAGGCCAACGAGCGGCTGCGCGTGCGCTTACGGGAACTGGCCGAGGAGCGGCGACGCTGGGGCTATCGACGGCTGCACATTCTGCTCAAGCGGGACGGATGGCAGGTGAACAGTAAGCGCGTGTACCGGATCTACGTAGAGGAGAAGCTGGTGGTGCGCCGACGCAGGCGGAGGCGGCGGATCTGCGCTCAGGCGCGGGTGCTGCTGGCTGCGCCGAGTCGGGTGAACGAGACCTGGACCATGGATTTTCTGCACGACGCCCTGGCCAGCGGCCGCAAGCTGCGCACCTTGTCTATCGAGGATGCCTACACGCGGGAGATGCTGGCCATTGAGGTGGACACCTCGCTGCCGGCGCTGCGCGTGATCCGTGTACTGGAACGACAGCGGCAGGAGCGCGGTCTGCCGGAGCGGATCGTTATCGACCACGGCACCGAGTTCACTTCCAAGGCGCTGGATCAGTGGGCTTACGAACACAAGGTCACGCTGCATTTCATCACGCCCGGCCGTCCCATGGAGAACGGGTACATCGAATCGTTCTACGGCAAGTTCCGCGAGGAATGCCTGAACGAACACTGGTTCCTAACTCTGGACGACGCCCGGGAGACTATCGAAAAGTGGCGGATCGACTACAACCGGGTACGCCCACACAGCTCACTGGGCTATCTGACCCCGGAGGAGTTTCGAAACACAAATGGCTATGCAAATGTGGAAAGCAAAGAACGCTTTCCACATTCGCACAGCCACGGCGGCGGCGAGTTGATCTCGCTGCTAAACTCAACCCCGAGTACTCTCACTTACCCGGACTAAACCGAGGGGGCAGCTCAGCTGCGATCATAAAAACACGAAGAGTATACTCGCGGCATTTATCACAAACTCCGAAATATCGCACTTCTTCAGAGGACGCTATTCGCCATCAGCGCTAGTCTCGACACATGGCGAACAGTAATGTTGATATCCAGTTCAATAACGACGATGGGACGAACTTCGCGGAGCGAGTGCGGCTCAATCAGCAAAGGCTGATCTTTGGTGCCAGGTTCTGGCGCTACCACCGGATTCTTCACTTCACTGCATGTCGTGTTCTTGGCGGCTCTGAACGCGCGGAAGAAGCCATAGAAAGTTGTTGGCGAATAGCTTCGCGTCATCCTATGCGGTTTGAACTTGAAGGCGAGTTTCACAGTTGGCTACTTCGGGTTCTGATCAATGTAGCTTTGATGCTTCCCCGCGAGAGTGTGCCGACGGCCCACACCGAAAGTGTTGTGCGAACCTGTTCCCGCGCAGGACTTCCGGAGTAACGATGTACGCGACGGCAAGAGCGACCTTTGCAATGACGATCA
>Ga0335072_10005626_pt1 | contig 18441 bp, 12 predicted proteins | sample Lox_Sample_21_FD_206725 | JGI IMG/M metagenome (GOLD analysis project Ga0335072, IMG submission 206725) | Soil microbial communities from Loxahatchee National Wildlife Refuge, Florida, United States - Lox_Sample_2.1 | ecosystem: Environmental > Terrestrial > Soil > Wetlands | place: USA... | reverse complement strand
CTTCGCCGACAGCGTCAGCCGCGGGCTTTAATGGCATTCTTGGCGTCGGTCCTATTGAGTATGACAATGGCGAGAACCAATATTACTCATGCAGCGGTAACACTTGTTCGGCATATCTCCTTCCGGCGCAGAATCCGCCGCTCATTGCGAATCCGGTGACCGCGATTCATAACGCGGCCTTCGATCAAACCTCCACCGATTACAACGGAATCAGTCTCGCTATGAACTCCGTTCCCGAAGGCGGGCAAGCCGCCGACTACGGCAATCTGACCTTCGGCATCGGCACCGAAACCAACAACAATCCTTCTTCGACGGTCCAAGTTTTCTCAGGAAATATTAACGACAATTTTGCGGCCGCCATCCTGACGAAGTTCGGGGGAACAACGATCGACGGCTATATAGACAGCGGAACCAATGGCTACGCTTTCAACAGTCCTTTGAACGGTCCGATCACGGAATGTCCCAGCAATTCTCCGCCGAACGGTCCTTGGTATTGCCCGGCGTCAGCTACAAGCGAGTCCGCGACCATCGAGGGAGGTAACGGAACCCCGCAGAGTCAGTCGATCGGATTCACCATCGGAAATGCTCAGCAACTCATCCAGAACGGGGTGTACGCGCAGCCGGAACTCGGCGGCCCGTTTGGGAGCCCGCCACTATTCGACTGGGGACTGCCGTTTTTCTACGGAAAGACTGTTTACGTCGGAATCGAAGGCTTGTCCGCGCTGACCAATACGAGTTGCGGGAGCTGCACGACCGCGCCCTGCTCATGCGAGGGACCCTTCTTCGCCTATTAGTCCCCATTCGGTTGGCGAATCGCTCCAAGGTAGGTGCCGGAGTACTAACGCCGGCACTTGCCTCTGCCCTTCGTGATAACATCCTCCAGTTCTTCGCCCTCGCGGTGGCAGTCCTCGCCCTGATCAAGTAATACTGCCGCGCAAGACATTCGCCCAATCGCCTCATGGACGATGAGCGGCGTACCGGATACGATTTGCGGCCAATCGATGCGGCAATTCACTGACCATCAAGCACGGCTTCAATGAGCGGCGCATCGTGGTATCAACAGTTAGAGGTTTTCATGGCGAATTATATTGAAGTTGACGATGCAATCGGGATGTCCGGCCTGCGCGTCGTCCTGACGCCCGGCGTTCCCGGACCGTGGAGCGAGGCAGCCAAAGGCATCCTCCACGTCAAGAAAATTCCCTACGTCAAAGTCCGCCAGGAGCTTGGCGGAGCGAATCTGCCCCTCCAGCGATGGTCCGCACAAACCACAGCCCCAGTCTTCGCCTACAATGACGAACGCCCGCGCAGCCTATGGAGCGATCAGCTTTTTCTCGCTGAGCGGCTCGAGCCGAATCCTCCACTGATACCGGCGAATCTCAAGGATCGCGCCCTGATGTTCGGCTTCGCGAATGAAATCTGCGGCGAGACCGGTCTTGGCTGGGCGCGCCGCCTGATGCTGCTCCATCCGGCGCTGAGCAATCCAAACGCTCCTGAAGCCGCCAGGAAGTTCTCAGCCCACATGGGCAACAAGTACGGCTACAATCACGCGGCAGCCGAGGCCGCGCCGGCGCGGACGGCTGAAATTCTGACGGCGCTTGCTGAACAACTCGCGAGTCAGCATGCCGCCGGTAGCCGTTTTCTGATCGGCGGCCAGCTCTCAGCGCTTGATATCTATTGGTCTACCTTCGCCGCGCTGATCGATCCTCTACCGGATAATCTTTGCCCGATGCCGGCTAACTTCCGCCGCATGTACCAATGCGAAGATCCAGTTATCCGCGCGGCCCTCGCGCCGCAGCTGCTGGCTCATCGCGATTTCATCTACCATGAGTACCTGGAACTGCCAGTTGACCTTTAAAGCTGGCGCGTCGTTTGCTCGACTTTAAGCACATGCGCGCCATTCCGTCATGGTATGGCCGCCCAGCCATTGGAGGACATCAAAATGGCGACTGATAATGTCTTCGGGATTTCGGAAGCGATCCGCAAAGCGAGCGAGGCTTACGTTCAGGCGCTGACTACCGTAACCAAGGCGCTCCAGGGTCTCGCAAGCCAGGCCAATAGCGCTGACCGCGACAGGCTGGTCGAGAATTGGCTGCGGGTCGCGCGAATGAGCAAGGATGGCATTATCACGGCGCTCGAAAGCGGCTTCCAATATTGGGAGAACGAGATCCGTCGCAATGCAGCGGCGACGCGCGCTACTAATGCCACCGCCGAAGAGAAGAATCCAATGGAAGCGTGGGCGGAGAACTGGCGCAAAGCGACTGAAGCCTTCACTAGCGGACCGGCCGGTAGCTGGACCGAAGAAATGCGCAAGCAAAGCGAAGCTGTTCAGAAGAGCCTGCAAGATGGGATCCGCCAATGGCAAAAGCTGTGGGAGCCGGACAAGAAATAGCTAGTCGCAAGCACTGATTTGATTATCAGTGGCCTGGTTCTATTGTGCCCAGGGCGGCCACGATGTTAGCGGCGATTTGTTCGGGCGTTCCAGATATATCAACAGCCCGTGCGTCCGCAGGCTCCTCCAACACATCGAACTGACTCTGGAGCAACGCCGGATCGAAGAAATGACCGTGGCGGCAGGCGATTCTTTGTGCGATCAACTCCCGCGTTCCTTTCAGATAGACCAGCCGCACGTCGCTGAAACCTGCGGTCAGCCGCTCACGATAACTTTGCTTGAGTGCCGAGGCTGCTAGCACTGCATTTTGATGCGACTGCTCGCAACGGCGGATTAGTTCGTGCAACGCTTCCAGCCACGGCTCGCGATCCTCCTCCGTCAATGGCTCGCCGCGGCGCATCTTCTCGCGGTTGTGTGGCGAATGGAAATTATCGCCATCATAAAATCGCCATCCGAGGTGATGCGCCAGCAACTCGCCGACGGTCGTCTTACCCGACCCTGCGACTCCCATCAGAATAACAATCATGAGCACTGCTCCGCCTTGTGCCTGAAGGCCGACCTATTTATGCTGAACGAGTTTCTACCAGCGGCTCTGTAAGCGTATTCAACGATCGTTTAGGGCTTTGGTGGTTGATCGCACGATCGCTGTTGGAACTGCACATAATTTTGGACTGATACGTCCTATTTAACTGCGTCCGGCCATGGCGGATAGTTCCCGCCTTTGCCCATGACTTGATTTCCGTTTGCGAGGAATGAACCCCCGTTGCGCAAGCCTGCCAGTCCCTTCGTAGCGCCGCTGATTGTCGGATGTGCGCTCTTCATGGAGATGCTCGACTCCACGGTAATCTCCACCGCCCTGCCGGCGATCGCCCGCTCAATGCATGAGGATCCAATCCGTCTCAATCTGGCCATCACATCTTACCTTCTGAGCCTCGCCGTATTCATTCCTATCAGTGGATGGATGTCCGATCGCTATGGCGCGCGCAAGGTTTTCCGCGCCGCCATCATTATATTCACTATCGGATCGATCCTATGCGGACTATGTAATTCATTACCCGAACTGGTCATTGCGCGCGTCCTACAAGGCTTCGGAGGGGCGATGATGGTTCCGGTCGGGCGGGTGGTGGTTCTCAAGACGGTCGATAAGTCCGAACTCGTCACCGCCATGTCCTACCTGACGGTGCCCGCCGTGCTCGGCCCAGTGGTCGGTCCACCGGTTGGCGGCTTCATCGTAACTTACTATTCGTGGCGCTGGATTTTCTTCATCAACGTGCCGATCGGCATCGTCGGGGTAGCTCTGGTTAGTATCTTTATCGAGGACCTGCGCGAAGCTGACATCCCGCCACTCGATTTCCTTGGCTTCCTGCTCTCGGGCCTGGGGCTGGCCGGCCTCGTTTTCGGTTTCGAATCGATTGGCCGCAACATCATTCCGGGCGCATTCGTCGCCGCACTCCTGCTTGGCGGTGCTCTTTGCATTTTTCTTTATTGGGTTCATGCATCGCGCCATCCGAATCCGATCATCGATCTCGCCCTGATCAAGATTCCGACCTTTGCCGCCTCTACCTTGGGCGGCGGCCTGACACGGATCGGCATCGGCGCGCTGCCTTTCCTGCTCGCGATGCTGCTTCAGTTGGTGTTTGGCCTCAGCCCCTTCGCCTCCGGGATGCTCACCTTTACCAGTGCGGCCGGCGCGCTTTTCATGAAAATAACCGCCGGACCGATCATCCGCCGGATGGGTTTCCGTTCGGTTCTCGTCAGCAATGGTATTTTGAGCGGCTTCATCCTGATGAGTTACGCGCTGTTCCGGCCCGAGACTTCGCACCTGCTGATTATCGGCGCATTGTTGTGCGGCGGCTTCTTTCGCTCGTTGCAATTCACTGCGCTCAATGCCCTTGCGTACGCGGACGTGCCACAGTCATTGATGAGCAATGCGAGCAGCCTCTCGAGCATGGCTCAGCAATTCTTTCTCAGTTTTGGCGTTGCACTCGCAGCCTTGCTGCTTCATTTCAGTACCGCGGGACGAGGCGCTGCAGCGCTCCATGCCAGTGATTTCACGCCCGCCTTCGTGATCAACGGCGTGCTCTCGATCGCGGCGATAGTCTTCTTCCTTCCGCTGGAGCTCCATGCCGGTGCCGAGGTCAGCGGACATCAGGCGCCAGTCACGATTCACCGCGAGATCGAGACTCTCAGCGAGGCCGACTGATAGCTAGTCGACGCCACGCCTGCTGCCGGTGAGATAACACGGCTGACGAATCGCGTCTGACATCTGGAACGGCTATTGCCTCGTGCTTCCGGCAGGAGGCTTCAAATCGTGACTCTGCTCAATATCGTCGTGATTCTAGTTGTCGTCGGGATCATTCTCTGGCTGATCAATGCTTTCATCCCGATGGCCGGCGCAATCAAAACCTTGCTTAATCTCGTAGTGTTCGTCGTCGTTCTCATCTGGCTGCTGCGCGCTTTCGGTGTCGTTATCAATCTACCCGGCGTGCACATCCCTCGCTTGATGTAATGACCAGAAAGGACTGCTGAACGCATTCAGGTACGGCGCTTGCGTATTAACTCTAAGCTACGCAACTACAAGGAGTCAGCCACACTTATGCCGCTCGGAACTATTCTTCTTGTTGTATTGGTGTTGATCTTGCTCGGGTCATTACCAGTCTATCCCTACAGCGCTGGATGGGGTTACTACCCTGCCGGTGGTCTCGGCACGATTCTAGTCGTCGTTCTGGTCTTGTATCTGCTTGGCGTTATCTAGTTGATTTACAACGGCGGAAGCAAAACGGCCGCACCCAAGGATGCGGCCGTTTTCATTATCCATTCTAATTTATATTTGTCCTCGAAATGAGCTAGGCCCACCGACTCCAAGACAGAACATCTTACACGATGATTACATCATTCCCCGGGTTGTTCCAGCGGGTAGCCAAGCGAGCCTCAAGTGAGGAATTGGCTATTCGCCAGGACGCGGCGGAATTGCCACAAAATTACCCGGGTTCTCCGCCATCGCTTCCTTGATTTCAGGATGGGCAGTAAAGAAATCCGCCAACTGCGGATGCTTGCGCAGATACGACGGATCATTCATTAGCGATGGCTTGTACGCCAGTGCGTTCGCGACATGCGGATTGGCGTCCGCAAAGTTGCTCCAGGTGGCCAACTCTTGTTCATTTAGATCTGGATTTGTTGCCGCACTCTGGAATTCAATCGTCGTATTACCGTTTTGAACGACCGCCGGCGCTGCGCTCTGTCTCGCATCTTGTTGTGCGGAGCTTTCTCGCACCATTAAGGGTAGTGCTAACAGTGAACCGAGTACGCCAAGCGCTAAGGTCTTGCCTAAAACACTCATGAGCTTTCTCCCACGATGTTTATGCGCGAACGTCATTCTTCTCGCGCGATTTATATCATCGATCGGATTACAAAACGCATTCTGCGTGCCAAGTTCTGCTGGCGATTAATTTGCGCTAGTTAAGCAGTGATTCTATCGGCGGTGACTTCAGCAACAACCTCCCGATCGTGTAATTAATCGCAAGGTCAAGCCTCGTGAAGGCTAATGTGCGTCGCTCGCAATTGGATGCACGCGTTGGCCATCCTCGACGGCCTGTCCCATGTTCAAGGCAACCACATCGTCGCCTGTGACGTCGCCGCGCACCACGACGTTCTGCCCGTTATCATAGCCCAGCGTCACCGTTATCAGCCGCAGTTCATCGCCGCGCACGACTGGAACATAGACCTTGCCGTCACGAAAGACCAAAGCGTCGTCGGGCACCACAGTCCCATTCTCCCGGATCGCCACTTTCATATCCATTCGTGCGTACATGCCGGGGTAAAGTGAATGATCCTTATTCGGCAGATCCACTTCAGTGAGCATTGTACGGCTGGCATCATCCAGCGCTTCGGGGTGCCGTATGATGGCGCCCTTGTAAGTGACATTTGGACGTTCACTGACGGTGATCTTCGCAGCGTCACCGTCATTTATAAAGAGTGCAGCGCTCTGAGGTACGTAAGCGTAGACGCGCAACGGCGAAAGCGTCGCGACCGCAACAATCGGGGTAGCCGCCGTGGCTGGCGTCGTCGTCGCGGGAATTAAAGCGCCTGGATCTACATAGCGTGCGGTCACGATTCCATCGACCGGCGAGCGAATTATTTCGTAAGCTTGCAGCGCTAGATTCTGCTGTAGTGTGGCAAGATCCTGCAGCATGGTCGCATGAGTCTGATCGGCGCTCTGCTGCGGCACGACCTGTTGTCGTACCAGCAACTGATAACGATCGTCAGTGATTTGGGCTATCTTGTAATTGGCGCGGGCATTAGCAACTGCTTGGTCAGTCTCAGGCGATTCGAGAATAGCCAGTACCTCTCCTTTCGTTACTCTGTCGCCCTTGTCGACTCTGATCGTTTTCATGTAGCCGGGCACTTTTGCGTAAATCGATGTCTCGATATAACCATGAATCGTCGCCGGCAAATCGAGTGCCTGTGATTGCGGCGTCTGTCCGATTTTTTCGACGAGTACGTTAGTGCCCTGGGAACTTTCGTCTACCAGTTCGCTCGTCTGCCGCCGGATATTTAGATCATGCCCCATCACCAGCCCTGCGGTAAGCGCCACGACGATGATTACCCCTACGACCAAGCCCGGCACATAGGCCCGGCTCGCGCGCGGGATCTTATAGTTCTTCGGATCGTCTTCCTGCTGACCGTCTTCACTCATTGGGCTAGCTTATGCTCCTGGCATCGTCGCAGCTTCGACTTCCGCATCACGTTCCCGCTTTCCTTTGACCGTCCTGCTGAAGATTGAGTATACCGCCGGCACTACAAACAATGTCATCACGGTCGACGCGATCAGGCCGCCGATTACGGCGCGCCCCAGCGGCGCATTTAATTCCGATCCTTCGCCAAGTCCGAGCGCCATCGGCAGCATGCCCAGAATCATAGCTAGTGCGGTCATTATGATCGGGCGCAGCCGGATGCGTCCTGCTTCAATTGCGGCCTCGACCGGCCCGTAGCCTTCCTCGCGCAGTTCATTGGCGAACGTGATTAGCAAGTTACCATTCGCCACTGCGACGCCGACTGCCATGATCGATCCCATCAGTGATTCGACGTTAATCGTGGTATGCGTGAAGATCAGCATCCACACCGCACCGGCCAAAGCGCCTGGCACCGCCATCGTAATAATCAGTGGCTCGAGCCATGACTGGAAGTTCGCAGCCATCAGTAAGTAGACGAGCACAATAGCCAATATCAGTCCAAGTTCGAGTGTGCGGAAAGACTGGTTCATCGCCTGACTCTCGCCTAGTACGGCGATGCGAGTGCTGGGCGGCACATGCTGCTCCTGCCGCACCTGTGCAATCACTCGCTGAACTGCGTCGGCGACACTGCCGAGGTCACGGCCGAAGACACCCGCGTTCACGTCCATCACGCGCTGCACGTTGTAATGCGCGATAACGGCAGGGTCCACGTCGTGCACGACCGCGGCGACGTTGCCCAGCACCTGCCCGGGCGGGGTCAACGGGTCTGCTTGCGCGGCCGCCTGCGAGGCGGCCGTAGCATTGGCTCCATAGACCGGTAAGCGCTTCAACGCATCAACTGAGTTTATCGTGTGCTGCGGCGCCTGTGAGACCACGTCGTAATTGACGCCGCTTACCGGGTCCAGCCAATAAGTCGGCGTCAATAGCGCATTGCCACTCAATGCGGTCAAAAGGCTTGATGCAACACTCTCTTCGGTTAATCCCATTTCGATTGCGCGGTCGCGATCGACATTCACCGCAAACGCGGGATAATCCTGTGGTTCCGCGATTCGCGAATCCACCAGGCCAGGAATCACTTGCATCCGCTTGCGCAGCGCAGACGCGATCTTGAAATCATTACTCAAATTGTTGCCGGTGATCTGCACGTCAATCGCTGCCGGCAACCCGAAGGTAAGTACCTGACTGACTATGTCAGCCGCCTGAAAATATGCGGTGACCTGTGGGAACTGCTGACCGATAAGCTCCCGGATACGCGATTCATAAAAAGCTGTTGGCCGTTGATGGTTGGCCTTGAGCTGAATCAGTATATCGGCGTCCTGCGGCCCCGTACTATCGGTTTGATAGAACGCAAGGTCGTAGGAAATAGGCAATCCGATGTTATCGCTGATACCCTCGAGTTCGCTAGGCGGAATTACTCGGCGTATCGCCCGTTCAATCCTGTCTACGCCGTACTCAGTATATTCGATACGTGTTCCGGTTGGCATCCTGACGTGCAACCGCATCATGCCCGCATCAACCACTGGAAAGAAATCTTCCCCCGCGATCCGCAGTAGCACCATCGATGCCGCCACGATTATGAACGCGCAAGTCAGTCCCAGCCCGCGCCGCTCGATGAATATCGCTACCGCCCCGCGATAGCGTTCACGTAAGCGGTTGAAGCCCGCCTCAAACGCGCGCGAAAAGCGCGCCCAGCGGCCGCCACCCTGATGCCCTTCATCTTCTTGCTGAAGAAGGTGATGCGCCATCGTCGTTACGAGCGTGCGCGAAAGCATGTATGAGGTGAGCATCGCGAACACCACTGCAAGGGCCAGCGGCGTGAACAGGAACTTGGCAACGCCCGAGAGCAGCGCTACGGGAAAGAAGACGATACAAATCGAAAGTGTGCCAACCAATGTAGGTGTGGCTATCTGCGAAGCGCCGTCCAGGATCGCCACCAGCAAAGGCTTACCCATCGCGCGGTTACGATGGATATTCTCGACTTCTACGGTCGCGTCATCCACCAGCATTCCGACCGCCAGGGCAAGGCCGCCGAGCGTCATGATATTCAATGTCTCGCCGGTCAGCTTCAGTAATATGATCGCGGTCAGAATCGAAAGTGGGATCGAAGTTATAACGATCAGCGTGCTGCGCACCGATCCGAGAAACAGCAACACCATCAGCGCGACCAGGAACGCCGCTATCAGCGACTCGCGCACGACTTCCCACAGCGCTCCTTTGACGAAGGTCGATTGATCGAAGGTCAGCGAGAGCTTCAACCCTTTGGGTGCAGTCGCCTGGATAATCGGGATTTTGCTTTTGACCGCATCCACTACTGTCAGAGTTGAAGCGTCAGCGTGCTTGATTACCATCAGATAGGTGCCACGATGGCCGTCAACTCGCACTATATTGGTCTGCGGCGGATGAGTATCGGAAACGGGCGCCAGGTCGCCAAGATGGATAGGTGTACCGTTCGCTACGTTAATCGGAAGATGATTGAAGTCCGGCACCGTCTTCGGACTCATATTCAAGTCGACGTCATACTCGTAGTTGCCCATCTTGGCTGTGCCGGAGGGTATAACCACGTTGGCCTCGGCCAGCGCGTTACCCACATCGGCGGGCGACATGCCATTTGAGTAGAGCATCGTCGGATCCAGGTTCACCATCACTTGGCGCTGTACACCACCGAGCGGCGCCGGACTGGAAAAGCCAGGAATCGTAAAGAGCTGAATACGGATGAAATTCAAGCCATAGTCGAATAGCTGTTCTTCGGATAGTTGTTCACTAAAGATGTTGAGTTGAGCGACCGGCACGTTGGCCGCGTCATACGAGATTACCTGCGGTGGCACCGTGCCACGCGGCAACTGCGAAAGGATCGATTCTGAAACCGAGCTGATCTGAGCGATCGCCCCACCGATGTCAGCGCCTGGGAAAAAGTAGATTTTTAGGATACCAAGGCCGTTCATCGACGAAGAATCAATATGCTCGATACCATTGACCGTCGTCGACGCAGCGCGCTCGCTGATCCAGACCATCCGGCGCTCGATTTGGAAGGCGGAAAGCCCAGGGTAGTTCCATACTTCCAGCACGACCGGCAGGTTAATCGCGGGAAAGATATCGACGTTCATCAACTCGAATGACAGCGCTCCGAGGACCATCATCAGGAGCGCCATCACGGCCACTGAAATAGGACGTCGCAAGGCCAGTCTGACTAACCACATCATAGAGGACTAATTCCGCCCTTCTGCGGCGCTAACGAGAGATCACGCGATGGTCCAACCCGCGTGAAAAGGTTGGCTGTAGCTCAATTCGAACTGTTTCAGAGCTGCAAATTTCCGGCCAGCAGGATTCGCGCCACATCAGTGGTTATTATGGACTCGCTGGTCCGGATTATGCAAAACAGTTCGACATTTGCGAAACGTGATTCGGAATTTCCTCCGAATCCCCAACGCACCAACCGAAAATCAAGCTAACGCTTCAATCTTGTTGGGCGGCCAGTTGAGAAGTCAATATGCTCTCAAAAAAGTCATGGGCACGAACTGAAGGTCCGTAGCACAGACTTACACTAATCGCCGATACCAGATGTTATCGCATCTCAACGGCTTCCCTTGCCATCGCAGTACCGCTTTTGCCACATTTCCATCGGTCTTGGCCCAAGTTTGAGCACGTCCAAGGAGTCCCGCCGATGCAACCCGATCATCTTTCGCCGACAGCTCACGAGATCTTCGACGCCATCACAGCTTTGGAACCGAAAATCCGCGAGGCCGCGCCCGCGATTGAAGCGGAGCGCCGTCTGCCGCCCGAGCTCGCGCAGCAACTGATGCGCGCCGGCATCTTTCGGATGGGCGTGCCGGTCGCCTACGGCGGCTCGCAACTCGATCCGATGAGCCAGGTGCGCATCGTCGAAGAACTCGCCCGCATCGAGGGTTCCGTCGGATGGTTGTCGATGATCTCCAGCGCGGGAAGCTTTCTCAGCGCCTTCCTCCAACCCGACGCGGCGCAACGAATTTTCGGCGGTTTCGACAGCGTCATCGCAGGCCAGGTGCGGCCGCCTCAACGCGCCGATTTGGTTGATGGCGGCTATCGCGTGAGCGGGACGTTTCACTTCGGCAGCGGATGCCGCCATGCCAGCGCAATCGTTTGCGGCTCCACCATTTACGAGAATGGCGAACCGCGCCGCGTCGGCCGCCATCAGGAATTCCGCGCCCTTCTGGTGCCGGCCGCGAAAGCCACGATCGTCGATGTCTGGGATACCACGGGCATGCGCGGAACTGGCAGCAACGACATGGTCATCGATAATGTCTTCGTGCCTTTCAGCGACAGCGCAGACATGACCCAGCGTCCCATAATAACGGGGCCGCTCTACGCCTTTCCGCCGCTTTTTCTCGTTTCGCACGCCGGCGTTCCGTTAGGTATCGCTCGGAGCGCCGTCGATTTTGTTGAGGAGGTCAGCCTGCGCAAACGTGTGATGCCGGGTAACCATCTGCTGCGCGATGAGGTCCAATTTCAGGAGACCATCGCATGGGCCGAGGCTCATCTCGGCGCCGCCCGCGCTTATGTGTACGCCACGCTGGAGGATCTGTGGCAAACCCTGACCGAAGGCTCTCGCCTATCGCCGCGGCAACGCGCGCAATACCGGATGATGATTACCTACTCGCATCAGTCGGCCAAGAATGTCATCTCGACTCTCTACGATACCGCTTCGACCAGTTCGATCTTTCGCAGCGGCAGGCTTGATCGCGACATGCGCGATATCCTCACTGCCTGCCAGCATCGCGTTGTGCATCTGCGTATGTACCGTCCTGCCGGGCGGCTGCTGATGGGCCTCGATCCCGACGAGCCGATGTTCTAAGCAATTTGGCATTATTCAGGGAATCGAGTAATGCCAGGCTGGAATCTACGGCAGAATCGCGAAGGCGCGTGCGGGAAACCCAAGCCCATGTTCGGGTTTCGCCCAGCTAACTACGATCAAAGCGCCGGTGGCAGGGACTTTATCGAGCCCTGCCATCACTTCGATTTGCCAATGGCCGTGGCGTAGCAGCCACGTCTCGGAATCGAGTCCGGGCGTGATATCGGTATCCATCGACTCGTGGCCATTGGCCACTATGCCTCGTTGCTCGTATAAAAACTCTATTGCAGCGAGTGACCATGCGGGAAATGGATAGCGCTTGAACCGCGCGGGATTACTCGTCCAATCCTTGTACATATCGGTTCGTAACGCCGCGAACGAACCCGCCGGTACTCGCCCATGAACAGCTTCCCAGGCCTTTATGTCGTCGACTGTCAGCGCGTGATTAGGATCCTTCGCCAGCATCGGCGTGATATCGAATACCACCAGTGGCAGAATCATTTGCTTGAGCGGCAGTTCGTCCATCGTCTTGCCATGCGGATCGAAATGCGCCGGCGGATCGACATGCGTGCCATATTGCCCGACCATCGCATAGTAAGTCGCATGAAAGCCGTCATGATCGATGGAGTAGGGCCGCCCGGTACTTGGATCAGCCGCCGCCGCGAACGCGGCCTGACCAAAGCCTCTCCAGACAGGCGTCAGCGGGCTGAACGAATGAGTCAAATCGACGAATTGCTTCGACTCGATTATCCGATAAGCCTCCGCCAGCGACTCGTTTTGAGCGAATGCTACAGGCGGTAGCGCGGCTATCGCCGCAATCGTCCCCAGTAGAAGGAATACGTAGTACCGCCTGGCCCGCTGCATCTTCATGATAATCCTCGGCTCGTCATGCTGCCCTTGGTGCTTGATCGCGTCGACGATCAGCATGGGTGCTATGACTGATTCTCAGCCGCCGCGCCGCGCGTCAAGCACAGGCATAGATAGCTGAAGGCGGTGCACCTCTTTGACCTACACGGGCGTCTACTATACGTAGGATTCGATATTTGCCTGCATTGAATCTTGAATAAATAAGGGCCGCCGCGATGAACGGCAACCCTTATTGTTCGCCAGCACACTCCCCAAGTCGCTTGGACCTGGCACGTAGCGCTCCTCTCGCTCCGCACCACGCCATGCCCATCTGCTGACGCGTCGTTGCCCTTGACGGCAGGCGGCTGTAGCCATAATGGGCGACGCGACGGAAGCCTTACCCTGCCTCGAGCAACACCTGATGATGCATATGCGAAGGCCGTGCCTGCCATTAAGTCTCGAGCTTTTCCGGCGGAGGGGCAGATCCGAGGCCAAAAGCTTGGCAGCAACCGCCAAGTCTGGTTGGCATCAAATTGCCGCTTCTTTGGCAGCTCGAATTGCCGGTTCGCGCTCGATGATGCACGATTGCGCTCTTTTGATGCCGAACGTACATTGCCCTTGAGGCGAGGAATCCGGCCAACGTTCTCGCTCGGACCCACGAACGTGGCGAACAGCTATCAGGTTGGAATCGTCGGCTCACTGTGGCGCTTCCCATTGAAATCAACGCGCGGTGAGCGACTGACTGAAGCGTTACTTACCGAACGCGGCGTTCTCGGTGACCGCCAGTGGGCCTTGCGCGAGCTCAAGTATGGTGGCGTGATGAGCGCGCGTGCATGGCCGATGCTCCTCGCACTGAAGTCACGCTATGCGGCAGATCCTGCCGACGACCCCGGCGCGCGGGTTCTAATCGAATTGCCTGATGGCGGTATCCTGGCAGCGGATGACCCTGAAGCTCCTGCGATGCTCTCGAAGTTTTTGAGACGAGAGGTCCGCCTCGAACGCGTCCGTACGGGCCGCCCGACGCCGCAGGAATTCGAGGCGATCATGCGGGGTGACGGTCTCCCGCCGAGCCGCGACTTCTTCGATGAGGACGTAATCCATATCGTCGCGACCGGCACGCTCGCCCATCTGCGCAATCTTCAAGGTGGCACCGCCGATTTCGATCCTCGCCGCTTTCGCGCCAACATCTTCATCGATACCGGCTCGGCCGCCCCCGGTTTCCTTGAAGATCAATGGCTCGATGGCACGCTGACGATTGGCTGTGACGTCCGCATCGCCGGCATTCGGCCTGCCATCCGATGCGCCATTACGACTCATCCGCAGGGCGAATTGCCCCACGACCCCTCGATTCTGCGCACCGCCTTTCAACACCATCAGGCCTACGTCGGCGTATTCGCCGCCGTCGCCGCCGGCGGTACGATTCGGGTCGGCGATCCGGTATCGTTCACTCCAAGATAGGGTTCGCGTGCGAACCCGTGCGAACGTGAGTATGCGAACCGTCCGCCTTAAGATTCTGAGATAAGGTTCGCTTGCGAAGCCTTGCGGCATTAGTAACGCCCTCCGGCGTAGCCAGCAAACGAGTCTGAGAGTTTGCGTCCAGAATTCATAGTCCGCGAATCAGATGCCTTATAATTCCGAAGTCTCGCAGGGGTAATCTATGGAGCGTCGTCAGGTCGGCACCGTCAAGGAACTCTATCGCTATCCAGTCAAATCGATGCTCGGCGAGCGGCTTGGCGAATTCGATGCGACGACTGACGGCGTTCTCGGCGACCGCGCATGGGCCTTAATTGACCAGACCGACGGCCGCGTGATGTCCGCCAAGAAATTTCGCGCGATGCTCGATTTGCGCGCCATCTACGATCAGCCGCCATTGCCGGAAAGTGCCGTCGCCCCGAAAATCATTTTTCCTGATGGCCACGCGCTTTTCGCCGACGATCCTTCTGCCGCGGCGGCATTAGCCGAATTGCTCAAGCGCAAGCTCAGTATCGCGCGCGTCGAGCCGGCACAGAATAAGAGGGCAGGCATCGATCCCGCCACCATCTTCACCGGCGTCGGCGTTTCGCGCATCTTCCCGGACCTCGACGAGACGACGCTAGCGCCCGATTTCAAACTCAAACGCGGCACCTTTTTCGATTCGGCGACGGTCCACGTCCTCGCGACCGGCACGATCGCGCACATGTGCACATTGGTCGGAGCCGGCGCCCAAATCGACGCCCGCCGCTTCCGTCCGAATATCGTCGTCGAGACACCGCCGGACATGGCGGGCTTCGTCGAAGACGGATGGCTTAACGGGCGGCTCGAAATCGGCGAGAGTCTGCGCGTAATTTCGATGGAACCGGCGCTACGATGCGTCATGACGACTCATCCGCAAGAAGACTTGCCCCGCGACCCACGCGTGCTCCGTGCCGCCGCTGACTATCATCGCGCGACCGTCGGCGTCTTCGCCTCGATCAGCTATCCCGGCACCGTGCGCGTCGGCGACCCGGTCTGGCTCGTGGTCTGATCAAAGTCCCAGCAGCAAAAAGTTGTTGAGATATGTGCGCGATTGTGGACCCGCCGTTCCGCTCCTACTTGCGGTATCGAGGTAGCGCGGCCCACGATCAGATGACGCGCCGACGCGCGCCCGTCATCCTATGTATTCCCCCAGCCGCTTTCACTTAGTTCGCTCCCCATATGCGGCGGTGCGCCTGGCCGCAGCTCGCGAATGGCTCACTTCGGCTGCCGATGGTTCCCGCGAAATCCTCCTGCTCGCGGCTCATCCCGACTCTGCTGACGACTTGGTGCGCAACATCGCCGCGACGCGCGGAGCGCTGGCGGGCGTCCATCGCCTGACCCCCAATCGCCTGATCGCGATCCTCGCCGCGGACCAAATGGCCGCAATGGGTCTTGCCCCTGCCACGTCCCTCGCGACTGAGGCAGTCGCCGCCCGCGCCGTTTTCCAACTGAAGCGCACCGGACGCCTCGCATGGTTCGAGCCTGTGCTCGATCGACCGGGCTTTCCGCGGGCCCTCGCGCGATCGCTCGGCGAGCTACGGCTGAATCGTATCAGCGCCACCGCATTGGAAAAGCTCGATCGGATCGGCCCGCCGCTCGCCGCCTTACTGGCGCAATTCGAGGCTGAATTGGCTGCCGCTAATCTCGCCGATCGCGCCGCTATCGTCACTATGGCTCTAGCCGCGATTGCCGCACCCGATTATCGCTTGGGTCAGCTTCCACTTGCGCTTATCGATTTGCCCATCGAAACCGCCCTCGAAGCCGATCTTATCGCCGCCCTCGCCGCGCAGGCCTCATCCTCGATTGCGACCGTTCCCGACGGTGACGATCGCGCTGCCGAGGCATTAGCCCGAATCTTCGGCGATTCGACCGTAGATGATTTCGCTGAACACGATGCGCTATCGCCTGATTCGCCAGCGCTGATCCGACTGCAACATTATTTATTCGCCGGGACGCAACCGCCTGCCGCGACTCTCGACGAGTCTGTGACGCTCGAATCCGCCACCGGCGAGATGCAGGAATGTGTCGCGATCGCCCGCCGGATTCATGCCGAAAGCACTCGTGGGATTCCGTTCGATCGTATTGCCGTGGTGCTTCATTCGCCGGGCCGCTACGTCGCGCATCTGGAGGAGGCCCTCGACCGCGCCGGGATTCCCGCATGCTTTGTGCGCGGCGCCTCGCGGCCGGAACCCGGTGGCCGCGCTCTGCTGACGTTGCTGGCATGCGCTGCCGAAAATCTCTCGGCGCGACGCTTCGCCGAATTTCTCTCGTTGGCACAGCTTCGTGATCCCGACGCTCCTGCGCCGCCACCGGACGCCACGGCTTTCGTGCCTCCAAACGACGAACTCGGTGCGCTGACGCAAGCCGACGCGGCCGAGCCAGTCGAATCAGCTTCCACCGAAGCCGATCCGGTCCCAGTCGTTGACGTCTCCGCACACGCGCCCTGGCGATGGGAAAAGCTACTCGTCGACGCCGCCGTGATCGGCAGCCGCGATCGCTGGGATCGCCGTCTGGCCGGCCTCGAAACGCAACTCCGCCTGCAACGGGCCGAGGCCGCAGCCGAATCCGGTGAGGCTCGCGCCGCCGCGCTTGACCGTCAACTGCTCGACCTTGCGCATCTGCGCGCACTCGCCTTGCCCGTCATCGACGCGCTGGCATCACGTCCGCCCAGCGCGACTTGGGCGACCTGGCTTGAATATCTGCGTGACCTCACCGCCCGGTTCGTCCGCGATCGCGATCCGGTCCTTGCCGTGCTCGCGGAACTAGCGCCGATGGGTCCCGTCGGGCCGATTACGCTCGATGAAGTGCGCATCGTGCTGGGCGAACGCCTCGGCAACCTCGAACGTCCACGGCCGCGCCGCCGCTATGGCGCTGTCTTCGTTGCAACGCCCGCCCAGATGCGCGGGATGGAATTCGACGTCACGATCGTCCCGGGCCTGGTCGAGCGGGTCTTCCCACGCAAACTAATTGAGGATCCGCTGCTGCCAGATTCTGCTCGCCGGCAACTCGATCATTCGCTGCCACTTCAGGCCGATCGCACTGCCGCCGAACGCCTCGCCTTGCGCCTCACACTTGGCTCCGCCCGTGATCGCGTCGCACTTTCCTATCCTCGCGTTGATCTCGATCAGGGTCGCCCGCGCGTTCCCTCCTTTTACGCCCTCGAAGTCCTGCGCGCTGCCGAGGGCCGTCTGCCCGGCTTCGACGAACTCGCCCGCCGTGCCGCCGGTGACCGCCCCTCGCGCCTCGGATGGCCGGTGCCGCTCAACCCAACCGATGCGATCGACGACGCCGAATTCGATCTCGCCGTACTCGACAAGCTGCTCGACGCGAATCCTGACACAACCGTCGGCGCCGCGCATTACCTGCTCGATGCCAATCCCCATCTCGGCCGGGCGCTGCGCGCGCGTGCTCGCCGATGGCTCCGCCGCTGGACTCCCAACGACGGCCTGGTCGATCCTTCGGCTTCCGAACGTGCCGCACTCGACCGTCATCAACTGGCCGCACGATCCTATTCGCCGACCGCCCTGCAGAATTTCGCCTCGTGCCCTTATCGTTTCTTTCTGCAAGCGATCCATCGTCTGGAACCGCGCGAGGAGCCTGAAGCGATCGAAGTCATCGATCCGCTGACCCGCGGCGCTCTCTTTCATGAGGTCCAGTTCGAGTTATTGACCGAGCTGCGTGCGAGCGGTCAACTCCCCGTCACCGAAGCCTCGCTCGCCAACGCTCATACGTGTCTGGACCGGCTCCTGGACAAGGTGGCTCTCAAGTATCACGACGATCTCGCCCCAGCGATTGAGCGCGTGTGGATTGACGGCATCGATTCGATTCGAGCCGACCTGCGCGAATGGGTCCGCCGGATGGCCACCGACCCCGACGGCTGGCGTCCGGACCGCTTCGAGTTGGCCTTTGGACTGCGCGATCGCGATCAGGCCGATCCTGCCAGCACGCCCGATCCGATCGTCCTCAGTATCGGGCTGACCGTGCGCGGTTCAATTGACTTGGTCGAGCGCGGGATCGATGGCGCATTGCGGGTTACCGATCATAAGACCGGCCGCGTGCGTGCTGCCAAAAACGTCGTGATTGGCGGCGGCAAAACGCTCCAGCCGCTCATCTACGCGCTTGCCGTCGAGCGAATTCTCGCATCGCCAGTGACT
>Ga0335072_10005621_pt1 | contig 18448 bp, 19 predicted proteins | sample Lox_Sample_21_FD_206725 | JGI IMG/M metagenome (GOLD analysis project Ga0335072, IMG submission 206725) | Soil microbial communities from Loxahatchee National Wildlife Refuge, Florida, United States - Lox_Sample_2.1 | ecosystem: Environmental > Terrestrial > Soil > Wetlands | place: USA... | reverse complement strand
CTGGTAATCGCCGTAGCGGGGTTCGCCGGCGACGACATCGAGATCGATTTCGGGATCGGGGGTTTCGTAGTTGAGGGTGGGCGGGATGACGCCATCCCGCAGGGTCAACACCGTGAGCACCGACTCGAGCGCCCCGACTGCGCCGATGGAGTGCCCCAGTGCCGATTTCGGCGCATACACCGCAGCCTGTTCGCAACCGGCGACCCGGAGTGCATTGGCCTCGGCGGTATCGCCGATCGGTGTCGCGGTCCCGTGTGCGTTGACGTGATCGACGTCCTTGGGCGACAAGCCCGCCAACTCCAGCGACCGCGTCATCGCCCGACCGGCGCGCATGCCGTCCGCCGCGGGCGCCACCATGTGGAAGGCGTCCGAGGTGATACCGGCACCGAGCAATCGGGCCAACGGCTTGGCCCCGCGGGCCTTGGCATGCTCTTCGGTCTCGATGAGCATGAGCGCCCCGGCCTCGCCGAACACGAAGCCGTCGCGGTCTTTGTCGAACGGCCGCGACGCACGCTCGGGCTCGTCGTTGCGGGTCGACATGGCCCGCATCATCGAGAACGCCGCGATGGGCAGCGCCTCGATGGGGCCTTCGACACCGCCGCAGACGGCGACGTCGGCGTCACCCATGACGATCTGACGCCACGCGTGGGCGATGGCCTCCGAACCCGACGAGCAGGCCGACACCGGGGTCATCACCCCGGCGCGGGCTCCGAGCTGCAGGCCCACCACCGCCGCGGCGCCGTTGGGCATGATCATCTGAACGGCGAGCGGCGACACCTTGCGGGGGCCGCCCTCGTTCATCAGGTCGTAGCTCTCCACGATCCGCTCGGCGCCACCCAGCCCGGTGCCGACCACGACCGTGAACCGGTCGGGATCGACATCAGGGGTGCCAGCGGTCTCCCACAGCTGACCGCTCAGCAACTTGCCCATTCGCTGGACGTAGGACATGCGGCGCATGTCCAGTCGGCCCATGTGGTTGTCGACGGGTTCCTTGAGGTGTCCGCCGATCTTGACGGGCAGGTCCCACTTCGTGATGAAGTCGTCTTCGAGAACGTGGATGCCGCTTTCGCCGGCCAACAAACCCTTCCACGTGCTCTCGATGTCCGGCGCGATCGCTGTCGTCGCCGTGACGGCGGTTACCACAACGCTGGGGTAACCGCCATTAGCAGTGGAAGGCTTGCTCACTTGCTGTCCGCTTCCATCCTCGCCTTGACGTTGGCGACGGCGTTGGGGTTCTCCGACTCGATCTTGGCGCGCAGCGCTGCGGCGGCCTCGGGGTCTTCTTCCTCGAGCTTCTGTATGTAGGCAACGACGTCACCGACGGTCCGCAGACCGGCGAGGTCCTCGTCAGGGATCTTGACGCCGTACTTGTCCTCGGTCTGAACGGCGATCTCGACCATCGACAGCGAGTCGATGTCCAGGTCGTCGACGAACGACTTCTCCGGGGTTACCTCGGAGGGCTCGATACCGGTGACCTCTTCGATGATCTCCGCAATACCGGCAATGATTTCTTCCTGAGTGACGGCCACAGCCTTTTCCCTTCGTAATGTGTTGTGTGTCGATCGAACTGATGTGCTTTTTCGGTTGTACTGGCCGAGGCTGGCGTCAGAGGTTGGCCAACTCGTCCAGGTCTGCGGGTGACTTGACGGCGCGTGCCGTGACCCCCCGAAGTTCGCGCTTGGCGATACCGGTGAGCGTGCCCGCAGGCGGGAACTCCACGATCGCCGTGACAGTGTTCTCAGTGCCTTCACGCAGATACGCGGTGCACAGGTCCCAGCGCACCGGCTGGGTCAACTGGGCAACCAGCGTGTCCATCGCGGCGGCCGCCGAGTCGTGGTTGGACAACAGCGTGGCGGTGGGCTCGGCGGTCGCGATGGCGGCCGCCGCGGCAGCGTAGGCGTCAAGAGCCGGCGCCATGTACTTGGTGTGGAACGCTCCGGCCACGCCGAGCGCGCGTACCCGGGCCTTGGCCGGCGGGTCTTCGGCCAGTTTGTCCAACGCGGTCAGCGGGCCGGCAGCCACGATCTGTCCGGGCGCGTTGCGGTTGGCGGGGAACAGGTCGAGCTGCTCGAGGCGGGTCAGCACCTCGGCTTCGTCGCCGCCGAGCACCGCGGACATGCCGGTGGGCTCGATGGCACAGGCCTTGGCCATCTCGGCGCCGCGGGTGGCGGCCAGCGCAACGGCGTCGTCGGCACCCATCACACCGGCGATCGCGTAGGCCGCGATTTCGCCGACGGAGTGACCGGCCACGATGAAGTCTTCTGGACCGTTTTGGGCGAGCAGGCCGCGCTTTGTCAGCTCCTGATGAGCCAGCAGCGTGGCCGCGACGACCAATGGCTGAGTGACCGCGGTGTCGGTGATCTCTTCGGTCGAGGCGGTGGTGCCCAGCCGCACGAGATCCAGACCGCTGGCCTTAGACCACAGGGTCAGCTGGTCCGCTGCGCCGGAGAGCTCCAGCCACGGCGACAGCATTCCCTCGGTCTGCGAACCCTGTCCGGGCGCAAGAAACGCAATCACGTGTCTAAGAGAACACTGTGGAAACGGTTTTGGCGGGTGTAACAGATTATGAACCTCGTCTTAGGTTTTTGTATACACCTTACAAAAAGGCTCGGTAAGCTACCTGTTTGATACCGGCCCGCGACCTGTTGCCTAAATCACTATCGCCCGGAGGGCACCGTGGCACCCCCTCTGACCGGGAGCGGAACGGGTGGCATGGCGCTGCTACCAACGCTAGAGGGGCTCGTGGGGTAATTGAGCTGACCGACGGTCGCCGCCACACGCAGCACATACGCATCACGCGGCTGAGTGGGATCACGCCCGGTGAAGTCGGTAATTCGCTTCAGGCGGTATCGCACGGTGTTTGGATGAACGAACAACTTGCGGGCGCAAGCCTCAATCGCGCCGCCAGAATCTAAGAAAGCGTCAAGGGTCTCGACGAGGGTGGGTCCGGCGTCGGCCAGTGGACCCATCACGTCGGTGTGTAGCGCCACGATCGCCGATGCATCTCCCATCAGGGCGCGTTCGGGCAGCAGTTCTCGCGCCAGCACCGGCCGGGGCGCCCCGCTCCAGCCGGCGACGGCGTTCATCCCCGATATCGCCTCGCTGGCACTGTGATAAGCCGCGGTCAGCATGGGCGCCGTGGGTCCGATGACCACCGGGTCGTCGGAGAATGCCTCCAACAGGTCGCCCAGGAACTTCTCGGTCGGCGACAGCTGGCCGGACACGATCGCCACCAGCCAGGTGCCGTGCACGTCGGTGAGTGCCGCACGGCCGTGATGGGCGGCGACGTCGCGGACCAGCTGGCTGGCCCGCTCGCTGTCACCCTGGCCGTTCGCGTCGTCGCGGCCAGGCGCCGGGGTCCCGACCACCACCGTCGCCGGCGCGGTGGTGTCCCAGTTCAATGCGGCGGCACGAGAGAGTAGCTCGGGACCGGTGTCGCCGCGTACCACCGCGTCGACGACGCTGGCCTCCATTCGGCTGTCCCAGGTGCCCCGCGCCTCGGCCGCATCGGCGTACGTGCCGGCGAAGGTGAAGGCCAGGTCGCGGCTGTACTTCAAGATGCCGACCGTCAGGGCGGTGAGCTGCTCTTCAGAGCGGGCCAGCAGTGGCACGACTTCCTCGAAAAACTCCATGGTCACCCGCACCATGTCCACGCTGTGGCGCAGCGCGATCCGCCGGGTCAGGTCCTGGGGCACCAGCTCGAAGGCCTGCGCCGTGTAGCTCACATTGCTGTGCGGGTCGTGCATCCATTCGACGAAGTTCACCACGGCCGTCTGCACCACCAGCGCCACGTCAGCCCGCTGCGAGGCTTCCAGCTCGGCGAAGAACGGCAACCGATCCTGCATGGCATTCACCGCTTCGGTGGCCAGCCTGCCGGAATACTGCTTCAACCGTCGCAGCAGAGAATCGGGGACGGTGTCCAGCAATTCCAGCGGCGACCTTGGGTGCTTGGCGAACGGACCAGCGAAGGGGTTGTCATTCACGCCTAAAACCTACGTCAGATTTCTGGAACTTTCCGCCAAAGCCACGCGCGGGCCTTAGCGGTGGAGCTAGGCCACGCCGGGATCGGAAGTCTGCTCCGGGGCGGCCTGCACGTCGTCGATCTTGTACTGGCGTGCAGCCGCGACCGGCACCGACGGGTCGATTTCGCCGTCGCGGGCCAGTGCTTCCAGCACAGCGACCACCTGTGATTCGGCGTCAGTGTTGAAGAAGCGGCGCGCGGCGGGCCGGGTGTCGGAAAAGCCGAACCCGTCGGTGCCCAGCGTGACGTAGGTGCCGGGAACCCACGGCCGGATCTGCTCGGGGACCGCGCGCATCCAGTCTGATACGGCGATCACCGGCCCGCTGGCGTCCGCCAGGGCCTGAGCCACATAGGGGACGCCGGCCTGCCGGTCCGGGTGGCGCAGCCTGGTCCTCTCGACGGACACGCCGTCGCGGTTCAGTTCCCCCCAACTGGTCACCGACCATACGTCGGCGGCCACGTCCCACTCGGCCGCCAGCATCTCCGCCGCCTGCAGCGCTGCCGGCATGGCCACCCCCGACGCGAGGATCTGCGCCTTGTTGGCGCGTTTCTCGGTGGCGTTGTGGTAGCGGTAAATGCCGCGCAGCACGCCTTCGGGATCGAAGTTCTCCGGCTCCGGTGGCTGCACGTAGGGCTCGTTGTAGACGGTGATGTAGAAGTAAACGTTCTCCGGGTTCTGGCCGAACATCCGGGCCAGGCCGCTTTCCACGATGTAGGCGATTTCATAGGCGAAGGCCGGGTCGTAGGCGACGACCGCCGGATTGCTGGCCGCCAGCAGCAGCGAGTGGCCGTCGGCGTGCTGCAGGCCTTCGCCGGTCAGTGTGGTCCGCCCGGCGGTGGCCCCGAGCAAAAAGCCACGCGCCATCTGGTCGGCCGCGGCCCACAGGCCGTCGCCGGTGCGCTGGAACCCGAACATCGAATAGAAGATGTAGATCGGGATCATCGGCTCGTTGTGCGTCGCATACGAGGTGCCGGCCGCGGTGAACGACGCCGTCGAGCCTGCCTCGTTGATGCCCTCGTGCAGGATCTGGCCGACTTCACTTTCCTTGTACGCCAACATCAAGTCGGCGTCGACGGCGGTGTAGAGCTGGCCGTTGCGGTTGTAGATCTTCAGGCTCGGGAACCACGAGTCCATGCCGAACGTGCGTGCCTCGTCGGGAATGATCGGCACGATGCGCGGCCCGATCTCCTTGTCGCGCAACACTTCCTTGAAGGTGCGCACTGTCGCCATGGTGGTGGCCACCTCCTGGTGGCCCGAGCCTTTCTTCAAGGCGCTGTAGGTATCCCGGCCGGGCAGGGTCAGCGCCTTGGATTTGGTGCGCCGCTCGGGCACGAAGCCGCCCAGCGCGCGGCGCCGGTCGAGCAGGTAACGGATCTCCGGGGCCTCGGGACCGGGGTGGTAGTACGGCGGCAGGTAGGGGTCGTCTTCGAGCTGGCTGTCGCTGATCGGGATCCGGATGGCGTCGCGGAAATCCTTGAGGTCTTGCAGCGCAAGCTTTTTCATCTGATGCGTCGCGTTGCGGCCCTGGAAGTGCGCGCCCAGCGAGTAGCCCTTGATGGTCTTGGCCAGGATCACCGTGGGCTGGCCCTTGTGATCGACGGCGGCACGGTAGGCGGCGTAGACCTTGCGGTAGTCGTGCCCGCCACGCTTGAGGTTCCAGATCTCCGAATCGGTCATGTCCTCGACGAGTGCCTTGGTGCGCGGATCGCGACCGAAGAAGTGGTCGCGCACGTAGGCCCCGTCGTTGGCCTTGTAGGTCTGGTAGTCCCCGTCGGGAGTGGTGTTCATCAGGTTGACCAGCGCGCCGTCCTTGTCGGCGTGCAGCAGTGCGTCCCACTCGCGGCCCCACACCACCTTGATGACGTTCCAGCCCGCACCCCGGAAGAACGACTCCAGTTCCTGGATGATCTTGCCGTTGCCGCGTACCGGGCCGTCCAGCCGCTGCAGGTTGCAGTTGATCACGAAAGTCAGGTTGTCCAGCGCCTCCAGCGCCGCGACGTGGGCCAGTCCGCGGCTCTCCGGCTCGTCCATCTCGCCGTCGCCGAGGAACGCCCACACGTGCTGGTCGGTCGTGTCCTTGATGCCCCGGTCGTGCAGGTAGTGGTTGAACCGGGCCTGGTAGATCGCGTTCATCGGGCCGAGGCCCATGGACACCGTCGGGAACTCCCAGAAGTCGGGCATCAGCCGCGGGTGCGGGTAGGACGGCAGGCCGCCGCCGGGATGGCTGTGCTCCTGACGGAAGCCGTCCAGCTTTTCGGCGGTCAGCCGGCCCTCCAGGAAGGCGCGGGCGTAAATGCCCGGCGACGCGTGGCCCTGGATGAACACCTGGTCGCCGCCGCCGGGATGAGCCTTGCCGCGGAAGAAGTGGTTGAACCCGACCTCATAGAGCGCCGCCGACGAGGCGTATGTCGAGATGTGACCGCCGACACCGACACCCGGTCGCTGCGCGCGGTGCACCATGATCGCGGCGTTCCACCTGATCCAGGCGCGATAGCGGCGCTCGACATCCTCGTCGCCGGGGAACCACGGCTCCAGCTCGGTGGGGATGGTGTTGACGTAGTCGGTGGATGTCAGCGCCGGGATCGCGACCCGCTGTTCACCGGCGCGTTCCAGCAGGCGCAGCATCAGGTACCGGGCGCGTGCCGGCCCGGAGCGCGACAGCAGCTCGTCGAACGATTCGAGCCACTCGGTGGTCTCCTCGGGGTCGATGTCGGGCAGATACGACGCGACACCTTCGCGGATCACCCGCACCCGATCGGATTCGTTTGGGCTGCTTGAGTTTTGGGCCAGATCGTGGCGCGCGAACTCGGTGGTCAACGCACTACTCCTCAGTCGGCGGGTCTACTGCATGTGTGTTCGCTCTCTATCGTGCCGCACCGGCGTCTTTTACGGGTAGCCGCCGTCGGTTAATTGGCCGGCTTCATCGGCCAGCGAACTCGGTGCGTCGGGGGCGGGGCGGAATCGTCAACCGGTAACGTCAGAAGCTGTGCTCATCGGATGGCGTGCCGTCCTTGCGGGGGAAGCCGCAAAGCGAGGCGCACTGGCGCTCGGCTGTGTCGCGGCGGTGGTGATGGGCATCGTGGGGTGTACCTCCGTCACCAACGGCACGGCGACGCCCGACACCAAGGTGGCCCCGGCCTACCGGCAGTCGGTGTCCGCGTCGGTGTCTGCCTCGTCGGCAACGTCCAGCATCCGGGAATCGCAGCGGCAACAGTCGCTGACGACCAAGGCGGTGCGCACCTCGTGTGACTCGCTCGCCACCACCAGCAGCACCGCAATCGACAAGGTGAATGCGTTTGTCGGGGCGTTCAATGCGGGCCGCAACACCGGCCCGACCGAAGGCCCGGCCATCGACGCGCTCAACGACAGCGCTTCGACGGTTTCCAGCAGTTTCAACGACGCGCTGTCGCAGCAGATGAAGGACGCATTCAATGCGTATATCGACGCTGCGCACGCGGTGGCGAACGCCATCGGCACACATGCGGCGACGGGGGAGTTCAACAGGCGCGTCAATCAGCTCAACGACACCAAGACCAAGGCCCTCAAACTGTGCCTGGCGTCGTTCTGACCCGCCTGACACGGCGCCTCAAGAGGCACTCAAGAGGCACTCAAGAGGCGGAGGTATGGACCGCGTCCGGGCTGTGCGACGATAATCCCATCGCACGGCGTGCATGGTTGAAGGAGGCTCCACGGTGGTCGCGGCGGATCACGCCCCGAGCTACGCTCGCAAACTAGGCGTCCAACGAGACCAAGTCGTCCAGGAGTGGGGCTGGGACGAAGACACCGACGACGACATTCGTGCTGCGGTCGAGGAAGCCTGCGGCAGTGAGTTGCTCGATGAAGACACCGACGAGGTTGTCGACGTCGTTCTGTTGTGGTGGCGAGACGGGGACGGCGATCTGGTGGACGTGCTGATGGACGCCATCAGCCCGCTGGCCGAAGATGGCGTGATCTGGGTGCTGACACCCAAGACCGGCAAACCCGGTCACGTACTGCCGGCCGAGATCGCCGAGGCGGCTCCCACCGCCGGTCTGATGCCGACCTCGTCGGTCAACCTCGGTGACTGGAGCGCCAGCCGGTTGGTTCAGCCGAAGTCGCGGACCGGGAAGCGTTGATGTTGCCGGTCGGGACGACCGCCCCCGACTTCACATTGCGCGACCAAAATCAGCAGCGTGTCACCCTGAGCGCCTACCGCGGCGCCAAGAACGTCCTGTTGGTGTTCTTCCCGCTGGCATTCACGGGGATCTGCCAGGGCGAACTGGACCTGGTGCGCGATCACCTGCCCGATTTCGAAAACGGCGACAGTGCGGTGCTGGCGATTTCGGTGGGCCCGCCGCCCACCCACAAGGTTTGGTCCCTCGAGAGCGGGTTCATGTTTCCGGTGCTGTCGGATTTCTGGCCACACGGCGAGATCAGCCAGGCCTACGGTGTGTTCAATGACGACGCCGGCTATTCCAATCGCGGCACCTTCGTCGTCGATCGCGGGGGAATCATTCAGTTCGCCGAGATGAAACAACCCGGTGAATCGCGCGATCAGCGGCTGTGGACCGACGCGCTGGCCGCGTTGCGGGCCTGAAAAGGCCTAAATGTTTTGGCTGCTTAGGCTGTGGACGTGTAGCCTGCGGCGGGCATAGGGCGCGTAGCTCAGTGGTAGAGCTCTGGTTTTACACACCAGCGGTCGGCGGTTCGATACCGTCCGCGCCCACCAAAGTTATTGCAGCTCAGCGGCACTGACCGGGTGTAGGTGACGGCTGATCGCGGCGCCTGCGCCCTCGTCCGCCACACCGATGGATTATGGAGTAGTGCAACGGCGCCGATCTCTACGAGAATGAAGCGATGCGACTGCTTGTAGTACTTGCGAGCTTCTCCCCCGTAATCTGCCTGGCCGTGCCGGCGCACGCGGATGCTGCCGGCTATCTCGCCGAACTAGGTAGGGCCGGCGTTTCGTATAGCAACCCCACCGATGCGACCAACGCAGGGTTGTCCATCTGTCATGGATTGGAGAACGGCGGTAGTTTCGACACTGCCGTCGGCTCAGAGACTGCGGCGGGATACAGCGAACGTGACGCCGGGTTTATCGTCGGCGCCGCGGTCGAAAACCTCTGTCCGGACGTGGCACCCGCGATGAGCCAATGGATCCAAGACAGGAAGCAACCGCCACGCCCGACGTCGTCGCAGGTCCCGGACGACAGACCGCTACCGGGGCTCTTCGAGCAATAGTTCGATACCGTCCGTGCCCACCGAACTCGCTCGGGCGCGAGGCGAGATGCCGGGGTGCGTGACGCTGCGTTCGCACTTGGCGGCACTATGGACGGGTGAAGTCATTTCGGATTGACGTTCCCGATGATGTTCTTGACGATCTGCGATCGCGTTTAGCGCGCACCCGTTGGCCGGAAGCCGAGTGCGTGGACGACTGGAGCCAGGGGATTCCGTTGGGTTACACCCGGGAGCTGGCCGACTACTGGGCCAACGAATACGACTGGCGGTCGCGGGAGGCCGCGCTGAACCGCTTTGACCAGTTCATCACCGAGATCGACGGACTGGACATTCATTTCATCCACCAACGCTCCCCGCACGAGGACGCCTTCCCGCTGTTGATCACGCATGGCTGGCCGGGTTCAATTGTGGAGTTCCACAAGGTGATTGAGCCGCTGACCAACCCGGCGTCGGGACGCGCTGAGGACGCCTTTCACGTTGTCTGTCCGTCGCTTCCGGGATACGGCTTCTCCGGAAAGCCGACGCTCACTGGCTGGGGTGTAGAGAAGATCGCCGCGGCGTGGGAGACGCTCATGGTCACCCTCGGCTATGACCGCTACGGCGCCCAGGGCGGCGACTGGGGTGCAGCCGTAACCACCCAGATAGGCCGAAACGGCGGTCACTGCGCGGCCATTCATCTGAATATGCCGATCGGCAGACCCACGCCCGAAGCGATGGCCAACCCCACTGAGGAGGAGCAGAAGGCCATGGCCGAGTTGGCCGAGCACCGGAAGTGGGGCACCGGCTATTCCAAGGAGCAGTCCACCCGACCGCAGACGGTCGGCTACGGGCTGGTCGATTCGCCGGTGGGACAACTGGCGTGGATCGTCGAGAAGTTCTGGGCGTGGTCGGACTGCGACGGCAACCCCGAGAACGTGTTCACCCGAGATGAGCTCCTCGACAACGTCATGGTCTATTGGGTGACCGGCACCGCCGCATCCTCGGCCCGCTTGTATTGGGAGAGCTTTCGGGTCTGGGGGCAAATGGACCGCGTCGAATTGCCCACCGGCGTAGCGGCTTTCCCCGGCGAGCTGCTGAAGTCACCGCGGCGCTGGTGCGAGCCGGCCTACAACATCACGCACTGGACCGACATGCCGCGCGGAGGGCATTTCGCCGCGTTTCAGGAACCAGAACTCTTCGTCGGTGACGTCCGCGAGTTTTTCGCCACTATCCGCTGAGGCAGGTCGCCGAGTGTGAATTTGACGACGCGACACGCCGTAACGGCGTCGTGCCGTTTACACCCGGCGCACTATAAGCGGGTGAAGCCATTTCGCATTGACGTTCCCGATGATGTTCTCGATGATTTGCGATCGCGTCTTGCGCGCACCCACTGGCCGGAGGCCGAGTGCGTGGATGACTGGAGTCAGGGCATTCCGCTGGCATACACCCGCGAGTTGGCCCCCTATTGGGCCAACGAATACGACTGGCGGTCGCGGGAGGCCGCGCTGAACCGCTTTGACCAGTTCATCGCCGAAATCGACGGGTTGGACATTCATCTGATCCATCAGCGCTCCCCGCATGAGGACGCCTTCCCGCTGCTGATCACGCACGGCTGGCCGGGCTCGATCGTGGAGTTTCACAAGGTGATCCAGCCGCTGACGATCCGACGGCCCACGGCGGACGCGCCGAGGACGCCTTTCATGTGGTGTGTCCGTCCCTTCCCGGGTTCGGCTTTTCGGGCAAGCCCAGCTGGACGGGGTGGGGGGTCGACAAGATCGCGCAGGCTTGGGAGACGCTCATGGCGGAACTCGGCTATGAGCGCTACGGCGCGCAGGGAGGTGACTTCGGTGCCGCCGTCACCACCCAAATCGGCCGCATCGGCGGGCGCTGCGTGGCCATCCACCTCAATATGCCGCTCGGCTTTCCTACCGGAGCCGACGGCGAGCTCAGCGAGCACGAACAGCGCGCCCTAGCCGCGCGGACGGAGTTCGAGCAGTCCGGCACGGGCTACCTGAGAGAGCAGGCCAGCCGACCGCAAACAGTGGGATACGGCCTGGCCGATTCGCCGGTGCTTCAGCTGGCCTGGATCGTCGAGAAGTTCTGGGAGTGGTCGGACTGCGACGGGAACGCCGAGAACCTATTCAGCCGAGACGAGTTGCTCGACAACGTGATGATGTATTGGGTGACCCGCAGCGGTGCTTCGTCGGCCCGACTGTACTGGGAGACCTTCAACAACTTCCCGACCACTGGTCGCGTCGAGTTGCCAACGGGCGTAGCCGCCTTCCCGAAGGAGCAGATGTTCGCACCACGGGTCTGGTGCGAACCCGTCTACAACATCACGCACTGGACGGATATGCCGCGCGGCGGGCATTTCGCCGCATTTGAACAGCCGGAGCTGTTCGTCGGGGACGTCCGCGCGTTCTTCGCAACTGTGCGCTGAGGGCCTGCGTCACCCGGGCGGTGCGAAGAACTCCAAGGCGATGCCGTCTGGGTCGCGAAAACTCAATCCCGAGCCATACGGCGCGTCAACGATGCCGTCGTGCTCGATGCCCAGCTCGCTCAGCCGGGTCGCCGAGTTCTCCAACTCCGCGCGGTTGGCGCAGCCGAAGCCGACATGGTCTAGGCCGACCCGGTATTCGCTGAATTTCTCGTCGGGGGCTTCGCGGTCATGCTGATGAATGCCGAAGATGGTGCTGCCTCCTAGCGACCACACGATATGCCGGAAGCCGGCGTCGGTGTGCTCGTCGAGTATCGGGTCAGCGCCGAACAGCTGGCGGTACCAGGGGCCGCTGATCTCGAGGTCGCGCACGGTGACCGCGACATGGTTGAGCGCCGGGGACGTCATGGCTTGACTCTACGGGCCGGGCCGAGCATCGGGCCGCTCGCCGAGTAGCCGCCGTCGACCGCCAGCGCGGCGCCGGTGATGAACGAGGCTTCGTCGCTGGCGAGAAACAATGCGGCGGCGGCGAGTTCGGTCGGTTCGCCCCAGCGGGCCATCGGTGTCGGTAGATAACTGCCGGGTGGTACTTCGGTGTCGGGCTTGGCTCCCGCCATGCCTGTGTAAGTCATGCCGGGGCAGATCGCGTTGATGCGCACGTTCGTTTGGGCGTAGTCCAGCGCCGCCGATTTCGTCATCTGCACCACCGCGGCTTTGGCCGCGGCGTAGCAGGACAGGCCTTTCCAGCCGACGAGTCCGGACGCCGAGGCGGTGTTGACAATGGCGCCGCCCCCCGCGTCGAGCATGGCGGGGATCCCGTACTTCATGCCGAGGAATACGCCTTTGAGGTTGATCGCCAGGATGGTGTCGAACATCGCCTCGTCGGTGTCGGCCAGCGCCGCGTGCGGGCCGCCGAAGCCGGCATTGTTGAGCAAAATATCGATCTGGCCGAAGCGGTCGACGGCGGTGGCGACCATGCGTTGAACATCGGCGGCCTTGGTGACGTCAACGCTGACTGGCACCGCGGCATTGCCGAGCCGATCGGCGATGCCGCGTTCCTGCCCGCTGATGTCGGCGCAGACAACGCGCGCTCCTTCGTCGGCGAACCGTCGGGCGGCCGCCCACCCGATACCGGAACCGGCGCCGGTGATGATGGCCACCTTGCCCGCGAGCCGGTCGTGGCCCATCTAGACGATCCGCCGGCCGCGTCGTGCGCGAGACCGCATGTCCCACAAGTAGAGCTGATAGCCGAAGATCCACGCCCGGTGTGGAATCAACCGGTCGGCCAGCCGCAGGGCGGCCAGCAGCCACTCGAACCGGCGCTGCTGGTTCTCCGACCAGTCCAGCCGCATCATCGACCGGAACTCGGGAGCCAGGAATCCCGTCGTCGCGAAGAGGTTGAAGGGCCCCGCAAGCATTCGCAGCGGCCGCGGCAGGAATGCCACCGACGCCACCCCGCGCAGATGCTCTCGCACCGGCGGGTCGATCTGCAGTTCGTCGAGCGAGCGTTTCCAGTACTCGTCGAACGCGACCCGGTCCGGCGGCCACATGCGCTCGGGCACCTGCAGCGTGGTGCCCAGCCGCTTGGCGTCGTGATACACCGCGTCTGCGGTGGCGTCATCGAGCGGGCCGTGCAGGAACTCGTGCTGGTCGACGAAGTAGCGGTACAGGCAGGAAGCCACCCACAGCTGCAACTTGGGGTCGAAGGCGTTGTAGGAGACCGGGCTGGACGACGTCGACCGGACCTGCCGGTGCGCGACGTCCACGGCGCCGCGGATCAGCGCCCGGTCGGACTCGGTCCCGATGGCCGCCACCGCCAGATAGGTGCCGGTGGTGCGGGCCCTCTTGAACGGATGCTTGTAGACATTGCCGATGTCCACCGGGCTTTCCAGCACGCCGTAACCGACGCCCGGCAAGGACAGCTGCATGATCACGTTGGCGGCCGGTAACAACGTCGCCGCCGGGTTCAGCAGATCGGCGATCCGGGTTGCGGGCCGCTTCATTGCGGAACTCGCCTCATGGAATCGAGTAGACCATGCGAATGTTTGTTCCGCCCAAAAGTGGGCAGATGTGCGCGCATGAGCTTTGAACCGCCGCCTGGCGGCGCAAGCCCGCCACCGGTCGACCTATCGGAGAGCCGGCAATTGACACGTCCGGCGGACACGTCCGAATGTGCTCTATGGCAGTGGTGGCTGCTGGCCGTGCTCGTCGTCGTTACCTCTGTGCTGATCGTCGTGTCGATGTCCTGACGGGGCCGTCACCGACGCGACCCGCGCGGCGAGTATGAGACGCTGCCGGGGTGTTTGCGACGCGGGTCAGCATCGTCGGCGTGCTGGCCGGCTACCTGGCTGACCTCGCGCTGAGCGACCCGGACCGGGGACATCCGGTCGCGTTGTTCGGCCGGGCGGCCGCCGCGTTGGAACGGGTCACCTACCGCGACACCAAAGTGGCCGGCGCGGTGCACGTGGGCCTGATGGTCGGCGTGGTGGGCCTGCTGGGTAGGGAGGCGCAGTCGGCCGCCACCCGCCGCGGCCCGCTGTCGACGATCGCGGCCACCGCCACGGCCACCTGGATCTCGCTGGGTGGAACGTCATTGGCGCGCACCGGCCTGGGGATGTCGCAGCTGCTGGAACGCGGAGACATCGAGGCCGCGCGACGGTTGCTGCCGTCGCTGTGTGGGCGCGATCCGGCGCAGCTGGACGGTCCGGGCCTGACGCGGGCGGCACTGGAATCGGTCGCAGAGAACACGTCGGACGCTCAGGTGGCGCCGCTGCTGTGGGCGGCGGCGGGTGGGGTGCCCGCGGTGCTGGTATACCGCGCCATCAACACTCTGGATTCGATGATCGGCCACCGCTCCCCGAGGTATATCCGATTCGGTTGGGCCGCAGCGAGATTGGATGACCTGGCGAACTACGTCGGCGCCCGGGCGACCGCGGCGCTGGTGACGTTGTGCGCCCCGGTGGTCAGCGGATCGGCGTCGGGTGCGGTGCGAGCCTGGCGTCAGGACGCGGCCCGTCATCCCAGTCCCAACGCCGGCGTCGTCGAGGCGGCCTTCGCCGGGGCGCTGCGCGTGCGCCTCGGCGGACCCACCCAGTACCACCATGAGCTGCAGATCCGCCCCACCTTGGGCGACGGCGTGCAGCCGACAGTGGCCGATCTGCGCCGCGCGGTGACGCTGTCGCGGGCAGTGCAGCTAGCCGCGGCTCTACTTGTCGCTGGTCTGTGCGCGGCATTGATTGTGCGTCAGCGGCGTTGAATGTGCGGGTAGAGCGGGAGAATCGCGATTTTCGCGCCCTCAGCGCACAGTGAAAGCCTTCAGCGCCCCGGCAAGTGCTCAGCGGCGACGGCCGTAGCGGTCGGCGAGTTTCTCCTCGACCGTCACCGGGACTTCCGGGGCCGGCGCTTGTCGCTTTTCCTGGCGGCGGGCACGGATCTCGGAATAAGCGAAATAGCCCAGCCCGATCGGCGCCAGGATGCCGAACAAAATCCACTGGATGCCGTAGGACAGGAACGGCCCCGCGTCCAGACGCGGCACGCCGATCACGCCCAGCCCGCCGGGCTGATTTTCCACCAATTGCAGATAGGAACCGGCCAACGGAACTTTGGTCAGCGCCGAAACCTGTTCGGTGTTGATCGAATACACCTGCTGGAAACCATCTCTGGTGAATGGGTCTTTGCCTTGCACGATTGGCTCGGAGTCCCGCAGCCGCGCCGTGATGGTCACGGCCTCCGCCGGCGGCCGCGCAATCGGCGGCACGTGGGAACCCTCCTCGGGTCGCACGTAGCCGCGGTCCACCAATACCGTGGGTCCGTCGTCGACGACGAACGGCACCAGCACCTCGAACGCCTGCTCGCCCTCGACGACCCGCAACCGGGCCAGCACCGCAACGTCCGGCAGATAATGCCCGGTTGCCGTCACCCTGCGCCATTGCGCATTCGAGGCCGACGAATCCTGTTGCGGTAGCAAGGTTTTCAGCGGAACAGGCGCGGTGTTGAGGGAAGATTCGATTTGGTGGTTTTCCCGCGATGTACGGGTGTTCTTTCCCAGCTGCCACGGCGCGAGCACCATGAAGCACAGGTAGGTAAAGGCGATGACCACCAGGGCCAGCACTATCCAGCTCGGCCGCAGCAGGAATGCCAGGCGTGGCAGAAAGCGCGGCATCAACCGTGCCCGTTCTGCGCCAGTTGCTCGTCGACCCAGTCGTGCAGGCCGGGCAGGGCGGCTTCGATGACGGTGAAGACCTCTTCGAAGTCGTCGTTGTTGCCGTAGTAGGGATCGTCGACGTCGGGGATATAGGCACCCGAGCGGGGGTCGAACGACCTCAGCATTCGTATCCGGCCCTCGTCGACTCCCAGCTGCTGCAGCATCCACACGTGGTTGCGACCCAGGGCCACCATCAGATCGGCCGTCAAGTGGTCGGTGCCCAGTTGTGCGGCGCAGTGGTCGGCGGAATAGCCGTGCGCGCGCAGCACACGGGCGGCTCGCTCGTCGGCCCGGCTGCCGATGTGCCAGTCGCCGGTACCCGCACTGGTCACCCGCACCGCGTCGCCCAGACCGCGGCGCCGGAGTTGATCGGCGAACATCTTCTCGGCCATCGGTGAGCGGCAGATGTTGCCGGTGCAGACGAAGGTGACGTGCAGCGGTTTAGACACCTCAGACACCTCAGACACCCAGCGCCCTTCGTAGATCGGCGATCGTGGCGGCATGTGTCACGGCCGGCGCGCTCCCGTCGGCGAAGTCGCCCTGCCCGTAGCCCCAGCCGACCACCACCGCGTCGATCCCGTGCGCGGCCGCCCCGTCCACGTCGTGGCTGCGGTCGCCGACCATGAGCACCCGTTCGGGCAGCGGCTGCAGCTGCGCCAGCGCGTGCGCCAGCACGTCCTCCTTGGTCTTGCGGGATCCGTCGGGACTCGCACCGGCGATGACGTCGAAATACTGCTCGAGCTCGAAATGGGCGAGGATGCGCCGCGCCGTCGGTTCCAGCTTGGAGGTGGCCACCGCCAGCCGGACACCGGCGGCGTGCAGATCGGCCAGCAGCGCGGCAATCCCGTCGAACAGCGTGTTCATCGCCCAGCCCCGGGCGCCGTACTCGGCCCTGAAGGCCGTGATCGCCGCATCGGCGTGCTCGCCGAGCTCCATCGCGCGGAAAGTGTCGTCCATTGGCGGGCCGACGATCCGGGCGGCCAGGTCGCCCTCGGGCACCGGGGCGCCGATGTGGCTGAGCGCGTGCAGGAAGCTGGCGACGATCCCTTCCGCGGAGTCGGTGAGGGTGCCGTCGAGATCGAAGATCACCAGCTGTGGCGCCGGGCAATCGGCTGAGACTGTGCCTGTCACGTGACCATTGTCCTAGATGGGCCTGCCCTGGTGTGACGGTGTTCCTGTCACGCGCCCGCGGCGGCGCACTAGTGTTTCACTGATGGCGAGTCTGGATCCGAGCCCGCCTGCCGCGGGGCGCTACCACGGTGATCAGGCCGTCGCGCCGGGGATGCTGGATTTCGCCGTCAATGTTCGTCATGCGCGACCGCCGGAATGGCTGATACAGCGGCTGGCTGCGCGGCTTCCGGATCTGGCGCGCTACCCGAGCGTCGAGGACGTGCACCGGGCGCAAGACGCCGTTGCCGGGCGCCACGGCCGGACCCGCGATGAGGTGCTGCCGCTGGCCGGGGCGGCAGAAGCCTTCGCGTTGTTGCCCAACCTGCGTCCGGCGCGGGCGGTGGTCGTCGCGCCTTCGTTCACCGAGCCGGCGGTGGCACTCACCGCGGCCGAAGTGCTCGTGCACCACGTCGTGCTCGAGCCGCCGTTCGGCCTGGACGGCGCCCTTACAGGTGCCATCGTGCCCGAGGACGCCGACCTGGTGGTGGTGGGCAATCCGACCAACCCCACCTCGGTGCTGCACACCCGCGAGCAGCTGCTGGCACTGCGTCGGCCCGGGCGGATTCTGGTGGTCGACGAGGCGTTCGCCGATTCGGTTCCCGGCGAACCGGAATCGCTGGCCGGCGACTCACTGCCCGACGTCGTGGTGCTGCGCAGTCTGACGAAATCCTGGGCGCTGGCCGGGTTGCGGGTGGGATACGCCCTCGGCCCGCCCGAGCTGTTGGCGCGGCTGACCGCCCGGCGCGCGCACTGGCCGGTCGGCACGCTGCAATTGACCGCCATCGCGGCCTGTTGTGCCGCCGCAGCCGTCGCCGACGCGGCAGCCGATGCGGTGCGGCTGGCGCTATTGCGCGCGGAGATGGTGGCCGGTCTGACATCGGCGGGCACCGACGTGATCGACGGCCGGGCTCCATTCGTGCTGTTCCGCCGGCCGGATGCGGTTCAGCTACGAAAGCATCTGTACCACAGAGGGATTGCGATACGCCGCTGCGATACCTTCGTCGGCCTGAGCGAGGAGTATCTGCGGGCCGCGGTGCGTCCCGAGTGGCCGCAGTTGGTTGAGACGATCGATGAGGTGCGGTCGTGAGTGTTCGGCTGGCCGACGTCATCGAGGTGCTGGATGCGGCCTACCCGCCGCGGCTTGCCCAGTCGTGGGATTCGGTTGGCCTGGTGTGCGGTGATCCCGACGATGCGCTGGACTCGGTGACCGTTGCCATCGATGCCACCCCGGCGGTCGTCGACGAAGTTCCCGACGCGGGCCTGCTGCTGGCCCATCATCCACTGCTGCTGCGTGGGGTCGATACGGTCGCGGCCAGTACCCCGAAAGGTGCACTCGTGCACCGGCTGATCCGATCCGGCCGTGCACTGTTCACCGCACACACCAATGCCGACTCCGCGTCACCCGGGGTGTCCGACGCG
>Ga0335072_10005620_pt1 | contig 18448 bp, 19 predicted proteins | sample Lox_Sample_21_FD_206725 | JGI IMG/M metagenome (GOLD analysis project Ga0335072, IMG submission 206725) | Soil microbial communities from Loxahatchee National Wildlife Refuge, Florida, United States - Lox_Sample_2.1 | ecosystem: Environmental > Terrestrial > Soil > Wetlands | place: USA... | reverse complement strand
GGGTGTTGTGGCTTGGCCTGCTGGCGGCTCGAACCATAGCCGGACTGATCCTCGCCCAGCTTCTCGCCTGGCAGGAGCTCTCCGCCACACGCGCGTTCCTCGCTCTGGCGGGTCTGCTGCTTGCGCTTTGGTTCATCGCGCCCCGGCTCTACCTCGCCACCGTCCGTGGCCTGCGCTTCCTCGTTCTGCTTTTCGGATTCTCCATTTTCTGGGCCCTGCCCATGCTGGTCGTCGCAGGATTCGCTCATCAGCCCCGCGACGTCGCGGCGTTCCACAAGCCCATGGCGCCGGCCACCGCGCCGCATCGCCGCATCGTCTGGCTGCTCTTCGACGAGCTTTCCTGGGACCAGACCTTCGACCACCGCTGGCCAGGCCTCGAGATGCCCAATTTCGATCGCCTGCGCGGGCAAAGCGTCACGTTCTCTGCCATGCAGCCCGACGGCTACTTCACAGAACGCATTATTCCTTCGCTCTTTCTTGGCAAGCCCATCGCCGATGCACGCAGCACCGAGGCCGGCGATCTGCTCTATCAATCGAACCGAGGCGATCGGTGGCAGACCTTCGACCCCCGGGCCACCCTCTTCGCCGATGCTCATCGCGAGGGCTGGACCACGGGCATCTCCGGCGATTACAACCCCTACTGCCGCATGCTTCCTGCGCAGCTCGACAGCTGCGAGCAGCGCCTCATCGTCTTCGGCGAGCATCTCTCGCGCGACAAATCCGCGTGGGACAACTTCGCTGCCCCGCTGCGCGCCGACTGGGCGCGCATGCGCCACCAGCCCTTCGAGCCCGCACCCTCGGAAGCGCAGGTCTTCGCGGCCATGATGGATTCCGCCCGCCGCCTCGTCACCGACGACCGCATCGACTTCGCCTTTGTCCACCTCTACCTGCCGCATCCACCCGGCTTTTACGATCGCAGCACCGGCCGCGTTCTCGTCGGTGGCAGCTACATTGACAATCTCGCCCTCGCCGACCGCTCGCTGGGCGAACTTCTTCAGGCGCTTGCCCAAACGCCGTCCGCTGACCAAACCACGCTGATCGTCTCTTCCGATCACAGCTGGCGCGTCGGCATCTGGCGCCACGCCTTTGGCTGGACCCGCGAGGACGAACTCGCCTCCGGTCACGGGCACTTCGATCCGCGGCCGGTTCTGATCGTCCGCTTTCCCGCGCAAACGGCGCCGGCGCAGGTCGCCCGTCCTGTTCCGTTGCTTTCCATGCACGGCATGATCGATCGCATGATCGCGGGACAGCTGGACGATTCCCGGCAACTCGAAAGCTGGGCAGCACAGAAGTAGCTAAGCTACCGCCGCGCCAGAAAGAACGCTCGCACGCTGGCGCGCAGCAGCAGGAAGACGAACAGAGCGTCCACCAGTATCCCAGCGACGCCATGGAACCAGTCCCGGGTCAGCAGCAGGCTCACCCCATCGCCCAGTGCGTTGATACCGATGCCCGCCAGCGCCAGCAGCCACGCCCACACCTGGCGGGTCAGCAAACCCACACCCGTGGCCGCCGCCAGCACACCCACGAACAGCAGCACCGCCGCCACCGCACCGGCCTTCGCCGCGAACGCCTCGTGTGCGGGCACATTCAGCTCCCACATCCGGTCCAGCCACGTTCCGGGCGCCAACAGAGAGACACTAACGACAATCGCAATGGCCGCGGCGGCGAATGCCATCGCCGCAAGCAACATCACTTCCCACGGCCTTTTCATCGTGTCCTCGCGCTCAATGCAGGATCGCCGATGGCGCCCCCGCTGGCCGTGTCCAGTGCGCGCCCGGCCGCGCCACCGCATACATCTGCTCCGCGATCTCATCCATCATCGCCATCCGGTCGCCGTTTTCCTCGTATAAATCAAAATGCGTGCGATTGTCGCGATAGGTGAAGTGCGGATCGGCCCCCAGCTGGTTCAGCACCGCTTCAAACTTGTGCGCCGCACCATCCAGGTAGAACGTGTCCGCCGTTCCGACCACGAGGTGGATCTTTCCCTTTAGATCATGCCCGCGTGCCGCCCAGTTTTCCTCGACGATATGCGCCAGATCGTAATGATCGCGCCAATACGCCACGACCTTCGGATCCACGTCACCCGTCTCGCGATCGAACATCTTCAGCGGCCGCCCATCGGCCCCGCGCGGCGAGAAGACCCACTCGAACGAGGCGATCTGTCCACCATAGGCGCCCAGCACCCGCTCCTGCCGGCCGAAATCCTCGAAGGTCGCCATCACTTCCTGATGATTGCGCACCAGCGGATAGAGGGTGCCATCGGGCCGGTGATAGAGGTTCGCATGCGGCGCATAGAGATCGACGCCCGTGAAGTCGTGAAAATCGCTCGGATCGGGCGACGTCGACCACGTCCCGCCAAAAATCTGCGGATAGTTCACCTCAAGTTGCAGCGTCGCCCATCCGCCGGATGAATGCCCCTGCAGGAATCGCCCCGAAGCCTTGGCATCCATGCGGTACTTCGCTTCGATCCACGGGATAAACTCCGCGGTCAGCGCATGACCCCAGGGGCCGTTGTTCACCGAATCGGCAAACTCATGGGTACCCGTCGGCAGCGACTCATCGAGAAAGACCCAGATCATCGGCGGCATCTTGCCGGCATCCATCCGGTTCGCCATCATCAGCGCGCTGGGGCGAATCGTCGCCAGTTTTCCGCCGAAGCCGTGCGTCCAGTAGACCGTCGGGTAGTGATCCCTCGCATGGTCGCCGTATCCTGGCGGCAGAACCACCCAGCCACGGATGTGCGTTTCGCGCCCCGAGAATGCAGTCAGCGACGGGCTCACGAAGTCGATCTCCGATGTTTGTCGCTCCACCGCCGCCAGATCCTCCGGATTCAGCGGCAAGGGCCGCGACGCCGGCGCCTCGATTGAGTGATTCAGGACAAAGGCGGGTTCGGCTCCGCTTCCCGGCGTCCAGTTCGCGAGCGGAACCACGTCGCTTTGGAGGTCGCCCGCCTCCGGCCCGTCGTAGACGTACGTGTGGTCTACATCGAGAACCGCCTGCGCCTGATACGTTCCTGGTTTTAGTGACGAGAAGGGAGCAGGAAAGGCAAGGCTGTCCACATCGATGTCAACCGACGAGCCCGGTTTCAGTTCCGAGACTTCCCGCGCTGCAACCGAGGTGGCCGACGGCCGGAATTCATTCGCCTCGACGCTCTTCGCGCCGCTTCCCGCCTGAAGAAAAATCAGCAGCCGCCCCGACGCAGGCTGCATGCCCGGATCCAGGGTGACGCGGAAGAAGAGATGGGGAGAGGCCGTTTGCGCGCACGCCAGCGCAACCAGCGGCAGAAGAGCCAGCAATCGAACGACTTTCCTGAGGACCATTGCCGCGAGTCTATCAGCGGATCGCGAAGGGGGGAACCCGGCCGAAGTGCGGGAAACGCAGGGGAAGCTAGGGGTGCAGAATCCGTGCCGGTCCGCCGTCCGGGCCCAGCACCTTGATGCGTTTTGCCAGCCCCATAAACCCGAGCAGCCGAATGCCCCAGTAGTTGAAGTCCACTTCGTACCAGGCCATGCCGTGGCTGGCCGAAACCGGATGCGCATGGTGATTGTTGTGCCAGCCTTCGCCGCCGGTGATCAGCGCCACCCACCAGTTGTTGCGCGAGTCGTCGCGCGTTTCAAAACGGCGTGCTCCCCACATGTGCGTCGCGGAATTGACCAGCCACGTCGCATGCAGTCCCAGCGTGATGCGCAGGAAAATGCCCCACAGGAACCACGACCATCCACCGATGAAGAAGAGCGCAATGCCAACCACCGTGATCGGCAGCCAGTGCCAGCGGCTGAGCCACACGTAGAAGGGGTCGTTCGCCAGGTCGGGGACATAGCGCGTCAGGCGCGGGTTCCGGTTCCGCAGCGATCCGTGCAGGATCCACCCCATGTGCGACCACCACGCGCCGTCACGCGGCGAGTGCGGATCGCCCGGGCGGTCGGTCAGCTGGTGGTGCATGCGATGCACCGCAACCCAGTAAATCGGTCCACCCTGCAGCGCCAGCGTCGCGCACACCGCCATCGCGTATTCCACCCATTTCGGCGTGGTGTAGCCACGATGGGTGAGCAGCCGGTGGTAGCTCATCGCGATGCCGATGTTTTGCCCCATCACCCACAGCACCAGAAAGACAGCCAGTGCGCTCCAGCTGAAGAAAAACAGCGCGGCAATCGCGCCCAGATGAAACACGGTCAGCGTGACCGCGAAGATCATATTCAGCTTCGCAGAGCGGGTCTGCTCCAGCGCTTCGGCGTCGGCGCGGACAGTTGCGGCGGGGATCTCAGCAAGGCTCGACATCGAAAAATAGAGGCTCCCGCTCCACCTTACAGGGACAGGCCGCCGGAACACTGTAACAGTTACGTAATGTCCAAAACGAGCGCCGGGTAGCGCCCGCACATCATCCGCTTGAGGCCTCGGCCGTCGCCCGCATCGCCTCTGGACGCGATCCGTCGTCGAGCCGGCCGAAGATCATCTTTCCCGACGCGGTTTGCAGCACTGAGGTCACGCAGATCTCCACCGACCGCCCGATCAGACGCCGCGCGTGATCCACCACCACCATCGTGCCGTCGTCCAGATAGCCCACACCCTGGTCGTATTCCTTGCCTTCCTTCATGATCACGACGCGCATCTTCTCGCCGGGCAAAACCACCGGCCGCAGCGAGTTCGCCAGATCATTAATGTTCAGCACCGCCACCCCGCGCACCTGCGCCACCTTGTTCAGGTTGAAATCGTTGGTGACGATCTTGGCTTCCAGCTGCCGCGCCAGCTCGATCAGCTTCAGATCCACTTCCTTGATGTGCGGATAATCTTCTTCGGCGATCTGCACGGTGATCTGCGGGTTTCCGCGCATCCGCTGCAGAACGTCCAGGCCGCGCCGCCCGCGCTGCCGCTTCGACGAGTCCGACGAGTCAGCCACCATTTGCAGTTCGCGCAGCACGAACTCCGGAATGATCAGCGTCCCTTCCAGAAAGCCGGTCTCCGCGATATCGGCAATGCGCCCATCGATGATGGCGCTGGTGTCAATGACCTTGGTGTTGCGTTTGCCGCCGCGTTCTGCGCTGAATAGCCCGCCCAGCGCAGCCAGGTTGAGCAGGTCGCCTTTGCTGGCGCCTACCACCAGGCCAATGTAGGTCATCAGCAGCAGCACACCCACCTGCAGAAGGCTGCGCGTGCGCCCATCCGGCAGGCTGTTTCGCAGCACCAGCGAAAACAGAAAGGCGCCGATGATGCCCAGCAGGCTGCCAGCCACCGCGCCGAACAGGCGTCGCAGGCTCAGCGCCCGCACCCGCAGTTCAAACAGGATGATCAGACCGGAAGCCGCCGCACCCACGCCGGCGGCGGTCCACGGCTGGAGACCGAATGGGCGGAAAAACCAACAGGCGACCGTAAAAACCAGAATAAAGAGCAGACGAAGAGCGAATAAATCCATCAAGGCCCCCGAACGACGTACCCCGGCCAGGCGGAACAAGCAGGAATGGGGGATCACACAAGGATCACCTTTGCCAGGCAAACGGAGTATACGCAGGCGCCTCCGGCCCGTCCAAGGCCACGATTTTCACAGAAAGGGATACGAAAAGAGGGATTGACAGAGGGCCGCGAACTGTACCGCTGGATTCTGCACTCGACGGACCGAGCCTGCACGAGAGCGGCTGCAGCGCACTGCACCCCGCACCCTCGCTAGTACTTCGCCACGTCCGGATCGATCTCGTTGGCCCACGCCGTGATCCCACCTGCCAGGTTGTGCAGTTTCTTAAAGCCGTTCTGCGCCAGAAACTCCGCCGCCCGCTGGCTGCGGCCCCCTGACTTGCAATGGATCACGATTTCCTTTGCTGTATCCAGCTCGCTCATCCGCGAGGGCAATTCACCCAGCGGGATCAGGTGCCCGCCAATCTGCGCAATCTGGTACTCATAGGGCTCGCGTACATCGAGCACGAAAATGTCCTCGCCGGCATCGAGCTTGTGCTTCAGCTCGCTCACGCTCATTTGCGGGATGCCGTTCTTCTCCGTCGCCACTTTTGCCTCCGGAACAATGCCACAGAACTGCTGGTAGTCGATCAATTGTGTCACGGTCGGGTTCTTCCCGCAGACCGGGCACTCCGGATTCTTCCTCAGCTTCAGCTCGCGGAACTTCATGTCGAGCGCGTTCACCAGCAGCAGGCGCCCGATCAGCGGCTCGCCTTTGCCGAGGATCAGCTTGATCACCTCCGTCGCCTGGATCACGCCCACCAGGCCGGGCAAAATTCCCAGCACACCGCCCTCGGCGCACGAGGGCACCAGCCCCGGCGGTGGCGGCTCCGGGTACAGGCACCGGTAGCAGGGACCTGCTTCGGTCGCGAAAACGCTGGCCTGTCCCTCGAAGCGGAAGATCGACCCATACGCGTTCGGCTTCCCGGTGAGCACGCAGGCGTCGTTGACCAGGTAGCGCGTCGGGAAGTTGTCGGTCCCATCGGCGATCACGTCATACTGCGCGATGATCTCCAGCGCATTCTGGCTGGTCAGCATCGTCTCGTGCTGCACGACGTTGAGAAACGGGTTCAGCGCCGTCAGCTTCTCTGTTGCCGACTGAATCTTCGGCCGCCCCACATCCTTCGTGCTGTGGATGATCTGGCGCTGCAGATTGCTCGCGTCCACCACATCGAAGTCCACCAGCCCCAGCGTGCCAATGCCCGCCGCAGCCAGATAGAACGCCAGCGGCGATCCCAGCCCACCTGTGCCGATACACAGCACCTTCGCCGCCTTCAGCTTCTGCTGCCCCTCCATGCCCACTTCGGGCAGGATCAGGTGGCGCGAGTAGCGCGCCATTTCTTCGGTGGAAAGCTCGGGCAGGGTAACGGGTTCAGTCATCGTGGCCATAGTGTTCCTTTAAAGGATGCGGCTTCCGCCATCCATGGTGCAACCCGACCGCATCTAGGGGAGCCAGCACGGCTCGTCCCTGCGTCGAAGACGCGATTGCCCGTGCGGTTAGCACCGCCGAAGGCACGATTGCCCCTCGGGTCAGCACCCGCCGGCGATCGACGGGATGATGGTCAGCGTGTCGGAACTCTTCACAACGCTCTCTTCGCGCTCTGGCAGGTAGCGCACATCCTCGTCGTTGAGATACAGGTTCACAAACGACCGCAGCTTGCCGTCGGGGCTGTAGAGGTGCTTCCTGAAATCCGGATAGCGCGAGATCAGATCGGAAACAGCATCGGAAACCGTGGTTCCGTCGACGCTCACGCTCGACTGGTTGCCGGTATAGACCCGCAAAGGGGTAGGAATTTCGATCGTCATAGTTTGTCCTTGGGTTGGGGACCACGAATGAAAGAAGGGAAACGAAGAGGCGCTAGCGAATGCTACAGAGACAACAACAACACAGCGCCGCGCAGAGGGTGCGCCGCAGGCCGGTCTCGGGTCGATAAGCCATCTTCACCTTCTATTGTGCAACAAAACCCGGGGCGATGTCTTGTTTCAGATCGGAGCCGGACTCCGCTTCGGGGTCCGCGGCAAACCCGGTCCTGTTTTGCTCGGGTAAGGGCTCCAGCCCGGGATCGAGTTGCCCCGTTATTTCAATCGCCTCATTCGCGAAGGCCTTATCGTCCTCGGTTGAGCCGGTGAGCCGAAACGAATTCGTCTGCCGCGCCGCACCCTTCTCGACCGCGGTAATCACATAGCTGCAGCCCAGCCAATGCGCCTCGGCAAAATCCGTCGGCGACCACTGCGCCGGATGATCCGGATGCGAATGATAGAACCCCACGATCTCCAGGGCTCGCTCCCGCCCAATGCGCTGGATCTTCACCAGCTCCTGCGGAGCAATGTTGTAGCGGTTGTGCGCGGAATCTGTCCGTGTGTTGCCCGCTCGAATCGCATCCTCGACCTCATTGACCGGACCGCCGTCCTCCCTCAGAAAACGTCCCAGCAGCACGCCGCAGCACTCGTGCGGATACGTCGCCTCGCCATGCTCCCGGATCGCGTCGTACACCTGCTGGCTCAGCCGCAGCACCTGCTATTCCCCCCAGAACCGTTCGCTCAGATACTTGTCCGCCGCATCCGGCAAAATCGTCACAATCACGGCTTCTTTTCCCTGCGCCGCCTGTTCCTCGGCAATCCGCAGCGCCGCCGCCACGGCTCCGGCCGCCGAAATCCCCACCAGCAGGCCCTCGGTCCGCCCCAGCCGCTTGGCCATCGCGTAGGCCGCTTCGGTCTCCACCTCGACGTTGCGATCGGCCAGAGTCGGGTCGTAAATCTTCGGCACTATCGCCGTCGCCATGTGCTTCAGACCCTCCAGCCCATGGAACGGCGAGTCGGGCTGCATCGAGATGCATTCGATCTTCGGATTGGCTTCCTTCAGCCGCCGCGTCACACCCATGAACGTCCCGCTCGTTCCCAGCCCGGCGATGAAGTGCGTGATGCGTCCATCGGTTTGCCGCAGGATCTCGTTGGCTGTGGTCAGGTAATGCGCGCGCCAGTTGGCTTCGTTGCTGTACTGATCGGCGTAGTAGTACTGCGGATCCTTCGCCATCTCCCGCGCTTTTCGGATCGCTCCGTCGCTGCTCTCCGCCGGATCGGTCCACACCACCTCGGCGCCGTACGCCTTCAAAATCCGCTTGCGCTCCGGCGATACATTCGACGGCATGCACAGCGTCACCGGAAAGGCCATCGCCGCGCCCAGCATCGCGTAGGCGATGCCCGTATTCCCGCTCGTCGCATCCAGCAGCCGCGTACCCGGGCAGAGCTTCTCCTGACGCATCGCTTCCAGCACGATCGAGGCCGCCGCGCGATCCTTCACCGATCCGCCGGGATTGGTCCACTCCGCCTTGCCCAGGATCTGCACCCCCGTCAGCCCGGCGGCAATCCGCTCCAGACGCACCAGGGGCGTATTTCCGATGCGATCGAGCAGCGCTTCTCCGAGCAGGTGCCCCGGCAGATCCGTTGTCTGTGCGGCCAAAGTCGCCATCGTGCCCCGTCTACCCATTACCAATGGATGCAGCGTCAAATTGCAGCCGTCGCCTGCCTGTGCGACCCTGAAAACAGCGCCGGTTGCTACGGTCAGTGTAGCGGCTGGTGCATTTTTCAGGAAAGCTGTCGCCATGCTCAAAAAGCCGCGCCCGCGCTCGTGGGACGAAGTTCTCAGCGAACTCCGCCGCCTTCAGTTCGATGTTCAACCGGTTGGCGGCGACGCAAATCAGCAGCGCATTGCAAAGAACGGCTGCGCCATCGTGCTTCAAAAAGCCGATAACACCGCCGGGTTGCGTATGGCCGTTCGCCCGGGTCCGGTCATCGGCGGAGAAATCGCACAGCTCGTCGACCGCGGGTTTCAGAAGTTCTTCAAAACCGGCAAAGTCGAAGTGCCTGCGACCGCCGACCGCCTCAAAACCCTCCATACCTTCGTCGAGGACATTAAGGAAGTTACGGGCTCCGTCACCCTTTACAACGAAGCCCTCGGCACGGTGAGCGACGCCTACCTCTACGATCGCGTCAAAGGTCGCGATCTGCCGGAGAAACAGCGGCCGACGCCGGCGTGGGAACAACCGACCAGGGCCTGAACCCACAAACACCAGCGGCCACCCGAAGGTGGCCGCCTCGCCTCGTCTGCCCCGGTCCTCAGGCCGCGAGCTTGTGCGCCCGATGCTCGCTCATCTTCTGCACCACCACCGGCACGCCGAACGCCACCACCGTGATCAGCGTCGTCGACAGCAGATCGTTCCGGTAAAAGGGCAGGGCCGCAGCGTAGCAGGCGCTCAGTCCGGCGATCGTGTGCGGATAGAGCAGGCTCCCGACCCACACTGCGTAATTGCTGATCAGGAAAAACGACGTCGCCGCAATCACCGGAGCCGCCAGCACCCGCGTCACCGTAACCTGCTTGCGCAGCAGAACCCGTCCCAGCACCACGACCCCCGCATACCACGCCCACGTGATCAGGTAGCTGCTCGTATGCCAGGGATAGTGATACGCGAACACGGTCAGGTAGACGTCGGTTCCCATGAACGCGAGCAGCGGCAGTGCCATCTCACGCAGCGGGCGTCGCGCGCCAAAGTAGAGCAGGCTCGCCCCCTCCGCGGTGAAGTTCATTCCCGGGAACGGTACAGCCCGGCTCAATACCCCCAGCACCACCAGCAAATATGCGCCCATCAGCCCCTCATTCGTCCGAAAATCACGTGCTATTCCCATTCTGCGGACGGGAAAACCTTTGGTCAAGGCGCAGTTGCAATCTCATCAACGTTGACATTCACGGCACCAACAACGGAGGGCGGTTACAGGTTACGGTGAGGGTCCGGGTCTACTTCTGTTCCTTTCCCTGCATATACATCCCCTCGATTTCGCCGCTGCGCCCCACCACGACCCACCCACTCAGTGTCGCCCTTGCGTCGCTGCCCACCGCCGCATAGCCGAATCGTAAATCCTGAAACTCGACCGCATGCCAGCCCGGCTGTGGCGGATCGGCGCCCGGCGCCTGAATTGTGCCCTGGTCCTGCACCACCGGCCACTTTCCCCAGTCCAGATAAACGCGCCCCAGGTACGACTGCTTCGCCGCTGCCACTGCCGGAGTCACCGGCGGTTTGTAGATCACATCGGCGGACTCGTCCGTGTTCACCCCATCGCCGATCGTGTGCACTTCAGCCGTCTGGAAATAATCCTGGGTTTCCATGATCACCCGCCAGCGGAATGGATCGGTGATGTGCGGCTCGGCTGCCGCGCGAATCAGAGGCTCCCGCGTGTAACTTCCCGTACGGATCAGCGCCAGTGCGTGCGCGTGCTCGGCGTTTCGCAGGCCCCACCAGCACACCATGAAGGCCAGTCCTGCGAGAGCCCAGCCTCTTCCGCGAAACGGCTTCTTCCGCGCGCCAATCTCGCGATCCGCCAGGCCGAAAATCGCCGGCATCACCAGAGCCAGCGTCAGGGCCAGCAGAATCCACGGATCGATGATGAAGACGATGCTCCACGCGTACCACTTCTCACTCCAGGGGAAAAAAGGCCGCACGCCGTAGTTCACCGTGTAATCGAGCAGAATGTGGCTCAGCGCGGCAATCAGAGAACAGAAAAACAGCCAGCCCCATTGCGGTGGAATGACAGGTTCTCGCCGGCGCATCCGGTGGATGAGCCACACCAGCGCCACCGTCGCCACGGCCACCACCGGCGCGCCAGCGAACGAATGCGTCCAGCCGCGATGATGCTCAAGTTCCGCGACGGGCCCGCGAAAACCCCAAAAGATGTCCAGATCCGGCGCTTCCGCGGCGAGCGTCATCGCCAGCGTCGCGTAGGCCGTCTTGCGGTTGAACCCCGAGCGCCCCAGGCACGCCCCGGTCAGAAAGTGCGTTACAGGTTCCATGCCCTCGTTCTGGCTGCAGGCTACCGGCTGCTCGGACGAACCAGGCGCCGCGGCGAAGGCGGCGCCCACTCCCTGTTCCCTGTCCTTTAGACCAGCTTCGCGTCCAGGGTGATCTGCGTGTTCCCCTTGAATAACCGCGAAATCGGGCAGCCGTTCTTGGCGTTGTTGGCTGCTGTCTCAAAACTCGCCGCCGTCGCGCCCGGCACCTTCGCCCGTGTCGTCAGATGGATCGCCGTGATCGCGAAGCCGTCGTCCGTCTTCTCGAACTTCGCCTCGGCCGTGGTCTCCAGCGACTCCGGGGTGAGATTCGCATTGCCCAGCTGCGCACTCAACGCCATGGTGAAACATCCTGCGTGCGCCGCTGCGATCAGTTCTTCCGGATTGGTCCCGATGCCGTTTTCAAAGCGCGTCGAAAACGAGTATTGCGTCTCTTTCAGCACCCCGCTTTGGGTGGAAAGGGTGCCCTTGCCGTCTTTCAGACCTCCGCGCCAGACGGCGCTCGCCGTACGTTGCATACGTCTCTCCTTCGATGGGTGAGTGATCTTTCCCCGGGGAAATGGATCAACAGAACTGGATACTTCCTTGGATGCCGCGGACCGCGTATTGCGGGCTCAGGAAAACCCGTCCGGCAGCGCCCGCACCATCATATGCGATTTGACTTCGAGCCCGCGCCCCTGCACGTTCGACTCCGAAAATTCCCTTTCTCCGCCCCGCCCCCTGGTTTCGTCAAAATGCCTCGCTAACCCTCCGTTGCGGATCGCTTCTCCCTGTCTCTCTGCTCCTCGTTGCCTCAGGTTTCCTCACGTATCATGGTGCTTTCATGAACTCCTGGTCCATCGGCGTCGATCTCGGCGGTACCAATCTGCGCGTCGCCGCGGTCACGCAGCACGGCGAATCGCTCGACACCGTCCTGCTCCCCACCCGCCTGCACGCCGGGCCCCAGGCCGTTCTCGATGACATGGCGGCAGCGATCCGCCAGCTCATCGATAAGCATCAGGGCGACCATCTGGTCGGCATCGGCGTCGGCAGCCCCGGCCCCATCGAGCTCCCCCTCGGCGTCCTGCATCATCCTCCGAATCTGACCGGCTTCGACGGTCTCAATCTCCGCGTCGAACTCGAGCGCCGCCTCGACCTGCCCGTACAGGTCGGCCACGACGCCGCCCTTGCTGCCTATGGCGAATGCCTGCTCGGCGCCGGCCGCACCCATGGTGTCAACTCCCTCCTCATGCTCACTCTGGGCACCGGTGTCGGTTGCGGAATCGTTCTCGATGGCCGCATCTGGAACGGCATGAAGGGCGCCGCCGGCGAGTCCGGCCATGGCCCCATCTTTCCCAACGGCGTCCCCTGTCCCTGCGGCGCGCGCGGCTGCCTCGAAATGTATGCGTCGGCGACCTCCATCGTTCGCATCGCTGCGGAACTCGGCATCGAGCCTCCTCAGTCCGCCAACCCGTCCCATCTCACTGCCCTGGCTGTCGCCGATCTGGCTACTGCCGGCGATGAGCGCGCCCTGCGCGTCTTCGATCAGGTCGGCCTCGCGCTCGGTCTCTCACTCGCCCACCTCGTCAACGCTCTCGACCTGCCGCTCTACGTCATCGGCGGAGGCGCCGCCGCGGCCTGGCCTCTCTTCGCTCCCCGCATGTTTGCGACCCTCCGCGAGGGCAGCTACGTCTATCGCCTCTCGATGCCGCGCGACCCAAATGTTTTCGAGCCCGGCAAAACCCACGTCACTCCTGCGCAACTCAGCGATGCCGGACTTCTCGGCGCCGCTCTTCTGCCTGTCGCCGCGCGCGCCTCCATCAGCGCCTGACTCCCCTTCCATTCGGGATTCAGGGCAGCGTCCTCTGGTACGATCCCTGCCATGTCCCGTCCCACGCTCGCTCCCTGGCTCTCGGTCCGCGACGCTGCCCGCGCCGTCGAGTTCTGCAAAGCGGCTTTCGGCGCGGTTGAAACCTTTCGCATCGACGGGGGCGGCGTCGTTTCTCGCCTCTCCGTCGGAGACTCCGAGTTCTGGCTCAGCGATGAATCCCCCGAGCATTTCAACTTCAGCCCCGCATCCCTCGGCGGCGCTACCGCCCGCATGATCCTCAGCGTTGCCGATCCTGACGCCGTTTTTGCTCAGGCCTGCAGAGCCGGCGCGCGAGTTATCCGTCCGGTTGCTGAAGAACACGGCTGGCGCATCGGCCGCGTCGTCGACCCCTTCGGCCATCACTGGGAGATCGGCCGCGAACTCGAGGACCCGGTGTGATCCTTCACCACCGCCGCGATCGGCCCGCTCCCTGGCAGCAACGCCAGGCGCGCACCCGTCATCGCTGGCTGCTTCCGTTGCTCGCCGTCGACTGGCTCTGGGAGTGGCTCGCGTACCTGCTCAGCAACTGGAGCTTTCTCGAAGTTCTCGAGTATCTGGGCAGTTTCTCGATCCTGATCGGTGTCATCTTCTGGTTCACCGAATCCGGCGCACGCGTCCAGCAGCGCCACTACCAGGCGTGGCAGGTCATCAACACCGCCCAGGGCAAGGGCGGCAGCGGCGGCCGCATCGAAGCCCTCGAAGAACTCAACGCCGACCATGTTTCGCTCACCGGAGTCGATGTCTCGCAGGCCTTCCTGCAGACCCTCCGTTTGCCGCAGGCCCAACTCATGCGTGCCAATCTCAGCGCCGCGGACCTGCGCGACTCCGACCTCCACGACACCGACCTCAGCTGGGCCGAGCTGCGGTCCGCCAATTTTCGTAACGCCAGCCTTGTCCGCGTTGTTTTCAGTCACGCCGACCTGCGCGACTCCGATCTCTCCGCCGCTGACCTCAGCGGCGCCCGCTTCGATGCGGCGGACCTGACCAACGCTGATCTCCACGATGCCGACCTTCGCGGCATTGCCTGGCAGCAGATCGCAGCCGTCCTCAATGCCAATATCGCCGGCGTCAAAAATCCGCCCGACGGTTTTGTTTCCTGGGCGTTGAAAAACGGAGCCGTCCAAAACGCCGAGAACCCGTAACCATCCAGCCTCCGGCTCCTCATCGGCTCTCCCGCTCCTGGCTCCCGGCTGATTCCATTCCCACTCCGCAGCTCCTCGTGCTATAACCCTCCTCACCCGGTATTCCGCTCTGCGAGGAAACCCCATGCGAATCCGCCTGACCGCTGTTGCCCCGCTCTCCCTGCTCCTCTCCTTCGCCGCTTGCGCCGTCGCGCAGATCCCCGCCGGGATCACCCCGCCCCCGATCAGGATGGGCCTCTGGCAGTCCACTGTTTCCATGCAGTCCGGCGCCATGGGTCCGGGTCGCGGCGGAGCCCCTTCCACCCACCAGTCCTGCATGACCCCCGATAGCTGGAAAGACGCCATGCAGAAGATGCAGTCCCGCCAACAGCAACAAGCCAACTGCACCACCTCCAACCTGCAGCAGGACAGCCATAAAATCTCCTTCGATGGTCAGTGCTCGGTCGAACAGGGATACAACGTCACCTATCACGTCGAGATGTTTCTCGACGGCGACACCGCCATGCACGGAACTTCGACCGCCAGGATGAGCGGACCCATGTTCCCCCAGCCGATGACCATGAGTTCCACGATTTCGTCGAAGTGGCTCAGCGCGGAATGCGGAGACGTCAAGCCCGGCGAGAGCAAACCCCTCCATCCCTGAGCCTGTCGTTCGATGCAGGGCCGGCAACCGCTGGCCCGCGTCGTCTGAATCTCCTCGTGCTCCGCGACCACCCGTAACCCGTAACCCGTCCCTGTTCCCGGATCGTGCCTCCCGCTCTCGAAACTCCGCGTCTCCTGCTGCGCCCGCTCGCGCTCGCGGATGCCGAGCAGGTCCAGCGCATCTTTCCCCAGTGGCAAATCGTGCAGTACCTCAACGCCATCGTCCCCTGGCCCTATCCCCCCGACGGCGCGCTCACCTATTACCGTGACGTGGCGCTTCCTGCCATCGAGCGCGGCGAACAGTGGCACTGGACCCTGCGCCTGAAGACAAAGCCCGAACAGATCATCGGCGCCATCGGCCTTCTCCGCAGTGATACCGAAAATCGCGGTTTCTGGCTGGCGCCGGAGTTCCACCGCCAGGGCCTGATGACCGAGGCCGTCATCGCAGTGAACGATTACTGGTTCGATGTCCTCGGCTTTTCGGTTCTGCGCGCGCCCAAGGCTATCGCCAACATTGCGTCACGCCGCATCTCCGAAAAGACCGGGATGCGCCGCATCGGGACGGAAGAACGTCCCCTCGTCTCGGGACTTCAGCGCAGTGAAGCCTGGGAAATCACCGCTGACGAATGGCGGGCGTTCAGAAAGAGAGGCCAGGGAGAGGACGCCAAAACCCTTGCCTCGAATCAGTGATTTGCCCAGGAGTCACTCCTCCGGAACAGTTTTTCCCGCACACCAGTCAGAACCGATCGCGGGAAATAACGTAAAATCACAGGAGTTCCTCCCGCCTCGTGGGGCTATAGCTCAGCTGGGAGAGCGCATCGTTCGCAACGATGAGGTCGTCGGTTCGATCCCGACTAGCTCCACCATCCTTTCGTCCCAGCCCGGAACTTCAAACCGCCCGAAAACGCGGCCTTCCTCGGCTGTTGATGCGGCGAATCCCAGCCTGAATCGCCGCACGCCGTGCGTAGAATAACTTGCCCGTGCGGCGAATCCGCGCTATATTCTATGCAGAATATGCGGAGAATAGCTCCCTCCACCTACATCCACGAACGGCCGGGCTGGCCGCGGTTCCGCTGGGACCGCGAGCGCATCTCCGTGCAGCTGGTTGAGATCCGCCACCGCCAGGGCCGCCTCATCGGCCGCATGGAGGGTCTCGGCTTTCAGTTGCAGACCGAAGCCGTCCTGCACTCGCTCACCGAGGAGGTTCTCAAATCAAGCGAAATCGAAGGCGAAGTCCTCGATCGCGACCAGGTCCGTTCTTCCATCGCGCGCCACCTCGGCATCGACATCGGCGGACTGACGCCGGCCGATCGCGACGTCGAAGGCGTGGTCGAGATGATGCTCGACGCGACCCAGAAATACGATCGGCCGTTGACCGCTCGCCGCCTCTTTGACTGGCATGCCGCCCTCTTCCCCACCGGCCGCAGCGGCATGTCCAGGATTCGCGTCGGCGCATGGCGCGACGACAAGAACGGCCCCATGCAGGTGATCTCCGGAGCGATCGGCAAGGAGCATGTCCACTACCAGGCGCCACAGGCCGGCCGGCTTCGCGAGGAAATCAAGGCCTTCCTCGACTGGTTCGAAAAAGACAACGCCGAGGATCTGGTCCTCAAAGCCGGCATCGCACACCTGTGGTTCGTCACGATCCATCCTTTCGAGGACGGCAACGGCCGCATCGCCCGCGCCATTGCCGATATGGTTCTGGCTCGCTCCGAGCGCAGCCCGCAGCGCTTCTACAGTATGTCCGCGCAAATTCGACAGGAACGCAAAGCCTATTACGAGATCCTCGAAGCGACCCAGAGAGGCGATCTCGACATCACGCGCTGGCTCGAATGGTTCCTGGCCTGTCTGGGCCGCGCTTTCAGCCGAGCCGAAACCATCCTGGCCACAGTCCTCGACAAGGCGCGTTTCTGGGAACGCTTCGCCGCCGTATCCTTCAATGACCGCCAGCGTAGCCTCGTCACCCGGCTGCTCAATGGCTTCGAAGGCAAGCTGACCTCCTCCAAATGGGCCAAACTCGCCCACACCTCGCAGGACACCGCGCTGCGCGATATCGACGATCTCATCGGGAAGCGCGTGCTGGTGAAAGATTCAGCTGGGGGGCGAAGCACGTCGTACTCCCTGGCGCCCATAAAATGAGCCAGCCCTGTTCCCGCCAGCGATGCGGCGAATCCACCCCGTATTCACCGCACATGATGTGGCGAACAGGACGCGCCGGGACGCCGCGCTGATAGGGTCCCAAAGAGAGTTTTTTATGAACAAAGGCCGCCTCGAAGCCTTCAGCGACGGAGTCTTCGCCGTCATCATCACCATCATGGTGCTGGAGATGAAGGTGCCCGCCCAGACCAGCTTTGCCGCTCTGCGCTCCGTTCTTCCCGCCTTTCTCACCTACGTGGTCAGCTTCGTCTACGTCGGCATCTACTGGAACAACCATCATCACCTTCTGCACGCCTCCGAGCGCGTCAACGGCGCCATTCTGTGGGCCAATCTGCACCTTTTGTTCTGGCTCTCCCTCGTCCCTTTTGCCACCGCATGGGTCAGCCTGAGCATCGACGCCTCCGCGCCTGTCGCGCTCTATGGTGCCATCCTCCTGTGCGCCGGCTTTGCTTACTACATCCTCGAGCAGCTGCTCATCCGCCATCACGGCAAAGATTCCCGCCTCGCCCTGTCTGTGGGCCGAGACCGAAAAGGCATTGCGAGTCTCGTTCTCTACGCTGCGGCGATCTCGATCGCATTCCAGCGTCCCCGCATCGCCTGCTGCGGCTATGTGCTGGTGGCCATCCTGTGGCTGATCCCCGATAAGCGCATCGAGAGGAACCTTCACGAATAGTCGGCTTCAGTGCAGCGCGATCGGTTGCACGTACGCGCCATCGCCCGCCGAATCCCACACCGAGAACCGCACCCACTTCCTGCCCGTCGCGTCGAATGGAATCCTGAACGTCTTCGTCCCAAACGGCGCTGTATCCGTCAGGCGGATCGTCTTCCGCTCCACCGTCTTCCCATCGCTCCACACCAGCTCCGCAAACTCCAGGGGAAACGTGTACTCGACGGTCGCCGTGTAGAACCGCTGGGCTCCGCTCCCCTCCACGCCCCAGTTGTGAAACAGCACCTCGCCCGTCGTCCCAAAGAAATTCCCCGCGCGCATCCCCTCCACCACCGGCGCCCAGCTTTCGTCATAGAGTGGCACGCGATCCAGCTTCAGATAGTTCACCGTCAGCTGCGGATAGGTCTCATCGCTCGGCCACTTCGTGTAGGTGTCGCCCTCGGCGATCAGATACTTCGGCTTCGGCGCCCAGTTGCTCATGTCATCGCCCGTGCCGAAACACCGCTCCTGGCACAGTTCTTTCTCCGACAAGTCCACCGGCAGCGACTCCCACGACGCCCCGATAAAACGGTCGCTCAGGAAAAAATCCTTGTCCTTGTAGGCCTCCGGATATCCCTCGGAGTTTTTCGTCCGCGGATGCGCCGTCCACAGGATCCCCTGCTGCTCATTCACCAACCGCAGCACGTCTTCCGCCGAGCCCAGGTGGT
>Ga0335072_10005619_pt1 | contig 18450 bp, 17 predicted proteins | sample Lox_Sample_21_FD_206725 | JGI IMG/M metagenome (GOLD analysis project Ga0335072, IMG submission 206725) | Soil microbial communities from Loxahatchee National Wildlife Refuge, Florida, United States - Lox_Sample_2.1 | ecosystem: Environmental > Terrestrial > Soil > Wetlands | place: USA... | reverse complement strand
GCCGGCGGGGGCTGGGCCTCATACGGCTGCGTGATCGCCGGTCACGGCGCTACTGCTTGACCTGCACGGTCGCCGACGTGTTCGGCGAATACGACGACAGCTTCCCCTGCAGCGAGGACGAGGCCTGGCCGGCCGAGCCGCTCAGCGGGTTGAAGTCGACGAGGCTCCAGAACTTGTTCGACGACGGCAGGAACACCAGCACGAGGAACACGGTGAGCCCCAGCGCGACACGCCGCAACCGCACGCTCGTCCCGAGGGCCGCCAGCGGCAGCAGCCAGATCACGTACCACGGCATGACCCAGCCGAGGCTCGCGATCAGCGCGAACGTCGCCCAGCCCGCCCGTGAGAGCCAGTCCCCCCGGCGGCGGAGCAGCAGCACGACGGCCACGACCAGCGCCACGTCCGCAAGACGCAGGATCCCCGAGGTGCCGCCGCCGACGCCGAGGAAGTACCCGAACAGGTTCGGAAAGCTGAACGGCGTGAGCAGGCTGCCCTGCTGAGACAGGTTCGGGATCGAGAGCCCGAACAGGAGCAGGCTCATGATCAGCAGCGGGACGCCGGCGAGCACGCATCCGTAGATGACCTGGAGCCGGCGGCGGGTCGGGCGCGCGGCCACCAGCAGGAACGGCAGCAGCAGTACCGCGCTGAACTTGACCGCGACCGCGATCACCAGCATCGCGCCCGCGGACTTGTCGCGGCGCGCGAGCAGGAACGCGATCGACGCGGTCAGCGGGACCAGCATGAAGAAGTCGTTGTGGAAGCCGCCGACCGCGTACACGAGATAGATCGGGTTGAGCCCGACGAGCACGGCGGCATAGCGCGGATCGCGGCCGAGACGTTTCGCGCACCAGCACACGATCCCGATGAACGTCAGGCTGAGCAGAACCGTGACGACCTTGACGATCCAGTAGGCGACGGGGATCGGCAGGAACGCCAGCGGGTAGCTGAGCGCGGTGAACAACTCGCCGTACGGGCTGTGCAGGTTGTTCCACGTCGCGAAGTGGTAGATCGGATCGTGCATCTCCTGGCCGATCACGTGCGTGTACGGGTTGAGCCCGTGCAGGCCGCCGAGTCGCGCGTAGCCGAGGTAGTTGCCCATGTCGGTGAGCTGGAACGGCGGCGCCAGCATCAGCAGCAGGTTCGCGGCGACGATCGTGATCACGATCATTCGCATCGACAACGTTCGAATCGCCAGCAGCGCGACGGCGTACGCCCCGAGCAGCGCCAGGATGAGCGCGCTCAGCGTGTAGTTGGTGACGTGCGTTCCGACGCGCAGGCCGCTGAGCACGAACCGCAGCGGCCCCGCTTCCCAGGGCGCGAAGATCACGCTCGAGCGCGGCACCAGGATCGTCGGCCCGTGGGTCGAGTAGAGCACCATCAGGAAGATCCCGCCGACGATCGTGCCGAGCGCGATCTTCCCCGCCCGGGCCTCGTACAGCGCACGCGGGATCCGGAGCGCGGGCGGCTTGCGCAACCGGCCGACGCCCGGCAGCGTCAGCGCACCGTCGACGCTCGCGGATGCGGCCCCGGCAGCGCTCGGCGCGAGCGCGGGAGAGCCGCTCGCGTTGGACGCGAGTACCGGTGAGCCGTCGATGTGGCCGGACTCCTGTCGCATGACTCAGAGAGATGTTGCCCTGTGGGGTGGCGCGGTGCCCGCTGCGCGGGTTGAAATCTTGTTAAGCGCGAACCGTACGGGACCGCGTCAGTCATTGACCTTAACATCCCCGGCGTGAGCGTCGGCACGGCGGCACCGGACCTTCGCCGCTCCGCGGCGCGCGCGCACGCCTCGCGCACGCGCGCGCTGCTGTCCGATCCGGCGGTGCTCGCGGTCGGCGCGCTGACGCTGCTCGCGGCCGTGCTGCGCTTCTACCGGCTCGGTCATCAGGGGTTCTGGTTCGACGAGGGCAACACCGCTCTGCTCGTGCACTTCTCGCCCGGCAAGATGCTCGGGCTGATCCCGCAAACCGAGTCCACTCCCCCGCTCTACTACTGCGTGGCGTGGGTGTGGGCGCGCGTGTTCGGGTACGGCGAGACGGGCCTGCGGTCGCTGTCGGCGATATGCGGCGTGCTGCTGGTTCCGGTCGTGTACGCCGCCGGCGCGAAGTTGATCTCCCGCCGCGCGGGCGTGATCGCGGCGGCGTTCGCCGCGTGCAGCCCGCTGCTGATCTGGTACTCGCAGGAGGCGCGCTCGTACGAGATGCTGGCGCTGCTGACGGGGGTGTCGCTGCTCGCCTTTGCCTACGCGCGCGCTGACCCGACGCCGCGGATTTTGGCGGCGTGGGTCCTCGCGTCTGCGCTCGCGCTCGCCACGCACTACTACGCGGTGCTGGCGGTCGTGCCCGAGGCGCTCTGGCTGCTCTGGATCCACCGCTCGCGGCGAGGAGTGCAGATCGCGTTCGCCGTCGTCGGCGTGTGCGGCCTCGGCCTGATTCCACTAGCGATCAGCCAGCACGGCACCGGCAAGGGCAACTGGATCGCGGACTCGCCGTTCTGGCGGCGGCTCGGCCAGATCGTGCCCCAGTTCTCGAGCGGGTTCGAGGGACCGGCGCACGGCGTGTTCGAGCCGGTGGCGATCGCCGTGGTCGTGTTGGCACTCGTGCTGTTGGCCCTGCGGTCCTCGCGGCCTGTGCGGGCGGGAGCGTTCGTGGCGGGAGGACTCGCGCTCGCCGGGTTCGTGCTCAGCCTGCTGCTGGTCGCGGTCGGGTTCGACGACCTGCTCACGCGGAACATGCTCGCGATCTGGACGGCGTGCGCGCTGCTCGTCGCCGGCGGGCTGGCCGTTCCGCGCCCGCGCTTCGTGGGCGTCGCCGGCGCGGTGGTGCTGTGCGTGATGGGGGTGACCACCGCGTTGGGCGTGGCCTTCGATCGCAACTACGAGCGGCCGGACTGGCGCGTGGTGGCATCCGCTTTGGGGCGGTCCGCGCCGGCGGGCGGGCGCGCGATCCTCGTCCAGCACTACCGCGATCTGTTGCCGCTGTCGCTGTACGTCCCGGGCTTGTAGTTCTGGCGCGGCGATGCGCCGATGCGCGTCCGCGAGTTCGACGTGGTGTCGTTCACGTCGCCGGCGAGCGCCGGCTTCTGCTGGTGGGGGTCGGCGTGCAACCTGTGGCCGTCGCGAGCGCAGTCCGTGTATCCGATCGGAGGTTTCCGCAAGGTGTCGGAGCAGCACGTGCTTCAGTTCACGGTGATCCGGATGGAGGCCTCTCGGCCGGTGACGGTGACGCCGGCGGAGGTCGCACGAGCGCTGACCGCGACGCACCTCGTTAGCGACGAGCTGCTGACCCAGCGCTGAACGGGCCGCTGGCGATGCCGGCGCGGCCGCTGACCGGCGGCGGTGATGAGCGGCCAAGGGAGGCGCGGACGGGCGCGTTGTGCAGGTCGCGGCGAGGGTTCTGGACTCCTCAACCCGCGCAAGCAGCGAGTCGCCGCGCGGTCGATCAGCCGGGGCAGCTCGCGCACGTGCGGCATGCGCCCGGAGTCCGCGGTCCCACGCAAGGGTGCCGGACGGCAGATCAGGCACGTCCCGCGGTCCGTCCCCCCGCCCACGCGACAAGCGCCTCCACCTCGGCGGCGGTCAGCTTGCGCCACCGACCGCGCGGCAGATCGCCGAGCTGGAGCGGCCCGAAGGCGACGCGCTCCAGGAGCTTCACCGGGTGTCCGACGGCCTCGCACATCCGCTTCACCTGGCGCTTGCGGCCCTCGTGGATCGTGATCTCGATCGTGTCCGCCGACAGGCGCCGGACCTGCGCCGGCGCGGTCCGCCCGTCGTCGAGGTCGACGCCGTCGCGGAGCGCTTGTAGCTCGGGCTCGCGCACCGGAGGTCCGGAGATGACCGCGCGATACGTCTTTGCGACTTCGAAGCTCGGATGGGTCAGCCGGTGCGCCAGATCACCCTCGTTGGTCAGCAGGATCAGCCCGGTGGTGTCAATGTCGAGCCGTCCCACGGGATACAGGCGCTCGGTCTGCGGAACCATCGTGACCACGGTCGGACGGCCCTGCGGATCGCGCGCGGTCGAGACGACGCCCGCGGGCTTGTTCAGCGCGTACACGACCCGCTCGATCCGGCCGTGCGTCACGGGCTTGCCGTCGACCGCCACCGCGTCGTCCGGACCCACGTCGCGGGCCGGATCGGTGATCGTCTCGCCGTCGACGGTGACCCGGCCGGCGCGGACGGTTTCCTCGGACGCTCGCCGCGACGCGACGCCGGCGGTGGCTAGGTACTTGGCGAGTCGCACGTTGCTGCCACCATAGACAGCGTGGATCTGAAGCTGCTCGACAGCAAGCTGGCCGAACTCGGTGAGCCGCGGTACCGCTCAGGCCAGGTATGGCGTTGGGCCGCGCACGGCGCGACCGGGTTCGCCGACATGTCCGATCTTCCGCTCGGCCTGCGCGACACGCTCGCCGACGCGGTGCCGTTCAGCAGCCTGTCGGTGGAGCGCGAGGCGCACGCGAGCGACGGGACCGTGAAGGCGCTGTTCTCGACGACCGACGGCCGTCCGGTCGAGGCGGTGCTGATGCGCTACCGCGACGGCCGGCGCTCGCTGTGTCTGTCCTCGCAGTCGGGCTGCCCGCTGACGTGCACGTTCTGCGCCACCGGTCAGATGAAGTTCGGGCGCAACCTGACCGCGTCGGAGATCCTCGACCAGGCGCTCTACTTCCGCCGGTCGGGAGACGTCGACCACGCGGTGTTCATGGGCATGGGCGAGCCGATGATGAACCTCGACAACGTGCTGGCCGCGTGCGAGCGCCTGCCCGACATCGGGATCGGGCACCGCCGCACCGCGATCTCGACGATCGGCTGGATCCCGGGGATCGAGCGCCTGGCCGACACCCCGATGCCGATCCGCCTCGCGCTCTCGCTCCACGCCGCCGACGAGACGCTCCGCACCGAGCTGATGCCGGTCAACGAGCGCTACCCGCTCGCGGAGGTGATCGCGGCGTGCGAGGCCTACTACGACCGCAAGCGCCGCAAGGTGTTCGTCGAGTACGTGATGCTCGCCGGCGTCAACGACTCGTTCGCGCAGGCGGCGCAGCTCGCCGACGCGCTCGACCCGCGCAGGTTCAAGGTGAACCTGATCCCGTACAATCCGACCGGCTCGGGATACACGGGCTCGAGCCCGAAGGCGATCGCCGCGTTCCGCGACGAGCTCGAGCGCCGCGGCCTCGACGCCACCGTGCGCCTGACGCGCGGCCGCGACATCGACGCCGCGTGCGGTCAGCTCGCGGCGCGCCGCTCGGCGGTCGCGGCTAGCGACGGACCAGCTCGAACACCGGCCGCTGGTTGACGGCTCTCAGGCGCGCGCGGCGGAGACTCACGGTGGCCATGCGCCCGGTCTCGAGAACGACGTGCCATGCGCCGCTCGGAGAGCCGCCGCCGACCGTCTCGCACTGGACCTGCCTGCCCGGGAGCAGGAGGTCGTCGCCGCGGCACTCGGCGATCTTGCGGTTCGCGCGCACGAGGACGCGAGGGGCATACAGCGTCTGGCCGGCGGGAGCGGGCAGACCCGCCGCGGCGCCCACCTGCAGGATCAGCTGGCAGGAGGAGTCCTGCTGGGCCGAATCGCGGTCGCCCGGAAAGCCGTACGCCGGTGAGTCGACGGTCCACGCGTCGTAGGGCATCTCCGGCCCGTACAGCGCACACAGCTTGTAGGACTCCGCGAACCACTCCCCGGCGCTCGCGTCGTCACTGGCAAACGGCGCCCACCAGGCGCTGGAGCCCCCGGCGAGCCCCCAGATCGCCATGAACTCCGCGCGGGACGGATTCTGCATCTCGGTGGCGTCGAACACGTGCCCGAGCTCGTGCATTTCGTACTCGTGAGTCACGAACGGGCCGTTGCCGGCGTCGACGCTCACCTGCGGCACCGGCCACTGCGACCAACTCGTGCAGCCCCCGTCCCCCGCGGCCGCGCCGCAGGTGACCGGACCGGCCGAGAACGTGAACTGGACCACGCCGGCGTAGGTCGGGGCGTAGCTGTCGTCCGCCCACTGCTGGTAGGGGTAGAGGCTCGGGGAGCCGAACGTGGGTCCGCCGACTACGTCGAGCTGAGCCGCACGCGCGGGCGCCGACGCCGCCAGGGACGCCGTCAGCATGAGCGCCACCATCAGGGGCGGGAGAAGAAAGCGTCGGGTCATGAGAATCGTTGGCTCGCCGTGCGAGCCGGAGAATCGAACATCGTCAGCCCGCGGACCCGCACGGACCGTTTGCGCTCCCTCTGGACGGATTCATGAGCGTCTGGCGCGCACGGCGAACGATCAGAAATCGCCGAGTACGCCGGCTTTCAAACGCTGCTCACGTCAGCCCGTGAACGACACCGCGCTGACGGCGGAGAAAGTGTCCGTGAGATGAACCGTGGTCGTGCGACCGGCCGCGATCGTCGCCGTCTTGCGCGTGCCGGCCGCGCGCGCCTGGACCGTGCTGGTGGCGCCGTTCGCGGTCTCGGTGACCGTGCAGCGAGTCCCGGCCGCGAGCCCCGGGAAATACCGTGACGCGGAACCAGCGGCGGTATGTGCGGGGATGACGAAGCCGTAGGTGTGCGTCGGGTCGCCACAGGCGACGAGAATCGCGATACGGCCTTGCTGACCCCCCGCCGGCCCGGCGATGGTCTTGGTCACTTTCAGCGAGCCGGCGTCCACGTCCGGGGTCGGACTGGGTGCGCGCTCGTAGACGTTCATGACGTTGACGGGCACCACCGCGTCAGCCGGGATCGTCACGTTCGTTGCGCCGTCCGTCACGATCGCCGTGACGGTGGCGGTGCCCCCGTCCGCGGTTTCGGTGACGGTGCAGACCGAGCCCGGCGTGATCGGGCCAAAGCTCTGCGAAAAACTGCCCGAGGGGGTACCCGCGGCGAGCGTGAAGTCCGGCGACAGTGCGGCGCCGTCGCAGACGACGTGGATGGTGACCGGTCCCTGGCTGCCCGCAAGCGGACCCGCGATGGTCTTGGTGACGAGCAGCGAGCTTGGGCCGGGACTCGGGACGGCGGTGTAGGTGTCGGTGATGTCGACCGTCTTGGTTCCGCCGGCGGCGATCGTGCCCTGCTGCCCGTCTCCGGTCACCACGACGTCGATACCCACCACGCTCCCGTTGGATGTCTCGAGCACCGTGCACGTCGTCCCGGCAGCGATGTGACGGTAGGTGCGGGACGTGGTGCCGGCGGGCGCACCGGCCGGGATGACGAAGTCGGGCCTGGTCACGTTGTCATCGCAGTCCACTTGGATGACGACCTGCCCCTGCGATCCGGCGGCGGCGCCGGCGATCGTCTTGGTCACGACCAGCTTGCCGCTGGGCACGAACTGTGCGGTGGCGTAGACGGTGGTTTGCAGGGGCTTGCTGTCCTGCGCGAGGATCAGCCTTTGGGCGTCCATCCACCCCGGGTTGTTACCGGCGTAGAGATAGACGTTGCCGCTTGGAACGGTGGCCTGCGACGTCGCCTGAAGCTTGGCTTCGGAAGTTCCCGTCGAGCGCAGCCAGATCTTCGTGCCCGTCGTTACCGCGGTGCCGGGAGCGACCGCCACCGGCTTGCCCCCGACGAACGTGAACATGCTTCCACCGGTGACGTCGACGGTGGCACCTCCCGCGGCGTCGGTGGTGACCGTGAACGGTCCGACCAGCTTGCGCGTGCTGCTGAGAGCCGCAGGCGTGATCTGGAGGCTGGGCGGTGTCGGCGCTGGCAGCGCGCCCTCTCCGAGGATGCGGTTGACGATCGCCACCGTGGCGTCATGAACCGCGTCGCTCTCGCTGAGCACGTAGCGATCGCTGAAGAACCAGATCGCCGCCTGCACGGCGGCGGCCTTCTGGTTGAGATTGGTCAGCGCGGCGGGTTCGTTGGTGTGCGGGTAGTACTCGTTGAGGATGCGCGCCACGTAGCCCACGTTCATCACGTTGGAGGCGCCCCACGTCCCCAGCGCGTACCCGATGCCGGTCGTCGTGTCGGTGTTGATGTCGATGCAGTAGAGATTCAGCGTCTCGCTGGTACCGGTCGGCGTCCCGTGGATGACGCCGGCGAAGCTCTCGTTCTTGGGGGTGAACCTGGGATCGCCGGTCGGGTCGCTGGTCGGGTACCCCTCCGTGACCGGGTCGAACGCTGCGTTGCCGATGAATCCGGTTACCCCCTGGCCCGGCGACCAGCCGGTGACCGTCACCTCGGTGGTAGTCCTTACCTTCGCCTTGCGCGCGGGGGGTCCGCGATGGACGACAGCGCTCGCGGTCGCGACCTGGACGATGAGCAAGCCCAGCGCCAGCGCCGGCACGACGAGCACCCGCCACCCACTTCGAGCGGCCAGAAACCACACCGCCGTACGAACCAACCCACGATTCGTTGAACAGTCTGCGCTGCCAACACCACGTCGCGACACGGCCACCCACCTCCTGGCCATCGACCTCTCTCTCGCGCCGAGCATATCCTTCACGGGCGGGCAGCGGGAGGGCGTGAGCACCCCTCCCTGGAGAGGCGCACACCCCAGTTCTCGAACAGGCGGTCGCGGTCACGAGCGCGCCCCGCGGAGGAGTCCCGCCGGCGTCGTGCGCCTGGCGCGGAGCCGTTGCTGCCGGTACGCTCTGGCCCGGAGAGACGTGCGCGAGCTTGGCCGTTCCCACGCGAAGTTCGCCGGGCGCGTCGGGGCACTGCTTTGTGCGCTCGCTGCCGCCGGCGGGGTTGCCTCCGGCGCTTCGCCGCGGGGGCCGGCGACGTACGGGCCGGCGCGGGCCTGGGGCGGCACACAGATCCGCTCACTGGACCCGGTAAGGCTCGCCGGCGCCGCGTCCGACGGTCAGGAGCAGCCCGACGATCAGGTGCTCTCAAACGAGACCACGTTCACCCGCTGGGCGTACGCGAACCAGATCGCCTGGATCCACCGCGCGCCGGACACCTCGTCGCCGCGCGTGGGGCGACTGACCTGGTCCACGCCCGATGGCTTCCCCTCGGTCTACCTGCTCCTCCGCACGGACTGGGACACCGGCGGCACCGAGTGGGTGGAGCTGCGGATTCCCGGACGCCCGAACGGCCGCACGGGGTGGGTAGAGCGCGGCGCGCTGGGTTCGTTCCACCTCACGCACCTTCTGGTGGTCGTGAACCGGGAGCGCGAACGGATGTACTTCTACCGCGACGGGCGCCGGATCTGGAGCGCCCCCGTGGGCGTGGGCAAGCCGAGCACGCCAACCCCGGCCGGCCACTTCTGGATCGACGAGCGCTTTCAGATCACCGACCCAAGCTCGGGCTACTACCCGTACGCGTTCGGCACCACCGACTACTCGTCCCTAACCGACTGGCCCGGCGGCGGGGTGGTCGGGATCCACGGCCCCTACTACGACCCGGCGGGCATCCCGGGGCAGATCTCGCACGGCTGTATCCGCCTGGAGATAGCCGACGACTTCTGGCTCGCCGCGCATCTTAAGCTCGGCACGCCGGTGCGGGTCATGTAGGGCGCGGCCGCGGTGACGGCGCGGGCATGGGTCACCCCGCGGCGCGGGCCTCGCCGGCCTGGAGCAGCCGCTCGCGCAACTCGGCCTCGAGCTCGGGCGACGGATCGAACGCGTCGATCCCCGGAAGCTCGTCGAGCGCGTTCAGACCGAACAGCCTCAGGAACAGGTCGGTGGTCCGGTACAGGACCGCCCCGAACTGCGAGCGCCCGGCCTCCTCGACGAGCCCGCGCTCGAGCAGCGTGGACGCGGCCGATTCCGCGTTGACCCCGCGGATCCGGGCGATCTCCGGCCGCGAGACGGGCTGCAGATAGGCGACGATCGCGAGCGTCTCGGCCTGGGCGGGCGTGAGCGCCGGGGTGCGTGGCTTGGCTAGCAATCGGCGCGCGGCCGGCTCGGCGTCCGGGTGGGTGGAAAGGATCCACCCGCCTGCGAGCTCGCGCAAGACCAGCCCGCGCCGCTCGAACTCATAGTGCTCGCGCAGCCGCTCGAGCGCCGAGACGACCTCGTGCAACTCGGCGCCGGTGGCGTCGGCGATCGCGTCGGCCTGGACCGGGTCGGCGCTCAGGAACAGCAGCGCCTCGATCGTGCTCTCGAGCGGCAGACTCATGCGGTCATGCGCTCCTCGTGACGCGCGGCGTGCACCCCGTTCGCGGCGATCGTGATCTCGCCGAACGGCTCCTCCTGGGTCCAGGTGAGCTCGCCCTGCTTGTGAAGCTCGAGCACCGCATAGAGGGTGACCGCAATCGTCACCCGGTCGGCCTGCATAACCGCCTCGTCGAACGAGAAGCTGCCGCGCCGCAGCAGCGAGCGCAGGTGCGTGAGTCGTTCGGCCACGGTGACGCGCGATCCGACCATGTGGCCGATGTCGACGCGCTCGGGCAGCTCGAGCAGACCGCCGATCGCCGCCGCCAGCGTCGCCGGGTCATACACCGCGTTGGCCTCGGCCATCGAGGCCCGCCGCAGGGATGGCGGCAGCGGCGCCGAGCGGAAGCGGCGGCCCTCCTGCGCCTCGAGCAGCTCGCGCAGGTGGGCTGAGGCGCCGCGGTAACGGTGCGCGTCGAGCAGCCGCGCCAGCAGCTCCTCGGCGGCCTCGCCGGGATCGAGCTCGATCAGCTCCTGGATGTCCTCGCCGGGCAGGAGCAGCCGTGACTTCAGCTCGAGCAGCGCCGCGATCAGCACGAGGAACTCGGTGGCGGCCTCGAGATCGAGCTCGCCGCGGCTCTCGAGATGGTCGATGTAGGCGATCACGACCTCGGCGAGGTCGACCTCGAGCAGGTCGATCTCCTCCCGCAGGATCAGCGTCAGCAAAAGATCGAATGGGCCCGCGAAGACGTCGAGGTCCAGCTCGAGATCGGCGATCCGCATCGCTTCGGCAGGCTACCGGCGGGGGCGGACCGGTCCGACGCCCATGGCCTGGCGAACGTCGAGCAGCGTGTCCGCGGCGATTGCCCGGGCCTTGTCAGCGCCCTCGCCGAGGATCCGCTCGAGCGCCGGCTCGTCGGCGCGGAGCGCCTGGTAGCGCTCGCGAACGGGCGCGAGGTACTCGACGACGGCCTCGCCGACCGCCTGTTTGAACGCGCCGTACCCCGACCCGTCGAACGTCTGTTCGATCTGCTCGGGCGCGGTGCCCCGGACCGCCGCGAGGATCTCGATCAGGTTCGTGATCCCGGCCTTGTCGGGGGCTCGCACGACCTCGGTGCCGGAATCGGTCACCGCCGAGCGGAACTTCTTGAGGATCGTGTCGGGCTCATCCAGCACGAGCACGGTGCCCTGTGGGCTGCCGCCGGTCGTCGACATCTTCTTGTCGGGTACCTGGAGATCCATGATCCGGGCGCCGACCGATGGCAGGCGCAGTTCGGGCTCCGCGAGCGTCTCGCCGAAGCGGGCGTTGAACCGCTCGGCGATGTCCCGCATCAACTCGACGTGCTGGCGCTGATCCTCTCCGACCGGCACCTCGTTCGCGCGGTAGGCGAGCACGTCGGCGGCCTGGAGGACCGGGTAGAAGAACAGGCCCCCCGACACGAGGTCGCGCTGGGAGCCGGCCTTGTCCTTGAACTGGGTCATCCGGTTGAGCTCGCCGAACGAGGTCACACTCGAGAGCAGCCAGCACAGCTCCGAGTGCTCCTGGACGTCGCTCTGGCGGAAGAAGATGCACCGATCCGGGTGCAGGCCCGCCGCGAGCAGCATCGCCCCGGTGTCGTAGACCGCCTCGCGGAGCGCAGCGGGCTCGTACGCGACCGTGATCGCGTGCAGATCGACGAGGCAGTAGATCGCCTCGCCGCGATCCTGGCCGGCGACCCATTGCTCGATCGCGCCGATGTAATTGCCGAGGTGCTTGCGCCCGGTCGGCTGGATGCCCGAGAAGATCCTCATCGCCACCTCAGGCTACCCAGACTCGGCCCGGCGCGGCGGCTACGGATCGGCGAGCAGGCGGTCCAGCGACGACTGTGGCGTTCCCGGCTTGCCCGGCGTTCCCGGCTTGCCCGGGGCCGGGGCGCGAGGACGGTCGTTGCGCAGTATGTACGCGGCCACGACCCCGCCGATCGCCCCGCACACGTGGCCCTGCCACGAGATGCCGGCGTGCGGCACGACGCTCGAATACAGCGCGCCGCCCCAGATCACGCCGACGACCAGCCCGATCAGCAACTCGAGGACGTTGCGGTTGAAGAACCCGCGCGTGAACAGATACGTCGCGTAGCCGAACACGACGCCGCTGGCGCCGATCGTGTACTCGGGGATTCCGGTGGAGGTGTGGGCCGGGGACACCAGCCATGTTCCGATCCCGCCGACGACGATCACGATCAGCGTCACCAGCGCGAACCGCTTGGCGCCCTGCAGCGCGATGATCACTCCCATGAACACGAACGGAATCGTGTTCGCGATCAGGTGCGCCCAGCTCGCGTGGATGAACGGCGCGGTGAAGATGCCCCAGATGTGATCGATGCTCCGGGGCAGGATGCCGTCGCTGTCGAGACGGTTCGAGTCGAGCGTGTTGACCAACTCGATGAACCACATGAGCACGACGACCCCAGCCAGCACGGCGACCCCTTCCAGCTGCGTTTGACCTCGACGAACCGGGGAATGGGGCCGCTGGCTTGGAACCGTCGTGCTCATGCCACCAAAGGATCGCAGGTGCTTTGCACGGGCGGTGAAGCTGTCCCTAAGAATCGAGCACGGCGACCGCGACCGCCAGCGCCACCTCGGCGCGCGAGCGCAGCGACGGCGCGTGCACGAACTCGTCGGGCGTGTGGGCGCCGCCGCCGCGAGGGCCGAGCCCGTCGACGGTCAGCGGGATGTGCGGCGCGAAGTGGCTGGCGTCGCTGGCGCCCCCGCGCGGGCAGCCGATGATCGGACGCTCGATCCTCGCTCCGGCGCGCTCGAGCAGCCCGCGAGTCGCCTCGCGAGAGTCCATCCCCGGCCAGATCCGCAGCATCTTGGTCTCGAGTCCGACGTCGTCGAGCTCGTCCGGCACGGCCGCGCATACCGCGTCGAACGCCTCGCTCCGATCGGCGCGCATGTCGACCAGCAGCTCGCCCTCGGCGGGCACCACGTTGAACGCATCGCCGGACCGCATCACGGTTGGGACCACGCTGAGCCGCTCGGGACCGGCCGGGTCGTGGAGCTTGGCGATGTCGACGGCGGTAGCGGCGAGCGCCAGCAGCGCGTTCCGTCCCCGGTCGGGGGCGCTGCCCGAATGCGACGCGCGGCCGGTGGCGACCACCTGCATGGTTCCGGCCGCCTTGCGCTGGACGACGACCGCCTCGTCGCCGTCCGCGGTCATCTGGCCGCCCTCGAAGCAAAGGCAGGCGTCGTAGCCGGCGAACCGCTCGATGTGGCGGAATTCGTGGCGGCGCCACTCCTCGTCGGTGACGAGCAGCACGCTCACCTCGGCGTACAGCTCGGGGCGCGGCGCGAGCGCGCGTGCGACCCCAACCGCGAGCACGTCGCCGCCCTTCATATCGACCGTCCCGGGCCCGTACAGCCGGTCGCCGTCGCGCCGGAGCGGCGCGTGCGAGGCGTGCTCGATCACCGTGTCGAGGTGGCCGAGCAGGAGCAGCCTTTGCGAGCCGCTGCCGGCGATGCGCGCGACCATGTCGTCGGCGCTCCCGGGAGTCGAGCACGGGACCCGCTCGATCTCGGCCTGGGGCGGCAGGAACGCGGCGCACAGCGCGATCGCCTCCTCCGCGCCCTCGACGTCGCCCGACGGCGAGGACACGGCCACCAGCGCCTCGAGCTCCCGCGTGGCCCGCGCGGCGATCTCGGCGGCGCCGTCAGCGACGAACTGGTCCATGCGCGTACTGTCCGGACCGGGCAAACGCGAGCACCTCGCCGGCGGGCAGCGTCTGGGGAGCGCGCCGCTCGCGCACGTGCCGCGCGGAGAACTCGCAGAGGGCATCGTTGACCGGGGTCGCCACCCGGTGCAGGCGGCCAAGCAGCGCGACCTCGCCGTTCAGGTAGTCGGTCTCGACGCTCGGGGCGCCGCGGGCGATGCTCTGGCGAGTCGAGGAGCCGGCGCGCGCGCGGCCGGCGATCGGCTGCAGGTCGAGCTGCTCCCAGCGCGCCTGGACGTCGTTGACTTCCTCGGCGACGAAGTCGATGTCGGCGGCCTTGAGCGTGGCCCGGCCCTCCTCCTGCGCGAGCTCGAGCACCTCCGCGGCGTCCGGCCCCGGCTCGCAGATCGCGTCTACGGCGTTGCCGAGGTTGGAGAGCAGCTTCGCGTACTTGAAGCGCATGATGTCCGGCCGCGCAACCGAGCTGAAATCGGACTCGCTGAGCGCCTGCGCGACCTCCTCACACAGCGCGTCGAGGCCCTCGGGGTAGCGACCCACGTCGATGACGCCGGTGCCCTTCGTTCCGTAGGCCTGGACGATCCCCGGCTCCAGGTGGGCGGTCGGCGACATCACCACCGCGCCGTACACGTTCGCGAACAGCCGCAGCGCGACCCGCTCGTTCTCGACCGCGTTCTGGAGGCACAGCACCGGCGTGCTCGCGGGCGCGGCGGCGCGGAGCGCCTCGAGCGCGCCGGCCGTGTCCTGGCTCTTGGTCGCCACCATCACGACGTCGTCGCCGGTCCAGCGCAGCGCGTCCGGCGACTCGGCCACCGGTATCTCGAGCACCGTCGTGCGGCGCGGAGTCTCGAGCGTGAGGCCTTTGGTGCGGATCGCTTCGTAGTGCGCGCCGCGCGCGATCAGCGCGACGTCGTGGCCGGACTCGTGCAGGTTGGCGCCGACCACGCCGCCGATCGCCCCCGCGCCGAAGATCACGAACCGCATGCGGTCCGGCTAGTTCCTGACCATCGCCTGGCGCACGATCGGATGCCGCGCGGCGGTCGCCTCGTCGAGGCGCCGGACCGGCGTCGTGTACGGCGCGGCGCGCGCGATCTCCGGGTCCTCGGCGGCCTCTTTGAGGATGTCGGCGACGATCTCGGCGAAGTGGTCGAGCGTCTCCTTGGTCTCGGTCTCGGTCGGCTCGACCATCAGCGCCTCCTCGACCACAAGCGGGAAATACACGGTCGGCGGATGGACGCCGTGGTCGAGCAGCCGCTTGGCCAGGTCGAGCGTCTTGATGTGCAACTGGTGGCGCATCGGCTCGCCGGAGAGCACGAACTCGTGCATGCACAGGCGGTCGTAGGCGACCGGCAGGTACTCGGCGACGCCCGCTGTTCGCAATTTCGCGAGCAGGTAGTTGGCGTTCAGGACGGCCGTTTCCGAGGCCTCGAGCAACCCCGGTGCCCCGAGCGAGCGGATGTACGCGTACGAGCGGACGAACACCCCGTAGTTGCCCTGGAACCCGCGCAGGCGCCCGATCGACTTCGGCCGGTCGTAGTCGAGGTCGAAGAACGCGCTTGACCCGTTGGTCGTCGACTCGCGGCGGACCACCTGCGGCCGCGGCAGGTACGGCTCGATCCGGTCCGACACCGCCACCGGGCCGGCGCCCGGACCGCCCCCGCCATGCGGCTGGGTGAACGACTTGTGCAGGTTGAAGTGGACGATGTCGAAGCCCATGTCGCCCGGGCGGCTTATCCCCATGATCGCGTTCAGGTTCGCGCCGTCGTAGTACAGCGTCGCCCCCACGCCGTGCACGATCCGCTCGATCTCCTCGATCCCCGTCTCGAACAGCCCGAGCGTCGAGGGATTGGTCAGCATCAGGCACGCGACGTCCTCGTCGGCCTTCGCGCGCAGGTCGTCGAGGTCGACGTTGCCGTGCGCGTCGATGCCGACCTTGACCACGTCGTAGCCGGCCATGGTCACCGTCGCGGGGTTCGTGCCGTGGGCGGTGTCGGGGGTCAGCACCTTGGTCCGGTGCTCGCCGCGGTCCTCGTGCAGCGCCCGGGTCAGGAGCACGCCGGCCAGCTCGCCCTGGGACCCCGCGCTCGGCTGCAGCGACACGTGCGGCAGCCCGGCGATCTCGCCGAGCGCGTCCTGGAGCCGCCACATCAACTCGAGCGCGCCCTGGGCGTAGTGCGGATCCTGGAGCGGGTGCATCCGAGCGTGCCCCGGCAGCCCCGCGACCCGCTCGTGCAGCTTCGGGTTGTGCTTCATCGTGCACGAGCCGAGCGGGTAGAAGCCCGTGTCCAGGTCGAAGTTCCGCTTGGACAGGCGGTTGTAGTGGCGGACGATCTCGGGCTCGGCGACCTCGGGCAGGCGGGCTGGTTCGGTTCTTCTGGCGTCCGGGGGGAGCAGCTCGTCGAGCGGTCGCTCGGGCACGTCGGTGGTTGGCGCGACGAATGCGCGACGGCCCGGTTTTGAGCGCTCGTAGATGGTCAGCGTGTCGTCGGCTTCGCGGATCATGCCCTTGCCTTGCGTGTCCCGGTTGTCCGTTCCGCGGCGATGGCGGCAGTCAGCGCGTCCGCCAGACGATCGATGTCGGCCTTCGTGCGGCGTTCGGTAATCGCGACGAGCAAGCCGTTCTCGTACTCCGGGTAGTCGCGCCCGAGCGCGTAGCCGGGGTTGATCCCCTGCTCCTGGCAGCGCGCGACCACGCGCTGCACGGGGGCGTCGAGGTTGATCGCGAACTCGCGGACGACAGGTTGGTCGTGAATCAGCGTGACGCCCTCGATGCTCTGGAGGCGGTCGCGCGCGTACGCGGTCCGCTGGAGCATCAGCTCGACCAGCTCGACGATCCCGCGCCGGCCGAGCCAGCTCAGGTAGATCACGCCGGCGAGCGCGTTCAGCGCCTGCGCCGTGCAGATGTTCGAGGTCGCCTTCTCGCGGCGGATGTGCTGCTCGCGCGTCTGGAGCGTGAGCACGAACCCGCGCTTGCCGTCGATGTCCTTGGTCTCCCCCGCGATTCGGCCGGGCATGCGGCGAACCAGCGCCTGGGTGGCGGCGAAGAACCCGAACGACGGGCCGCCGAAGTCGAGGCGATTGCCGAGCGTCTGGCCCTCGCCGACCGCGATGTCGACGCCGCACTCGCCCGGCGTCTTGAGCAGCGCCAGCGGCAGCGGGTCGCACGCTGCGATCGTGAGCGCCCCGGCTTGTTTTGCCGTGTTCGCGAGGCTTGTCAGGTCCTCGACCGCGCCGAGGAAGTTCGGCTGCTGGACGATCACGGCGCTGACGTCGTCGGTCAGGTCTTCGAGGGCGGTGACCCCGTTGGTGAGCGGAGCCTCGACGACGTCCATCTCCCAGGCGTGGGCGAGCGTCCGCACACACTCCCGGGAGTGGGGATGGACGCCCCGGGAGATCACGAAGCGCTTGCGGTCGTTCGTGTTCTGGGCCACGTAGCCCGCGGCGGCGACCGCGCTTGGGCCCTCGTACACCGACGCGTTCGACACCGGCAGGCCGGTCAGCTCCGAGATCGCGGTCTGGTACTCGAACATCGCCTGGAGCCCGCCCTGGGAGATCTCGGGCTGGTAGGGCGTGTACGGGGTGAGGAACTCAGAGCGCAGGATGATCGAATCGATCAGGGCCGGCGCGTAGTGGTCGTACATGCCGGCGCCGAGGAACGACACCTCATCCTCGGCCGAGGTGCTCCGGGCGGCGAGCGTCTTGAGCTCCTCGTAAACCTCCTGCTCGGACAGCCCCGGCCCCAGCGACAGCTCACGCTGCATGCGCAGGCTGGCCGGAATGTCAGCGAACAGCTCCTCGACCGAGTCGACGCCGATCGTGCCGAGCATCTCGCTCAGATCGGCGTCGGTGACTGAGGTGTAACGAGTCATGTTCTGACTTAGTCGAGGGTCGCCTGGTATTCGGTCGAGTCCATCAGCGAGTCGACCTCCGACGGATCGGTCAGCTTCACCTTCACGAGCCAGCCTTCCCCGTACGGATCCTCGTTGATCGTCTCCGGCTTGTCGGCGAGCGACTCGTTCACCGCGGTCACCTCGCCCGATAGCGGCGCGAACACGTCGGACACTGCCTTCACCGACTCCACCTCGGTGTACGCCTGGCCCTTGCTCACCTCGGCGCCCACTTTCGGCGCGTCGAAGAAGACGACCTCGCCGAGGGCGTCCTGGGCGTACCAGGTGATCCCGAAAGTGGCGCTATCTCCGTCGATTCGAGCCCAGTCGTGCTCTTGGTAGTACTTCAGGTCGTCCGGATAGCTCGGGTCGGCCATGTCGCTGCTCACGCTTCCTTTCTGTAGAGAGGCCTGCGCATGATCACGGCGGGACGCACCCGGCCGCGCACGTCGATCTCGATCTGCGTGCCCTCGTCGGCACGCGCGCTGGAAACGTACGCCATCCCGATTCCGCGCTCCAGACACGGCGAAAACGTGCCGCTCGTCACGTCGCCACCGCCGACCACGGGGTTCCCCTGGCGGGCGATGCCCTGCCCCTCGATCGCGAACGGGACGAGCTTCTCCTCGGTGCCGTCTTTGCGGGCCCGGGCCACGGCTTCGGCGCCGATGAATCCGGTTTGCTCCTTGCAGCACCACCCGAGCCCGGCCTCGATCGGGTTCCGGCTCTCGTCCATGTCGTTGCCGTACAGGTGAAAGCACACCTCGAGGCGGAGCGTGTCGCGCGCGCCGAGGCCGACCGGCGTCGCGCCGGCATGCGTGATCGCGTCCCATACGCTCGGCGCATCGTCGGGTCCGAG
>Ga0335072_10005618_pt1 | contig 18452 bp, 13 predicted proteins | sample Lox_Sample_21_FD_206725 | JGI IMG/M metagenome (GOLD analysis project Ga0335072, IMG submission 206725) | Soil microbial communities from Loxahatchee National Wildlife Refuge, Florida, United States - Lox_Sample_2.1 | ecosystem: Environmental > Terrestrial > Soil > Wetlands | place: USA... | reverse complement strand
CCAGCCCGCTGAAGCTCACCCTGAACGGCGCCTAACAGTGCGGGCGGGCGGTCCGAGTTCCAGTAGCGGGCGGGGTGTGCTGGGGCAGTACAGGTTGCCGTTGGCGATGATGGCGCCGTCGTGGGTGCCCTTGGGGCCGCGGTCGTGGGGGTGGAGGTCCTGGACGAGCTGCGCGCCGGCGGCCCGCAGCGGGATGGCCCAGGCGACTGCGTCTCGGTGGGAATAGCCGCAGTCGCCGAGGATGTCGCTGAGCGGGATGCCATGGCCGGGCATGGCGGTCAGCACGGGGGCGAAGGCGCGGACCGGGTCGTGGCGGCACGATGAGACCGTGGCGCGGCGGGCGAATTCGGGGGCGGCGGGCCCGGTCTCCTCGGGCGCCGTGGTTGCGGCGGACAGGTAATAGCCGTAGAACAGCTCGTCTTCGCTGCGCAGCAGGTTGTTCTTGCGGTGCCCCCAGGACGCTTCGGGGTCGGCGCAGTCCCCGCCTTTGCCGGGCGGGGGGCGGGAGAAGGTCTCCAGGTCTGTCCAGTCCACGGCCAGCGAGGCGCCGGCGTTCTTGAACTCCCGCGGGACCGATGCCTCCAGCAGGTCGTCGCAGACCGCCTGCAGGGCCGGCGAGGGCAGCCCGTCGGGTTCGTCCTTGGCGAGCGCCCCGGCGACCAGGCCGACGGTGTATTCGGCCTGCCGGTAAGTGAGCCGGTGCGGCCCGTGCTTCCAGTCCGCGACGACGCCCAGCCGCCGCTGGTCGTCCTCGGGCAGCGCGGTCAGCGCCTGGTGCACGCGGGTGAGGTGGGCCGGGCGGTGATCGGCGAGCACGAGCAGCATGCCCAGCAGCAGGGTGCGGACGCTCAGCTGGCGGGGGCGCGCGCCGGCGGGCAGCAGGGCCTCGATCCGCGGCGGGATGCCGGAGGCGTCGAGGATCTCCTCCAGCCCCGCCGGCCCGGTCATTGCCGGGCTGCCCCGAGCAGCCGCACCGCCTGTTCCTCGCCGGCCGGGTCTAGCCCGGCGACTAGGTCGCCGGGCCGCTGGCAGCGGCTGATCCCGGCGGCGTCCATGAACGTGGCCAGCCCCAGCAGTTCCGCGCAGTCAGCCAGCCAGGTCGCGCGCAGCCGGGAGGAGTCCAGCCGGGGCAGCCCGCCCCCGCCGGCGAGGGCGGTCACCAGCTGGTTCGTCAGGTTCCGGCGGCCCGGATCGGCGCCGCCGCAGATCAGCCCGGTCCCGGCGAGCGCCGCGGCGGCCAGAAGCCGCGCGTGATAGCGGGCCAGCACCGGAACCGTCCGCGGCCGGGCACCGCGCACGGTGACCACCACCCCGCCGGACCGCGCGATCACGTCGCTGCCGCGCGCACCGCGCAGGTCGCCGCGGATCAGCCCGGCGCCCGCCCCGAGGCAGACCAGCCCGGCCGCGCGCATCCGCCGCTCCGTCGTGGGCTGGGCGTCCGCCAGCGCCAGGTAGCCGGCGATCTCCGCCGGGCTGTAGGGCTGCTTGGCGCGCTCGCGCGGCAGCGGCGCGTCCGCCGGATACAGGTGCGGCACGACCCGGCGGCCGACGAACCGCAGGTTGGTGCGCAGCGTGCGCCGCGCCACCGGCGACAGGCCCGGCGCGCACCGGGTGAACCGCTCGGCTGTCGACGGGTGCAGCACCACCTCCGGCACGGGGTCCAGCCCCAGGCTGATCGCGTAATCCGCCAGCTTGCCCGCCGCCCACAGCAGGCACTTCGCCCGCTCCCGCCCCGCCGGCCCGGTCCTGAGAATCACCTCCCGGGCGAACGCCGCCGCCTCCGCGGACACCGACGACGGCCGCCACCGCCCGATATAGGCGGCAGCCTCAGCACCTGCCATACTCATACAGCACTTATACTTAATGCAATGCGCGAGATGCGGGATATCGGCTGCGACAATGACAGCGTGTCGCCCACCCCGGACCAGCAGGCCCGCGCCGAGGCCATCGCCGCCGAGATCACCGCCCGCCTCGCCGATCTCGCCTTCGCCCTGCCCGGCACCGTCGCCGACCGGATGACCCGCTGCGGCCACCCCGGCTGCCGCTGCCACGCCAACCCGCCGCAGCTGCACGGCCCCTACCACCAGTGGACCCGCAAGAAGAACGGCAGGACCGCCACCCGCATCCTGACCGACGAGCAGCTCACCGACTACGGCCCCTGGTTCGACAACCACCACCGCCTGCGCGAGCTAGTCGCCGAGCTCGAAGAACTCAGCCTCGCCATCGCCGAGAACGACCCCCGCTGGAACCGCTAGGCCGCCAAGACAAGTGTGGGCACACGCCGCTTAACCTGTGGGCGAACCCACAACCAGCCCCCATTTCCCCAGGTCAGTAGCAAACGTGAACACCTCACAAATAACCTCTTACCAGGGGCACCGCACTAGAAGGGACCCTGGTGTGCTGACTGCTCGAAGCGCACAGCGCTCATCGGTCCGGCCGCGGCATCGCCATCGGGCTTGTCCTTCTCCTGCACTCGTTAGCTGCCTGCGCACCCCGTGTAAGAGACCTTCCCAAGGTCCGGGAATCCCTGCAGCCGCGCGTTGCCCTGCCGCATGTTCCCCTGGTAGCTGACATTGAATTGCACTGGCAGCGGCCTCGGGCAGGACACGAGCACCTGGAAGACGAAGCTGAACCAGGCGGTGCCGCCCGGCGGCACGACATCGTCGCCCTGCAGCGCGTCGCCTAGCCTCGTGGCTCCCGGCGGCATGCCTGGCGCACCTGACTGGCCCGCCGCTCTGATGATCGTGACCGTGCCGTCGCCTCCGGCTATCAGCCAGGACGGTGAGATGGCATTGCATGGCGCCCACTGCTGCGAGAGCGCGCGCAGCCCGCCCATCGGGAGGATGGGTTTGACCTGTCCGAGAGTCACCGTCGTGCCGGAGAGGTTGATCACCTCAACTCCGAGCTGGAGCTCGTGGTCATGCTGCACCGAGCACGCTCCCGCGGTCTGGTCGATCACCGTCCCGGCGAACGCGGCGATGCCCTGGGCGGGGGGGTAAGCCCCGAAGCCCCCGGCCTGGGCCGGCGAGCCCGACGGCGCGGGAGAGGCGGGCACAGCCGATGGAGCGGCATTACCAGCTGTCATTCCCAGCGGCTGGCCATCCCGCACAAGTCGGCCGTGGCCAAGTGCGTACCCGGCGAACAGCCCGACGATCAGCCCAGCAACGCCAAGGACCGCCGCGCCCCGCGACGGCCGCCGGTAGGGAGGAAGCCACCGGAGGCGCCGGGCCCATCCAGGGACCCGCAGCGGCCCGCCCTCGTGCTCTGCGATGTCGTCCTCGTCGGCCCCGAACATTCCCACGCCACCACCCTCAGCAGCACGCCAACACCGCCTTCAGCACCGAACGGCACGAGCAAGACAGCGGTCCCGTCGGCATTAGGGCCGTCGGTATCTAGAATGACACTACGTGGTGGGTGGCTTGCTAGGTTGACCGGTCGTGGCTGGGCGTTCTTTGGTTGGGCTCAGGCTGCGGGGCGGTATCGGGTGTACGGGTCATATGGTCAGTGTTAGCTTGATTTCGCACCTTCCGCCTAGTGCGGTTTCGCTTGTCGGTGACGTCCGTTTTTGCAGGTCCGCGTAGCGCTTGGCGCGGTTGACCTGAAAAGCGGAAAGTCGGCGGTTCGACCCGCCCCTGACCACACAGCCACTCTGATCTGCTGATATGCGGCTGGTCGAACCGGGTGAGCCGTTCGCCTCGATGCGCACAGCGCTTGTCGATCTTTCTCGTATCATGCGGCTCACCAGATGGCGTCAACGCGACCATAAGCCAGGTCACACAGCTAGCGGACCCTACGGCCTTGGGGTCGGAGACCCCCGTCCGGGCCGTCTAAAGCGTAATCGACCACATTTTCTACACAGGGTAGAATTCCGTTCTACCCTTCGAAGGTCCGCCCCGGTGGCCCAGGCTGATCGGATACGGTCAGGTCATGCCGCGTATCAGCGCGTTCTACGGGATCGAGATCTACATGTACTGGAATGAGAAGGATCACCAGTAGCCCATTTTCATGCCAATCATGCAGGTCGGCGGGCCTCGGTATCAATGGATGGCGAAGTGCTTGCCGGGCGTCCTTGAGCCCCGGGCACTGCAGTTCGTTCGGGAGTGGGCCAAGCTTCGTCAGGATGAGATCCTGGCGAACTGGGAACGGGCCCGGCGAAACGAGCCACTGCACGCATCGAGCCGCTGTCGTGGCATGGGGTTATGAGCGAGAACTACCTGCCGGTCGTGGTAGGCGCGGCCGTGGTCGGTGACCACGTGCTCCGCCTGCTGTTCAGCGACGGCGTGGTAGGGGCCATTGACTTCTCGGCTGAACGCTGGACAGGAGTCCTGGCGCCGGTGAACGACTCCGCTTACTTCTCTGAAGTTTCGGTCGACCCGGAGGCAGGCACTGTGGTGTGGCCTAACGGTCTCGACCTAGCGCCCGAGCCCCTCTATGAGCGGGCGAAGGCCCATCCCTTGGTGGCAGCAGCCTGACGCGGTCCCCGATTGCCCCAATGCTGCGGCGCTAGAGGAGCGGCTCGCAGCCGTGCTGGCCGACTACCAAGATGCCGTGGTCCGCCGTCGCCAGGTCGCCGGTGAGCAGGAGGCAGCGGAGGCGGGGATGGCCGGCTCGCCGACGCTCTTGATCAACGGCACGGACCCATTTGCCGTCCCGGGTCAGGCGCCGGGCCTGTCCTGCCGCCTCCACCGGGACGCGGCCGGACAGTTCGCAGCGGCACCCTCGGTAGAGGACTTGCGGCGGGCGCCGAAGCAGGCCGACGCGGATGGCCAGTCCACGCCGTCGCCGGGAGGCCGCCGGCAGTGACAGAACGGCGGCGAGCCGCCTAGCCGCTGTTATCACGACCTGGCAGCGGCTAAGGACCACTGAGTAGGCGGTACGGAACAGGTCGCCTGCGCCTTCTGCACGTCGGCAACGACTTCAGTGACTGGCTTTGCCCCGAAGCAGTTCCGCGAGTGCCGATTATGAGGCATCGAGCCATTGGGCGGGCTGACCAGTGATGCTGGCGATGAGATCGAAGTCTTTGTCGAAATGGAGCACCGTCAGTCCGGCGAGTTCAGCTGTGGCGGCGATGATGAGGTCGGGCACCGACGGTGCGCGGTGCTGGCCGCGGTCGGCGAGCAGCGTGAGGACCTCGACAGCCCGCTCCTCGATGGCCGGAGTGAGGTATTCGACCGGCATCGCCGATACAGGCGGCTGACGCAGCCCGGCCCGCAGGTCTTGGCCGGACCGTGCCGAATAGCCGATTTCCAGCCGGGTGACGGTGGTGATCCGTACCAGGCCGCGCTCTATCCGGCTGGCCCAGTCGGCGGCATCCGGGCTGCCGGAAAGCCGGACCAAAGCTGATTTGTCGATCAGCCAGGTGGTCACTGCCAGGCCTGCGACATTACCTCCGGGTCAGCCAGATCGCTGAAGGTGCTGGCGAAGCGTGCCAGGTCCGCGGCACTGACGGGGGAATCGGAGACGGCTGCGTCCTGGGCAAGCCTGCGTCGTACATACTCGCTGCGCGACAGTCCTAGCCGACGGGCATGGGCCTCCAATGCCGCGATGACGTCATCGGGCACGTCGCGGATCAGCATGTCTGTCATGGCAGCCTCCCAGTGATATCTCATGATATCGCACCAGCGCCCGGGTATCGCCACGCATCATCCATCCAGCACCGCTCGGTGCGGGCGGCGTGCTCTCCAGGACCCCGGATGGCGCGACGTCCGACCCGCCGTGCTTGGATCACGCAGAGGGGACGCTCTGACTGGCCGCGGCCGAGGTCGTCCTCGCCCCGGGACGACCTGCGGTCGGCACTGCGAGCAGCGCCTCGGCAAAGGTCCCGTCCGGCCGCCTGGCCCCGCGAGGCCAAGGACGCCCGCCAAGAGGCATGAAACGCCACAGGACTTGCCCGGGATTCTGGATGCCCTGGTCCGTGCTCACCTGGCGATGCAAACTGGCAGCGGCCTGAAATGCCCGGGTCGGCCCCGGTCGAGGCCAGGTCGAAGGTCGCTTACCACCACGTCAGCGGATCGCCGCAGCGAGGAGGCACTCCGATTCCGGCCATCAGGGGTCGTGCGGTGATCAGCCGCGCCGACATGGCGGCGCGCGGCGTACCGCGGGCCACCGTCGATGCCTGGTACCGGGACGGGCCAGGACCGGGCATCCGGAGAAGGCCGGCCGTATCGGCCGGGCGGACTACTGGTACGAAGACGAGTGGACCGCCTGGTACGAGGCGCACCAGCGGAGCAAGGTGGAGTCGCTGACCCAGGTCGACCGGAGCGGCGACCCGGACGACCTGGTCGACGCCACCGAAGCCGCCCGCATGCTGCGCTACGCCAACCGGCACGTGATTCACGCCAACCGCCGCCTGGGCTACTTCCCCGGGCCAGACGCTTACGGAAAGGCCGCCAGGGTATGGGCGGCGGCCGCAAGCAGGGCACTTCCGGTATGCCCGCCAAGCCGCATCCGTACGCGGGCGACGAGCGGCTCGCCCACGTCCTCGCCGACCTCAGTTCCGGCATCCAGCCGTCATCGGCGGATCTGAAGTCACGGTTGATCCGGAGGCAGGCACTGTCGTGTGGCCTGACGGTATCGACCTAGCGCCCGAGCCCCACTATGAGCAAGCAAAAGCCCATCCTCTGGTGGCAGCCGCCTGAGGCAGCTCGGCACGATGCCGCCGGCAAGCATATCGACGCGTCTCTCTGGTAAACATATTCGGGGCAGAGCTCACTACCGGACAGTTGGCCACCAACCGCAGGCCTGTCAGTGACCAAACGTAGCGTTCCGAAATTGCTGTCGGGTTGAAGGACGCAGGATTGTGAAGCGAGTGACGAGGCTGCGTGGCCCGCTGGCTGTACGGCGGATGACCGCGAACTGGGTGGTACTCGCCGCGGCGGCACTGACCACGCTGGTGGCCGCCACAGTCGGGGCGGCATTTGCCGCCTTTGCCGGCCAGGTGCTCCCGCAGGCCGTGCGGCACGACCTAGTCCTCGCGCCAGGAACGACACTGGCCGCGGCGGGATCGTTCGCGCGCGGCAATCCGGCGCAGACCTCGGCGGCGTTGCGGTCATCCATCGCCACAGGGCTAGGCGGGGTGCCGTTCAGCTTCTGGCAAGGCATCTGGTCCGACCCGCTCGGCTTCCTGGCGGGGTCGTTGCCGGCCAAGCCGGCCAGCGACCCCTCGGACAACATCCCCCAGCTGCAGGCCGCTTCGCTTGACGGCGTCACGGGTCACGCTGTACTGGTGACCGGGAAATGGCCGGGGCAGTTCCCCGCATCGGCCGCCGGCCCGATCCCGGCCGCCCTGCCGGCCAGCACTGCGGCGCTGCTGAAGCTCCGTCCCGGTGACGTGCTCCGGGTACAGGACCAGGACACGGGCGCGCCCGTGACGTTCATGCTCACCGGCCTCTATGCGGAACGGCAGTCGCCCGCCAGCATCGCCTCGTACTGGCAGCTGAACTCGATTCCCGCCAGTGGATTCGTCAATGGAACGGGCTCAAACAGCGGATACACCACTTACGGGCCCCTTGTCGTGTCGCCCAGCGTGTTCCCCGGCCGGCTCGCTGAGGGAACCGGGACCTGGGTCGCGCAGCCCGACATGGCCGGCTTCAACGCCGCCGACCTGTTCGCTATCCCCATCGAGGGCGACTCAAGTCTGCTCAGCGACCTCACCCTGAGCACCAACCTGCCAGCCGTGCTCGCCGATACCGGCGACAACTTCGCGGTCGCTAGGTCGCTGCTCGGGATCGGCGCGGTCGAACTCCTGGTGCTCACCGTGGCCGCGCTGCTCGCGGTCGCCCGGCTACTCGCCGCCCAGCGCGAGGGCGAGACCGCGCTGCTGACCGCGCGCGGCGCGACCAGGCGGCAGCTGACCACCCTGACCGCGGCCGAGGTGATCCCGCTGTCGCTGGTCACCGCGCTGACCGGCGGGGTCGCCGGGATCTGGCTGGCCCGGCTGCTCGGCAGCACGCTCTACCGCCCTGGCACCCCCGGCAGCGTCCCGTACGGTGGCATCAGCCTGGCCGCGCCGGGCACCTGGCTCGACGCGCTGGCCGCCGCGCTGGGGATCGCCGTGCTGTCGATTGGCGCGCTCCTCTACCCGGTGCTGCGGCCTCCCCGGACGGCTGCACAAGTGCGGCAGGGCAGGCGGGCTATGCTCTCCCGCGCGACGGTGGCCGGCACCGACTTGGCGCTGGTGGCGCTGGCGGTACTGGCGTGCTGGCAGCTGCGCCGGTACTCGGCCGTCTCGACGTCCGCGGCCAGCCCGTCCGTCATCGATCCCGTGCTCCTGCTCGCTCCCGCGCTCGCGCTGGCGGCCGGCACGGTGCTCACGCTACGGCTGCTGCCCGTCGCGGCCCGCGCCGTCGACAGGGTGTCGGCGGCTGGCCGCGGGCTTACCTCGGCGCTCGCAGGCTGGCAGTTCAGCCGTCAGCCGCTGCGCCAGGGCGGCGTCGCCCTGCTGCTGGTGATGGCTGTCGGCACCGGCACGCTGGCGCTCGCTCAGCACCAGAGCTGGACCAGGTCCGCCGCCGACCAGGCGGCCTACGTGACAGGCGCGGACGCGCAGGTGAACCTGGCCAGCCCGGTGCCGGCCGGGGCGACCACCTCGATTACCGGGGCGGCCGGTGTGCGGGCGGCGATGGCGGTCTCGGCTGTCCAAGACGCGACGCCGGCGCAGGTAGTGGCCATTGACGCCGCCCAGGCGCCTAAGGTCGCCCTGCTCAGGGCCGATCAGTCGAGCTTGCCGCCAGCCGCGCTGCTCCGGTCGATCGCACCTTCGTCGCCGTCAGCCGGCCTGCTCATTAGCGGCAGGCCGCAATCGGTTCACTTCACCGTCACGCTCAGCCGCGCGTCCCTCGGCCCGGTGACCGCGCAGTTCACGGTCACCGACGCGACCGGCGCCGCCTTTCAGCTCTCCCCGGCGCTGTTCTCCGCCGACGGCCGTCCGCACGTGCTCACCGCCTCGCTCGGCGGGACCGATGCCGCCTATCCACTCCGGCTCAGCCGGGTCACCCTCTTCTACACGATGCCCGCGAAACCGCTGAAGACTCCCCTCATGCTGACCGTCGCTGGGGCGACGCCCAGTACGTGGACGGCGGTCGCGAGCTCACCCCAGCTCGTTTCGGAACTCTCCACCGACAACATGTACGGTCCGTCAGCCGCCCCGCGGGTGACCGGCTGGCAGCGCGCGCCCGGCGGCGCGACGCTAACGTTCACCCCTGGGTACGGGCGATGGTCGCAAGCTCCGGGCGCGTCACCGGTCACCACCGACCCGGTAGCCGGGCAGGTCTCGCTCTCCGCCCCGAACGCACTTCCTGCTGCCGTCCCCGCCATCGCCACCAGGGCGTTCGACAGTGCCAACAACACCGGCGTTGGCAGCATCGTGCAAACGACCATCAATGGCGTGGCGGTGCCAGCGAAAATCGTGGCGGTGGCGAGCGCGTTCCCCACCATCACGGGCGCCGGGCTCGTGATGGACCTGTCCACCCTCGAGGCGTTCCTGGTCAGCCATGGCGCCGCGCCGGTGGCGGTCACGCAGTGGTGGCTGGCCACAGCCGACGGCCATGTCCCCGCGTCCCTGACGCGCGCATTGCCGTCCGGTGCGACCACTAAGAGCAGCGCCGCGCTCGCCGCCGCGACCGTCGCCGATCCGCTCTCCGCCGCACCGCAGCAGGCGCTGCTCGCGACGACCGTCGCGGCCGCGCTGCTTGCGATCTTCGGCTTCTGGGTCTCGATCGCGGCGAACGTCCGACAGCGGCGCGCCGAAAACGCCGTGCTGGCAGCGCTCGGCGTCAGTCAGCGGTCCGCGGCCGCACAGCTGTTCCTGGAGAAGCTGCTGCTGTCCGTCCCCGCGGCCGTGCTCGGCCTGCTCCTCGGCACGGTGGTCGCCCGGTTGCTGGTGCCCGCCGTCACTCTCAGTCCCACCGCGCAGACACCAGTCCCGCCGCCGCTCACGATGTTCGACCTGCCGCAGACGATCCCGCTCGCGGCCGCGGCCGCCGTGCTTCCCGCACTGGCCGCCGCGCTCGTCGTCTTTCGGCGCCCCGACCCGGCCGCCGAACTCCGCGCGGCGGAGGCAGGGTGAACCGGCGATACCGGCCCAGAGGGCTGTACCTCTGGCTGGCCCTGCTCACCTTCATCGCGGTTTTCGTGGCCACCGCCGGCGCACGGGAGACCCTCGCCAGCAGGACCGAGGCGGCGCGCCAGACGCTCGCCGCGACCACGCCGACCATCCGGACCATCACCGTCTCGGCCGACTGGAAAGACGCGGAAAACATTCTCTCGTTCGACAACGACGCCATCGCGGAGACTTCGATCGTGCCGCCGGCCACGATCGACGCGATCACCGGCCAGCTGCACGCCGCCTTCAACCGCGCCCCGGTACGCCTGACCCCAGCTGGCACCGACTGGTCATCGATAACGACCCCGTTCACCCCGGTGAACGGCGACCTGCCCGGCGCAGGCGGCATGGCGGTCAAGATCGAGGTGACCGAACGGCAGCCGCTTGGCTCGCAGATGCGGTTGTTGAGCGGGCGCTTCCCGGTAGCCACCCCCGTTCCCTCGGCCGGCACCGGCAACCCGGGAGCCAAACGGCCGACCGCGACGCTCCAGGTCGTTATGACCAGGCAGACGGCGGCGACATTGGGCCTGCACGCGGGCTCCGCGTTCGTGATCCCCGGCTCCGAGCAAGCCTCGACCGGCACGGTCACTCAGGTCACCGTCCTGGTCACGGGAATCGTGGTCCCGGTTGACTCGGACTCGTCGTTCTGGGGCGCCGATCCCGGCGTCCTCGCCGCCGACCTCCAGTTCCAAGGGTCGCCCCCGAAACCATACTGGGCAGCCGGGGTGATAGCCGGGCCGGACGAGGCCGGCGAGCTGCAGTCGTACTTCGGCTCGCCCAATCTCCGGATGGAGTGGGTGTTCCCGCTGGACGTGAGTTCGCTCGACAGCCAGCAGGTGCAACCGCTGAGCGACGCGCTCGGCAAGATCGGCGCCCAGTCAGTGACGCTCTCCGGTCCCATCGCGCCCGTCGCCGCTACGCTCACCATCTCCTCGAGCATGTGGTTCTCGCTCAACCTGTTCATCGCGACCGCGCAGTCGGTGGACACGTTGCTCTGGCTCCTCTACGTGAGCCTGACGATCGCGGGCCTGGCCGTGCTGCTGCTTGCCGCGCGGATGGTCGTGCTGCGCCGGTCGGCCGAGATCACGGTGATCAGGGCACGCGGCGGATCCTTGTGGCAGATCGCCGTCGGCACAGGCTGCGATGCCGCGCTCCTGTGCGTGCCGGCGGCCGTGATCGCGGCTGTCCTGGCGATCCTCGTCGTCCCCGTGGCCGGTTCCGCGCAGGGCGCCGGATCGGCCGTGAGCTGGTGGCCGCCGATCGCGGTGGTGGCCGCCGCGGTCTTGGGTCCCGCCCTCATCGCGGCCTGGCAGCATCGCCTGCCCCGCCGCCGCACCTCCGTCCCCCGTCGCCAGCGGGCCGGGACCCGGCTGGTCGTGGAGGCGGCGCTGGTGGCCGCGTCCGCGGCGGGCCTCGTCATCTTCCGCGACCAGGGCGTGCAGGCCGGCTCGGGCGTGAACCTCTACACCAGCGCCGCGCCGATACTGGTGGCCGTCCCGGCGGTGATCGTGGTGCTCCGGCTGTACCCGCTGGTGCTGCGCGGACTGCTCCGAGCCTCCGCGCGCAGCTCCCGTGCGCCCGCGTTCCTCGGCCTCGCCCGGGCGTCCCGGACCGCTGGCCTTACCCCGGCGCTGCCCGCGTTCGCTCTTGTCCTGGCGCTCACGGTGGCGGCCTTCGCGGGCATGGTGCGCGACGCGGTGATCAACGGCGAGGTCGCGGCCTCCTGGCACACGGTCGGCGCAGACGCGACGATCACCTCCTCGTACACGGCGCAGAGCTTCACCATCGGGCCGGCCGCCGCCCGGGCGGTCGCCGCCGTGCCCGGCGTGACGCAAGCGGCCGAGGTCATGAACGAGCTCTGGACCACCCCGGCGGGCAGCCAGGTCAACGTCCTTGCCGTGGATCCTGCCAGTTACGCCAAGCTTGTCGCCCGCACCCCTGGATTCCCGCAGGTGTCCGCCGGACTGCTCGCACCACACGGCAAGGGAGGGACGCCCCAGCCGGTCCTGGTGTCCCCGGAAGCCGCGGCCGACCTCGGCAGCGGTGCGGTCACCCTCAGCACCAGGCAGGCGCCCCTCCAGCCAGTCCGGGTCCTGGTGGCCGGCGTGATCGCAAGCACCCCCGCGCTGCCCGCTGGCGGCGCGTTCGTGATCATGCCACTGGCTGCGATCAAGTCCGCGATCACGCCGCCGGAGCCAATCCCCGTCAATGAGATGCTGCTAACCGGCGGGTCCATCGACCGGGCACGCCTTACCGCGGTGCTGCGGCACGTGTTGCCGGGGGGAGTCGCCACCTTCCGTTCAGATGTACTTTCTGAACTGACCAGCGGGCCATTGCAGCACGGAGCACTCACGCTGTTCTCGCTCGCAGTCGTGGCCGCGGCTATCCTCGGCCTCGCCGTCATGCTCCTCCAGCTCGCCCTCGGCACCGCGGAACGGGAAGCGACGCTCGCTCGTCTCGCAACCATGGGCCTGGGCCAGGGACAGCGGGCGTGGGTGGTGGCCCTCGAGGTGCTGCCCGCCGTCATCGCCGCGGCGGTGGCCGCCTGGATCTGCGCCCTCGCGCTGCCCCGGGTGCTCGCGCCGGACCTCAACCTGTCGGTGTTTACCAGGTCATCCACCGCCGTGAAGCTGGCGGCCGACGCGGCCTCCTTCGCGGTGCCGCTGGCCGGCCTGGCCGTGCTCACGGCCATAGCGCTTGGGATCGAAATCAGCTCGGGGCGCCGGCGCGTAGCGTCATCCCTTCGAGTAGGCGGATAGCGGCTCCTTCCCTGGTCACAGCAGGTCGGCGAGCATGGCGGCGGCCCGGGCGGCGCCGTCGGTGGCGACCGGGCGGTAATCGACGTCCCGGCCGATCTCGCTGGCAATGGCGGCGGCGATGTCGGCAGCGGTCGAACTGTCGTAGTCCATGCAGCGGCCGGCCCGGTAGCGCTCGAGCCGGTGGCGGACGTGCAGGTTCTGCTCGAAGTGGTCACGGAGCGGGAAATAGAGGAACGGCCGCCTGCTGGCGGTCAGCTCCATGGCTGTGGTCAGGCCGCCCTGGACGACCGCTAGGTCGCACACGGCCAGGTGACGGTAGAGCTCGTGTACGTAGGGACGGATCTCCAGGCCGTCATGGGCGGGCAGTGAGGCCGGTTCGATCCGCGGTCCGGTGACCACGATCATCCGCAAGCCCGGCACCCGCTCCCTGGCCTCGGGGTAGGCGGCGATCACTTTGCGCAGCAGAGGCCCGCCGACCCCGGAACCGCCTACGGTCACCAGGCAGACCCGCTCATCATCGCGATAGCCGAGCGATCGCCGGTCGGTGAGCTGTCCTGGATCGAATCCCGTGATGTACCCGGCGAAGCCGTAATGCTGTTCGGTCCAGGCGCGGATCGGCGGCAGGTCGGGACCGAAGGCATCCGGAACGATGTCGGCCGGCTCCCCGACGAAGATGGCACGGTCGCGTAGCCGCGGATAGCGGGCGATGTGCTCGATCATTTCGGCGTTGTAGTCGGCGGTCAGGCAGGCCTCGCGCTCGCCGCCACTGGGCATCGGCAGCCAGCCGACGAAGTCGGTGAGCCAGGCGTAAGCGGCGCGTTTCTGCTCCGGGTTCTCGTGCAGGTAGTAGTCGAGTTCCCAGGCTTCGTCGCCGATCCACAAGTCGTAGTCTTCCTCGCGCACCACGTCGTGGAAGACCATGAAGTTGGCCAGCAGGATCTCGTCCATGCGCCGGATGGCCTGGAACGCGTGCAGGTCGTGCCCGGCCGACTCGGACTCGATATGGCCCGACTCGCTGGCCATGTACCGGCTGGCCGGGTGCACGCGCTCGCCGCGTTCCGCCAGCACGGCGGTGACCGGATGCTGGGCGAGCCAGTCGATCTCCAGTCCGGGGTGCAGCTTACGCAACTCGTCGGCGATAGCCGCGTCGCGCTGGGCATGCCCGAGGCCGATCGGCGAGGAGACGAACAGCGCCCGCTTGCGGCGTGCACGTCCGCTCACCCATCGGGCAGGCGGCGGTGGCGGGCACGCGAAGTCGCGGATGATCAGGTTGGTGCGTACTGGGTCGCGCAGCTGCGGCCCGTGGCCGGAACCTTCTAGCGTCACCAGGTGCGCGCCCGGGATGGCTGCGGCTACGGCCGCTCCTCGCGCAGGGCCGACGACCGCGTCCTGCGATCCCTGGATGACCAGGGTCGGGCAGCGTACCTGGGCGCACAGCCGCAGGGCGGTGTACCGATCGTTGGGCCATTCCGTTTCCATGGCGCGCAGGATGGTCTGCGGGTCGGTCTGCAGCCCCCAGCCGACCGCGTCCTCGATCTGCTTGGTCGAGTGTGGTTCCGTGAACACCCGAGCGAAGAAGAATTCCAGGAATCCCCGCCAGTCGCGGAGCCAGTAGCGGCGGTTCCACCTGTCCCAGCCGACCGGGTCGGCGGGAGGTTCGCCCTCGAAGTCGTATGAGCCCTCCTCCGCAGCAGGCTCAGTGGTCAGCTGCAGGTCGGAGCTGATGAGCACCAGGCCCGCGATCCGCTCCGGGTGCTGAGCGGCCAGTATCAGATCGTCTCCGTCACCGCACCAGGACACGAGAACCGCGCGTTCTGCGCCGATTTCGTCGAGTACGGCCAGCGCATCGCCGACGGCGTTCCGGGGGTGACAGGCATCCGGGTCGGCCAGCCGGCCGGAGCGCCCATTGCCGCGCCTGTCGAACGTCACCACCCGGCTGTGCCTGGCCAGGTAGGGGATCTGACACTTCCAGGCGCGTGAGTGGACGATTTCCCAGGTCGGGTACAGCAGGACAGTGGTCTCCCCGGTCCCGTAGGCCTCGTACCAGATGCGGACCCCGTCGCGGTCCAGGTAGCCCTGGACGTCGGGATAGCAAGCCCGGGTCTGCTCGCGCCCGGCGCCCCCGAGGTCAGACACCCCGGCGGATACTGTCGCGGTCACGGGCGGGCCTCGAACACGAGGTTAAACGGGGTCTGCGCGGCCCGGCGGAAGCGGGTGAAGCCGGCCGCGGTCACCACGTCCTTGATCCGCGCCTCGCCCGCCTGGGCGCCGAGCGCCAGCCCGACCTCCTGCGAGAGTGACGCCGGGGTGCACAGCAGCGTGGAGAACGCATAGTAGGCCCGGCCCACGGGGTTGAGGTTACCCTCGACCCGGTCCTCGGCATAGGGCTCCACGATCATCCAGGTCCCGTCGGGCTTCAGCGAGCCGCGGACATGACGGGCCGCCCCCAGCGGGTCACCCATGTCGTGCAGGCAGTCGAACATGGTCACCAGGTCGTACCCGCCGCCTGCGTAGGCCGACGCGGCGGCGGTCTCGAAACGGACGCGACCGTCGACCGCGGCGTCGCTGGCGCGCTGCCGCGCGGTCTGGATGGAGCCCTCGTGATAGTCAGTCCCGACGAAGGTCGACGCCGGGAACGCCTGGGCCATCAGGATCGTGGAAGACCCGTGGCCGCACCCGACATCGGCTACGAGCGCCCCGCGCTCCAGCTTGCTGACCACCCCATCCAGGGCAGGCAGCCACTGCGAGATCAGGTTGGCGTTGTAGCCAGGCCGGAAGAATCGCTCGCAGCCGTCAAGGACATCGGTTCCGTGCTCGTGCCAGCCGAACCCGATCCCGCTGCGCGCCGCTTCCATGATCCGCGGCGAGTCCATCACCGAACCGAGCGCAAGCTGGAAGAACCCGGGAAGATAGGCGGGGCTGCTTGCGTCGGTCAGGGCCATCGCTTGCTCGGGGGGCAGGAAGTAGCGACCGGTCTCCGGCTCGTAGCTCACGAAATCGCCCGCCGCCTGGGCATTAAGCCATTCTCTGACGTACCGTTCGGGCGTGCCGGTGCGGGCGGCTAGCTGATCGGGTGTCACCGGGCCCGACTCCGCCAGAGCCTGGTAGAGGCCGAGCTTGTCCCCCATGACTACCAGCGCCGCGTTCAGCGTGGCGCCGACTTCGCCGACCGCGCGGAATACGAACTGCATCAGCTTGTCCGGGTCGACTTCGGTGTGCTGGTCGATGCTCACGATGCTGCTCCTTCGGTCGTAATCCCGGCGAGCGTAAAGCGGGGCCGCCCGGCGCCGCTTCCGGTGGGTCACCTAGTCCTGCTCGTGCTTCTGCCGCCCGGCACCAGGTGCTTACAATCGCGGCATGCTGCTAGGTCGCGCTGACGAGAGGCGGCAAATCGAGCAGGCGCTGGCACGGGCACGGTCCGGCGCCAGTGCGGTGCTGACGCTGGCAGGAGAGCCCGGCATCGGCAAGACGGCCCTGCTTGGCTACGCCGCCGAACGGGCGGCCGGGATGCGCCTGCTGCGGGTACGAGGAATCGAGTCAGAGGCGCAGGTCCCGTTCGGCTCGCTGCTTGAGCTCATCCGCCCTGCTCTGGTGCTCCTTGACAAGATCCCCGCGCCGCAGGCCGTCGCGATGGAGGCAGCCCTGGCCTTGCGCCCGGCAGCGGCCCAGGACCGTTTCGCGGTTGGAGCGGCTACGCTCAGCCTGCTCGCGGCCTATGCCGAGCAGGCGCCATTGGCCGTGCTCGTAGATGACGCCCAGTGGCTCGACGGCTCGAGCGCAGCGGCGCTCCTATTCGCCTTCCGCCGGATGGTGGCCGACCCGGTCGCCGTCCTGGTCACGGTCCGTGCGGGTGAGCCGTCCCTGCTCGACGGGGCCGACCTGCCAGTCCTCCAGCTGGGCGGGCTGAGCATCGACGAGGCGGCCGCTTTGGCGCCCGGGCTCTCCGCGGAAGCGGTCCAGCGGCTATACCGGGCCACGGCGGGGAACCCGCTGGCGCTGCGCGAGCTGGCAGCCGATGCAGGGGACCTGATGCTCGCACCCGAGGGCGCCCCCGTGCTGGTCTCGGACCGGATCTCGGATGCCTTTCTGCGCCGGTCGAGCATGCTTGACCCGGAGGCCCGGCAAGCTCTGCTGCTGGCGGCGATCAGCGGCACCGGCGACCTGGCCATCTTGGAACGGGCGGCGACTCGGCTGGAGATCGACCTATCCGGGCTGGGCCAGGCGGAGCACGCCGGGCTAGTCAGGCTGGGTGCGGGCACGGTGGAGTTCGGGCATCCGCTGGCCCGGTCGGCGGTCTACGCCGGCGCGCCCGCCAGCCAGCGGCGTGCGGCTCACCGCGCGATGGCCGCCGTGCTTCCCGACCGGGACGCGGACCGCCGCGCCTGGCACCTGGCCGCGGCAGCGGTCGGTACGGACGAAGCGGCGTCCGCTGCGCTCGCTCAGGCGGCCGCCCGCAGCCGGGACCGCAGCGCCTATGCCACCGCGGCCGCGGCCTTCGAGCGGGCCGGACGGCTCGCCGCCGACAGCGAGCGGCGGGCGTGGCTGCTGTGGCAGGCGGCCGAGGCGGGATGGCTGGCGGGGCTGACTGAGCACGCCGTCGTGCTGCTCGATGAAGCCCGGGCATTGACCGGCGATGCCCGCACGCTGATCGAAGTAGACCGGCTGGCCGGGCACATCGCGGCACTGCGGGGGCCGGTGATGACCGGCCACGCGATCCTCACCGCCGCGGCGGCACGGGCGGACCCTGAATCCGCCGTGGACATGCTGGCCGAGGCGGCAAGCGCCTGCTTTTACGCGGGGAATCCGGCCGAGATGCTGGCGGTGGCCGAGAAGGCGCGAGCCGGGCTTCCGGCCGGGTCGTCAGATCGCGCCCGTTTCCTGGCCGCGATGGCCCTCGGGATGGCCCGGATTTTCGGCGGTGATGCCGCGGCCGGGACTGAGGCAGTGCACGAGGCGGTCACGCTGGCCGAGGACTCGGCCGAGGTGCGCGACGATCTCCGGCTGCTGCCCTGGCTGGCCATCGCGCCGTTGTTCCTCCGCCAGGCTGCCGCCGGACGTTCGCTGCTTGATCACGCGCTGCAGACGGCGCGGTCCCGTGCCGCGGTCGGCGTGCTCCCGCTGGCACTCAACCTGCTTGCACGCGACCAGGCAACCACCGAGCGCTGGGCGGTCGCCGAAGCGACGTATCAGGAGGCCATCGACCTGGCCAGGGAAAGCGGGCAGCGAGCCGAGCTGGCTTTCGGCCTGGCCGGACTCGCGTGGTTGCAGGCGCGCCGGGGCCGGGAAGAGGAGGGCCGGGCCGGTGCCGCCGAGGCGCTGGAGCTCTGCCGAGGGACGGGCACCCGGCTGCACGAGATCTGGGCCACGGCAGCCCTGGGCGAGCTCGAGCTCGGGCAGGGCAACGCGACCCGCGCGGTAGTGCTCTTCGAGCACCAGCAGCAACTGCTCGACGACCTCCTGATCACCGATCCGGATCTTTCGCCGGCCACTGAACTCACCGAGGCGTATCTCACCATCGGACGCCACGCCGACGCGCAGCGGGCCACCGCCAGGTTTTCGGCCGCCGCAGAGGCCAAAGGGCAGCCATGGTC
>Ga0335072_10005617_pt1 | contig 18454 bp, 19 predicted proteins | sample Lox_Sample_21_FD_206725 | JGI IMG/M metagenome (GOLD analysis project Ga0335072, IMG submission 206725) | Soil microbial communities from Loxahatchee National Wildlife Refuge, Florida, United States - Lox_Sample_2.1 | ecosystem: Environmental > Terrestrial > Soil > Wetlands | place: USA... | reverse complement strand
CTGCCGACGGCTAGCCAAGGATTTCGAATGTCTGACGCGAAATGCGCTGGCATTTTTGCGCTGGGCATCGATCCGGCTCATGCTGCGAAAGCTCTGCAATACCGCGTGAACTTTCCGGATGGACTCTTAGGCCCCACCCCCAGATGCTCATGACAGCACGCCGACAAAGTCCTTACCGACACACCGACCGCCTCAGCCATTTTCAAGTCTGCACTCGATATCGCGCCCAAGGACGGGCTGGCGTTGATGACATGGAAAGTGGCCAGCATAGCACCTGTCGTCAACGGCTGGTCGATGAACACCGATACGATGGGTGTCTACGGCAATTACTACCTGAAGCGCGTCATTGTCGCCCAGCAGGGCCTTGGCGCGAACCTGCCGGAGGACGCGATCTATCCGTTTAACCTCGCGGACGAGGCGGGCAAACCGCTGGATGGCACGAATGTCTATATGCTGCATTTTACGAAGGGCGCCACCCCGCCGGTGGAGGCCTTCTGGTCGGTCACGCTTTATGACAGTGAGGGCTACCAGATCCCGAACAGCCTCAACCGGTTCGCGATCAGCAGTTGGATGCCGATCAAATACAACCCCGACGGTTCCCTCGACCTTTATTTCCAGCACGCCAGCCCCGGCGCCGACAAGGAGACGAACTGGCTGCCGGCACCGAAGGGCCTGTTCAACGTGACGATGCGGCTATATGCGCCAAAGAGCGAAGCGTTGACCGGGAAGTGGAACCCACCGCCGGTGGTGAGAGAAGCCCAGCCGGCGCAATAGGCTTCAGTACGCGGTCAAACCGCACGTTGCGGGCGTGCCCAAGGCAGTCACTCGGTCGGCTCCCCCACCGCTGCCGCTCCAACAAAGCCTTGCCCCGTGCCTCGGCGCCATGCGATATTATAGAGCGCGTGACATGCAGCCGGTGTCTGGTCGATGGAAACTGAGGGTCATCTTGCTAGTCTCGGCAGGACGGAAATGCCGCATGCAGCTCTTCCGGCGCAGACCCAGTTGGCTCGCGGCAGTCGTGTTGTGCTGCCTTGCCTTCGCCGGCTGCACAACCCCGATAGGCGTCGCGCGCCTCGATCCGCAGGACGTCTATCGACAACAGGCACGCAACATCCTGTCCGGCGACGAGCTCAGTCAAGCCACCCGCATCGTACTGACCCGGTGGAGCCTCAGCCAGCGGTTTGCGACCGACCCAGAGGCTGCTCTCGCCGTCCTCCAGACGAAGGTCGCCGACGGCGCCGCCGGCAGTGATGCGATCTTCGCCTTGGCAGAACTCTCGTTTCAACATGCCAGGCAGACGGGAAAGCGCCCCTATGATCTCGCCGCCGCGGTCTACGCGTTCGCCTTCCTATTTCCGGACGGGATTGGCGCGCCGCCGAGCCCCTTCGATCCGCGCCTGCGCGTTGCATGCGATCTCTACAATCGCGCGCTGACCGCGGCGTTCGAATCGCCGGACCGGACACAGGTGGAACTGCGAGGCGGGGACTTTGCCTTGCCATTCGGGGAACTGCATGTCGCATTCAACCCGGCAAGTCTTGTTTGGGCCGGCCGAAAGCTTGCCAATTTCGTACCGATCGACCTCTTCGAAGTCCGAGGCATCCAGAACACCTATCGCCAGGCCGGCATCGGGATACCGCTCGCAGCCAGCGCTATTCCGCTCGAGCCCGAACTGGGTTTTCAGGTTGCGCCGCGCATGAAGGTACCGGTCACCGCGGTGCTGCGTATTGCCGACGCCCGTGAGCGGCTTGCGACGGGGGATCTTGATGCCACCCTGGAGGTCCGCACCCCTTCGGAGCCGGAGACGATCAGTCTCGACAGGCAAGCCGTTCCGCTCGAGATCGACCGTACCGCCGCGCTCGCCTATAGCTTGGCGGATCCGCAGATCTGGCAGAGCGAGATACGGGGGTTCTTGATCGGCGATCTGTTTGAACAAGCACCGTCAAGGCTGGTGGCTCTCAGACCATACCAGCCGGGGCGATTTCCCGTTGTGTTCATCCATGGCACGGCATCCAGTGCTGGTCGCTGGGCCAACACGGTCAACGAACTGTTGAGTGATCCACGAATCAGGAAGCATTTCCAATTCTGGTCTTTTAGCTATAACACCGGCAACCCCATTCCTTACTCGGCCTTGCTGTTGCGTGAGGCGCTTCGGGATGCCGTTTCTAAGGTTGATCCCACCGGAAAGGATCCGACGCTGCGGCGAATGGTCGTCATCGGTCACAGCCAGGGCGGCCTGCTGGCCAAGATGCTCGCGGTCGACAGCGGCACCAAATTCTGGGATGCGTTCAGCCGAAAGCCGCTCGATGAACTAAGCATGCCCGCCGCGACCCGGGACCTGCTGCGTCGTACGATGTTCTTTCATCACAGCCCATATGTGAGCCAGGTCATTTTTCTCGCGACGCCGCAACGAGGCAGCTATGTCACGGGATTCTCTGTGGTACGGCTTCTTGCGCGACTTATAACACTGCCACTTACGTTGGCTCAGGGAATGGGTGACGTTCTCACCAACAACCGTGATGCGTTCAGGTTTGACCCCGCCAAGACTACGGTCGGCAACAGTGTGTACGGCATGACGCCGGGAAGTCCATTCATTACCGCGCTCGCAGCATTACCCATTGCGCCCGGAATTTCCGCCCATTCGATCATCGCAGTGCAAGGCAATGGCCCCGTGGCTAGCGGCACCGACGGGGTCGTCACGTACTCAAGCGCCCATCTTCCCGAAGCGACGTCCGAGTTGGTCGTGCGCTCAGGACACTCCAACCAGTCCAATCCACAAACGATCGAGGAGATTCGCCGGATCCTCCTCCTCCACTTGCGGGAGTCGTGCGATGCGGGAGTAGGGTGCGGCAACGGTGCTGCGGCGGCGCCAAGCGCCACCAATTGGCACAGCTCGCTCAACCAGGTCGGGACGACCGATTTGGGCGCTTAAGGGCGAAGCCCGACAAAAATCTTGTCGATAGTCAGGCTGCGATCCCGAGTTCATGAAGGATACCCTTCATGGCACGTCGCAGGTCCAGGTAGTGGTGATCGATGGCCCGCGGGTGTTGTGCTGCGTGGTTCGGGGCGATTTCCTGAGCAGCGGCGAGGAGCGGTTTGATGGCTTTGTCGCGAAGGACGAGCAGGGCCGCGATGGCCCGCAGACCGGACGGAAGGGGCTCGTAGCGACGCGTCGAACCGATCCGGCGGACGATCTGTTTGCCGCGGAGCTTCTTCAGATATTAGGCCGCTTGTCGGGGACCGTAGGTGGATGGGCTTTGATTTCGGGGGTGTAAGCCCAAACCGCCGAAAATTCCGGCGACACCAACTTTCCGGATTTCGGCGGTTGGCGGCAGCTGCCGGGATCAGCGGTACGGCGGACGACGTGGCAGCGGGCCGGCGCGGGATTATCAATCGGCCGCTACCTTCGCTTCCGATGCGGTTGCATTCAATGCGTCCCGGACTGCCTTGGCGGGCGAGAAGGCGAGCTTTCTTGAGGCGGGAATTTCAATTGTCTCGCCGGTGGCAGGATTGCGCCCGGAACGCGCGGCTCGGTCGGCTACCTTGAAACGCCCGAAGCCGGCCAGGTTCACCTCCTCGCCGGAATTCGTCGTGCTGGCTATGGCGGCGAGCACACCGTCGATGATCTTCCGAACGTGGTCCTTGGAGACGCCATGTTCCGCTGCAATGCGATCGACAAGTTCGCTGGTATTCAATTTGATTTCCCTTTCTCACGAGAACGGAATTTGAGCAGGCACGCGCGCCTTACCCGGCATATAGCTCTGAGGGCATCGAATCCGCAGACTCCAGCTCTTGCTGATCATCGGCAGTGTCAGGTTCACCCGCAGCCTCGGCCGGTGCGTGGTGCTCCTCTGAGGTCACTTCCTGTTCGGAACCGCTGGTCTGCACGCGCTGATTCGCCACCAGGGCCTCGACCATTCCGGTCAGCGTTTCGACGAGCCTCCGCACATCCCTCAGTTCGTTGCAGGTGTCACGGATCTGTGCCAGCTCCTGCGCCATCGATTCAAGCCGCGCCGTGAGACCAGCATCCACCTGGGGGGCGATGCGGCTTGAGCGTGCCCGTTTCGTCTGGGGCCGGCCGGGCGTTGCCGTCTGGGCAACCTTCCGGGTCGGCGTCTTGGGCCGCACTGGCCCAGCTGCTTTCGGCGGCCCCGACTTGCCGGACGGGCGTCCGCCACGCGCGGTGGTGGCTCGGCGCTTTGGCGCCGTGTTTTTCCGGCCTGCTGCCATCGTCATACCCGTCTCTCTGCAGTTGATGACCCTGGCATCGCCCGCAGGCCGCGAGGATGCCGCTCCAGTGCCGCCACGACCCTCCCGCAAGCGCCGGTCAGGGGCGCGAACATGGCCGGGGATCGGCGAATCGATTGCCTGATCCCTCCCGGGCGGTGGCCCGCTCGATAGCAGCGTCATGCCGCTGCGTCACCCCGGCAAAACGCTTGGTGAGTGTCACGGTCCCTGGATGGTGAGACGGAGTCGTGCCCAACATCTGCGCTTTGGTTCTCTCCGCGATGGTGAGACTGTTGCCTGGTTCATGCGACTTTGTCGCCGGGATCGTGCGACGCCGCGGCGACAAAAATGAATGGTGGGCGCCGAGGGGAGGCTCCGGCCATCGCATCGGCAGCCATCCCGGCGGCCGGTGCAGCGGCGCGGATTGTGGCGGCGGTGGCCAATTGTGGCGAAACTGTCGAGTCGGGGTCAATGGGACGATAGTGGCCCTTATGGTGCCTGACCCGCAGGGATTTCGGGCGGAAAACCGCGGAAAACTGCCGGCTTCATGAGATTTTGCCGCCATAGTCCGCGCTTTGTTCCGAACACGGTCACCAGCGATGCGCCGCTCGTCGCCTCAGACGCTCGCTTGCGATGGCGTTTTGCTGCGCCAGCGGGCGGGACAGCGCAGCCAAGCGCTTGCCTGCCCTGCCCCACCCCGAGTCGCATGAACCTGGCGCTCAGTCGCACGATCCGGGAACGCCCGTCGCACGATCCTGGAGGCGATTTGCCCGCTCGCCACGCTGGAATCAGGCCCAGTCTCATCAACCAGGGACCGTGACAGGCATGGAGGCAAGGGTGGTGGGGGCCGGCGGAAAAAGGCAAGGCGAATAATTCATCTCGGCGCGATAACCGCGTTTATCGCGCCTCACGCCCTGGCCGACGGCGCCGGAAAGCGCACGCTATGGAACTCAGTTCCATGCCTAGAGCGCCTATGCGCGTCCTTCTGCACACCGAATTCACCGCTTTGCTCGCCCGCGCCGGCGTCAGCGCCTCACCGGCCTCACGGCCCGCCAGGTTAACAACTGGTGCCGCGGCCGGGCCGCCATCCCGCCCTGGGCCGCCGTCCTCCTGGAGGAGCACTCCCCTGAAGCCATTACCCATGCTGGTCGCAGACACCACCTTCGTCTGGCACGAGACCCTCGGCGTGCCATCAGGCGCCGACACCGATGCCATCCGCCTCGCGATGCGCCGGCTCGCCCTCCGCTACCATCCCGACCAAGGCGGCACCGAGGCACAGATGACCCGGATCAACGCCGCATACGCGGAGGCGAGGACCGCTCCGGCCAACCGTCGGCCACGCAACCGCCCGCCCCCTCCCCGCCCCTGATCACCTCACCGGAGCATCCCACTCCAGCCGCGTCACTGAAGCGCAAAAGGATCAAACTGAAATCACAAAGGCAGATCAACTCCCGGATTATCCGTCGGCGCAGATGACGCCGGTGTCTCCCGCATAGAATTTTGTTCTATAAGAACGGTATGCCCAGACTTACCGGCACCGTGTTTGCGGCCCTCCTGGCGCGCGCCGCTGTCTCCCAGGCCGCGTTCGCGCGACTCGCCGGCATAACGCCCCGCCAGGTGAACAAATGGTGCCGCGGCCAGGCCGCTGTCCCCGTCTGGGCCGGCCTCATCGCCATCATGCTGCTGGAGCGCTCCCCGGAAGCCCTGGCCATCGACCTCGAAGAAGCCAGCCAGGCGTGCTCCCTGCCCGAACGCTCGTCGCGCTGAAGGTGGATGCCTGAGTCAGCCCACGGCGCCCAAGGTCACTGAACTGCTAAGGGCTTCCACTGAACTCGCCAAGGGAGATCGACAACCGCCGTCAGCACCTGGTTCGACGCGATGGTCGACATGGAAACCCTGGCGCTGGACGGCTCGCTCGCGGCGGAACGCGAGGCCGCGGAAGCCTATGCCCGCATGGCCAAGGCCGAGAACACGCGCCGCGCCCACCGCGCCGCGGTGCGCGCCTGGTGCACATGGTGTGACAGGCGCGGCCTGACCCCCCTGCCCGCCGCCGGCGCCGACGTGGCCGCCTTCCTGGCCAGCGAGCGCGGCCGCGGCCTCACCCCGGCAACCCTGAAACTGCGCCGCGCCGCCATCCGCTATTTGCACCGCGCCGCCGGCTGCGCCGTGCCGACCGATGACGTCGCCGTTTCCGAGACCATGGCCGGCATCAGCCGCCAGGCCGCCCGCCAAGGCGAGACCCCGCGCAAGAAGTTCGCCGCCACCGCCGCCATCCTGCGCTAGATTCTTGCCCCGATTCCCGACGACCTGCGCGGCCTGCGCGACCGCGCGCTGCTGCTGACCGGCTTTGCCGGGGCGCTGCGGCGCTCCGAATTGGCCGCGATCCGCGTCGAGCAGCTGGAACAAACCGAACGCTGCCCGCGCCTCACGTTGCCGCAGACCAAGGGGTCGCAGACCGACGCCGTGACCGTCCCGCTGCCCTACGGCCACACCGAACTCTGCCCGGTGCGCGCGCTCGCCGCTTGGCAGGCCGCCGCGCAAATCACCGCCGGCCCGGTGTTCCGCCGCATCTGGCTGCCCCGGAAGGCGCCGCCGGACGCGCCCCCTCCCCTGCCCCGGATCGGCAGCCAGGCGATCACGCCCTGGGCGGTCGCCGCGATCGTCCAATCCCGTGCGGCGGCGGCCGAATTCGGCGGGCGGGAGTTTGGCGGCCACAGCCTGAAACGCGGCGCGCTCACCACCGGCATGGACCGCGGCGTGCATCCCGCCAAGCTCTAGCGGCTCGGCCGGCACAAGAGCTTCGACATGCTCGGCGAATACCTGGAATTCGGCGACCTGTTCGAGGGACATCCCCTCAGCAGGGTGCTGTGACGCACCCCGGCGCTGACAGTTCAATCCGTCACTGAAGCACTGAAGGCCAACTGAAACGGCAACGGCAGATCGGTACCGGCCGCGGGAGCGGAGGGAGCAGGCGCAGGAGGAGGGGCTGCAAGGCAACGGCGAGACCGGCTGATCTACGCCATTGGGCAGGCAGCACAGCGCGTTCACGGTGGCGGCACCGGCAGATCGGTGTCGAACAGAGCGCCATGGAGTGCCATCAGCTGGTCGACCACCGCCCGATGCGCGGCGAATCGCTGCGGCGAACCCGGCACCAGGTCGGCGGCGGATACGCGATCGAACAGGGCGTAGCAGACCTCGCCATTATTGTGCCGCGCCCGGTAGGCAATCCCGTCCGCTTCCGGGAACGCCGCGTAGAGCGCGATCGCCATGTGGCGCGGGACGCCATAATCGTTCGACGCGCTGACCGCGGCATCAGTGCCGTGCCAGTGCAGCCCTTCATCGCGCAGCTTGGCAAGCCGGAGGGCGCGCCGGGTGGTCAATTCGCTCCAGCCGCGCGCCTCGACATAGGCCCTGGCGATGACCCGACCGGCGGGCTTGCGCAGCACCGACTCGACGAAGGCGCCGGCGAGCCTCGCCGCACAATACAGCGTGCGGTATTCGCCGGCCGGTGCATCGAAGCGATGCTGCGGCGGAATGCCAGGCCGGGGACCGAACCACACGGCGCCATGCGCCAGGTGATGCACCCGCACCAGCACACTGCCCGCGGGCAACACTTCCGCGAGCATGCCGCGCGGAAACAATGCAGCGGCGGCTCCGCCCTCCTGCGACAATGGCGTCAGCCTTCATCGAGGCCAAGATAGGCGCGCGCGGCGCGCTCTGCGCCGACAACGTCGCCGGCGCGGAGGGCGTCGATCGGTGGCCGGCCGAGATTGGGATCCGGGTCGAGCAGGAACTGCAGCGCCGACCAGGCGCCGGCCTTGGCATCAAGGAACAGCCGCACTACCCGCTCGATCCCCGCGACGATGGTCGTTTTGCCGTCGGCGACCACCAATTGCAGCTTCGGCACTACGATCCGGTTGTCCAGCAGCATGCCCAAGGCCGATCCGGTGTGAATCCGCTTGTGCAGGTTCTGGCGGCTCACGCCGACGGCCTGGGCCGCCTCGGTCAGGGAGAGCGCGCCGTCCGCCGCTGCCAAAAGCGCCTCGCGCGCTGCGGCAAATCCGGCGGGTGCTGTTGCATCCGGCGACGCCTCTCCCCCCTCCCCCGCGTCCCGCCGGCCGATCAGCGATGCCGAGAGCGCGTACTGGCGGTCCACGACTTCCAGGTGCCGCGCCAACTCTGCCAACCCCGCCGCCCGATGGCTCCGATAGAGCGCGACGATCTGGCTGGGCACCGGCGTCAGCTCCGCCAGCAACGCGACCGCCTCTGCCGCCAGGGCGTCGGCCTCGGGAGACGCCGCCCAACCGTGCGCAACGGCGTGTCGGACCTGTGAGAGGCGGCTCAGGACGTCATTGGTGAGGTCTGCGTACCACCGTGCCGCATCGTCTTTCGGCTGGATCGCCTGTCGCCGCCGTCCGGGTGCGAAATCCCGGATGTCGGCAGCCGCAAAAGCGGCGCTCATCAGCAATGCGGCCTGGTCGACATAGACCGTGAGCCGCCTGAGGGCCGCCAGTTCCGCCGGGTCGCCCTGCCGAACCTCGGCTGCAGCTTCCATCTCGGCGTTCGCTTGCATGACCGCTCCCATAGCTCCTTGGTTGATATAATGCCGTCAACCGTCCCTTATCAACCACCGATCGGCTGGCTTGGCGGGACGCTTTAAGCGCCGTCGACGGTGGCTTAAGCCTGCGAGACCCACTCGCGTGCCGTGTCTAAGCGCCACCTCCGCGCATAACGATTCCGAGACGCCTTTTCATTCGGGATCTCCGCCAGCCGCCCCTCTTGGTTTTCTCTCGCTCTTCAAGGCATTACAGCCCGCTGCTGTATCCTCCACACAGGTTAGCGCCGCCTCAGGACGGCGGCTCCCTGCGACCTTTCCGCGGACCTGCCGGCACCGTCGACTGCCAAGTCCGACCGCTGGTAGTCTGTCTTTCAGTCTATTCTGGCGCACTCCAAGCTCCTGAAGCGTGGCCGTCAACGGCACACACGATGAAAGAAGCGCTTTCACGAGTCCTGAAACGGCAGACGATCACACCCCCTTCCGCCCAGTGGCGGGATACCCGACATAGCCGAAGGGTGCGTGTCCTCGATGCCACCGCCCTCCACGAGGTGTCCGCTTGCTCACCGGAGCGCATCGCCTATCAGGCGACTTGGATGCATCCAACTTTTGCGATTTCCCATTCCCAAGGCGGGCGCCTCCCTCTAAGTTGGATGCATCCAAGTCCGCGCGATTGGAGAGTCGTGAGGGTTTGGCAACTTTCGTGGGGAAATCCGGTATGGCGGAAACAAGTTTGGTGAACTCTTATCGCCGGATCGCGGATGTCATCCGGTCCGCCCAACGCGCCGCGATCGAGGTTGAAAATGCCCCCGAAAAGCGCAAGCGGCTAAGGACATTCTCCTCGCAAGAGGTCGCATCGCTTCTTGGAGTTCCGCATCGCGAGATCACCACCTATCTCAAATCCACCGAAGAGAAAGGGGGGAGCGTCAGAACCAGATTGACCCTCACCGAGGTCGTTTCGCTGCGTCAGGCGATCTTCGGGAAGACAGGCAGCGTCGAGATCCTTCCCTGGCGTCGTCCGGCCATGGGGGAGGGTATGGCCACAGTGGTTTTCTCGAATTTCAAAGGGGGATCAGCCAAGACCACGAGCAGCGTCCATTTCGCGCAGTATCTCGCCCGCGCCGGATACCGCGTGCTTCTGATCGACCTCGATAGCCAAGCAAGCGCAACCGCGCAGTTTGGCCTCGACCCTTCCAGCGAAGTAGGGGGAGAAAACAGCTTCGCCGGTTGGACAACCGCTCGCGACGAAAGGCGGGCCATCTCGGCCGCTTCGATTTGCCAGCGCACCTATTGGTCATCAATCGACCTAGTTCCCGCTGGTGCCGTTCTTGCCCAGGCGGAGGAGTCTTTGGCTCGCCGCTCCTCCAGCGGTCAAATTGAATCAGTCCTCTATTTCGACGAGCTCAACAGTTTTCTCGCCGAGCTGGGTGACACTTACGATGTGGCCGTCGTCGACACCCGACCCGATGTCAACATGCTGATGACGATCGCGCTCCATGCTGCCACCTGCCTGATTGTACCCACGCGCGCCACGATGACGGACCTTGCATCAACGGGAGAATTCTTCGCGCATCTCGCCAGCTACGTCAGTGACTTCGAGGCGGCATTCGGATCCAGGTTCCCGACCCGCTTCACAAAGATCATGATCACTGCCTTTGATCCGACCGACCGCAGCCAGGAGGCTCTGGCCAGCCTCATTCGCGAACGGTTCGGCGAGTCGGTTCTCCCCGGTGAATTTCTTCATTCTCGAATCATGGGAACGGCGGGCTTCGGTAAGGAAACGCTCTACGAGTACGAACCGAGCACTGACCGTGCAGCCTATAATCGAGTACTCGCCAGCGCCAACCGCGTCCACCAGGCGATCGAGGCCTACATCCGCCAAGTGTGGGGGAGGGGGGCGGATGCAGCGCATGATCTCGTGGCGGAGGTCCAAGCATGAGTGCGTCCAAGTCGCGATTCGGCTCACTGGCTCAGGCAGTCAGGGATCGCACTGCCGAGCCAGAGAGGGACGCCATAGCACCGACCGCCAGCCCGCGGCCCGCCGGGGCAGGAGTTCACAAGCCAGCCGCCGCCCTAAACGCGGTGAGCGAGACGTTGCGCGACCATATTGCGCGCCTCGAGGCGGAGCTTGCCCAGTCGCAGACCGTCAATACAGCACTCCAAAGCGAGCTTGAGCGGGCTAAGTCGCTTCGCGACAAGGCCGGCGACACCGCCGAAGAATTCGTCTTCCTCGATCCGAACAGCATCGAAGACCACCTGCCCAAGGATCGTCTCCGCGGGCGGGCGGAGGGCAGGGAGTTCGATGAACTGCTCGCCGACATCGAGCGGAACGGCCAAAACGATGCCATCAGCGTTCGGCGGACGAGCGACACCTACGAGGTAGCGGCGGGCCGCCGCAGGCTCGAGGCCTGCAAACGCCTGCAGCGCAAGGTACTGGCGCGTGTGCGCGATCTCGACGACCAGGCGATGCTGCGCATCCAATTCTCGGAGAATGAACGGCGCTCGGATATCTCAGCGTTGGAACGCGCCCGCTGGTTTGCGGAGGTGCGCGATCGGCTCAAGACGTCGGCCAAAGAGATCGCCGACCAGTTCGGTGTTGATCCGTCGACCTTCAGCCTATACCTCCGCATTGCGCGTTTTCCCGATGAAATACTCGAGCGTCTCGAGGAACCTCGCCGACTTGCCGTGATCCCAGCGCGGCGTGTCATGGAAGCAATCGAAAGCGACCCGACCACCGTACAGCGGATCCTCGATGCGCTGGACGCCTTCCGCCAGTCCGCGGCGCGTGATATCGGCTCACCAGACCCGGCGGCTCAGATCGATATTCTCATCCGTGCTGCCGAAGGCAAAGACACCGGCAGGGCAAGCCCGCGGTCACCCGTGCCGGACCGTCGCCATATTGTCCATCAAGGACGGCGCATAGGCACGCTGACCCGAAACGGCGGCCAGTGGGTATTCCGGTTCGCGACATCGATTCCCGATGACGAGGTCCACGCGCTCGCCGAGCGCCTAGCAATCCCGGTCGGCGAATCCGCTAGCGCTTCGGCCCAGGCCGCTCCGTCCGCAAAACAAACATGATGCATGAAAAAATGGGGAGGATGGAAGCCTTCCGCGATGCCCCGGCGTTAATGCTTGATCCCACTTTTCGCCGCAGAAGGGGTCACCCCGACGGAAAGGGTGGCATCCGAGCCGTGTCGTGATCGTTATCAATGGTCAAAGGCGGAGAAGGCGGTGCGGACCCTGGCGACGGCCGAGGCGCCAGCTCCGGCAATATAGCGACGGCAGGCCCAGCGACTCGGGGAGCAAGACTCCTGAACAGGACGAGAACATCCACAGGGCGAGCGTGGACTCTGGTGACACCCCGTCTTGGACCGTGGTGACGCGACTCGTGGTTATCCCTTGGACTCTGGCGACACACACTAATAGCTAAAGAATCTAATAACCTTCAATTAGCCTGCGTCACCAGGGTCCAAATTGACGCTGTGGACAACTGGCGGCAATGTCGAGGTCATGGCGGAAGTGCACCAACTGATCGTTCTGCAAGGCATCGAAGAGGCTCGGCGACAAGCCCTGTCCAAGCACGAGCGCCAAGTCGTGGAAGCAGCGTACCAGGTGCTTTCCGAAGACGCTGAGAAAATGGGCTTCACCTATTCGGGGTTTGCCCTAACTTCGCTTCCCCACAAACCGCAGGAAAACGGTGTATGGCGCCGAGAGGGCCATAACCTCACGCTTCTGCTGCAAGCAGGGCTTGACAGCACAGGACAATCTCTCGGTTTGCCCTATGGCAGCTACGCTAGGTTCATCCTTCTCTTCCTTCAAAGCGAAGCCGTGAAGACAAAGAGCAGGGAGATTGAACTCGGACGCAGCATGCGGACCTGGCTAGGAAGCATGGGGTTGGCGATCGGGGGAAAAACCTACCGGCTGGTGAACGAACAGGCCCGCCGGATCAGCGGCTGTAACCTCGTGTTTTATGCTGACAAAGGAGATCGGGAACTGATGCGCCGCGGCGGGTTCGTGGACGGCGCCATTAGCATGACAGACGTCTTCGGCGAACAACCTACTCTCTGGCAAGAGCGAGTTCTTCTCAACGAGGAGTTCTACCGCGCTCTCCGAGATCATCCGGTGCCGCTCAGCGAAAGCGCGCTTCGGGCCATTGGCCCTAGATCTATGGTCATCGACACCTACATCTGGCTGGCTTACCGGCTCCATGCCCTCCGAAAGGAGGTTGAGGTTGGCTGGCCGGCACTCTATGCCCAATTTGGCGCGGGGTATAAGCACATCCGGCAATTCCGGTCGCACTTTATCGAGGCGCTGCAACTCGCCCTGGCTGCTTATCCCGATGCCCGCGTCACCCTGGGTGAGCGGGGCGTGATCCTCTGCCCGTCGCGCCCAGCCATCGCCGCTCGTACCTGATGACCCGTCACCAGAGTCCACGCCTGGCCGCTCTTCGGCCAGCGACTCCATGTATTTCCGCCATTTTACGGGTCACCGCATGGACCTGGGTGACGGACATACCCCGGCGGCGTGTGGACTCTGGTGACGCCCAGACAGAGAAGCGCACCCCATGCTGGCCCTGGATTGGCAGACACTTGGAAGAGCATCCGGATCTCTGGGGTAGTCAGTAAGCGCACGGTGAGCTCCACCTTGCGATAGCCTGGGCCAGTATGGAGAGCATCAGGATGTCTGGGGTGCCTGGGGCGACCTCGGCCGTCGTCTCATCCGGCCAGACTGCGGCTCGCTGTGCCGCCCGTCCCGCGCGCCCCAGACATCCTGATGCTCTCGAGTATGCCGATGCTGGTGACCTTAAAGCGCTGCTTATGGTCGAGCGTAAGACGATGTCGAACGGCAAGTTGGAGATCACCCGCGGCAAGGAGCGGCGGCGGCGCCAGGTCGCGAGGGTCGGGTTGCCGCGAGACTACCTGTGAGGTTTGTGCCGGTGCGGGTGGCGGATGCTGCACAGGCTGCCACCCCGGTACCGCCGCCGCCCCAAGATCTGCTGGACTGGACGCCGAGACGATCGAGATCGTTCTGCCCAACGGTTGCCGCCTGCACGTCGGCAACGCCGTCAGCACAGCGATGCTGCGTCGCGTAGTGGCGGCACCGCGCTGATGATTGCACCTCCGCTTGGTGTGCATGTCTGGCTGGCCTGCGGCATCATCGACATGCGCAAGGGTTTCGACGGATTGGCATCGCTGGCGGAGCAGCAGCGCCTGATCGGCGGGCGTTGACCGCGTCGCTGGAGTCCTCGAACGCCTCGGGCACGAGGCGTCGGAACTCAACGAGTCGCTCGCCAAAGTCCCCGTATCAACCGTCGCCAGAGTCCACGGCTCTCTGGGAGAGCATCAGGATGCCTGGGGTGCCTGGGGCGTCCTCGGCCGTCGTCTCATCCGGCCAGACTGCGGCTCGCTGTGCCGCCCGGACCGCGCGCCCCAGACATTCTGATGCTCTCCATCTTCCGAATCTGTGAATCTTGACCCAAAGGGGTCAGAAAATTGGCCCCACATTACAACTACAAACCAACTTCCAAATCTGAAAGATACTGTAATTGCTTCAGGAAAGAGTAGACCGTCGCGGGTTTCTTCCGGGGAAAACCAGCCGTCCAGCAGGTTCGCAAGTCGTGTCGACACAGACCGAACAACGAATGTGCAACAGCGACCGGGCAAAGTTCGAACGGACTATGGTTCCCTCCTCAAGATCACGCCAATGGCGCTGATCAAGCTCGCACCGCGGCTGAAGCCATATCTGAACAGCCAGGCGCCGAGCTGGCCCGAGATTGTGGACGCCGCGGACTGGCTCCGCGATGAAATGGGGATCTTCAAATTCATCTGGGGCGACGCCTGCCTGGTCATGGGTCGGGAGCAAGCCGCCATCGCCGTCGCAGTCGTCTCGGCAAAGCCGCCAACCCATTTCCGCGGCAGCCCGGGTGGCTACTTCCACGGCATGGTCTCAAAGGCCAAAGCAGGGGAGTTGCATCTTGCCCGGACCATCTGGGGCATGCGCGGGGCCGGCGAGCGTCACCTGAAATGAGATTGCGATCGCTCACCCCCTTCGTCAGGACCGCGGTCGCACGCGTCTCCATTCGCAAACTTCCCTCCCACGGTCGACGCGACCCGATGGAGGAGAGACATGGCGGATACGACGGTAGCCACGGCCGCGCGGTTGAACCGGGTTCCCCTGGTCAACATCGCCGAGAACCTGCGCGTCGCCTTCGACAACGGCTGCCGGTTGAGCGCTATCCTACGGGAAATCGTGACCTTGCGTCGCGCCGCCGGCAAGCTTGCTCCGAGCGAATACTTCTACTACCGGCTCTGGGATCCCCATCTCAGCCTGGAAGAGAAGCGCTGCTTCGTCGGAAAGCGGGCCCAGCATCGGATGCACGTCGCCTGCAACGACCGGCACTGGTACCAGACCGCGGCCGACAAGATTCTTTTCCACACAATCATGGCGGGCGCTGCGCTACCCGTGCCACAGGTGACAGCCATCACCCAGGCCGGCCGACGGCTCCGCGGCGCGCCCAGCCTGGACAGACCCGATGCGATCGCGGCGTTTCTGCGCGACCCCGCCAACTTTCCCCTGTTCGCAAAGCCCGCCGCCGGAAAATACAGCCTGAACGTGATCAGCGCCGACGCGTACGACCCGGCCTCGGGCGAACTCGTCCTCTTCGGCGGTGCCCGCCAGCCCGTGCTAACGACGGCGCAGACAATGGCAGGGGGAGCGGGCTACGTCATCCAGCCTCGGCTGCGACCGGACGCTGAGATCGAAGCGAAATTCGGCTCACGCCTCTGGTCGGTGCGAGTTCTGGTCTTCATCCGCCCGAACGGCCCGCAGATCCACCGAGCCGTGGCGAAAATCGCGGCGGGCGACAACCCGGCCGACAATTACTGGCGGCCCGGCAACATGCTCGGCGCGATCGATCTCTCGTCCGGGCGGATCCGCGGTGTCGTCCGCGGCACCGGAGCCGAGATGACACGTGATGAAACCCACCCCGATACCGGGCTTCCGGTGATCGGGTTCGGCCTCCCGCATTGGACCACACTGTGCGGGCTGGCCCGCGAGGCTGCCACTGTGTTTCCCGGCATCCGAACACAGTCCTGGGACATCGCCGTGACCGACCAGGGGCCCGTTCTCCTCGAGGTCAACTTCGGCGGTGATCTAACCCTCGCGCAGCTGGCCGAGGGGAGGGGGGTGCTGGACGACGATTATCGCGGCCACCTCCGCCAGTGCGGCTTCAACATCTGAGACGGACTTCGTTCGCGGAACCGATCTGCGAATGGCGACCCTTGGAACATAGGCGGCCGGGCTTGCCGCGCGGGATCGCCCTGGCCTGAGAATCGGCCGGCGCGCCGTTCGCAAACTCCCTCGGCATAAGCCGGGGAATGAAAGGCGAAGAGCACAAGAGTTCCGCTACCGCTTGCGCCGGTCGGGCCGCAAGGGAAGCCGCTGCGCGGCCGCCGCCAGGGACGGCGGCGCCCTTGCCCTCCTCCGGCTTCGCGGTCGCCGGGTCGCGAGAGGATTGGACTGAAGGGACGGGGAGTTCCCCGCCGTCAGGCCGATCGCCGCAGACCCAGGAGCATCGTGCCATGACCGCCGACACCGAACTCGATCTGTTCCGCGCCCAGGTGAACTGCGCGGCCGTCCTGGAGAACCTGGGCCGGCCCTGGAAGCTGGATCCACGAGAGAGCACCCGCCGCGCCCTGAAATACCGCCGTGACGAGGGCGAGGTGCTCATCATCACGCATGAGGGGCGCGGCTGGTGGGATCCGCAATCGACCGCCAAGGGCGACGTCTTCACGCTCGTCCAACACCTCGATCCGTCCCTGAATTTTGGCCATGTCCGCCAGGTTCTGCGGCGGTTCGTCGGAATCGCGCCGCGCCACACGCCGGCCGAGCGCCGGCGGGAAGGGGAGGGGGATACGCGCTCGGTCGCGGAGAGATGGGCGGCGCGGCGCCACTTGCGCCCGGGATGTCGGGCCTTTGCCTACCTGACCGAGGAACGGCGGCTTCCGCGGACCCTGCTCGACGTCGCGGCCTCCCAGGATGCTGTGCGGGATGGCGCCTATGGCAGCGCATGGTTTGCCCATCGCGACGGCGGACAAGTCACGCATGTCGAGATCCGCGGGCCGCAGTTCAAAGGCTCGCTGAGGGGAGGGGACAAGACTCTTTTCCGCTTCCGCGCGGCGAAGAGCCAGGTCTCGCGGCTGGTCATCACCGAGGCGCCGATCGACGCGCTGAGCGTGGCGGCCCGGGAGGGAATCAGGTCCGACACCCTCTACGCCGCGACCGGTGGGGGGATGGGCCCCCGCACCATCGAGGCCCTGGCCACCGCGTGCGCAGCGCTGACGTCCTTCCCGTGCGCCGTGGTCGAAAGCGCGGTCGACGCCAATCGTGCCGGCGACCGCTACGCCGAGCGGCATGCGCAGATTGCGCGGGAGGCAGGGCTCCCGTTCGTCCGGATGCGGCCACCTGAAGGCCTCGACTGGAACGAGGTCCTCAAGCGGGAGGCCGGAGCATGAAACCCTCCCGCGCCTGGGTTCTGCTCCCCTCCCGCCGCAGGCTCAACCTGCTGGCGCCGGACCCGCAGGCTTGGACTGACCGCGACCTGGCGATCGGACTCTCGCGTACCTATCGATGGGCCGGCTACTCGGCCTGGCCCCATCCGCTCTCGGTCGCCCAACACTCTTTGACCGTCCTGGCCCTCCGGCGCCTTGCCGCCGACCGCCCGCTCACCGCGGCTGAGGCGCGGCGCGAACTGCTCCACGACGCCACCGAGGCGTTGCTGGGCGGCTACGACCCGATCACGCCCATCAAGCCCCATCTCGGCGAGGGCTACGAGCGGCTCGTGACACTCCACCAGGCCGCACTCGACATGCGCTACGCGCTCCCCGCCTGGGGCGAGCAATCCTATCGAGAACACAAACGCGCCGACCATCTGGCCGCTGCAAACGAGAGCCTGCACGTGGTCGGCTGGTCCCGCCGCGAACTGCGCGAGGACCTCGAGATCACCGTCGATCCGCTTGAGCGCGATCCGCTCGCCCCGGTGCAGGGATTCGCCGCGTGGGAACCCTGGCCGGCCGGCTTCGCTGCAGAACGCTTCCTCGACACCCTCGAGACCGTCGCCGTCACGCCCGGACACCACCCGCGCGCCCAGTCAAAGGCTGCCTGACATGCTCCAGATTCTCAATGACCTCACCCCGCAGCAGCGCGCAGCGGCAACAATGACAGGACCCACTCTGGTCATCGCCGGAGCCGGCACCGGCAAGACCAAGACACTGACCGCCGCCATTACCGATAGAATCAGTACCCACGGCATCCGGCCCAACCGGATCATCGCCGTCACGTTCACCAACAAGGCAGCGGGCGAGATGATCGGCCGCATCCGGGCCGCGCTCGGAGATGAGATGTCGCCAAGCTGGGTCGGCACCTTCCATGGCCTTGGGGCGCGGCAACTGCGCATCGAGCCGGAAGTCGCGGATCTGCGTCCGGGCTTCGACATCCTTGATGCGGATGACACCCGCCGGACCGTCAAGCGTGTCATGAAGGCGATGAACCGTAAGCGATGCGAGGCCGACACCTGGCGAAGCGCGGCCGGATTGTGCATCAGTTCCGGCATGATTGACGCGGTCACGAGCGCCAACGCTGAGGCGGCTAATACCAGCCTGTGCCTGCTATGCCGCC
>Ga0335072_10005616_pt1 | contig 18467 bp, 12 predicted proteins | sample Lox_Sample_21_FD_206725 | JGI IMG/M metagenome (GOLD analysis project Ga0335072, IMG submission 206725) | Soil microbial communities from Loxahatchee National Wildlife Refuge, Florida, United States - Lox_Sample_2.1 | ecosystem: Environmental > Terrestrial > Soil > Wetlands | place: USA... | reverse complement strand
CGTCGCCTGCACCGCATTCGATACCGACGTAGGCCCGTCGCAGATTTACGTCACGCTCAGCGCGATCGACCAGGCGCGCGATCCGCAGACCCACATGTCGGAAGCTACCGTCCGCATGCTGGCTCAGCACTATGCTGAATACCATAGCTGGTATCTGATCTTCTCCGAGTTTCCGGAACTGGATGACGCTTCCGTCCGCCAGTTCCTCACGTCGGCGGAAGCGGTGAGTAGTATCGGCAATTCAGCGCTGCGGGCTAACGCTATGGGAGCCCTGCAGGCCAATATCGGCATTTGGCAGATCCTTGCCCGCCAGCGGCAAATCCCCCCGGAAAAGAGAAATGCCTCCTGGATGGCGGTCGTGCAGCCTTACGCAAGTGTCTCCTCCTCGACGCAGCTCTTTGAGGCCAGCCGCAGTTCACTACAGGCATCGTTGGTTGCCGCCGGCGGCAGCCCTCAGATGTCCCAGGACCAGATCATCGATCTGCTGGCGGGACCACCGCAAACCACCGACGTGGGTCGGCGGGTACACGACGATCTCGCCCAGCGTATGCACTCCGTCCTGGATGACCAGCGTCTCGTTTCGCTCGACACACTCTTCGGTCTCTATGACGGTCTCGATGCTATGGCGCACGGATCAGCGGTGCGCGAAGAGCTTCTGCCACTCGCCGGCAACCTGCGCGACTTTGAAATGCCTCGTCCCATTTTCAGCAACAGCGAGAAAGTCGCGTGGGCGCCGGGTATCTATACAAGCCGCCACACAGAGCTACAGGTTCGCACGAACCTGACAAGGGTAATCCAGTCTGCCAGCTCCCCGGGCCAACTGGAAGGCGCTCGTGGCGAGTTGACACCGTTCCTCCGGGACACACTTGTCGGCCTGAATTACGCATATTATGAGCCGCCGGGCGCTCAAGTGCTGCACCATAATCCCCTCTTCGTGCGCTCTCACGATTTCTCCGGCACTTCGATCATGGGCTACAACAACGTGTGGGAGCCGCCGAGTCTCATCGGCATCGGCGTCACTGCCGGGGGCGGAGCATACTTAGTCGGCTCGCTCGCCGATCTGCCCTACGCCCTCGCGAGCACGGAAGAAGACTTCATTGCGCCTGAGCACGTACAGGCACTCATCTGGCGCGCCGTGGTTCCCGGCATCCTGGTCAGTGCGGTTCAGCCGCGGTGGTGGTCCGTCTCGCAACCCGAACTGCACGCAGCCGCTCTGTATCAACGAGTGGGCGACGAGCTGCTGACGGCGGCAACCGGCAGCGCAGATCTGCGTGCGAAACTCCTCGGCATTCTCTCTGAAAGCATGGCTCCGCGTCGGCTTGATCGAGCCAGTCGGGACCTGTCGCGTGTCGACCAGCTCGGCGATGTGCTGTCGCTGGTGACGCCGGCGGAAAAGTTCGATCTCGCCGCTCAATTCCGCAGTCGGTATCCCGCGGAAGCTGCGTCGTGGGGATCCGGCGGTCGCGAATTGGACGCTCTTGTTCGCGAGTATCCCGCCGACACCAGCTTTGCGCATATCTCCCACGATTTCGGCGTTCCTCATCCCACACTCCAGCAGACAAATGCCTGCGCCATCCTGAACATGAAGCCGCTTCCTGCTTTTGGCGGTGCTCCCAACCGCCTTATCGGGGAGTCATGGGAATCTACCAATTTGTACTGGGCGCGGATTGCGGATGAGATGGGTTACTCTCCCGCGATGCTCAATCTCCTCATCCCCGAGCTGAGCCGGCAGATGGTCGCCAGAATCTTCGCGACCGATCTGGAAGACTGGCCGGCGCTGTTGCGCGCTATGCGGGAGACCGGCGAGCAATTTCGTCAGGGCCGAATCAGAATCGCAGCCGTAGATGCGATTCGCGAGCCGCAACATCCAACCGGGTCCGGGCAGTGAGGGCTGAATATGCGCGATAAAGTCATCGCCACCGTCGGTATATTTGCAGGTATCTTTTTCCTTTTTTACGGCGGCGACCGCCAGCCCGCCGCTCAGGAGAGCAGTTCACGCATTTTTGTGAATGTCGTGCTGGTCCAGTTGAATGTTGCCGTCACCGACAAGAAAGGCAATTACGTTCGTGGCCTCCGTCCCCAGGATTTTGTCGTTAACGAAGACAATATTCCGGAAAGCATTTCCTCCTTTGAAGAGGGGGGCGCGGTCGCCAGCAATTTATCCCCTCCTCCCTCTGACTCCGCCACGATTGCCGGGGCCACTCCGTCCGTGACATCTTCGGCGACAGAACCGATCCCTGACGACAGCGGTATTCCTCATTTTGAAGGTGCCAGCGTCTACATCCTGTTCGACACCAGCGATTACATGTACCGACAGTTCGTCTACGCGCAGGACGCCATCACCGGATTTGTCCGCTCCATGCAGAGCGCAGATAAGATCGCCTTCTACTCCTACAGCCGCGACCTTTCGCGCGCTACCTCGCTTACCGCTGACCGCTCGATGATCCTGCGCGGCGTGCGCAGCACTGTCGCGGGCGATGAAGCCGCTCTCTACAACTGTCTGCTGCTGACGGTGCGGGACGCGGCTCAGCTTCACGGACGAAAGGCCATCGTCGTTTTCTCGAACGGCCCGGATAGCGCCAGTTCCGTGCCGCCGGAGGACGTCGAAGAACTCGCCCAGTCGACCGGAACCATCATCTACATCGTCAGCACGCGCCTCGCCCAGGAAGAGCCGGTGTCGACCGCGGTCTTCGAGCGAATGAGTAAAGCCACGGGGGGCAAGGCGTACTTCGCGAAGAATTGGGAAGACGAGAAACAGGCCTTCGCCTCGATTCGCGACGATCTATCTCACCTGTACACGCTGAGTTATTATCCAAAGCCCAATCCAAACCGCGGCTGGCGCAGGATCACTGTCAGGCTCGCAGGCAAGGATCTCCAGAAGTATCACGTGCGCACGCGGGATGGGTATCGGCTGCTGCAGCAAAGTGCATTTTCGTCCGAGTCGGCTTCAGCGCGCTGACTCAAGGTCCGGTGGTTTCCGCGACGGCCTCGGAAAGTAATGCCGGTAGCCGATCCGCAGGATCTCGGCGATGCGGAAATTGATCAGCCTCCGTGGCCAGAACAGTTCCCGCTTGTCGCAGACGGTCGACTGGCTGAAGCGCGCCACCTCGCCCTTCAGGTCCGCTTCCAGGTGGCCATCATGCTCAGCGATGCGCCGCCGCAGATCCCGCGCCTCACGGATCCGCCGTGCCACCCGCATCCCCCTCCGCTTCGGGACGCGCCCGTACTGCAGCTTAAGCGCATTCAGCCGTTCGGCCGCATCGTAGGTCGCGTCCACCAGCTGCGCGCGCGTCATCGACTCTGTCTCGTAGTTCAGAATCGATTCCCACGATGTCTGCACCAATAGCTGCCGATGTTCTTCCAGTGTCCGCGCAAAGAAGCGATAACCAAAGAGCTCGGGGTCTTCGAACGCCCGGCTGCCTGGATCGACAAACGGACCCACAGGCGAGATAAAGCACGACAGGCGCTTATCTGTGATGCGGAAAAGATGCTCGCAATACGTCACCGTGTCCAGTACAGACTGATGCGTCTGGTGGGGAATCCCGATCAGATAGAAAACATCGATGCGGTGGCAGCGCAGCGCGAGCGCAGCCTGCAGCGACGTCTCCATCGTCTTGTTCTCATAAAACGGCTTTCGATCCAACGACCGCCTTACCTCCGCATCGTGGCTGTCCGGGCTGACCTCGATGCTCCAGTTCTGGACCGAGTCGTCGATCCGCTGCAGAAAGTCCGGCGGCGGCGGCGCAAAAAATTCAAAAACGATCTCGTTTTTGATCCCTGCCCGCTTCAGGCAATCCAGTAGTTGTTCCCCGTGCGCGCGGCCGCCCTGCAGCAAATCTCCCACCAGGAAAACCGGAGCCTTTGTAATCTTCGCAATCGCCTGGATGTTGGCCGTCAGACTGGCCGGGCTTCGAAAGGCTGGCCGGTGTCGCTTGGTCAGGTGGACGCAGGTGCTTTGCGAACTGCCGCACGTTGCGCACTGATGTGCGCACCCTTTGGCCGTGAAAACCGCCGTAATCGGGTTGCGCCACCAGTGGTTGAATGGCATCACGCTGCGCAGATCGCCGTGCTCCATCACCATCTCGATCATCCGATCGGGCCGCAGATCAGCGTAATCCAGAGACGGCGGAGTGAACTCCAGCACATTCATCTGCGGCAGGCCGTTCCATTTCCATGTCAGGTTCGGCACCGCGCGCAGCTTCCCCGGGTCCCCGAGGCCCTGCAACAGCTCCAGCAGCGGCGGCTCGGTGCTGTCTCCACGCAATACGTAGTCCACCTGCGGATAACGAATCAGCTCCTCGTGGAAATAAGTCGAGCTCAGCCCTCCAAAGATTACCGGCACACCCGGAAGAACCTCTTTCACGATCTTCGCTACTTCAAGCGCCCCGTGTGCATGCGGCAGCCAGTGCAGATCGATCCCTACCGCCCGCGGATGGAATTTCTTCAGAAAGCGCGGCACGTCAAAGCGCCGGCTGTCCATCATACGCAGCGCCAGGTTGACGATCCGCACCCGCATCCCGCGGTCCCGCAGATAGCTCGCCATCGTCAGGAATCCCAGCGGATACATCTCAAACACCGGCGACGATGGAATCAGATCGCTGAGCGGTCCGTAGAGGATGGCCTTTTCTCGAAAGTCATAGACGCTGGGCGCGTGCAGCAGCAACAGATCCAGAGGCCGCTTCTCGGCCATCAGACGCACCTCGCGCGTGTACCGGAGGGGATCCCAAAAGGCGCCCACAACCGCACCAACACGGGCATAGAACGGGCACTGCGAGCCATCTCAATTCCCACCATAGACTTAGCCTGACCGGCAATCGACAGTCGCACAGCGACATGCATCACATTTCTCGCTACCAGCACGTTCCGAAAGTAATCCGGGAAGAAGAATCCGAGCGTCCAGCCGCCTTTGCCAATCCATAAAGGCCGAAAGCTGTATTCTTCCCCTACCCGCAGTCGCGCCAGTCTCTGGAGGAGAACCCGTGCTCCTGCTCTGCGCTTTTCTCGTCGGCATCGTCGCCGGCCTCCGCTCGATGACCGCACCGGCTGTCGTGAGTTGGTTCGCGCGCATGGAAATCCTAACCGTCGCCGGCACCCCACTCGCCTGGATGGGCTATCGGTACACGCCCATCATCCTGACCGTCCTTGCCATCGGCGAACTCATCGCGGACAAGCTGCCCAGCACTCCAAGCCGTAAAGCGCCGCCCGGATTCGTTACCCGCCTCGTCACCGGAGCGCTCACTGGAGCCACGATCGGCGCGGCAGGCCATGCGCTCCTGCTCTGCATGATCGTCGGCATTGTGGGCGCTGTAATCGGCACCTTCGGCGGAGCCGCTGTCCGAGCCAAACTCGCCACCACTTTCCGTCGTGACTTCCCTGCTGCGCTCCTTGAAGACGCGGTTGCTATCCTCGTTGCGACCTTCGCTATTCTGAAACTCCAATGAAATTCGCATTCGATGCCATCGTCGTGGGAGCCGGCCAGGCCGGTCCGTCGCTCGTCAGCCGCCTCACCGGGGCGGGACGAAGAGTTGCCATGGTCGAGCGCAAGCTCTTCGGGGGCACCTGCGTCAACACTGGCTGCACGCCGACCAAAGCGATGGTCGCAAGTGCCCACGCTGCTCACCTGGCTCGCCGCGGAGGTGATTTCGGCATAAAATCAGGGCCCGTAGACGTCGACATGCGTGCCGTTAAAGCGCGCAAAGACACGATCGTCGGCAATTCGCGCAGCGGCCTCGAAAAAAGTCTGCGCGAGAACAGGAATTGCACAGTTTTCACCGGAACCGCAGCATTTGCCTCGCCGACCACGCTGCGCGTTGGCGATGATCTGCTCGAAGCCCCTCAAGTCTTCCTGAATGTCGGTGCCCGACCGCTCGTCCCCGACATACCTGGCGTTGATGTCGCGCCGTTCCTCACCAGTACTTCGATCCTGGACCTCGAAGAATTGCCGGCGCACCTGATCGTAGTCGGGGGAGGGTACGTGGGCCTTGAGTTCGCGCAGATGTTTCGCCGCTTCGGTTCCCAGGTGACGGTCGTCGACAAGAAAGCTCGGTTGGCCGCCCACGAAGACAAAGACGCCTCGCGCGTCATCCACGAAATTTTTGCGTCGGAGAGCATCGCCATCCGCATCAACGCGAATTGCATTCACCTCGAGCCAGAGAGAGGCGGTGTTCGCGTCGGCATTGCATGCGATGAAGGCGCGCCGCACATCGACGGCTCCCACGTTCTGCTTGCCGTCGGTCGTGTTCCCAACACGGACGACCTCAATCTCGCCGCCGCTGGCCTCAAGACCGATGAGCACGGCTTCATTCCAGTCGATGATCGGCTGTGCACTGCCGTCTCTGGTATCTACGCGATCGGCGACTGCAACGGACGCGGAGCCTTTACGCACACTGCCTACAACGACTTCGAAATTGTGGCCGAGAACCTGCTCGACGGCGCCTCACGCCTCGTTAGCGACCGCATCCCCGCGCACGCGCTTTACATCGATCCCCCGCTCGCCCGGATCGGTATGTCCGAAGAGGAGGTCCGCAAGTCGGGGCGCCGCACGTTGATTGGATTCCGTCCCATGACTCGGGTGAGCCGAGCTATCGAGAAAGGCGAAACCTTCGGTTTCATCAAGGTGTTGGTTGATGCGGAATCGCAACAGATCCTGGGCGCGACGGTTTTTGGCAGTGGCGGTGACGAGGCCGTTCATTGCCTCCTGACCGCAATGTATGCGCACCAGCCGGCTTCGCTGCTCACGCACTCGGTGCACATTCATCCGACCGTGGCGGAACTGATCCCTACGACCCTCGAATCCCTGAAGCCCCTCGAATAACGAATGCTCCGCGTTCCTTTCGCCGAACTCGCGTCCACCCTCGCCGGCATCCTTGTACGCCTTGGGTTCGAACCGGACCGCGCCGAGCTCTCCGCGCGCCTTTTCGCCGAAACAACCCGCGACGGAGTCTACTCGCATGGCGTCGAACGCTTCCCGCGGTTTCTCACGATGATCCGCAACGGAGTCGTCGATGTTCACGCCACCCCCGTGCGCATACAGGCCTCCGGTGCAATCGAGCGATGGAACGGCCAACGGGGCCCGGGGAATCTGAACGCATGGAACTCGATGGCGCGCGCGATCGAGCTCAGCCGCGAGCACGGTATAGGCTGCGTTGCCCTCGCGAATACTAATCACTGGATGCGCGGCGGCACCTACGGCTGGCAGGCTGCTGAGGCCGGGTGTATCGGCCTCTGCTGGACGAACACCCTGGCGAATCTTCCACCCTGGGGCGCATCCAAACCTGCTCTCGGGAACAATCCGCTGATCCTCGCGGTCCCCCGTCCCGACGGCCCTGTCATCCTCGACACGGCGATGTCGCAGTTTTCCTATGGAGCTCTCGCGAGCTTTCGGCAAAGGGGCCGACTACTGCCTGTGGATGGAGGCTTCGACACCGAAGGCAATCTCACCCGAGATCCCGCCGCCATTGAAGCATCGCAGCGCCCGTTGCCCATCGGCTACTGGAAAGGCTCAGGAGTCGCGATGCTGCTCGATATGATTGCGGCTCTGCTCTCCGGCGGCATGGCCACCCACCAGATCCCCACCGAACCGTTGAAGGAAACGGCCCTGTCGCAGGTTTTCCTCGCGATCGACCTGACTGCGGTCTCCTCGCGGGAACGATCCGCTGAAATCGCCGATGCTATCGTCGAGTCCGTGGTCAGGTCGGGCGAGAACGTTCGTTATCCTGGGCAACAGGTTCTTACAATCCGTGCCGAGAACCTCATGCAGGGCATTCCCGTCCGCGATGAGTTATGGGACGAACTGCTCCGATTCTGATTGGGCTACTCTGGACTCGAACGGCAACGGGCCTTCAGACCTAGGAAATGATCATTTGTCGACTTGAAGCCCATGCGGCCGCGTTCTCGGCTTCGACCATGCGCCGGTGTTTCCGCTTCCAGGACTCGAGTTCCGCCCTGGCCTCCATCGCCCAGGCGATCGTAAATGCAAGAGCCGCAACCACAGCAAACGATGCGGCAAATAATGCGAGGATGACCCACATAGCTCTTTCCTTATGTGTTGAAATTGAGCGCAGCCGTATCCAATACGCCCAGCATTGGAAGCGCATGAGAACAGGCTGTGCTTGCCCAATGTTGTATGCAATGCGATGACCACAATCCCTCCGCAAGCTTCCCACCGCATCCCCCAAACTGGGGACCATGGGGCTAACCGCTCGGACCTCTCCGTCTGTGTTCCCCAATGCATCCCGAACCGTGGCTGATGGGTTCCTCAGGGGGCCCTCTTCGCTGATCCGGAGGATCAGGGCGTAGAGGGACTAATCTAAAAACAAATGCGCGCCGCCGTCCTCCACCAACCAGCGTCGATCAACACACGTCCGCTGGCAATTGAAGAACGCCCCATCCCTAACCCCCGAGCCGGCGAAGTTCTGCTCAGAGTGGAAGCGTGCGGCGTTTGTCGGACCGATCTTCACATTACCGCGGGAGAACTACCGCCCCTGCACGAGGCTATTACGCCTGGTCATCAGATCGTCGGCCGGGTGGAAAAGATCGGCGCCGGTGTCTCCTCGATTCAGGTGGACATGCGCGCCGGCGTCTCCTGGCTTGGCGGCACCGATGGCACCTGTCCCCTCTGCCGCAGGGGACGGGAGAATCTTTGCGATCACCCGACCTACACCGGCTACTCCGTGAACGGGGGATACGCGGAATACGCTGTCGCACGCGCTGATTTCCTCATCCCGTTGCCGACAGAACCGACTGCCACCGATTTGGCCCCGCTGCTCTGCGCCGGCATCATCGGCTTTCGCAGCCTGCGCATTGCCGAAGTGCAGTCTGGCGACCGAGTTGGACTCTTCGGGTTCGGTGCTTCAGCTCATCTGGCAATCGAGGTTCTGAAGTCCTGGAAGTGCGAAGTCTTCGTCTCCACCCGCGGCGCTTCGCATCGGGAACTCGCGCGCTTGCTCGGCGCCGACTGGGTCGGCGACACCACCGATCGGCCACCGATACCGCTGGACTGTGCGGTCACTTTCGCACCCAGCGGCGACGTCGTCCTGGCAGCACTTGCCTCCCTGCGCAAAGGTGGTATCGTCGCCATCAACGCGATTCATATCGACCGCATCCCGCAGTTTGATTACGATTCGATGCTGTGGGGCGAACGGCAACTGCGTTCGGTCGCTAACATGACCCGCCAGGATGGCCGCGACTTCATCGCTCTGGCGACGAGGATTGGCATTCGTCCGCGCACGACGACGTTTCGTCTGGACCAAATCAACGAGGCGCTTCTCACCGTGGCAAACGACGCCATCGACGGCGCCGCGGTTGTCGTGCCTTAGCGGGTCACGACCGCAAGGGTGAAGCCATCGTAGCCCTTGCTGCCCACGGTCTGGATCGTCGTTGCGGTAACGCGCGGCTCCGCCGCGGCCGCCCTGAGGAAACGCCGGATACCGCGAACTCTGGGATCGCCATCCTTCCCGTCGGCAACACGTCCATCGCGAATCACGTTGTCCACCAGGATTGCGGCTCCTGGCGCAGACAGTCGCACGGCCCACGCGAAGTATTCGGCGGTTTGTTCTTTGTCCGCGTCGATGAAGATCAAGTCGAACGGCCCTTTCTTTTGCTTCGCCAACTGAGGGAGTAACTCGATCGCCGGACCAAGCCTCTGTTCCACGACGTTGGACAGGCCACAGCGGGATAGGTTCGCTTTCGCTACTTCGAAGTGCCGGGGAACGAATTCGAGCGTGACCAGATGCCCTGCTTTGGGCAGAGCTCGCGCCATCCAGATCGTACTGTAGCCGCCAAGCGTCCCTATTTCGAGGATTCTGCGCGCACCGCGCATGCGCACCAGCAGGTGCAGCAGTTTGCCCTGGCTCGGCGAGACAGCGATATCGGGCAGCCCCGCCGCTGCGCTGGCCTTCCGCACGGCCGCGAGAGCCGGATCTTCCTGGATCAGCAACCCGTCGAGGTAGTCCTCGACGGCGGTCCACTTCGTCTCTGGTTTGGATTTCTGGTCAGACGACACGCGGCCCAATTCCTCCTTCGTTGAATTCAGAATCAAGCCGATACGAGCTCCGAGAAATCAGCGATCTTCGAGAACGCGCTGAGTACTTCTCCGATCAGAGCCAGTCGATTGATCCGCAGCGCCGGCGGTTCCACCATCACCATCACCTTGTCAAAGAACAGGTCGACATGCGGACGCAGCATGGCGATCTTCTCGATGGCCTCACGATACTGCTCGCGCCGCCGTAACTCTTCGACGACCGGCGCCAGCTTAATGGCCTCGTCCCGCAGCGTCTTCTCTGCCGGATTCTCGAACAGATCGGCACTCGCAGTGCCCAACAACTGTCCAGGCTGCAAAATTCCTTTCTCCTCCGCCTGCCGCAGAATGTTCTTGATCCGCTTGAACGCCGCGGCAATCGCCGCCAGATCTTCTGAGCCACGCACCACTGTCAGCGCATCCGCCCGCGCGATCGCATCGCGCATGTTGTCCGAGCGCACCGCGACCACAGCGTTCACCACGTCATACGAAAATCCAAGCAGATCGCGCAGCCAGAAGATCAGCCGCTCGTCGAAGAATGCCACCAGCTTCGCCTGAACCTCCGGCGCGATCGTTGCGGGAACTGCGCGGAATAAGTCTGACCGCACAAGCGGCAAGCCGGTCTCCGCCAGGATCTTCACGATCCCATTCGCCGCACGACGTAATGCATAAGGATCCTTCGACCCCGTCGGCTCCATCCCGATGCTGAACATAGAGGCGATCGTCTGCATGCGGTCGGCAATCCCCAGAACCTGTCCTTCCACTGTCTGCGGGATCGGATCCTCGACCGCAGCGGGCGAGTATTGCCAATAAATTGCCTGCGCAACCGCCTCTCCGAGTCCCTGCGCGCGCGCATAAAGGCCGCCTACGATCCCCTGCAACTCCGTGAACTCCTTTACCAATTCCGTTGTCAGGTCAGTCTTGGCGATCTCCACGGCCGTCAGAAGCGCTTTTTTGTCGAGACGAGCACCACGCTCAGTCAGCAGATCCGCGAGTCGCCCGGCGATCTCCAGATTCGCCCGCGTCTTGTCCCAGTAGCTGCCCAGTTCCTTGTGATATGTGACAGACTTCAGCATCTCCACGCGATCTTCGAGGGGCGCCTTCTGATCCATCATCCAGAAAAACCGCGCGTCGTTGAAGCGCGCCCGAAGTACCCGCTCGTTGCCATGCCGGATCGTCTCGATGCCCGTCTCTTCCGGATGCGTGTTCAACACCGCCAGAAAATAGGGCTCCAGCTTGCCCTGCGCATTCTCCACGGCAAAGTATTTCTGGTGATCGCGCATCACCGTCACCAGCACTTCATCCGGAAGCTTCAGAAATTCCGGATCGAAGTTGCCCAGCACGACGGCGGGCCACTCCGTGAGGTGGGTCACGGTCTCAACCAGCGCGGTATCTTCGCGCCAGCGAGCGCCAGGAACACTGCGCGTTTCCAGATCCAGAGCTTTTCGAATCCGATGCCGTCGTAACTGCACATCCGCCGTCACACTTGCCGCTTCCAGCACGCCTACATAATCGTCGGGATGATCGATCGTCACCTGTCCGCTGCCGTAGAGAATTCGGTGCCCGAAGGTATGGTTCGCCGCCTTCACTCCGGCAAATTCCACCGGCAGCACAGCATGATCCAGAAGGGCGACCATCCACCGCACCGGCCGCACAAACCGCTCCGGCTTCAGAGGACGCCAGTACATGTTCTTGGGCCAGTAGAGCGCTGCCAACTCGGCCGCGAGCAAATCCGTAAGCACCTCGGCGGCCGCGCGTCCACGCTCCCTCACAATCGCGGCAAGGTACTCGCCCCGCGGGCTCACGATCTTAAAGAAGCGTGTCCTGGTTTCGGGTTCGGCCAGAAACTTCTCCTTGAACCCTTCGCGGTCCAGCACCTGCGAGTGCAGATCGGTCTGGCGCAGAAACTCTGACTGAAACTCCGCTGTCAGCAACGCCGTTTCCGGAGCGCCCGACTTCTTGGCGAATGCATTCGCCGCCGGCGTCGGCTTACCCTCTTTGAAAGCTACGCCCCAGGCCGGTCCCGTCATCTCGCGCACTGCGTCCGGTTGATGTGCGAGCACACCCTTCACTTCCACCGCCAGCCTGCGCGGCGTTGAGAAGCTGTGAACCTCATGCTCCTCGGCCAGGAGTCGCTCCCTTCGCAGCATTTCCACCACGCGCTCGGTCAGCTCGGCCTCCGCCGCGGGAATCATCCGCGCCGGAATCTCCTCCATACCCGCTTCGAATAACAGGTCCGCCATTTATGCCGCCCCCGCTTTCTGACGCTGGGCTGCATATGCCTTGGCCACACCCACCACCATATTGCGAATCCGCGCCATCACCGCCACCCGCTCGGTCACCGAGATGGCACCCCGCGCATCCAGCAGGTTGAACAGGTGCGAGCATTTCAGACATAGCTCATACGCGCCGAGCACCGGGAATCGCCGCAGCGCCTCGCCTACCTCTTCCTGCGACTGCGCGCTTCCATCGTGCACCAGCCGGTCGTGAATCTTGTCGTGACGCTCCGCGGTCTTCTCGGTCCTCTTTGCCCTGAATTGCGTGTTAAAGCTATCCAGCAGCGACTGGCACTCCGCCTCATACAGCCGCAGATGCTCCCACAGCTTGCCGACATCGGCGGCCTCGAAGTTGTAGACCGAGAGCTGCAGTTCCTCCTCGAGCCGAATCTCGCCATAGGTCACCGCGCGCCCTGTCTTCGGATCGCGTGCCCACACGACCTGATAGATCGAATCCACATCCTGGAGAAAAGCCGCGATGCGTTCCAGCCCGTAGGTAATCTCGCCCGAAATAGGATCCAGATCCATCCCGCCGCATTGCTGAAAGTATGTGAACTGCGTGATCTCCTGGCCGTCCAGCATGACCTGCCAACCGACGCCCCACGCTCCGCCCACGGGCCACTCCCAGTTGTCTTCCTCGAACTTGATGTCATGCTCTTTCAGGCAAATCCCGATCGCTTCGAGCGAATCCAGATAGACCTCCTGGATGTTTTCCGGCGGCGGCTTCAGAATCACTTGCAGTTGGGTGTGCTTGTACAGACGATTGGGATTCTCGCCGTAGCGCCCGTCCGCAGGCCGGCGCGATGGCTGCGTGTAGGCGATCGCGACGGGGTCCGGCCCCAACACCCGCAAAAAGGTATCCGGCGACATCGTACCGGCACCCACCTCCACGTCGTATGGCTGCGCTAAAACGCATCCTCGTTGCGCCCAAAAACTCTGTAGCCGGAGGAGCAGTTCCTGAAATGTCACTGCGGTCTGTGCGGTTGTCGAACCTGATCGAGTCAACGAAGACACCATGCCTGATAAAAGATCGCTCCAACAATTCTATCGGCAGCTTGCCTCCGGTGCATGATGGACCATGCAACCGCAGCCCCTTACCTCGACTCCATCTCTCCCGTGACCTCAAAAACCACACCCCGCAAATCAGTCCGGGTTTCGCCCCACGGAACCGTCCGCATCGGCATCTCCGGATGGCGCTACAAGGGCTGGCGTGGCGTATTCTATCCGCCCCGACTGCCACAGAAAAGTGAGCTTGCCTTTGCCGCCCGGACCTTCTCCACCGTCGAGATCAACGGCAGCTTTTATTCCCTCCAGCGACCCTCCTGTTACGAACGATGGTCCGCTGCGACCCCCGCAGACTTCGTCTTTGGCGTCAAAGGCTCGCGCTTTATCACCCACATGCGCAAGTTGCGCAATATTCGCGGTGCGCTGGCAAACTTCTACGCCTCTGGCATCCTGCGTCTCGAAGCAAAGCTTGGCCCCTTCCTCTGGCAATTCGCGCCGCAATTTACCTACGACCCCGAGTTGCTGGACGAATTCTTCACCCTCCTTCCGCGGGATCACCAGGCGGCAGCGGATCTTGCCCGCGAACACGACCCGTGGATGAAGGGGCGCGTCTGCCTGGAAACCTCCATTCGCCGCCCTCTGCGTCACGCCGTCGAGATTCGCCACTCCAGCTTCGTTACACCCGACTTCATCCGTCTGCTGCGGCGTCATCGCATCGCGCTGGTCTGCGCCGACACGGTCGACTGGCCACGCCTCATGGACGTCACCGCCGATTTCCTCTACGTCCGTCTCCATGGCTCCGAGGTTCTCTATTCCAGCGGCTATGAAGATCAGGACCTCGACCTCTGGGCAGAGCGTGTCGCGTCGTGGGCGCGCGGTGGTCAACCCGAGAATGGCACCTACGCCTCTGCCGCCCTACCGCCAAAGCGAACGAAACGCGACGTGTACGTATACTTCGACAATGACGCCAGGGTACGCGCCCCATTTGACGCTCAGGGCCTCCTCGTCCGCGTCAATCGTCTGCTCGGCGAGTGATTTTAGATAGCCACCAGGCGCGCAGAGCTTCCCTCCTCTGCATCCCGTGCATCGTTTTCGGACCCGCTCCGCGCAAACGCACACGCCGCCGCCAGAATCACCACAGGGTACATCACCATCGTGTACCGTTGCTCAGGATTCTCCACAGTCGCAAGTAAAATACAGCGCAACATGACGAACCCCAGCAACGCACCGGGCAGCGGTACCTTTCGCCGTACAAAGCCAACCACAGCCAGCACTATGTATCCCAGATTGATCAGTCCCAGCCCCAGCGCGATTGCGCTGTCCAGGGGATGATTCGCAATTTTCCACCAGTAAATATTGACGTTGAACAGCTCCGTGCGGGGCCAAAGACTCATACCCGCCAAGCGCCACAGCGGATACACAAAGTAGTAATCCCATGGCCGCTCGCGAATCCGTGCGATCGCCAGCGCCGCAAATTGCGCATCCAGAGCGGGCGGCACGTCCTTTAGCTGGTTGTGCTCAGCGATTAGCCGCGCCGTCTGTTCGCATTGCACCGCTCCCCAGCACGCCCGCGGCGGCACATCCTCCGGATCGATTGTGTCGTCGAGATTCCAGAAGACCGTGCCTGCATCAACAAAGTTCACCGACCAGGTCCGCATCCAGCGAAAGAATCCGACCGGCGCGAATTCCCCCGGATTGTTCGCGTACCGAGGTGCTATCGGCTGGAACACATGGAAGGTTCTGTAATTTCTCAGCGTCCAGGGCACCAGCGGAAGCACAGCCAGCAGCCCCGCCGTCACGCCCAGCCGCAGCGAGTGCCCAACACCTGCGGCATGCCGCGTATACCAAAAGAGGCCTGTCGAAAATGCAGCCACCAGCAGCACCCCATCCGGACGCAGCACCAGTGCATAACCCAGGGCCACCGCCAGCCTCAGCATCGTCCAGGCTGTGTTCTCACCCTCACGCACGCCTCGTACGAGCTTCGTCATCGACCAGATCGCCAGCGTCACGCAGTTCAGCGACAGGCTCTCCGTCATTCCCGCCGCACTATAGGCTGCGGTGAACGGACAAAACGCCGCCAGCAGGAGCGCCGCCCATCCGGCCCGGCGCCCCGCTTCACTTCGCACACAGTCAAACAAAAGCCAGCAGCCCGCCACGTCCGCCAGCGCCTGGCAGATCATCGCTGGCCGCAGATGACCGCCGCCGAAAATCGCGAAGATCACCCCAAAGAAGAATGGATAGCCCGGAAGCCGGATCAGCGTCGGCGTGATCGCATTGCCGTCTGTGAAACCATAGATCCCGTGATGAAACCAGTTGCGTGCAAGCTCCGCATAAACCGCCGTATCGTCATCGAGTGAAACCGGCAGGAAGAGAAAGAACATCCGCAGCGCAAAGCCTGCCAGCAGAACCGCCGCAACCGTCCATCCATCCCGCTGCCGCGTCACCGTTCGCCGCCGCTCCCGCCTTCTTTTCCAGTTCGTTTTCCGTATCGCCGCTCAGGCTATCACGAATACCGGTCGCTCACCGCTCCGCCGCAATCTCCTCGGTTCGCCGCGACATTCGTGCGGTGCGTTCGATCTTCTCCCAGTTGAAGGGCCGCCCTTCCACTGCCCGCTTGAGGGTGCGGAAGAGCACGATCGAGAACAGCTGTCTATAGGCGAATCGCTGCAGCCACACGTGAAACAGTAGCCACACGTCGCCCTTGTTCGCCGGATGCCGCGGCTCCAGCGAGAACGCCAATACCGAAGTGATGAAATCGATGATCAAGAAGACCAGAAAGTACGTAACCAGCTTCTCGAAGCTGGCCGAACTGGCTGCCTCCGGATGGAAATGCAGATCGATCAGGTAGTGGATCACCCCGGCCGCGAACATGATGTCAATGAAGGGGGATACCAGCGGCAGCAGGATTTGAAAGACCAGAATGTTCGGCAACGCAAAAAAGCCCATCGCCCGGTTCGTTCTCACGCCGCCGCGGTGCTTGAAGACCGCCTGAAGTATCCCAAATGACCAGCGGAACCGCTGCCGCATCAGGCTCCGCGCCGTCGCCGGAGCCTCAGTAAACGCAAGCGCCCGATCGTCGTAGATCACCTTGTAGCGCTGCTCCAGCAGGTTCATCGTCAGGTCAGCGTCCTCCGCCACCGTGTTCACCGGATAGCAGCCTCCGTGCTTCACAGCGCTGGTCCGCCACGCGCCGATCGCCCCGGGCACCACCGTGACTACGTTGAACAAATCCATCGCACGTCGCTCGAAGTTCTGGCTGGTGATGTATTCGAGTGCCTGCCAGCGCGTCCACAGGTTGATGCGGTTGCCAACCTTCGCATTGCCGGCCACCGCGCCTACTCTTTCATCCGCAAAATAGCGCACCAGCCTCGAAATCGCATCCGGCGCAATAACCGTGTCCGCATCGATCCCGACGTAAACCTCCTCGTCCACGTAGTTAAGCCCGTAATTCAGCGCTTCGGCCTTGCCCCCGTTTGCTTTGGTCAGTACCATCAGGCGGCCGGCCTCGATCTCTTTCGGAAAGGCCTCTCGTGCCACATCGAAGGTCCTGTCCAGAGACCCGTCGTCGATCACGATCACCCGAATGTCGGGATAGTCCGACTTCAGCACCGAGCGAATCGTCCTGGCGATCACCAACTCCTCGTTATACGAGGGAATCAGCACCGCAACCCGTGGCTCATAGAGGCCAGGGGGCACCTTCCGCCGCCGAGTGCGGTCAATAATCGCGAAGATTCCGATGAGGATCAGCCGGGCGCTCATCAGCACGTCGCCGATAAAGAAGATATCGACAACAAAGTGGGCGAAGAACGACATCAGCAGGAAGGCCACCCAATCGATGCGCGCCTGCCAGCGCATCTTCGGATTGATAGGAGGCATCACCTCCGCCGTAGTCTTGCCCATCAACTCGCTCACCGGCACGAACTGGTAGCCCTTCGCGCGAAGCGTCGTAATCAGCAACGGCAACGCGGCCACGGTGGCAGAGCGGTTCCCGCCGCCGTCGTGCATCAGAATGATGCTGCCCTGCATCCACGAATGCGTTTTCATCTCCTGCAGTTGCTGGAGAACGCTGTCCGTGATTTCCTGCGGCGATTTGCGGGGATGCTCGTTCCAGTCATCGGTGTCGATCTTGTCCCCGATGATCGTGTAGCCCATTTGCTGGATGCGGTAGGCTGGCGCCGCCTCGTCATTCGTGTCCGGCTCCTGGTCGATGGAGTATGGCGGCCGAAAATAGAGCGGCTGGATTCCCAGTTCCGCGGCGAAAAGCCTCTCTGTCCAGTTCAACTCCTCCTGCAGCTGAAACGGGGAGATCTCGCTGATGTCGGGATGCGTAAATGTGTGGTTGCCAATCTCGTGCCCCTCGCGCACGTAGCGCTTCAGCAGGCCGATGTTGTCCTCCGCCTCTTCGCCGATGACCATGAAGGCTGCATGGACGTGGTACTGCTTCAGAATGTCCAGAATTTTCGGCGTCCAGGTCGGGTCCGGTCCATCGTCGAAGCTGAGAGCCACCTTGTGCGGCTCGTAGCCGTACTGCTGAATCGTGTAAGACCGCGGCAGCTTCACCATCTTTTCGTCCGTGATGGTGAAGTTGTCCGAATCCATCTCGATGGTGCGCTCGCCGGATTGCGGCTTAGCGACGATCCGCAGAATGTCGCCGTCACCTTCGGTATCCACGTCTTCGCCCGGGGGTACCGTGAGCAGTTGCTCGGGCGCATCCTTCGCGCTTGGACGGTCCCATACTTTCCAGATCGAGGGATCTTCCTCTCCCAGCCGCCACAGCGCGAAGGTCCGCAGCCCATCCTGCCGCCCTGCGCGCATTTCATTGAGTGCAGTCACACCGTCCAGAAACCACACCTCGTGCCGCAGGTGTGCGTCTTCGTCGTCGTAGGCAAAGTGCGGATTCAACTCGTCGCCTTCGAGACCCACCGTCGCATCTGCGTCAGCCGCCCTTTGCCACGCATCCTGCACGGTCAGGTCATCGACATCGACCACCTTATTCGAAGGCTTCTTGCCTTTCTCCGGCAGCGGCAACGCCCAGTCGAACCCGTAGTTTCCAATCGCGCAGATCAGCTTGTCTTTCGGCACGATTTTGAGCGCCCGCGTCAGGTTCGCCTCAAACCAGGGCTCGCTGGCCACCGGTCCGGGACCGCTCGTCTCTTCGTGCTCGTCAT
>Ga0335072_10005615_pt1 | contig 18467 bp, 16 predicted proteins | sample Lox_Sample_21_FD_206725 | JGI IMG/M metagenome (GOLD analysis project Ga0335072, IMG submission 206725) | Soil microbial communities from Loxahatchee National Wildlife Refuge, Florida, United States - Lox_Sample_2.1 | ecosystem: Environmental > Terrestrial > Soil > Wetlands | place: USA... | reverse complement strand
CGCGGACCCGTGGTGTACTGCCTCGAGCAGCCCGATCTCGCGCCAGGCCTCGACCTGGCCGACGTCGCCGCCGATCCGGCAGCCGATCCCGTCGACAACGGGCCAGTCCCGCAGCTGGGCGGCCTGCCCGGTGTGGCCTTGACGGGCGTCGTCCGCGACATCGATGGGTGGCGGCAGTCCGAATACCGCGACCTCCGCGCGCTGCCGGCAGCAATTGCGGCGTCTCCGACGCAGCTGCTCGCCGTTCCATACTTCGCGTGGGCCAACCGGTCCGGAGGCGCGATGCGGGTCTGGATCCCGGCGGCGGAGTAGGAGGGAAGAGGCGCATGGCAACCCTGTCGCTCGAGCAAGTGACGAAGGTCTTTGCGAACGGCGTCAAGGCCGTGAGCTCGCTCGACCTGGCCGTCGAGGAGGGCGAGTTCGTGGTCCTCGTGGGTCCGTCGGGCTGTGGCAAGACAACCGCGCTAAGGATGGTCGCCGGCCTGGAGGGCGTGACGTCGGGGACGATCCGCCTGGACGGCAAACCCGTCAATGATCTCTCGGCCCGCGACCGCGACGTGGCGATGGTATTCCAGAACTACGCCCTCTACCCCCACCTGAACGTACTCGAGAACATCGCGTTCTCCCTCCGCGTGCGAGGCATCCCCAAGCACGAGCGCGAACAGAGGGCCCGCGCGGCGGCCGACTTGCTTGGACTGGGCGACGTCGCCCTGCGCAAGCCCGGCCAGCTCTCGGGCGGCCAGCGCCAGCGGGTCGCCATGGGTCGGGCGCTCGTTCGCGAGCCCGCGGTGTTCCTCATGGACGAGCCGCTGTCGAACCTCGACGCCAACTTGCGCGTGCAGATGCGGAGCGAAGTCCTCCGCGTCCAGAGACGGGTCGGAGTCGCGACGCTTTACGTCACACACGACCAGACGGAGGCGATGACCATGGGAGACCGCGTCGCAGTCCTCCGCGGCGGCACGCTCCAGCAGCTCGCCAAGCCGCAGGAGCTCTACGAGCGCCCTGCCAACCTGTTCGTCGCTTCGTTCATCGGCTCGCCGCCGATGAACCTTTACGAAGCGACTGTCTCAGGGCCGGCAGACCGGCTCGTCCTCTCGCTCGGATCGCAGCGGCTTGCACTCTCCGCAGACTTCGTGCAGCGTCGTCCGGCACTCGCTTCCGCCGGGCAACAGAAGCTTGTGGTGGGGATCAGGCCGGAATGCCTTACTGTCGCTCCCTCGACGGACAACGCTGAAGCAGCTCGCGAGGGGACGATCTCCGTGCGCACGGAGCTCGTCGAATCGCTCGGCAATGAGTCGCTCGTCCATTTCTCGACGGACGCGAGGATGGTGCGGAGCCGCGGCGGCGTCTGGACCGCAACGCCGGACGCTGACCCTTCCGGGGACATCGCAGCCGCGTCGTCCACCGAGGGCGTCGCGCGGGTCGATCCACGCGTCCCGGTCGCCGTTGGCGACCAACTCGCGCTCGTTGTCGACATTGATCGACTTCACTTCTTCGATGCGGAGTCGGGCGACGCAATTCGAGCGACCGGCAGCTCGCGTGGGGCCGCCGAGGGCGGGCCAGACATGAAGACGCTCGGGCTGCGCGGCGGCTCGAGGTGACTGACGCGGTGCGGTTACCGGACCTGGCAGTTTGCCGGAGATCTGGACTGTGATCCTCAGGCCTGCACGTCCTCGATGCTAGCCAGCTGGCTGAAGACCCGCAGCCCGTGGCGTGGTGGCCACGGTTCATCACCTCGCGGTGTGTCCCGTCGGCCGCGAGCCAGCCGTGTAAATCGCTGGACGAGATGGAATCGACGCCGCTCGGCGAGCCGCTGCACGTGCCTGACCGCGGCGGGCAATCCCGCGACCCGGTTTCATTCGGGTGATTGTCGTCGACACCAACGTCTGGTCCGAGACGACACGGCCGGCGCCGGACCCAGGCGTCGTGGCATGGCTGCGCGCACAGTCAGCAGGCAGCAAAAACCACGATCACGATCGGAGAATTGCTGACCGGGCTGGCGCTGCTGCCCGACAGCCGGCGCAAGGACTTCCTTACTGTTCACGTCGAGGGGCTGATCAGCCGGGCTCGGGAGCGCAGCTACAGCTACGACGAGCAGGCCGCTCGCGCGCTGCCCACAATCATGACGGCCGGAAAGCGGATCGGCCGCGAGGTCAGCAAGCCAGTCGACGTCATGATCGCCGCGTCCTACGGCATGGCCGTTGCCACCCGTAACACCAGCGACTTCGCCGGCATGGGCATCGAGTTGATCAATCCATGGGACGCGTGCTAGCGGCCTGGCGCGCGGCGGCAGCTCGAAGAGAAGCTCTGTGATCACGGACGTCCGTATCCGCGTCCAGGCCCACGGCGGGTCTATGACCGGTACATAACCGGTATCTGAACAGTCCATCCGAGGTCGATGGCAGGCCTGTTCGGCGCGGTCGCTGTATTGCCCTGCTCGGATGCGACTCGCTCGCCCACCGTGACAATGTGGCCTGGCCTTCGGTCACGCCCCGCCTGAGGACCCCCGGTCGGAAGAGTGGTCTGGCACGCTCACACCGGGTCACGTCAACGCGCTTAGCTCGGCCGGTGCCTTCATCGGAGCCGGTTCTACCGGCCGCCGATACCCAGCACTCGCTAGGCCTCTCGGCCGATCAGCGGCACCTATCCCTAACGGTTAGGGGTCAGCACCAGCTCAGCACGCTATCGGGAACTGGCGGGAACCAACCAGGAATACGGGCAACCGGCTAACCGCCGGAAACCGCAGTTCACGGGCCCTTTCAAGATCCGCACCAGCGCCATGACCGGCGCTTATCACCGCACGTCAAGCCCGGTGACTGCCCGTCACTGCGGCAGTTACAAGGAGGGTGGTGTCTCCGTCGGCCAACCCCCAGCACCGGAACTGGGCGCATCGGCCGATCGATGCACGTGTCATGATTGCGGACGCTATCCGCTATATGTCCGTGGACAGCTGTAGAGAACCGGACTCAGCGGGACTCAGATGCACATCTCGCGCGGCAAACAACACGATTCGTGAGCCCGAGAATGCCCATGCCACGGCCGTTTCCGCTGGTGGTGGCAGGTGTTGGGTTCGAACCAACGTCGGCTGAGCCGACGGTTTTACAGACCGGCCGCTCTGAGCGGCCGATCCGGTACCTGACCTGCCCTTACGCCTTCGGGTCGGCTGACTCCGGCCGGGCCATCCCGCGTATATCCCGCGAACTTCGGACACCGGCAATTAATCGGCCCGCCACACCCACTCGCCGGCCGTCGGCCGAGGCTCATCGGCAGCTATCCCGCAGGTGGTGGCTCAGCTATCAGCACGACACGCCACTGCTCGCGAAACGGGCAGAGTCACGAAGACTGGGAGCGCAAACGTCCGAATATCGGTAGCGTAGAGGGTCGGATAACGGTAGCGTCGAGACCGTGACACGGGATCTCGCTGGTTTTGCGGATAGCTCCGACGGCGCCTACAGGCGGCGCATCATTGATGATGAGCTGGATGAGCTTCTCAGCGGCCTGCCTGCTGTGGCCATCGAAGGGCCTCGCGCGGTAGGGAAGACCGCTACTGCCATGCAGCGGGCCAGGACCGCGTACCGGCTTGACGATGAGGCGCAGCTGGTCATAGCACAGGCCGATCCCGCACGGCTAGCTCAAGGTGAGTGGCCTGTGCTCATTGACGAGTGGCAGCGCCTGCCAGAGTCCTTCGACCGTGTCCGGCGAGCCGTCGATGGCGGTGCTCCCCCAGGGAGCTTCCTGCTTGCCGGGTCCGCGTCACCGAAAGATCCGCCGACGCACTCCGGTGCAGGCCGGATAGTGCGGGTTAGGCTCCGGCCAATGACGTTGGCAGAGCGAGGGATCGAAACCCCGACCGTCAGCCTGCGCCAGCTGCTCACCGGGAACCGGGCCGCGGTATCCGGCCGCACCCAGGTCACGCTTGAGGGATATGTCGAGGAAATCCTGCGGTCTGGATTCCCGGGGATCCGGCCGCTGACAGGTCGACTGCTGAGGGCACAGCTCGACGGTTACCTCGCCGGAATCGTAGACCGCGATTTCGAGGAGGCCGGACAGACGGTCAGGCGCCCCCAAGTCCTGCGACGGTGGATGGCGGCCTACGCAGCCGCGACATCCACGGTGGCGTCGTACGAGAAGATCCGGGACGCAGCGACCGGCGACCTGGCCGGCAAGCCGGCCAAAACCACCGCCCAGGTCTACCGGGATGTGCTGGAGCGGCTCTTCATCCTCGACCCGGTGCCGGCCTGGCTGCCGACCAGCAACCGGTTCGCCCAGCTAGCCTCGCCGCCCAAGCACCACCTGGCCGATCCCGCGCTCGCAGCCCGGCTGCTACGGGCAGACGCGGCGGCGCTGCTGGCCGGCCGACCACCGGGACCAGAGCCAGCCCGGAAGGGGACGCTGCTCGGCGCGCTCTTCGAGTCGCTCGTGACCCAGTCCGTCCGGGCTTACGCCCAGGCCGCCGAAGCCCAGGTCAGTCATCTGCGCACCCGCCGCGGTGACCACGAGGTCGACCTGATCATCGAACGCGACGGCGGGGTACTCGCGATCGAGGTGAAATTCGGGCAGGTGCCAGACGACCGGGACGTGCGCCACCTCCGCTGGCTGGACGCACAGCCAGGCAGCCATCTGTTGGACTCCGTGGTCATTACGACCGGGCCAGCGGCCTACCGCCGTCCCGACGGGATCGCCGTGATACCGGCCACGCTGATCGGCCCGTAGCCTGCGGCATGGACCTTTGCGTACGAGATCTTCCTTCGTGGCGTGGCGGGCTCCCGCAAGCCGCCGCCAAGCCCGTCAGCGCCTCGTGCTCCAGTGAGCCATAGATCTAGTGGACGTCGAGCACAGTGGACGGAATCGATGGCACGCCGATCACGAACATGCCCGCCGCCCGTGCCGATGCGGCCCGGTCCGCGAGTCCTCGAACGCGACTGCGTCCGCTCCGCTGACAGCCGCACGCAGGCGAGCCGTCCGGGGCTTTCCGCCACCCTGCCCGGCGCCTTGGCCCAGCTGCAGGCCGGGGGCGTCGGCGGCCAGCATTGCCACTGCCCGCTGGCGCTGCAGCGCAAGCGAGTCGCACGTCTCGGCACCGCCGCCGGGGCCGCAGCGTGCACGGGCCGGGGTGCTTCATGGGATGTCCGACTTGGATATGCGTGGGGCCTGGAGCGGCGAGTGCTGGTTAGGTGAGGGGTCCTGGTCTGGCGAGTCGGGTTTGGTACGCAATGACGACTAGTTGGGCTCGGTCACGGGCATCGAGCTTCATGAGGAGGCGGCTGATGTGGGTTTTGGCCGTGGCCGGGCTCATGTGCAGTCGTTGTGCGATCTCGGCGTTGGAGAGCCCTTTGGCTATCTCGAGGAGCACCTCTCGCTCACGGTCTGTGAGCGCGTCGAGCAGGTTGGCGGCGACGGGGTCGGGTTCGTCGCGGGCGGCGAAGCTTTCGATGAGGCGACGGGTGACAGTGGGGGCGAGAAGGGCTTCGCCCGCGGCGATGGTCCTTATGGCGTCGAGGAGCTTTTCGGGGGACGTGTCCTTGAGCAGGAAGCCGCTGGCGCCGGCCCGCAGAGCGGCATACACGTACTCGTCGAGATCGAAGGTGGTGAGGATGAGCACCTTGGTTTGGGCGGTGTCGTTGTCGTGTTTGATTTGACGGGTGGCTTCGATGCCGTCTTGGCGAGGCATGCGGACGTCCATCAGGATCACGTCCGGGTGGTGTTGTCGGGCGAGGGCGACTGCTTCGGTGCCGTCTGCTCCTTCGCCAAGCACGCTCATGTCGTCGGTCATGTCGACAAGGACTCGGAAACCTGCGCGCACGAGGGCTTGGTCGTCGACGATGACGACTCCGATGGTCATGTGGCCGGCTGGGCGGTCGGGATGCGGGCGAGTACGTGGAATCCGGTGGGAGTCGCCTCGGCCTGCAGCTTTCCGCCGTAAAGGGCGACTCGTTCGCGCATGCCGATGAGGCCATGCCCGCTGCCGTTGGCGGACTGGCCGCTGGTAGAGGCCCGCGGGCTGCTTTGGCCGTTGTCGGTGATTTCGATGGTGATCTCAGCTGGCAGGTAGCAAAGGATGAGTTCGGCGGTAGCGGGAGCGGCGTGGCGGACGACGTTGGTGAGGGCTTCTTGGACGATCCGGTAGGCGCAGAGGTCCATGCCGGGTGGGAGGCGGCGAGGCTCGCCTTCGACGCGCAGGTGAACTGGCACGCCAGCCTCGCCGATCTGGGTGAGCAGCTGTTCGAGGTCGGCCAGGCGGGGCGCTGGTTCCCGCTGCGCTGGGGTGCTGCCGGTTTCGGCGCCGCGCAGCACCCCGACGATGCTGCGTAGCTCTTGGAGCGCCTGGCGGCTGGTGTCCTCGATGATCCCGAGCGCCTCGCCCGCCTCTTGGGGCCTGGTCTGGAGCGCCATGCGGGCCACTCCGGAGCGGATGGCGATGATGCTCATGGCGTGGGCGACCACGTCATGCAGTTCGCGGGCTATGCGCAGGCGCTCGTCAGTGCTGGCCCGCCGAGCCCGCTCTTCGCGCTCGCGTTCGCGGGCCGCAGCCCTTTCGACAACCCCGTCGACATAGGCCCGTCGGGTTCGGGTGTTCACGGCCGCCAGCCAGCCGACCGCGGCAAGCGCCAACCCCGGAAGCAAGGCATCCCAATCGGGACCGCCCCAGGCGACGAGAGCGCCAACCTCGATCGCCACGACAGCTGCCCCGATCTCGAGCACGGCCCGCCGTCTCCTAGAGCCCAGCGCCACCGGGTAGACAGCGAGGGGCACGGCCAAGACGAGCAGGCCGCCCCCGACGACCCCGACGGTGGGCGGGCCGCCCGCACCGTTGATGAACCCGACCGCCACGGTCACAATCCCGAGCACCGCGGCGGGGAATCGCCGCCGGAATGGAAGCGATGCGCACGCCGCAGCGACCGCCAGAGAACGGGCCGCTCCCCAGCCTGGGCCGGAGGGGGCGGTGGGGCCGCCGGCGGCGATCTCCCCTGCGGACGCGGCGTACACCAGGACGGCCGCGACGATATCGGCCAAGAACCACTGGCGCGGCGATAGCCGCTCGGCCAACGGTCGCGGTGGACGGTCCATCACTTGTGACGATAAGCCCCTGGGGCCATGGTTGCATCAGAGCCGGGTCCGATACGTGGTGTACATCCCCAGGGTGATACGCCCCGCCCGCGACGGCTTCGCGTACAGCGTCAGTCGTAGCCGAGAAGTGGTCGCCGCTCCGATGCCGAGCACGCCTCCGGTCGCCCACCCTGCTTCTAGGCAGCAACGGATGCCGGGAAGGACGGCCGGTGCATTTGAGCTTCTTCAATTCCACGACCTCAGGCGCTATGCCGCCGTGCAAGTTCTCCATGAACCGGTTGGCGCCAATGGCGGTGGTGCCAGTCCTCGCGGTAGTGCTAGCAGCCTGCGGGGGCGGCACTGCCACCCCGGGCGCGGGCACGCCCTTCTGCGCCAATGCAGCATTCCTCGCCGTGCTCCCAACCAATGGTTACGGCTCGGAAATTGCCTTTCTCAGGGACCATGAGACCCGGATCGACGAACTGCGACACCAAGCTCCTGCCGCCGTCAAGGCTGACGTGATCACGTTCGTAACAGGAGTCCGCAGCGCGATCGCGGCCAACAACCCCGCCCTGGCCAGCACCGCGGCCATGAACCACGCTTCGTCAGAAGTGAAGACCTATTGCGGCATCGCACCGTAGGGCACGTGCTGATGAGCGACCTCAGTCTGCAACACGTCTCGAAGACCTACGGGGCAGGGCCGACCCTCGTCCAGTCGCTCTCCGACATCAACCTGTCCGTTGATCGTGGCCATCTCGTCGCCGTGGTTGGTCCGAGCGGGGCGGGCAAGTCGACGCTGCTCACCATCGCCGGCAGTCTCGAGGAGCCGACGAGCGGAGAGGTGTTCATCGATGGCCGCTCGCTGCAGACGATGTCGCACAACGAGAAGGCCCGGCTCCGTCGGCGCGCCGTGGGATACGTCTTCCAGGAGTTCAATCTCCTCGCCGGCCTGACCGCAGTCGAGAATGTCTCCCTTCCGCTCGAGCTTGACGGCGTCGGCGCGAGAAGGGCTCGTGCCGCGGGCATGGCCGTCCTCGAAGAGCTCGCTCTTGCCGATCGCGCTACCCGTTACCCCGACGAGCTGTCAGGTGGCGAGCGCCAGCGGGTCGCCATCGCGCGGGCCCTGATCGGTGGGCGGCGCCTGCTGCTCGCCGACGAGCCGTCAGGGGCACTCGACCAGGCGAACGGCGAAGCGGTGATGCGCATGCTCGTTGCCGCCTGCAAGAAGGGGGTCGCGGCGGTCGTCGTAACCCACGACGCCCACCTGACCTCGTTCGCGGACCGCGTCGTTCTTCTGCGCGACGGGCGCATCGTCGACCAGCCAGCGACGCCGTCGGCTCCTGGATCCGTCCCTCACGTCGCGCCGCAGCGATGACAGCGGGCGTGGGCGACGCGACGGGTCTGCAGGGCTCCCGTGACGGTGGTGGTATCGCCGCGCGTAAGGCGGTCATGCATTGGGCCTGGCGGCTGTTCCGAAACGAGTGGCGCCAGCAACTCCTCATGCTTTCCCTGATCATCGTCGCCGTCGCGGCCCTCTTCGTCGCCGCAGCCGTGGCGACCAACAATCCGGCGCCGGCGAGCGCGGGTTTCGGCAGCGCAGAGGATCTCGCGACCTTCGAGGGAACGGTTCCCCACCTCGCGGCAAAGGTCGCCGCGATCGAGCGACAATTCGGTCGCGTCGAGGTGGTCGAGAACGAGGCGCTCACGGTCCCGGGCACGACCCAGACGTATCAGCTGCGCGCCGAGAGCTCCCACGGACCGTTCGGCGGCCCGATGCTCTCGCGCGTTTCCGGTCGCTACCCGAATGCGGCCAGCGAGGTCGCGGTGACCGAGGGCGTCGCGTCGGCGTTCAGCCTGAAGATCGGGTCGAACTGGTCCGAGGCTGGCGTCACCCGGAAGGTCGTCGGGATCGTCGAGGACCCGCTCGACACGCTCGACGAATTCGCGCTCGTCGTCCCGGGCCAAGTTCGCTCACCGAGCGACACCGAGCTACTCTTTGACGCCCCGGGTGTCGCGCCCGCATCGATCGGGCCGAATGTCGAAGACCTCTCCCAGGCGTCGTCGACCAACGCGATCAACCCCGAGACGATCATCGCCATGGTTGCGGTGATCGGGATGGTACTCATCGCGCTCGTCTCGGTCGGCGGGTTCACGGTGCTCGCGCAGCGTCGCCAGCGCTCGCTCGGCCTGCTCGCCGCGAACGGTGCGACGACCAAGCACCTCCGGCTCGTCGTGCGAACCAACGGCCTAATCGTCGGCGTCGTCGGAACTGCCATCGGCGCCGTGATCGGTTTCGTCGTGTGGCTAGTCGCCCGCCCGACGATCGAGCAGACCGGACACCATGTGATCGGTACGTTCCACCTTCCCTGGATCGTGATCGGTCCCGCGATGGGACTCGCCATCCTTACGACCTACCTCGCCGCCGGCCGCCCGGCGAGAACCGTCGCCACGGTGCCGGTGCACGAGGCGCTCTCGGGTCGCCCGATGCCGCCGAGGAAGGTCCGCCGGTCGGCGGTGCCAGGCGTAGTCTTCCTCGTCATCGCGTTCGTCTGCCTGTCGTTCGGCAGCCGTTCAGGCAATGCTCAGCCGAATACGCCGTTTCTCGTCCTCGGCCTGGTTGCGCTCATTCCCGGGGCGATCCTGCTCTCGCCGTCCTGCCTCGCGATTGCCGCGCACCTCGGGCGTTTCCTGCCGATCGGCCCTCGCCTGGCGCTGCGCGACCTGTATCGCTACCGGGCGCGATCGGGGGCGGCGATGGCCGCGATCAGCGTGGCAGTGCTCGTCGCGGTCATCACCGCTGCCGCCGCCTCCCTGCGCTACGGCCAGTACCTCGCATACGCGGGTCCGAATCTCGGGTCGAACGAGGTCGTCGTCCACGTGGTGCCTCCCCCGCACCCGCCGCCGATAACAACCCTTGATGCGAAAGTCCACGAGATCGCGACAGCACTCGGTGCCAAATCGACGCTCGAGCTGCTCCAGACGAACGCGACCCTGCAGCACGCCACGACGTCCGGTCGTAACTGGGAAGGTGCGATCTACATCGCCACTCCCCAGCTGCTGCGCTCGTTTGCGATCAAGCCGTCGACAATCAACCCGAACGCCGACATCTTGACGTGGCGGCCGGGGATAGCGGGCCTCTCGCGCATGCAGTTGACGACGTTGAGCAACGAGGGCGGCGGACTGGCGACCTACCAGTACCACCCGTGTCCGAAGGGCTCGTGCATGTGGAATCCGGTGATCCAACACGTACCCTCCCTTCCCACAGGAACGGCCGCGCCGAACACCGTGGTCACGGAGCACGCGATCCGAACGCTCCACCTGGCGACCTCGCTCGCCGGTTGGTTCATCGTTACGAGCCATCCCCCCACCGCCACGCAGATCCGCAACGCCCGCGCCATCGCTGCAGAGGTCTCCTGGTTGAGGATCGAGACCAAATCGAGCGTCCCCCCAGGCTACGAAGTCATCGATCTCGCAACGGTGTTCGGGATCGTGCTCGCACTGGCGATCCTCGCGATGAGCATCGGCCTCATCCGGAGCGAGACCGCAGGAGAACTCCGCACGCTCACCGCCACGGGGGCGAGCAGTTGGACCCGGCGAACGATCACCGCGGCGACGGCCGGGGCGCTCGGATTCTTCGGGGCATTGCTCGGCACCCTCGCGGCGTATCTGGGACTCGTAGCGGTCGTGCGATCGAACACCCTGAACGGCGGCGAGTCCGCGTTGCTCAGCACGGTGCCGGTGAACAGCTTGCTCGAGATCCTGATCGTGATGCCGATCGCGGCCGCGATCGTCGCCTGGCTGCTCGCGGGCCGTGAGCCCGCAGCCCTCACGCGTCAGGCGATCGAGTAGGGGCGCCTGGCTCAATTGCTGCGCGTCCGCCCGGCGTCCGTGCACTCCGGAGCGCGCTGGTCACCGCGTCGCCCACAACCGATCATGTCGCACTGTGTTTCACTGAGTTTCACTGCGTCTGCGATGTTCCTGTGCCGTCGCCTTTCTGCGGGTCGCTGGCCTGACTCTGGCCACCAGAGGCGCCGGGACAAGGGCGCTGGGCGATTCTGCGCCTGAGCTGGATGCCGACGACGCGTGGGTCACACCCCGGCTATTGCAGGGGCGCATCGACCTGTCTGACTCTCCGCAAGTGCGACAAAGGAGGCCTCGCGTGCGATGCCGCCTGGGGGTCAGGCAACCAGCACCGACGGCGCAGCCCATTCGGGGTCTAGCAGCCGGGCCCTAGCGGGGTGACACAGTCCCGCTGGGGGGCGTGGTCGTCGACGTAGCGGTCAGCGCAGGGAAGCTGCGCGCCCCGGGTCGCTCAGCGGCCCAACCCACCCACAGCCCGCTGACCTGTGAGTCTCCAATGGCGGTGAGGTCGCGAGCGCCATCGGTCCGCCATTTGTCCATGCCGCCAACGGCGCCCTGGTCAGCGTCGCGCGGGTTCCTGGATCTTGTCTCGTCGAGTCCGGTTCAGTTTCAGCGTGTTGAGCACAACGCCGTTACGGCTGCATTTGCGCAGGCAAGCCGGACCTGGAGCTGGGTGCGCCCTACCCTGTTCGATCCCCATGGCAGATGCCTGCCAGTTCAGGGCACGGGTACGGGCACGACTGCCAGCACCCGGTCGAGCCCACGGAAGTCATCTGGATTGGTGGTGAAGAGGGGGAGCCTGTTTGCCGCTGCCACGCTCGCGATCATCAGGTCGGCGACCCGGCGGCGCGGCTTGCGGCCCATCGCTATGACCTCGGACGCTATCACCCCGTATTGTCGCGCAGCCTCCGCGCCGAACGACAGCGGGCTGAATGCCGCCTCGACACGCTGCAACCGGGCGATACGGCGACCGCGCTCGGCACCGTCGTCAGCCGAGTGCACACCCGCTGCAAGCTCTGCCAATGTCACCGCACTTATGAGCAGCTCCGTCGGCAGGTCGGCAACAGCGAGCTGCTCCAGATGAATGACGATGTTGGTGTCGCCAAGCCCGCGCGGATACTGAGTCACTCAGAAGTCTGCTTCTGGCCGGCGCGCTCGTAGACGTCGAAGTACACATCCTGGTCGACGCTCTGGTCCAGCTCGTTGCGGAACGACGCCACGTCCATCGGAGGCAGGTCGGCGAAGAGGTCGAGAAGCTCCGCGACAGGGACGGCGCGGCGACGCTGCAACGTCGGCTGTTGGACATAAGCGTCAATCGCTGCCACCGCCACCTGCTGCATCGAGCGGTGCTCGGCCTCGGCCTTGCGGCGCAGCGCCTCTGCCTGAGCGTCACTGAGCCTGAGTGTCATGGCCATACCCATAACGATACCACGCGGTATCACTGTGCATGGAAGAGCTGCGCAGGTGTGAATCCGGGCCGCAGCCGCGGCTTCCGCGTCCGCCTGGACCGGCGGCGTAGCCCGGCGATCGCGCGGACCACTCACTCCCATCGCCAGCCTTCATCTGCCGCGACTCGGCGAGCCACGGCTGGTTAGCGGCAGAGCCTGTCACCGTCGGTTACTGCAAGCGGTTCGCGGGACCGCGGTCACAGGTGGCTCGCGTCCGCCATATGTCCGTGACCGGGCGACTAGCCGAACATCCGACCGCATGATGCAATGACCAGCGCGACCGGACCGAACGTACAATCGACTGTGGACTGCTCAAATCTGATCGCAGCTCAGCATGACATAAGCGAACGCAGCACCGAGCCGCACGGCCGACTGGCGGTCAGACGAGAAGCAGGCGAACGTGCAAGAGCGCTGCTAGAGCCAACGGTCTGCATACCGCTCACTCCGCAAGGCGGCAGCAGCTCAGATAAGATCGCTAGTCGTTGCGCTGACCTGCGGATACTACGGTCTGTGATCTGTGGCAGGTGTTGGGTTCGAACCAACGTAGGCTGAGCCGACGGTTTTACAGACCGTTTCTGCCAGACCATCGGAATGGCCTCCGACCTGCAGGGATACCATTTGCGGGACATCAACTGGCCGTCCCTGTCCGCTATTTGTCCGTGGAATCGGAGTCTTCCTGGTCAGTGACCCGCATGGCGTGGCAGAGCGTCCAAGGAGGTCCAGCCAGGTCCCGAATCTAGGCGATCACGGGACGGCGGATCGGCTCAAACTTCTGGCCATTGTCGTCTGTCGTGAAGATACCTGGCGCGATCCCGGCGCGTGTCATCGTGTCCCAGCAGCCGCAGCAATTCTCCGGGTCGAGTCCGGCCACCAGGTCTCCAGTTGCAACGCCGGGGACGCACCCGCTGGCCTGACTGATGTCCGGTCCGGCCGCATGCCGGGCATATCAGCGGGTTAGATCGGCTAGCAGGTCCTCGATGACTGCTTCCTCTTCAACCGCTATCTGATGCTGCAGCATCACGTCTGGCAGGGTCATGTCCCACGGTGTGATGACCGGCCTGGCTGCCGGTGGGAGCTTCTTCTGCCTGCCGTGTTGGCGAAGACCGCGGCAGTAGTCCTGTGCTCCAAGCCGCCACGGTTCTGCGCCAGCGCTGATGATTGATCTGGCGATCGCGAGCCAGGGCCAGTCGAAGTCTCCGTGGTAACGGAGCACAGTTCCGGCGCTGACCAGATGCCGCAGCAGCAGGCTGGCTGCGACGCTGGGTCTGCCTTCCACACATATGAGCGGACTGCACTCGGGCCCCAGGGTTTCTGCTGCGGTTTCGGTGACGCTGGGGTTCTCGCAGACATGCACTGTGGCGGGCTCGGACCGACCAGGAGCCTGTTCCCTGTCGAGGTAGTGCCTGAGCTGGCCTAGCGTGATTCTGGCAGGCATGCCAGTTTCAGCGTTGGCAGCCAGGGTGGTGACTACGGGTCCCTGGCCGGGGAGGCGCAGGCCAAGTGTCAGGACGGTCGATGAGACCGTGTCGAGCGCGACGCCCGCGCTTGCCCACACTTCGCGTTTGCGTGATGTTCCGGAGGACCTGTCGATCCGTTCGGCCTGCAATTTGAGCGCTCGCAGGATGGCTGCCTGCACTGGGCCCTCGTCGAGTGCATGTGCATCGCCGAGCACTCGTCTGGCCAGCCGGGCGAGTACTGTGCCGGGATCGGGCAGCACGGCTAGGACTGCTAGCGCGTCCGTGACGACCTGGCGGCGCGCTGTGGCTTCAGCGGGAAGCCTGCCGGCGTGCCATTCTTCGGTGAGCCACGCCTGAAGCTCCGGGCTATGCGCTATGGCCGGATGGGCGATGGCCTCGGCCCATAGCTGGTCGCGGGCAGTGCGCTGAGCTGCTTTCTTTCCGCGGCGCTGGCCTGCTTCGTCCTGGAGCGGGCCGCCGGATGCGGTCAGGCAGGCCGCAAGGCCGGCGCCGAGCCCGCTGGAGCGCAACAGCATGTCCACTTTGATCAGGCTGATCGTCGTGGTTCCGGCTCGGTGTGTGGGCCAGCGGAGGAAGTCGGCGAGCGCAGCAGCCTCGTGCTCGGTCAGGGAAGCCCGACCGTTGCCGTCCGTCATTCGTCCGTGCGGACGGATAAGGGCTGGTCAACGCCGCGCGTGTTCTGGATCTTGTCTCACCGAGTACCGCTGACTCTCATCGTGTTCCACGATGAGAGTCATGGCACGTGGAGAATGAGGGCGTCGTCGACAGTCCGCAGATCCTCCGGGTCCGAGGTAACGACATGCAGATTCCGCTGCCGCGCGCAGAGGGCAACCGACACATCGACCACGTCGGCGTGGCCCGACCTGCCACACAGCAGGCCCACAGCGCGAGCTACCGGGTCGTCCATTGCGACGACCTCCGTGCGCTCATCGCTGAGCAGAGCGGCGATCCGCGCCTGCCGCGGTCCGCCGCGCCAGGCCTGCGCGACGGCACCTGCGGGTACCGCGACCTGCCAGTCTCTCCGGTCGATCTCCTCGAGCAGGGCCTGCATCCGCCTGCTGCGACGCTCGATCGCGATCAGGGCACCGGCATCAAAGGTAATTGCGCTGGTCACTCGACTCCCAGCGCGCGGCGAGCCCACGCGTAGTCTTCCTCGCTCGGCTGCCCGTCCTCCGCCCGCATGTCAGCTACCAGGCCTGTGATCGACCTGATCCGCGCCGACTGCGCCATGGCATCGGCGATATAAGCAGAGACCGACGCGGCCCGGCCTTCACGCACGGCCCGCCGTGCCTGCTCAGCCAGCTCGTCCGGCAGGCTCACAGCCAGCTTGGTAGTCATACCAATAGGCTACCACAGTCATACCCCAGGTAGTGCCGACTTGTATCTGGTAAGTGCCGCGCAGGCCAGTGTCAGACGGCCCAGAGCGCTTCGGTGGGTGACAGGCGGGCGGCGCGGATGGCGGGCAGCAGCCCGGCGACGGCGCCGATGAGCAGGGCGGCTGCCAGCCCGCCGGCCCACGCTTCGGGCGGGATCACGATGGCCCAGCCTTTGAGGTGCGCGTACACCGCGGTCGATGCTGCGCCGAGAACCTCTCCGGCTGCACCGCCGACCAGGGACAGCAGGATGGCCTCGGCGAGAAACTGCGCGCGGACCTGTCCGCGGGTCGCGCCGAGGGCGCGGCGCAGCCCGATCTCAGACCGGCGCTCCAGCACGGAAATAATCATGATGTTGGCAACCCCGACAGCGCCGACGAGCAAGGCGACCGCGCCCAGGCCGAGGAACAGGGTGCTGAACGCGCCTGCCGCGTCCGCTTGCGCGGTGAGCGCGTCCGACGGCTGGGAGACGTTCACCTGGCTGGGGCTTTCGGGGTTGGCCTGCGCGCCGAGCAGAGTGTCGACGGTGGTGGTGACGGCCTCACTGTCCGGCGTGGTGCGAACGTAGATTTCCGAGGGATGACCGTCGAAGTGGAGGTACTTCTCGGCGGCGGGGAAGCCGATCAGGATCGCGGAGTCGATCTCTGGGGCGAGCACGGCGGGGTTCAGGATGCCCGTGACGTAGAACCATCGGCCGCTGACCTGGATGCGCATACCTGGCCAGACCCGGTCAAAGCCCAGCCGCTGGGCGGCTGCTGCACCGACAACGGCGACCGGCTCGCGGGCGGTGGCGGCGTTCAGGTTGGTTCCCTCCGCGATGCTGGTGCCGACGACGGCGGGCACGCCCAGGCTGGCGGCGTCGATGCTCAGCGCGTTGGTGTCGACTGGGGGGATGTACGGGCTTCGGTAGGCGTCGGCGCTAGTGATCTGGCCGGTGTACTGCACGGCGGTGACTCCGGGCAGCCGACCTACCATGCCCGGCGCGGCCTTGGGCAGTTCGACGGTGCCGCCGGTGAGGCTCTGGCCGTTGGTGACGGTCAGCAGGTTGGTGCCGAGGCGGGCGATCTCGGCGTTGAGTCCGGCAGCAGACGACTTCGACAGGCCGAGCACGGCCACGATCGCGGCTACCCCGATCGCGATCCCCAGCGCGGACAGCGCGGTGCGCAGCTTGCGGGTCCGCAGCCCGATGCTGGCCAGGGCGGCGAGATCGGCCAGGTGCAGCCGGGCGGCGCCGGTCGAGGACGGAAGCGGGGGCCGCCCGGATGTCATGGTGATCAGGATCCTTCCCGGGCGGCGGCCACAGGCCCACTGTCCGCGACGATGTGCCCGTCGAGCATCTCGATGCGCCGCCGCATCCGGGCGGCGATGGCCTGTTCGTGGGTGATCACGACGATCGTGGTGCCCCGAGTGTTGAGTTCTTCCAGCAGCGCCAGGATCGCTGCCCCGGTGGCCGAGTCCAGGTTCCCGGTCGGCTCGTCGGCCAGCACCAGCGGCGGGGAACTGGCGATCGCCCGGGCGATGGCGACCCGCTGCCGTTCCCCGCCCGACAGCTGAGTGGGCCGTGCGCCGAGGCGTTGGCCGAGCCCGACCGCTTCCAGCGCGGCGGCTGCGAGCCGGTGCCGGTCGCCGCGGCGGACGCCGGCATACAGCAGCCCGTCGGTCACGTTGCCCAGGACGCTCTGGTGCTCGGCGAGGAAGAACTGCTGGAACACGAACCCGATCCGGGATGCCCGCAGCCCGGTCAGCTGGCGGTCGGACATCCCGGCAACGTCCATGCCTGTCACCTTGACTATTCCGGTGGTGGGCTGGTCCAGGGTGCCCATCAGGTGCAGCAGCGTGGACTTCCCCGACCCCGACGGGCCCGTGATACCGGCCAATTCCCCGGCGGTCACAGCCAGGCTGACCTCATCCAGCGCCCGCACGGGCGGTGACCCTGGGTAGAGCTTCGACACATTATCGAGTTCCAGCACCGGTACCTGCCGCGCCCGGTCACCGACCAGCCCGGCGGCGACCGTCATCTCCGGGGTCACGTGGCCGGCACCACGACACGCTGGCCGGGGGTCAGTGCCCCGGTCACCTGCACCAGCCCGTCAGAGTCATCGAACAAGCCGACCGTCACCGGCACCAGGCGGCGGGAGTTTCCCGCGCGGACGACCTCGACGGCATACCCGCCCGTGGCCTGGGCCAGCAGTGCCCCGACCGGTACCACCAGAGCGTTCCTGGCGTTGGCGGTGGTGATGTTGACCGTCACCGGCGCCTGGTCCAGGCTCCCGGCCGCGCCCGGGTCGGTCAGCGTGACCGTCACCGGGATCGTCGCGGTGCTGCCCGAGCCGCTGGGACCCGAGCCGTCAGGGCTGTCGGGGGCGGTGGCGACCGTGCCCACGGCCGAGACCACGCCGGGCGTGGTCGTCCCGTCCGGCAGCGTGACCGTCACCTTGTTTCCGGACTTGATCTCCTGCTGCTGCGCGGCATCGAGGCTGATCGTCACTACATGCTGATCGGAGGTTGCCGTCAGCACTGGCCCGGACGCCGGGCCGCCCAGGCTGCCGGTGACCTGCGTGATCCGCAGCGCGGCCGGCTCGAACACCAGCTGGCCCAGCGGCAGCGATCCCGATGGGCCGGAGACTCCGAGCGTGGACTGCAGCTTTTCCACCCCGGTCTTCGTCTCCCAGGAAAAGTAATCCCAGCCCAGGGCCGCGATGCCTGCGCTGGTGGCGTCTCCGAGCTGGACGAGATCGTGGTTGAGCTGCGAGACATCCGCGCCGGTGACTCCCTCGTCCAGCGTTCGCCAGGCTGGCACCGACCCATACAGCAGCACCACCGGGGTTCCGTTGTCGGTCTGATAGAGCACCTGACCCTGGCTGATCACCTGCCCCGGCGACGGCAGCTGGGTCAGCGTTCCGCCGCCCTGCCCGGCCACTGTGCACGTTCCCGCGTACCCTAGCGTCGCGGTCACCGGCGTTGTCGACGCGATATCCTGCCGCGTCACCGCCGCCGTCGCTGTCGCGAGGGGACCGGGTGCCCCGCCCCCCGGCCCGGCGTCCGCGGAGGACAGCCCGGCCTGCCACGCGGCCGCGGCTCCGGCCGCAGCCGCCACCGCCAGGGCCGCGGCTATCCACAGTGCCCGGCGGCGCGCCCCGGTCCCGCCCGTCGCCACGGTAGCTGTCTGCCGGCTTGTGTCCCGGCCGTGTGAGACCGTGTCGCTCATGAGGCACCTCATCCCTTGGCGTGCGACGCCAGTGACTGGCAGGCGTGGGACG
>Ga0335072_10005614_pt1 | contig 18473 bp, 14 predicted proteins | sample Lox_Sample_21_FD_206725 | JGI IMG/M metagenome (GOLD analysis project Ga0335072, IMG submission 206725) | Soil microbial communities from Loxahatchee National Wildlife Refuge, Florida, United States - Lox_Sample_2.1 | ecosystem: Environmental > Terrestrial > Soil > Wetlands | place: USA... | reverse complement strand
GCGCGAAAAATCGAAGACGACAGCCACATTCGCACATTGCCCCGCAAGGCTGGTCCCCGCACCGCGGGGAAGCACGGCAGCGCCCGTCGCGCGACAGGCGGCCAACGCGGCTTCCACATCAGTGTCGCCCTTCGGATAAATCACACCGATTGGAAGTTGCCGGTAATTGGATGAATCGGACGCATACAACGCCCGAGATCCAGAATCAAAGAGCACATCTCCGCGGATGGCTCGCTTGAGACGGGCTTCAAGTTCGCCATGGGCAGCGAATCGCTCGTGATCGAGAGGCGCGAAATTCTGAAGGATCGGAAAGGATGAATGGCTCACCGGTGAATGGTAGCGCGTCCAGGTGAGTTGAGCTGAGGAGAATACCAGGATCAGAATGGGAGGATTAGACGCGGAGCTAATTTGGGAAGCCGGATTCGCGCTCGATGAAAGCGTTAAACGCGCCGCGGCGGGCGCGCGGCATAAAAGTCCTGCGGAGCTCCACGATGCCCGTTGCACCGCGCATGCAGCTCGAGACCGAGACTGCTGGGAGTGATATAGACCTGGTTGTTCCGCAGCAATGTTGGGGAATTCAGGCTTTTCTTTTCAATCAATCCAAGGTCAACGAGATGCTGGAGATCGCGATCGATATTGACTCCCCTGGAGCCGGTGGTGGCAATGATCTCCTCGATATCGCAGGCAAGCGGTTTTGCCGCAATTGCCCCTGAATTCGATCCGACTTTGATCGCTCGAGTGCAAACCACCGTGAGAGTGCGAACCTCAAAAGTGACCATCTGACTAAACAGTTCAACGAAGTTTCGATCCGAATCGTCTTTGCTATCCTCTGAACAACTACATGCCAGCAGTCCTCCCCAACAATGCTGCAGCCAGATCTCGTCCGTACATGTTCCTTCTTCCAGAATGCGAACAACCTTGTGCGGGTCGGCGCGCAACAAGTGAGAATTGGAAGCGGACAACAGCAAGTGTTCCGCCCACAACGCGATCTCCAGGGCATTCCCTATCTTGTGGTTGCTTAGCCTGCCTTTGAGCAATTGCCCCACTTCCTCGCCGGCATTGGGGCAGATGCGACGCAGAAATTCAACTGCCCCATATAGCTTGACGTAGTCCTGCACTTCTTTCGGCTCCACTTGCGCCACCAGGCCTTCAAACAAGCTCTCCCACTGGCGCCCGAGCCGTTCATGTTGCGTGACAAACGCCAATCCCATGCCATCGTCACCTCGCCGGGCAAGCCGGGCCTGGGTGGTAATACGGCGCTCGGGATCTTTTTCGAGAGGACCCTCCCTTTGCAACATGATGGAGACGAAAGTGCCGGGAGGGAGTTTCTCTTCGGTCACCACGTATACGCCCGTCGCGCTGATGTTCCTGACGGGGTCCATCCTGAAGTTGGGGCCGGCCCAACGATAGGCAACAAACTCAGGTGCCGGCCGACGTTTAGCCCTGCTGGGGGCAAGAAATTTTTCGAGCCAGCCTTTGTTGGCGCCCATGGATCCTCCGGGGAGAGGAATTAGAGTTCCAGCCCGATTCGGTCCCAATTCTACCGGTGAATCAAGAGATAAAAAAGAGATTCCAGCTGGAGAGGTATGCCGAAGATCATGGGGCCACGGGGATGGATGCGATACCTCAGGCCTGGATAGATCGAGCGCAAGGGGTCCTTTCACGCCTCCCTGCAGAACCAATACCTAGGAAAGGGGTGAAGTTTCGCTATCGGCCCGGCCACTCTTCAACCACTATGCCGAGATCGTTGAGTTGCTTGATCGCAGCCTCGACGTTGAGCCGGATTTTGGCACGATTTTTCGGGCTTGCCTCAGGATTTTCAGCCACGGCGATCACTCGGCCATAGCGCCACGCTCCTGCGGGAAGAGCAACGACGGCTTTGGCCAGGTCCGAGGGGCGCAATTGCAGTTCCTGCCGGCGAGCGGCGGCGGGACGAAGCATCGTTCCTTCACCAATCGAGCTGGGGTTGGCATCGACGAATGTTATGCGCAAGTCGAGGCGGTCGGCATCAACTGACAGAAACGGGTTTTCCCAGACACTCGGGTCGTGCACATCGATGTAAAGGCTTTTGGTCGGTAGAGGAATATGCGCCAGCGCGGCTCGCTCCTGGTCGCGAAGAGTGGCCGCAGCCTGGGCGTGTTGTTCGGCGGCTTCGGCACGCTTTGCCACGCCCGCAACTTCCTGTTCTTCTTTGTGGCAGGCGACGAGGGACACCAGCAAAAGCAGGGCCATCGCCGCGAATCCCTTCATGCGAACGATGCGAATCACGATTCAAGAATATCAGCAGGAGACGTTGGCCGCCGTTTACTCATTCCCCCAAACCGGTGCGCGCTTGGCCAGAAATGCCCGGACCCCTTCGGCCATGTCGGCGCTTCCGCAGAGATGCCCAAATCGGGCAGCTTCGCGCAGCAGAGCCAGGTCCAGGGGAAGATCAATCCCCTCGTCAACGGCGTGCAGGGTTTCGGCCACTGCAAGCGGAGCATTGGCAGCGATTTCCAGAGCCAGGGCTTCAGCACGTTCCATGAGTCGCGCCGCGGGCACAACTTCATCCACCAGGCCGATTCGAAAAGCTTCCTGCGCATCGATGATCGCGCCGGTAAGAAGCAGTTTGAGCCCCATACCACGCCCCACCAGACGAGGCAGGCGCTGCGTGCCCCCATAACCGGCGACAATGCCCAGTTTCACTTCGGGCTGCCCGAGGCGAGCATCATCGGCAGCCAGGCGCAATGTGCAGGCCATTGCCAATTCGCAGCCGCCGCCAAGGGCAAAACCGTGGATACAAGCAATCACGGGCTTCCCAAGGTGTTCAATTGCGCGCAGCAAAGATTGCCCCCGCAACGCAAAGGCGCGCCCCTCTTCCGGAGTGAGCGCAGCGAGTTCCCTGATATCGGCTCCAGCGGCAAAGGCACGGTCTCCCGCCCCGGCGAGAAGGATGACTCGGACGGAGTTGTCGGAGCCTAGCTCGGAGATGGCTGAACTCAGTTCGACAAAGGTCTCGCCATTGAGGGCATTGCGAACTTCAGGGCGATCGAGTGTTACAAAACCCAAGGGAGGTCGTTTTTCAACGCGAATGTTATTGAGTTCCATGCGAGAAGAAGCCTACCAGACGCGGCGCGCTTCCGACCGGAGGCCCGCCATCACAGCATCGAGGACCTTCGTGGGCGTAGACTTCGTCCGCCAGCAGAGGGAGGCTCGCAAATGGCGGCAAGGATTCTTGCAATCGTGGGCAGTTACCGTAAGGATGGGGTTATTGATACGGCTGTGGAAGCTGTTTTGGCCGGAGTGCGCGAGGCGCAAAGCCGATAGGCTCACTCTGTATCGGTCTCGCGGCGGGAGAACTGCACCACCGACTCCCGGCACATACGCTGCTCAGGACACGGCGATTAGGGCTGCGGCTTGCTTGAGGCCTCAATCCCAAAAAGGATCGGGCGGCTCGGAGAGAGCCACCCGACAATCACAAGCCAGAAATGTACAGGCCAATCAGGAGACAGGATTAGAGTACGTTTCTGATTGGGCCATGTCTTGATCCATTGGAGTGAGTCTCGTCTCCATCAATGGATGGATGCAACCCCCGAAACCTTGAGACCCTTGTACATTTGCGCGTGGACCCTATTACCTTGAAGTGAGGCGCACCCCTGAAAACCAGCCGCGGGGAGCTTTACGGAGACTTGGCATTGGCTTGCTCCAAATCGATCTCGAAATCGCAACGCCGCTACAGCTGCGTTTTCAGGACCTGTTTCCGATTACTTGTTCTGGTTCCCTTCCTGTTTCAGGCATGGATCGCAACGCGGGCACTTGAACCGACTACTCCGATGGCGAATTATGGCCGCCAATCCTGGTTGATGGAGAACGGTCTGCCGCAAAACACGGTTCACGCCCTCGCGCAGACACAGGACGGATTCCTCTGGATTGGCACGGAAACAGGCCTCGTTCGATTTGACGGATACAGTTTTGCGGTCTTTGACCGGAATTCGACACCGGCGCTTCCAAGTGGAGATATCCGGTGTCTGCTCGCCCTCGGTAACGGTTCTCTCTGGGTCGGAACCGGCGAGGGCCTGGTGAAATGGCAGAACGGAACGGAGACGGACTTCACTACGCACAAAGGCCTTCCGGCCAATGGAATCAAAGCGTTGGCGCAAGACGAGACTGGGGAGCTCTGGGTCCTGACTGACCTTGGCCTGGCACGCCTTGATGGAGCCAGCTTCATTGCTGATGCAGAGGGGCTTCCCGGGGGCGGAATTATCTCCTTGATACAAGGGGGTGGCAACCATGTTTCGGTGGAGACGACTCAGGGCTTATTTTCTCGCGGGAAGGACCGCTGGAATGCCGTAGAACTCCCCGCAAGCATGAGTTCCAATGCCATCCAGTTTGTTGAGCCTCTTCCCGGTGGCGAGATTGCGGCCGCCAGCTCCAGTGAGATTTCGATCTTGCGGAACAACCACATCGTGCAGCGGTTAGGAGTCGGGCGCGAGATTCACGGCACACGGATTCAGGCCCTTCTCTCCGATCCCGACGGCTGTCTGTGGATTGGAACGAACGCAGGGCTTGCGCGTTTCGTGAATGGCAAGGTTGAGACGCTACCCGTCACTGATCCGCTATCAAGCGCATCGATTCTGTCGCTTTTGGAAGACCGCGAGGGTAATCTCTGGGTCGGAACGGAGACCGGCGGCCTGCACATTCTGCGTGACGCTCGATTTGAGGTTGTCGATACCCGAGATGGAATGTCATCCGACAACACGACGACCGTTGTGGAGGACAGGACCGGCGCTTTGTGGGTGGGAACTGCCGGAGGCGGACTGGACGTTCTGACGCAGACTCCAGGCGGCGCACGAAACACGAGAACATACACCGTGCGAGACGGCCTTCTTAGTGATGTGATCCTTTCGCTCGCTCCAGCGCCGGACGGAGATATGTGGGTTGGCACTCCGGACGGCCTCAACCTGATCCGGCGTGGCCGGGTGGATTCATACACCTCTGCGGATGGCTTGCCCGATGACTTTGTGCGCTCGTTGCTTGTGGACGCGGACGGATCGCTCTGGATCGGGACTCGCCGAGGGCTGACACATTGGATCAACGCTCCTGCAGGGGTGAACATGCAGACCTTTACCCACGCCAGCGGACTGGGCAGCGACCTGGTGGGGGCCATGGCCCGCGACGCCCGAGGAAGTCTCTGGGTGGCAACGCTGGCCGGGCTGTCACGACTTCTCAACGGAAGAATTACGAATTACACGACCGCGAACGGGCTTTCAAGCGACGTGGTGACAGCGTTGCTTCCACGCGGGCAGGGGAGCCTGCTGATTGGAACGCAGGACCATGGTTGGAACCTCTTGGATGGCGGGAAATTCTCCGTGCCCAAAGACGAAAACCTGAACGAAACGAACGTTCACGCAATTCTGGAGGACGCCGGTAACCATCTGTGGTTCGCCACAGACAACGGGATTGCGCGGTGCGACTGCACCATGACCGCCGATTGCACACACTGGATCGAATTCGGCCCCGCCGACGGGTTGCGGAGCCGGGAAACGGCGACCAATAGCCACCCTTCGGCATGGCGTTCGCGCGATGGACGGCTATGGTTTGCGACGCCCAAGGGGCTTGCTGAGGCTGATCCGTCTCATTTTCCGATTAACACGATTCCACCGCCGGTCGCGCTGGAGCGATTCGCGGTGGATGACGTCAACCAGGCATTGCATGCCGCGGGTTCGATGTTAAAAATTACAGCCGGACACGTCCACTTTGAATTTGACTACGCGGGCTTGAGCTTTACCGCTCCGCAAAAGGTGCGGTACCGGTATCTCCTTGAGGGCTTCGACCATCACTGGACCGAGGCTGGATCGCGGCATACGGCGTATTACACCAATATTCCACCGGGACAGTACACTTTTCGCGTGCAGGCGGCAAATAACGACGGATTGTGGAACACGCAGGGAGCCGCGCTGGAGTTCGAATTACGGCCACATTTCTATCAAACGATCTGGTTCTATATTCTGTTGACGGCGATCATGGCAAGCATGGTGGTTGTCCTTCTGAGACTGCGACTCTTGCGAGCGGAGCGGGAATTCAGTGCTGTTCTGGGCGAACGGACACGCATCGCGCGTGAGATCCACGATACGCTGGCCCAGGGATATGTCGGCATCTCAGTGCAGCTGGAAGTATTGGCGGAGTTGCTTCGGCACAACAAGGTCAAAGCGGCCCAAGAGCAGCTGGACCGCACCCGCGGTCATGTTCGCGATGGCCTTACCGACGCGCGACAGTCGATTTGGGCGCTGCGATCGCAGGACTCCGGCGAGAAGACCATGCCGGTACGATTACAGAGAATGACCGAGAATGCCGGAGGGCACGGGCTCGAGACAAGTTTCAGCGCACATGGAGTGTACCGGCCGCTCTCGCCCGGAACCGAACGCGAATTTCTACGCGTAGCCCAGGAAGCCATCCATAATGTGAAGAAGCACGCAGAAGCAAAGCACCTGGCGGTTCAGCTCGACTACTCGCAGAACGAGATCACGCTCGATGTGAGAGACGATGGAAAAGGATTTGTCGAGGATCAGCGACGAGGGTCCCTTACCGGCCACTATGGATTGACCGGAATGCGGGAACGTGCGACTGCAATTGGCGGTGTACTTGAGGTGACTGCAGAGCCAGGCAACGGGACCACAGTCAGGCTGCGAGCGCCGGCGCCCAAAGGGACGAAGGAGTAAAAGTGGAACAAGAACGGATTCGCGTCCTGGTGGTAGAAGATCATCATGTAGTGCGCCAGGGGCTGGTGGCGTTACTGAATGTTATGGATGGCATTGAAGTGGTGGGAGAGGCTGCCGACGGTGTGGAAGCCATCACGCAGTTTCGCAAATGTCAGCCTAACATTACATTGATCGATCTGCGCTTGCCGCGGATGGGCGGAGTCGACGTGATCCAGCGCATTCGCATGGAGACGCCAAATGCACGGTTCATCGTGCTGACCACCTACGATGGAGATGAGGATATCTATCGCGCGCTCCAGGCAGGTGCGCGCGCCTACCTGTTGAAAGGTATGACCACCGACGAGTTGATTGCGACCATCCATACCGTCCATGCAGGAAAATCCCATATCCCCCCAGTAATTGCACAAAGATTGGCAGAACGCATGGGGACTGAGGAACTGACTCCACGCGAATTAGATGTTTTGGAGCAGATTGTTTACGGGAAGAGCAACAAGGAGATCGCTACCGAACTTGACATTTCAGAAGCGACAGTAAAAACGCACATCAACAGCCTGTTGGGCAAATTGGGCGTAACCGATCGCACCCAGGCAGCAACCGCAGCCATTCAACGCGGAATCGTTCCTTTCGAGTCTCTCAGGAAACCAAAACCATGAAGAAAATCATTCTTTCTGCAATGTTGCTGATCGTTGCGAATCCGTTTGCGCAGGCTGCAAAGGCAAACTGGCGGCAGGCCACAGATACTGAGCTGGCATCGGTACTGCCGGCCCGTGCTCAAGTGGTAAAGGAACACATCGAAACGGAGATGCGCACTGCCAGCGGTATTGTGAACAGCCAGGGCAGATACATTGCGGGCGTGGTGTTGATCACGGCGGGCTACTCTGCCGATGGCAAGTATTCTCACTACCTCATCGTGCAGGCTCCGATCCGAATCGGCGGCATTGAGCTCGCACCGGGCAACTATGTCTTTGGATGGGTGCGCGACGGCGACGCCTTGAAGGTGCATTTCAACGTCGCCGCGACCGGAGATCTGGTGGGAAACACGGATGCGCGCATGATCGCAGGACACACACGGGTTGAGAGCCTGCGCATCTGGCCGCCGGGAGACAAGGCATTGATTCAAATCGGCCGGTTCGGGATTCCTTATGAACTTGGAAGAGAATAGGGCCTGCGTGGCCCTGTTGACTGCTCGCTTAAACCGGGGTCGAGTTTCAAGGCCTCCGCCGCCTCGGGTGTTGCTGCTGACTTCCAGTTGATCACGTGATAAACCGCCGCTGTTGAACCCACATTCTTCAGGCCGTGCAGCTGATTCGATCCGTTGAAGATCACAGAACCGGAACCGACGCGCTTCCATTGGCCATTGGAAAGAGTCTCCACGGTTCCCTGCTGAATGATGATCAATTCTTCATTGGGATGTCGATGAGGCGGGTGTGGAGATTGGCCCGGATTCAACGTGGTGACGTGAAGCTCGAGGTTTTCGAGCGTCGCAGTGGGAGCCGAAAAGAAAGACCGCACCAATCCATAGCTTGTTGGCTTGACGGGAATCGAATTCCAATCAAACACCGCCGAGCCCATCACCGGTTTCTGGTCTGCGACGGCGAAGGCGCCGGGTGCGGCCACGCCTGAAATCAAAGCGGAAATCATTTCTCTGCGGCTGATCATGTGATGCCTCGTTTGCTCAGAATTCGCGTCAGGTGCGGCGCACAATGGCAGCTCGTCCAATTGGCATTCGCGCCGCACCTCTTATAGCCGAAGCACCCGCGAATGGCAAATCGGCGATGGTGCGCGGCAGAGGACTCGCAGCATGGGGCACAAACGAAAGGCCCGCGCGATGCGGGCCTTCGTGTGTTGCCGATATCGGGGGACGGCCTATTTTTGCGCCGTCATCACAGGCTTTTGAGCGACAGGCGCGGGCGGGTTGACCTGGGCATTCAGATAGTCGGTCAAGTCGTCGACGTCCTGCGCGTTGCCGACCATCGGCGGCATGAAGCGCCGATACGGCGAATCGCTCTTGTACTCATGTAGCATGACGATGAAGTTGTGAATGTTGCCGCGATCGCGTCCGTCGAGAAGCTGTCGAAGCGGGCGGTATCCATCGAGCGTATGACATGAGGCGCATTCGCCGCGGAAAATGGCTTCGCCACGTGAGTAGCTGGAATTGGACCCGTTCCACACCCAGTTAGAATGAGCCAGATAGCCTTCGGCATTGATCCGGTTAACGTAGGGAACACGCGTACCATTCGAGAACATCCAGCGGCCGATCACATAGGGTTTGCGCAACATTTCTCGGCTGTATTCTCCCGCGCCGGTTGCCATGAGCGCGAGAAGCAGCACAGCGATTGCATGCGATAGATTGAAATCGACCGGATTGCGATAGGCAAGGTAGTACGCGACGCCGACGATGGTTGCCGAAGTAATGATGATGATGAGCGCAATGCGTGTAACCGTGGAGAAGGTGCCGGAGTTGATCGTATCGATGCCAAGGGTAAGCAGTGCGCGCTGCGAGGCTGGAACCATGGCCAGATACCAGGCCAGCAGAAACGGCATTGCAACAAAGGACGGCAGGAGCCATTTCACGCTCCATTTGACCATGCTTGCCTTTAGCGCTGGCTCCGTCTGTCCGTCCATACGGCTTGACGTGATGAGCGCCCAGACACCGGCCAGCGACGTGCACACCCCAACGCGCATCAGCAGGCTCGGCCAATAGGTTGGATTGAAGAAGGCATTCCAGAACTTGCTGGCCTCGTGGCCGGTGCCGGCGACGGCGAGCCAAGTGTCACCCGGCGTCAGCATGAAAGCAAGAATGCCGTTGATGATAATCAATGTCGCGGCCGAAGCGCCGGCATAGACCCAACCCACTTTGAGGTGCAGCTTCGGGTCGATGCGATTCCAGGTGTAGTAGTAAACCGCGACCGTGGTGAGCTCGACGAGGAAGAAAACCCACTCCATCGCCCACCCGAAGACGAAGTTGTGGATCAGCGTGCTGGTGGCTTCAGGGTTGGTGAGCCCAATGGCGAACCAGATCCCAACTCCACTCACGGTCCCAAATACACCGGTAACAATAAGAAAGAACTTCGAATGACTGGCAATCTGCTTGAGCCATCCGGCGCGTAGATCGGAATCGGTCATGCGCATGGCTTTGCGCTCGGCCATCGGCAAATAGAGGCCGCCGCCCACGGCAAACTGCGAGATCATGACATGAAAGATGGCAATAATGCCGATGACCCAGCCCGAGCCGAGATGCGGAATGTACCAGAATGGATAATTCATTGCTTAGCTCCTAGCTCTCAGCGTTCAGCTATCAGCTTTTCGTGTCCCGGCTACGCGCTGGTTGAAGTGTGGCGGAGCTAGAAGCTGACGGCTGAGGGCTGAAAGCTGTCTTATCGAACGGTCCAGTAACCAATCGCTGTGGTGGCCAGCAAGGCAAAAACCGCAAGCAAGCCAAAATAGTGTGCGGCGCGACCGCGACGCCCTGATTCCCTGCTTGAATCGTAGAAGGGAATCAGAATCCAGAGAACGATGCCGAGGGTGAAAAGCAGCAGGCCGGCGATCTCGCCCGCTTCGCCGGGAAGCCAGTTGCCCAGCAGCTTGAGCATCTCGAACGGGCTCATGAAATACCACTCGGGGTGAATTCCAGAAGGGGCTGGCACAAGCACGTCCGCCTGGCGTCCCAGGCTCCAGGGGAAAACCGAGGCAAGCAGTGCCAGAACGTTCAATGAGACCAACCACATACCCAGGTCTTTGCGGAAGAAGTCGGGAAAGAATGCCATGGTCTTGCGCTTGTTGAGGGGCTTGGACTCCTCAGCCGGAGGAATCGCATTGCCGTGGCGCTGCACCAGCCACAAATGGAATCCAAGCAGGGGCACGAACAGCGCGGGAAGCATCACCACGTGCAGGGCAAAGAAGCGCTGCACGGTGAACTCATTCACCTCGAGGCCGCCGCGCAACATGTTGCTGATGATGGGGCCGATCCAAGGGATTGCCGCCGGAATCTGCAGGCCGACCTTGGTCGCAAAATAGCTGAGCTCGTCCATGGGCAGCAGATAGCCTGAGAACCCGAAAACCGAAGCCAGGCCGAGCAGCGCCATACCGCTGAGCCAGCCGAATTCGCGCGGCTTGCGATAGGCCTTCATGAAGTACACCGAAAACATGTGCACGAGAATGGCGAAGATCATGAGGTTGGCTGACCAAGAATGCGCCGATCGGATGAGCCAGCCAAAGTGCATCACAAACGTGATCTGGCGAACAGACTCGTACGCTTCTGCACCGGGGCGATAGTAGACCAGCAGAAGAACCCCGGTGAAGCACTGAACGATAAACAGGAACAGCGAGATTCCGCCCCAGTAATACCAGAAGGATTGGGAATGAGCGGGGACGGTTTTATGGCGGGCGAATGCGACTAGCTCGGACAGCCCCAGCCGCTCATCGACCCAGTCATATATGGATGCAGTCTTTGAAGTCATGCTTTGATCCTTTTTGCTAGGTGCGGGAAACATCAACGCCGGCCGCATTGACGACCACTTTGAAAAGCTTGAGCGGTTTCGGCGGAGGACCGCTGACATTGGAGCCGGTGTATGCGTTGTACACGCCTCCATGGCAGCCGCAGTGGATGCGATCAGCCTGAGGTTCATACTGCACCGTGCATCCCAGATGAGTGCAGACAGCGGTCATGGCGATCCACCGTCCATCTTCGTGGTGAATCAGCATCGCTGGCCGCGTGCCGAACTTGAACATGAGCACAGAACCAAGCGGCAGCTTCTGTGCGTCCTTGAGAGTGACTTCGGTGACAGCCGTCTCGCTCATTTCCATTTCGGTCGGCGAGGCCAGATAGCGGTAGATTGGGTAAGCCAGCGCCGCGACATAGCAAAGTCCCGCCGCTCCCGCTGCTGCCAGGAACGCGCGGCGAGTCGCGGGCTCGCCCGGCTCTGAGGTTTCCTTGATGATGTGGGGTGTATCTAATACGTGGCTCATAACAATCTCATTGCGCCGCTAAGCGGCACCCTCCATCGGTTTCTGCGCGCGCGCCACAACGGACACGAGCCATCCAATGACTCCGAGGCCGGCCACAAACAACAACAGGAACAGGCCTACGACCGACCAGTTCGTGACCACAACCCGGTTCCACACATCGAAGCCCTTGCTCAGCAGGGTCAAATCGCGAACAGCATCGCGATAGATGGTGAAGGTAATTTCCACGAGAAGCGCGAGCAGCGCGCCCATCCATGCGATCGATGCCGCGGCGACCTTGGCGAAGCCTGCAAACGCGGCGAGCATCACGGCCACCACAACCAGCGCCAGCCATCCGTACCCGGCAAAGGCGGCGAAGTGGTATAGGGGATGCGTGGCGAGTCCGGTTTTAACCGCCTCCGGCTGAACACTTGCGGCCCACATACCCGCCAGCAAATAAACGATGCCAAAGATCGCGGCCACTTTTCCGCCCGTCCCGGCCAGGAACTTCTTCTCTTCAACCGTGAAAGTTGAACGGCCCGCCAGATACACCATCCACAAACCGCCAATGAACATGCCGCCGGCAAGCATAAGCAGCCAGCGCGGTGTCAGCGTGGGATCGCCGGTAGGCAGATACGCTCCTGCTGCGGACGCCGAGTATATGTCACGCCATGCCTCTGGGCGCAGCATTAGCGTCATATTGGTCGACAGCAGTCGCGCGATGAATCCGGCCAGAAGCCACGCGCTCAGTCCAACCCACCAGGCGGATTTACCGGCATCGAGACGCGCTGAGAATCGGTACAGAAGCCAGTAGGTCAGCATCAGGATGCCGATAATCGAAATCCAATAAAGGCCGATGAGAACGCTGCTGGTGTAGAGAGCGCGACCATAAAGCACCTGGGCGAACAACAGAGGTGGTACGGCAAGGTTGATTACAAACGTCATTACCACGGTAAGTCGGCGTGCCATGGCGCGGGCGGCGACATGTGACAGTCGAGACTCGCGGAACAGGCTCAACAAGACGGCAAGCAAGAGCCCGCCGAGAAGCATCTCGACCGCCACGAAATGAAGTGCCAGGGTGACGATATGAAGCAACTTGAACAGCCATATCGGAGCTGGCAATGGAATTGGGTCGACAGCGGGAAACGGTTGCATGATAGACAGAATCTTCCTTTCACTCGGGAGGAACCGCGGGGAGGGCTAAAACCAGCGAGTCGGCCGTCCGCCCGAAACCTGTCCAATGGAATTCAGGGCCGGAGGTATTTACGCGGGACATTTTGGACTGTTTATCTCCAATTTCGATTGGAAATCACAGAAATATCCGATAGTGTGACCGAACGTCTGTGATGCGAGACACACGCGGCTGTGACACATTCGGCTACTCTGCCCTTGAAACTTCTCACCCGATAGCGAAAAGAACTCGCAAGGGCAGACTTATGAAGCATTGCAACTCCTCCATGCAACTGACCCGCGCCGCCGATTACGGTGTCCGGGTGATGATTCATCTTGCAAAGTTGCCTGAGCATGAGCGCGCCCTGCTTCCTGCCCTGGCGAAGGCAACAGAGGCGCCGGTCAGTTTTCTTTCGAAGGTGCTCCAGGCCCTTTCACGCGCCCAACTGATCGTCTCGCGGAGGGGAAAGTCAGGCGGGTTCTCGATTTTGCCTCGCGGACGTGAGGCCTCCATGTACCAGGTCATCGAGGCAATCGATGGGCCGATTTGCCTAAACGTGTGCCTAGTTTCGGGACGGAGCTGCGCGAGAAGAACATCGTGCCCGGCGCATCCCATTTGGGCGCAGGCACAGCGGGCCATTCTGGATGTGCTGGTCAACGCGTCGATTGCGGATCTGGCGGCAACACCGGAGGGCGGGGCGCTCTCGAGAACGATGGTGCCGGTGGCGATCCAAAGCTAGATCAAGTGGGGTAGGCGGCGACCACTTCGGCGCATCGCCGGCCCATCATTACCAAAGCCCACGGTGGATATTGAAGTAAGCCATGCTGCAGGCCAGACCCTGCTGGCCTGAAGGCCAGGGTCGAAGCGATGCGCCTGCCTCGTCCACGTCCACCTTTCGATTGATTCCCTGTCTCGTCGCGTGCCCCTTATACTGGCACCCATGTTCAAGGCATGCAGCGCTTCCCGTGCCCGCAGTCTGTCGGCACTGGGTATCACCCTTTTTCTTTCTACACAAATCGCTTCTGCGGTCGCCGACCCACTGGGCCAGCAAGGGCAGGAGGCAACGGAAAGCCCATCTTCATCGCATGCCGCGACTTCTCCTCACCCCGTGCAACTCGATGCGCAACATCGGCCGATTACCGAGGGCGGGTTCGTGAAGACGGGCCCGATCGTCTTTGAAGACGACTCGGAAAAGTCTGGTCTGACGCACTGGACGCACAAGATGGGTACCCCGCAGAAGAAATACATCGTGGAGACGAAGGGTTCCGGCGTCGGGCTGATCGACTACGACAACGACGGCTGGCTCGACATCTACGTCGTGAACGGATCCACGTTCGGCGCTCTTGAAGGCAAGGAAACTCCTCCCCATGCCGCGCTCTTCCACAACAACCATGACGGAACTTTCACAGACGTGTCCGCGAAGGCCGGAGTCACCAACGATCGCTGGGGCACAGGGGTGGCCATTGCGGATTACGACAACGACGGCTGGCCGGATATCTTTGTTTCGAATGTGGGCAAAAACCGGCTCTATCACAACAATCACGATGGAACTTTTACCGACGTGGCAGATAAGGCGGGCGTAGCCCTGGGAAACTGGTCGAGCGGCGCAACCTGGGGGGATTACGACGGCGACGGAAGGCTGGACTTGTTCGTGGCCGGATATGTCCATTGGGATTGGAATAACCTGCCCGTGAGTGAAGAAAACGGGACCGTCAACGCCTACTGCACATTCCGCGGCGAGCCGGTTGCCTGCGGTCCCCGTGGTTTGAAGGGCGAGCCCGACCACCTCTTCCGCAACAACGGTGACGGCACGTTTACTGACGTCAGCGAAAAGGCGGGCGTTGCGGATAAAGCAGGCTTCTACGGGCTGGGCGCTGTCTTTGTCGACATCAACAACGATGGCAAACCCGACCTGCTTGTGGGCGACGACTCCACGCCCAATTATCTCTACATCAACAAGGGGGACGGGACCTTCGAAGATGACAGCTATGCCTCTGGTTTTGCGGTGAACGGTGCGGGACAGGAAACGGCATCGATGGGCATCGCCGTGGGTGATTACCAGAACAACGGCATGCTCGACGTCTTTGATACCACCTTCTCGGATAATTACAAGCCTCTTTATCACGATGAGGGCGACGCCAACATGACAGACGTGAGCTATGAAATGGGGCTTGGCGATATCACAGTTCCCTTCCTGAGTTGGGGTGACGCTTTCATTGATTACGACAATGATGGGTGGAAAGATCTGTTGATGTCAGACGGTCATGTCTATCCTGAGGCGGACAAATATGCGTGGGGCACAAGTTGGAAAGAGCGTCCCATGTTGTTCCACAACATCGACGGCAAGAAGTTTGACCTGGTGCCTGCCGTGGAAGGAACGGGACTGGCCGACGTCATTGCGGGGCGTGGCATGGCAGTGGGCGATCTTTTCAACGACGGCAAGATCGACGCAGTAATCAATGTGATGGACGGGCATCCGGTGTTGCTGCGCAATGTGAGTCCGGACCGCAACAACTGGCTGGAGCTGAAGCTAGTTGGCGGACCGAAGAGTCCGCGGGACGCAGTCGGAGCCACCGTCTATCTGACTGCGAACGGAATGAAGCAGCGTGAAGACGTAATCAGCGGCGGAAGCTATCTCTCATCGAACGACCAGCGCCCACATTTCGGTCTGGGGCAGGCGACGACGGTGGACGACATTGAAGTGCGTTGGCCCAGCGGCAAGGTGGAGCACTTTACGGTGCCTGGAGTGGACCGGATCGTGACGATCACCGAGGGATCAGGCAAGGGCGCACAGTGATCTTTGGTCAGAGAGTATGTAACAAACTCCGCCACCAGAAACAATTCCGATGGCCGCTTCGTTGGCTGCAATCACATTCAGAACACAATGCGACCGGTGAGTTCCAGGCTGCGAGGTCCGGCGCCTTCGGCGGTTTGAAGGGCAGAAATCGATCCGAAGCCGCCTGAATCCACCTGCATATCGGGCGGTTCGTAGTTGCGGTGGTTGAAAATGTTTGACGCCTCGACGCTGAATTGAAGTTTCGTCTGTTCGTAGAGCGCGATACCTTTCATCAGCGACAGCGAGAAATTCGCCGTGCCCGGACCAACCACGCCGCCGACAGGCGCGTTGCCGAAACGCCCGATGCCGATCCCGGCAGCATTCTGCAAATTGAGATAAGGAAAAGCGGCAGGATTGAGCCATTGCGTGGTCGTGCGTTGCGGCGCATAGAGCGAGATACCCGAGAGCTGATCGGGGCGCGCTTGTCCGACCGTGGTGAGGATATTGGTATTGGCCGGATCGACTGACTGCTGGTAGGGCGTGAGAAACGGGCCGGACTGAAGAATGGCGACTCCCGCCAGTTGCCAGTCGCCGATGAGGTCATTGAGCGGTCCGGCGCCCGAAAGCCATTGCTGGCCCTTGCCGAATGGGAGATCGTAGAGCCAGGTGGTGAGAAAGCGGTGACGGCGATCGTAGATCACGTTGCCGTAATCGAGCCCCGGATGAAAGCGCGTTGTGAGATAGCTTCCGCCCGCGACGGCGAATGCGTTCGGCGTGGCTCCGCCGGCATTGGAGAGATCGCGCGTCCAGGTGTAACTGGCATCGAAAGTCAGGTCTTTGCCGCTATGGCGAGACAACTCCGCTGTTCCACTTCCATAATTGCTTTCGGCCAGGTTCGTGACGCTTTGAATGATGCTCCAATCAGGATACGGACGGCTGTTTTGTGCGATGTTATAGCCGACCGTGTTCGGCTGGACTTGATTGAGGTCGACCATCGCTTCAAGATTCTGCCCATGACTTCCGCTGTACGAAAGGCGCAGGCCGATGTTGTGGCCAAAGTCCTGTTCCAACGTGAGATTCCACTGCTGAACGCTGGGATCGCTGTAATGGATCGGGAACGCATAATAAAAACCTGCAGTGCCCGTAGAATCGCCGGCGGCGGAGTTGAAAGGATTGGCAAAGGAAAGCAGCGGCGTGTACGGCGTGATGGCGTTTGGATCGTAGTCCTGGTTGTAGGTGCCGACGAAGCTCGAAGAGACTGCCCAGCCTGAAACCAGTGAGAAGCCGAGAGGCGACTCAATAAAGCGGCCCCATCCGCCGCGGATGACAGTGCGATCGTTACCATACGGACGCCAGGCGAAGCCGATGCGGGGGCCGACGTCGGTGTAGTCGGTATAGCGAAGTGCGGAGGGAATGCCTGCCTGCGCTGCGGTGAGAATCGGAGTCGGCGCGATGGAAGCTGCAAAATCCTGCGAGGCGTTCGCCAGGGCTTTGTCGTTGGAGACGACAACCGCGCCATTGACCTGCGTCGATCCGTCGCTGCCGACGCCGCTCCAACTGGGCATGAAAGCCGCGGTGTTCGAGTGAGTTTCGCGCAGTGGCGGATGCAATTCGTAACGCAGTCCGAGATTCAGCGTGAGATTGGGAGTGATTTTCCAATCGTCCTGACCGTAAAACGCGTAGGAATAGCCAAGGCCGTCCATGGTGGGATCGTTCGTTGAGCTGACTTCGGTGTAATCGGGATAGCCGAGCAGAAACGCGGTATAGGGGTCGCCGATTGCGGTGCCCACGTCGGAGGAATCATCGAAAACATACCAGCCGGAGCGGTAGTTGCCGAAGACATTGTCGTCGTGATCGGCGAGACGTTTGAAGTCGACGCCGAATTTGAAGTTATGCTTGCTTCGGGTCCAGGTAACGTTGTCGAGGGCCTGAATAATCTGGCCGCGCTGTGTGCCTGGATTGCCCGCGCCGGTGGACATGAAGCCATTGATGAGGACCTGCGGGGCTTCGGACCATTCGGTGTCAGGCTGAAGAACCGTGAGGCCGGTTTGCGAGAGCAATTGACTGGTGGAATAGCTTTGCGTTTCGGACGTATGCTGCTCATTGAATCCGGCGCGGAATTCGTTGAGTAATTGAGGCGTAAAGACGTAGTTGTGCGCGAAGGTGAGGCCTTCATCAATCTCGGGCGTGTTATAGCCGCCTTGCAAAGGACTTCCGGCCTCAGCGCAGTACGTGAAGACACAGTTAGCGGAAGGTGCAGTGACAACCTGCCGGTTTTTGTACGAGAAGCGCGCGAACAGCGACTGCTTGTCAGAAATGTTCTTGTCGAGCCGCACGTCGCCCTGATTCGAAGTGATCGGGGATGGGAAATTGATCTGATAATTGTTGGCGTACGACGCGGGATCGCCGTAGTTCGGCATCGGCATCAGATAGTTGAGCAGATTGGCTGAGAGCGGGCTGATGGGGACGGTCGACGGATCGATGGGCGTAACGCCATCCGGCTCATAGATTGCGCTGATGCCCTGGCCCGCCAGGTAGCTGGTGAGATTTCCCTTGCGCATGTCGGCTGAAGGCACGCTGAGCAGGATGGGTGTGTCACGCGGAAGCCGCAGCCCCTCATAACTGATAAAGAAGAACGCTGGATTCTCTGACTTGACGACGGGACGAATTCTGAGTGGGCCGCCAAGGGTCCCTCCAAAGTCGTTCATGATGATTCTTGGCTTGGAGAGCGCGAAGGGGTTGTTCGAGTTGAAAACCGTGTTCTCGTGATTCTCGAAGAGTCCGCCGTGGTAGTGAATTGTGCCGGCCTTCGAGACCGTGGTGATATCGGCGACGCCTGAAAACTCGGCGTTGTTATTCGATTCACTTACGCGGATTTCCTCGA
>Ga0335072_10005613_pt1 | contig 18475 bp, 17 predicted proteins | sample Lox_Sample_21_FD_206725 | JGI IMG/M metagenome (GOLD analysis project Ga0335072, IMG submission 206725) | Soil microbial communities from Loxahatchee National Wildlife Refuge, Florida, United States - Lox_Sample_2.1 | ecosystem: Environmental > Terrestrial > Soil > Wetlands | place: USA... | reverse complement strand
CGAGCGTCCGGTCCAGCTTGTCGTGCTCGCGCCGCAGGTGCAGGAGCTCCTTCTTGGTCATGCCGGAGCCGGCCACGTCGCCGAAGTCGATCTCCTCGAGCTCCTTGAGCCGCTGCAGCCGCTTGTAGACGGTGGAGAAGTTGGTCAGCATCCCGCCCAGCCAGCGCTGGTTCACGAACGGCATCCCGACCCGGCGGGCCTGCTCGGCGATGGCCTCCTGGGCCTGCTTCTTGGTGCCGACATACAAGATGGTGCCGCCGTGCGCGACGGTCTCCTTGATGAATTCGTACGCGCGGTCGATGTAGTCCAGCGACTGCTGGAGATCGATGATGTAGATGCCGTTGCGCTCGGTGAAGATGTAGCGCTTCATCTTCGGGTTCCAGCGCCTGGTCTGGTGTCCGAAGTGGACGCCGCTCTCCAGGAGCTGCTTCATGGTGACGACCTGAGCCACTGGCACGGTCCCTTCCTTCGTGCGCTGGTGCCGTCTGGGGCACAGCGCTGCTCGGTTGCTTCCTGGTGCCCGCGAGATGACGCGCCTGCGGCCGACCTGGTGGCCGACGGACCGAGCGGCGCGTCCCGCCCAGTGGGGTTCTCTACCCCGGGCAGCATGCGGGCACGCGATTTAGCCGCCAAGCGCACGCCGGTTCAGCGCGGCTACGGCGACCGTCCCCAAGGATACTTGACGTTCCCTGTCGCCCGCGCACTGCCTGCGTGAGCCGGGTGGGCTGGGTGCTGCGCACTACGTGCTGCGGGAGCTGCGGGCGGCGCGGGTCGGGAACGGAGTGAGACCCCGGTTTCACCACAGTAGAACGTAGCGAAAGCCCAGTTTCATCCCCCCAGTTTCATCCCCTTGCGGGTGCCCTTACGGGCCCCGGTGCGGGCCCGCTTACGGGTCCCGCTTGGGGGCGGCTCTTAGGCGCGGGGATGGGCCTGGCGGTAGCTGGACTTGAGGCGCTCGATGGACACGTGGGTGTAGATCTGGGTGGTCGCGGGCGAGGAGTGGCCGAGGATCTCCTGGACGCTGCGCAGGTCGGCGCCGCCTTCGAGCAGGTGGGTGGCCGCGCTGTGGCGCAGGCCGTGCGGGCCGGTCTCCCGGGTCGCTCCCCCCTCGCGCAGGCACTGGTGCACGATCCGGCGGGCGGTGCGCGGGTCCAGGCGGCCGCCCCGCACGCCGAGGAACAGGGCCGGCCCGCTGCGGGCGCGAGCAAGGACGGGCCGGCCTTTGTCCTGCCAGGCGATGATCGCGCGGAGGGCGGGTAGGCCGACCGGGACGGTGCGTTCCTTGTCGCCCTTGCCCCGGACCCGGACCGTTCTTCTCGCGTGGTCGAAGCTGTCGGGGGTCAGCGCGCACAGTTCGCTGACCCGGATGCCGGTCGCGTAGAGCAGTTCGAGCACCGCGGCGTCGCGCAGGGCGACCGCCGCCTCGGTCTCGGTGGCCTGGCCGGCTGGTTCCGGTGGGGCGGCCGGGTCCGGTGGGGCGGCCGCTTGGGCGTGGCGGGCGGCCGCTTCGGCGTGGCGGACGGCGGTGTCCAGCACGGCCCGCATCTCGTCCTGGCGCAGCACGTGGGGCAGGGTGCGGCGGGTCTTCAGGGTCCCCAGCTGCGGGCCGGGATCGGTGGTCAGCCAGCCGCTGCGGTACGCGAAGGCGGTGAACGTCCGCGCCGCCGCCCCGCGCCGCGCCATCGTGGTCCGCGCCGCGCCGGAGGCGTGCTGGCTGGCCAGCCAGCCGCGCAGGTGGATGGCGGCGAGCGCATCGGGCGTCCGGACGCCGGCGCGGTGCGCGTGCTCGAGCAGCGAGCCGACGTCGCCGACGTAGGCCCGGACGGTGTGCGGAGACAGCGAGCGTTCGGCCCTCAGGTGGCGTTCGAAGGCGGCCAGGGCGGCGGCCAGTTCGGGCGGCAGCGGGTCCTGGGCGTCGGTCATGGGGCCAGTGTGCACCCTTGGCCGGCGCGCGAGCCGGAACCGGCCGGGCGACACGGCAGTCGCGAGTAATTTCGCACGCCGACACGCCGATCGAACAGAAGTTTGACATGGGATGAGCGGTACGGCAGGGTGATCCATGCGTCCTCGGACGAGACCACGGAACGCCCGCCTAGAGAGGGATCGAGCATGGGTCAGAAGACTGTCCGGTTCAGCGACCTGAGCGGCCAGCTCATCACGCACGACGACGCGCTGGTGCGCATCGTGGTGCACGAGCATCCCGAGCTGGTCGACGGTCCGGTCGAGATCGAGGCACTGACCGACGAGGCCGAGGCCATCGAGCAGGCCGCCCTGCGGGTCGCGGTCGTCGACCTGTACCTGCCCGACGACCTCGAACCGCGCCGCATCGTCATGGAAGCCGACGCCTTCGACAAGCTGGCCACGGAGAACCCGATGGACCAGCTCCTGATCGCGGCCCGGCCCATCCGGCGCAGCCCGAGGACCTCGGTGAACGGCGGCTCACGCGGGGATCGCCCGGACTACTCCACCCTCGAGCACGCCGGCAAGCCGCATAAGGGCAAGGTCACCGACACCGAGAAGCAACTCGTCCGCGACCACCTCGACGAGATCAACCAGCGCCTGGGCCTGCAGGGGATCCGGACGATCGATCCCGCCGACCCGGACCACGCCGAGCGTTATGACTTCGGGGAGCCGGCCCGGGACCGCACCGCGGAGCTCGAGTTCGACATCGAGGAGGAGAGCGCGGTCGCGGCCGGGTAGAGGACGGGTCAGCGGACGATCTCGACCAGCAGCACCCAGGCGCTGTAGGCGGCCCCGAGGATCCCGAGCAAGGCGGTCGGCACCAGCCAGTACAGGCCGCCGCCCCAGTGCACGGCCAGCGAGAGCCCGGCCAGGGTGCAGGGCACCGTGGCCAGCGCGGTGCTCACCATCCGGGAGACGGTCCACAGCACGGGGTCGTCGCGGTTCCGGCGCCGGTGGCCGAGCTGGTTCCCGACCGTGATCACGAGCATCGGCACCACGATGACCAGGATCTCGGCGCCGACGAGCCGGATGTTCTGCGGCACGAGCGTGAGCGCGGAGCTGGCCACGACCAGGAGCAGGGTGGCCAGGGTCTCGGCGGCGCGGGCCGGGAGGAACTTGCCGCCCTTGATGATGCGATCCAGGTTGATGGAGACCGCGACGAACAGCAGGCCGGTCAAAGCCGCGGCGGCGGCGATGATCGCGCTGAAGAACGGCTCCCAGGCAGCCGGGTCATAGCCCCGCATCACACGCACTTCCTTTGGGAGGCAGTTGCCCGACGACGAACGTTAACAGGTCCCGGTCACGGAGGCGGCTTGCGCAGGCGCCAGCCGCGGTCGCAGCGCTCGATGAAGCCGGAGCCGGCCAGCAGCCCGAGGCAGCGCAGCACGGTGTCGAGGTCCACGCCCGCCTCGGCCGCGATCGTCGAGGTCCCGGCGCCGCCGCGGGCGGGGAGCGCGTCCAGGACCCGGGCGCTGTCGGCGTCGAGCTCGTCACGGGAGGGTGCTGCGCCGCGGTGTGGTGACGGTGGGGTCCCGGCCGTGGTGGCGAGGCTGGCCGTGGTGGCGGGGCCTGGCGTGGTGCCCAGGGGCGAGAGCATCTCGATGATGTCGTCGGCGCGGGTCACGCAGGTGGCACCCCATTCCCTGATGATCCGGTGGCACCCGGCCGACTGCGCCGAGGTCACCGGGCCGGGGACGGCCATCAGCGGCTTGCCGAGCTGGGCCGCGTGGCGTGCGGTGTTCAGCGCGCCGCTGCGCTCCCCCGCCTCTACGATCACGGTGCCGCAGGTCAGCGCCGCGATGGTCCGGTTACGGGTCAGGAACCGCAGCCGGGCGGGATGGCGGCCCGGCGGCCACTCGCTGATCACCAGGCCCTGCCCGGTGATGTCCGCGAACAGGCCAGCGTGGCCCGCCGGGTAGGCGTAATCGACGCCGCAGGCCAGGACCGCGATCGTGGCCGCGCCCGTGGCCAGGGCGCCGCGGTGGGCGGCGGCGTCGATGCCGTACGCGCCGCCGGACACGATCACCCAGCCTCGCTCGCCGAGGTCCGCGGCGATCTCGCCGGCCACGTGCGCGCCGTAGCCGGTGGCGGCCCGGGCTCCCACCATGGACACCGAGCGCAGGCAGGCCAGGCCCAGGTCGGCATGACCGCGCAGCCACAGCGCGTACGGGCGGGCCGGGCCGAGCTCGTCCAGCCCGCCGGGCCACTCGGGATCGGCGGGGCAGACCAGCCGGGTACCGTCACGGCAGGCCGCCTCGAGGCCCGCGTCGTCGGGCAGCCGGGGCAGGCGGCTCCGCCAGCGGCCGAGGGCGAGTTCCAGCGCACGCCGGCTGGCTGGGCGGTCGCCGCAGCCGGGCCCGATGCCGGGCAGCATGTTCGCCTTGATCGCGGCCACCACGTCGGCGGGCTCGCAGATCTCCAGCAGGGCCCCGAGCGCGGGATCGGCGGGCTCGGCCAGGTAGGTGAGCGCGGCCCGGGCCAGAGCCTGCGGGCCAAGCTGCCGGTCGTGGCTCATCGCCGGACTCCGAGCCACAGGCCCAGGGCGGTGTGGCACTCGTCCTTGGCCGGGCGCGGCCGGCCGGCCAGGTCGGCGATGGTCCAGGCCACCCGGACGACCTTGACCACACCGCGGGCCGTGATCTGGCCGCGCTCCAGGGAGCGTTCGACCACGGCGAGGGCGCCCGGCGCGGGCGGCCAGGTCCGGCGCAACTGCGATCCGGGGATCTCGCCGTTCAGCCGCCAGGGAGTGCCGCGCAGCCGGTGCGCGGCCCGGTCCCTGGCCTGCGCCACGCGCAGCGCCACGGTCTGGCTGGACTCGGCGAAGTTGCGGTCGTTCAGCAGTTCCTTGCGGCTTACCGGCTCGAGCTCGATCTTCACGTCGACCCGGTCGAGCAGCGGGCCCGAGAGCCGGCCCAGGTACCGGCGGCGGGCGGCTGGGCTGCAGCTGCAGCCCTCGGCCGGCCCGGCGGCCCGGGCGCACGGACACGGGTTCGCGGCCAGGACCAGGGTGAACCGGGCCGGGAACCGGGTGGAGACGCCCGACCGGGCCACTATCACCTCACCCGCTTCGAGCGGCTGGCGGAGCGCGTCAAGCACGTCCCGGGCGAACTCCGGTGCTTCGTCCAGGAACAGCACGCCCCGGTGGGCCAGCGACGCCGAGCCGGGGCGGATGATGCCGCTGCCGCCGCCCACGATGGCGGCCTTGGTTGCGGTGTGGTGAGGGGCGAGGAACGGCGGAGCGGTGAGCAGCGGAACCTGCGGAGGCAAGGTGCCCGCCACCGAGTGGATGGCGGTGACCTCCAATGAGGCTGCGGCGTCCAGGCGCGGCAGGATGGTCGGGATGCGCTCGGCCAGCATGGTCTTGCCCGCCCCGGGCGGCCCGAGCAGGGACAGGTGATGCCCGCCCGCCGCGCTCACCTCGGCGGCTCGCCTGGCCATCGACTGGCCGAGCATCTCGGCCAGGTCCGGCGCGGGCGCGGTGTCCGAGCCGGCCGCCGGCTCGTCAGCACGCTCCTGGCCAGGGTGGAACTCGGCGGCGGGCGGGTCGCCGCGCAGGCCCGGGGTACCGCGCAGCCAGTCGGTCGCGGCGGTCAAAGTGGCGGCCGTGATCACGTGCATACCGGGCACCAGAGCGGCCTCGGGCGCGTTCTGCTCGGCCACCATGACCGTGCCGAACCTGCCGTCGGCCGCCGCCGCGGCCACGGCGGGAAGCACGCCGCGGACCGGCCGCAGCTGTCCGTCAAGGCCGAGCTCGCCGAAGAACATCACCCCGTCCGACGCCGCCCGCGGTATCGTGCCCGCCGCGGTGAGCACCCCGATCGCGATGGCCAGATCGAACCAGCTGCCGCGCTTGGGCAAGCTGGCCGGGGAGAGCCCGACCGTGATCTTGCGCAGCGGCCACTGTTCGCCGCTGTTGGTGATCGCGGCGCGGATCCGGTCCCGCGCCTCCCGCAGCGCGGTGTCAGGCAGGCCGACCAGGATCATCCCGACCAGGCCGTTGGCGATGTCGACCTCGACCTCGACCACGTGGCCGGTCACGCCCACCAAGGCGACCGACGACGTGCGGGCCAGCGGCACGGCTAGCCCACTCCCCTGATGTGCTCGATGGTGAACCCGCCGGTGCCCTCGTACACCAGGCCGACCACATCGATCCGCACCTCGTCGAAGCGGATGCCGTGGGCGTTCAGCCACTGCACGGCCAGCCTGCGCAGCCGGGCGCGCTTGGTCCGGCTGACGGCCTCCAGCGGGCTGCCGTAGCGCACCGATGTCCTGGATTTCACCTCGCACACGACCAGCACGTGGCGCTCCACCGCTACGATGTCGATCTCGCCGTCTGCGCTGCGCCAGTTCCGGTCCAGGATCCGCATGCCGTGCGACTCCAGGTATTTGGCCGCCTCCTGCTCGCCGGACCTGCCCAGCACGTCCTTGGCCCGCATGGCCATCACCTCCGGCTTCGACGATCGCCGCAGGCGGGGCGGCCCGCGGAACGGGTTTCGCGGCTGTGGAAAACCGGTCCGTCAGCATGGTTCCGGTGGATAAGGAGCCGGAAATGTCAGTCGCGGATGGTTAAATCCAGAGGGCTCTTTGCGGCCCGCCGGTGCGGCAGGCGTCTGCGGGCACGGGGCGACGCGCTGGGGATTGATTGAACGAGTATTCGATCAATATCATGTTTGCCGTGCCCGTATCGAGTGAACGGCCGGATGGACGAGGGCCGGCTGCAGGCACGACGGCTGCAGGCACGACGGCTGCAGGCACGGCGGCCGTGGGAACTCCGACCGGGGGCACGACGGCCGCGCGCGGTGAACGGGCCCGGCGCCGTCGGCAGGACGCGGAGCAGGAATACCGGGACGAGGTCCGCCGCCAGCGGCTGGCCGCGGAGGCCGCCACGAACGGCTTCATGCTCAACCGGGCGGGCCGGCGCGGCGGCATCGACGAGCGTTCGCTGTTCGTCGGCCCGGAGTCCCGGGTGCGCAGTTGGCCCCGGCCGAGCTGATCGAGTGGTTCGAGTCCCATCCGCGGCCGACCCGGGTTTCCTGGTTCGGGTCAGCGTCAGCCCGCCGCGCGCACCTGGCGGGCCGCAGGATCGGGTAAGAGCCGCGGAACTGGGCAACGGCCGCGGAACTGGGCAACGGCCGCGGAACTGGGCAACGGCCGCAGCGCCAGCTAAAGGCCCAACGTCAGCAAGCACCCTCGACTGCTTTCATGATCATGGCCAGAAAGGGGCAAATACCGCCCCGAACTGGCCACGATCATGATCGACGCCCGAAATGTCTCGATGTGAAGTTAAGGCATAACGGATATAACGGGTTTGCCGCGTGCGGCTGCCGATCCGTGGCAGCGTCGGGTGGCGGGTGCCGGGTCAGCTGGTCGAGCCGCGGCTGTACGGGGGACGCCCGGGCGGCTGGTCCGGGCGCGGGCCGGCTTTCAGCGGCGGGATCTTGAGGCTTACCGTCCGGTGGCCGAGCTCGAACTCATCACCGTGGTGGCTCACCGGCAGCGGATCGCCGTCGATCAGCTCATACCGGGCCCGGCCGTCCTTGATCGTGACGCTCAGCTTCCGGCCGCGGTAGCGCATCCGGAACATCAGCCGGGAGATGCCGTCGGGCAGGCGGGGGCTGAAGGCCAGCGGTCCGACGCCGGCCCGCATCCCCCCGAAACCCGCCACCAGCGCTATCCACGCCCCGGCCAGCGAGGCCATGTGCACGCCGTCGGAGGTGTTGTGCTCCACGTCCCGCAGGTCCATGAGCGCGGCCTCGGCCAGGTAGTCGTGGGCCAGATCGAGCTGGCCGACCTCGGCGGCGATCACGGCCTGGGTGCAGGCCGACAGCGAGGAATCGCGCACCGTGAGCGGTTCGTAGTAGGCGAAGTTGGCCGCCTTCTGCTCGGCGGTGAACGCCTCCGGCCGCATGTACATGGCCAGCACCAGGTCCGCCTGCTTGACCACCTGCTTGCGGTACAGCTGGAAGTACGGGTAGTGCAGCAGCAGCGGGTACTTGTCCTCGGGCGTGTTCTTGAAGTCCCACCGGGCGTAGTCGGTGAATCCCTCGTGCTGCGGATGCACGCCGAGGCGTTCGTCGAACGGGATGTACATCGCGTTCGCCGCGTCGCGCCAGGACGCCGCCTCCTCGGTGGTCACGCCCAGAGCCTCGGATTCGGCGGGCAGCCGGGCGGCCGCGGCCGCGGCGCAGGCCAGGTTCCGCTGCGCCATCAAGTTGGTGTAGACGTTGTTGTCCTTGACCGCGCTGTACTCATCCGGCCCGGTTACGCCCTCGATCCGGAAGCGGCCGATCGCGTCGTGCTGGCCGAGCGAGCGCCACAGCCGTGCGGTCTCGACCAGCAGCTCGAGGCCGATCTCCGTCTCAAACTTGGCGTCCTCGGTGGCGTCCAGGTAGCGGCTGACCGCGTCGCCGATGTCGGCGTTGATGTGGAACGCGGCGGTCCCGGCGGGCCAGTAGCCCGAGCACTCCTGGCCGCGGATCGTCCGCCACGGGAACGCCGCCCCGGCCAGGCCCAGGTCGGCCGCGTGCTGCCTGGCCTCCCCCAGCACCAGGTGCCGCCAGCGCAGGGCGTCGGCGGCGACGGAAGGCTGGGTGTACATGAGCACGGGCAGGACGAACGACTCGGTGTCCCAGAACGTGTGCCCGTCGTACCCGCTGCCGGTCAGGCCCTTGGCCGCGATCGGCCGGTACTCGGCCCGCGCGCCAGCCTGCAGGATGTGGAACAGCCCGAAGCGCACCGCCTGCTGGATCTCGGCGTCGCCGTCGACCTCGACGTCGGCACCGTCCCAGAACTCGTCGAGGTACTCCCGCTGCTCGGCTAGCAGGCCGTCCCAGCTGACCAGGTGGGCGGCGGCCAGCGCGCCGACGATCTGGTCGATCAGGGCGGGCCTGGACCGCTGGCTCGACCAGCCGTAGCCGATGTACTTCACGACGCGCAGCTGCTGGCCGGGAGCCAGCTCGGTGGCCACCGTGGACCGGCCCAGGTCCGGGTAGGACTCGGTGCGGCCGTTCATCTTCGCCGGGCAGGAAATCTCGTGCGACATCCCGGCCGCCATCCGCAGCTGGCTGGCTCGCGTGCTGTGGACCAGCACGACCCGGGGCGGGGTACCGTCGTAGGTCTGGTGTTCCTCGCTGACCAGCGGAGACTCCAGGATGGCGGCCAGCCGGGGGTCGTTGCCCCGCCTGGGCATCTCCTCGTTGGTGACCAGCTCGGACTGCAGCACCACCCGCAGCTTCTGGTCCACCGGCTCGACCGTGTAGTCGATGGCCGCGATCGCGCGCTGGGTCAGCGACACCATGCGCACCGAGGTCACCTTGATCCTGGCCCCGGCCGGGGACGACCAGTCCACGGTCCGGGTCAGCGTGCCCGCGCGCAGGTCCAGGACGCGCTGGTGGGAGTGCAGAGTGCCGTACCTGATGTCGAGCGGCTCGTCGTCGACCAGCAGCCGGATTATCTTGCCGTTGGTCACGTTGATGACGGTCTGCCCGCTGTCGGGGAATCCGTAGCCGGCCTCGGCGTAGGGCAGCGGCCGGACCTCGTACATGGAGTTCAGGTACGTACCGGGCAGCCCGTGCGGATCGCCCTCATCCAGGTTGCCGCGCAGCCCGATGTGCCCGTTGGACAGCGCGAAGATCGACTCGCTCTGGGCGAGGAGATCCAGGTCCAGCTCCTTCTCGACCAGCCGCCAGGGCTCGGTCCCGTACACGGCCTGCTTGATCATCGGGCGTCCTTGTCCGAGGGTCCGTCGTGGTCCAGGAGCTCCGACAGGTCCTTGACCACGATGTCGGCGCCGTGTTCCTTCAGCTCCGCGGCCTGGCCGACGCGGTCCACGCCGACCACCAGGGCGAAGTGGCCCGCGTGGCCCGCGGCCACGCCCGCCTGGGCGTCCTCGAAGACCACCGCGTGCGCCGCGGGCACGCCCAGTGCCTGCGCGGCGGCCAGGAAGGTGTCCGGCGCCGGCTTGCCGCGCAGGCCGCGCTGCTTGGCGACGATCCCGTCGATCCGGACGTCGAACAGGCCCTCGATGCCCGCGGAACGCAGGACCTGCACGGTGTTGGCGCTGGCGGAGACGACCGCAGTGCGGATGCCGCCCGCCCGCACCGCCTTGATGTAGGTGATGCTGCCGTCGTACACCTGGACGCCTCCGGCGGCGATCTTGGCCAGGACCAGGTCGTTCTTGCGGTTGCTCAGCCCGTACAGGGTCGGCGTCCCCGGCGGGTCGTCCGGCGTTCCCTCCGGCAGGTTGATGCCCCGCGATTCCAGGAACGACCTGGTCCCGTCCAGCCGCGGCTTGCCGTCGACATAGGCGTCGTACTCGTGGTGCGGATCGAACGGGACGAACTCGGTCCCGGTGCTCTCGGCGCGCTGGCGGAGGAACTCGTCGAACATCTGTTTCCACGCCGCCGCGTGCACGGTCGCGGTCTGGGTCACCACGCCGTCCATGTCAAACAGGCAGGCCGAAACCTCGTCTGGAAGCCCGAACATCCGCCCTCCGCCGAAAGTTATGCCGGGAAGTCCGGCTTTTCCTCTGGGACCTCCAGGTCCGCCTTGGCCAGTTCCTCGATGTTGACGTCCTTGAAGGTGACCACACGCACGTTCTTGACGAACCTCGCGGGGCGGTACATGTCCCAGACCCACGCATCTCGCATCGTAACCTCGAAGAAGACCTCGCCGTTGTCGCTTGACCGTACATTCAGCTCGACGTCATTGGTGAGATAGAAACGGCGCTCGGTCTCGACCACGTGCGTGAACAACCCGACCACGTCGCGGTACTCGCGGTAGAGCTGAAGCTCCATCTCGGCCTCGTACTTCTCAAGGTCCTCCGCGCTCATGAGCTCATTCTCCTCTCGTTCTCCCCGAATGCATCCCTCAGGCTGATCACGGAGCCACCGCGTCGCGATCACGGATGTCCAAGGCGGCCACGTCCATGGCGATGGGCGGATCCGGGGCGTCCAGGGCGTCCAGGGCGTCCAGCGGGCCGGGGTCCGCCTGGACGGTCGCCCGGTTCACGTTCACGAATGAATACCGGTGCACCGGGCATGGCCCGTGCTCGGTCAGGGCGCGTTCATGCTCATCGGTGCTGTATCCCTTGTGCCGGTCGAAACCATACAAGGGATAACGTTCGTGCAGGTCCCGCATCATCCGGTCCCGGCTGACCTTGGCCACGACCGAGGCAGCGGCCACCGACGCGGTGACCCGGTCGCCCTTCCAGACCGCCAGGGCGGGCACGCCCAGGCCGCGGACCGGGAAGCCGTCGGTCAGCACGTAGCCTGGCCGGCAGCGCAGCCCGGCGAACGCGCGGCGCATGCCGGCCACGTTGCACACGTGCAAGCCCATCGCGTCGATCTGGTCGTTGCCGATGACCACCACGTGCCAGTCCAGGGCCCAGCGCAGGATCTCGGCGTAGGCCTCCTCCCGGGCCGCGGCGGACAGCAGCTTGGAGTCGGCCAGGCCGGGCATGCGCTTGATGCGGGCCGGGTCCAGGACCACGGCCGCCACGACCAGCGGTCCCGCGCACGCCCCCCGGCCGGCCTCGTCGATGCCCGCCACGGGCGCGAACCCGGCCCGCCCGAGCACGACCTCGTAGGCGCCGAGTCCCCCGTCGCGCCGCGGCGTATAGCCGGGGTGCCTGGGGAGGGAAGGGTCGCTGGCGGCCAGCGCGCCGGGATCGCGGGTCATGGCACTTCGCAGGGTACGCCAGTCAGCACGGTGGCGCGGCCAAGGTCTAAACGCCTGGCGGGCCCCGCCGGCGGCGCCTGGCCACCCGCATCCGGACCCGGCGCTGCAGCCAGGTCAGCGGGAGGGCCCCGGCGAACCCGAGCAGCAGCGGGACCGTCTGAGCGGTGGGCTCGGCTCGCGCCGACAGCACGGCATCGGCGCCCGCGGATCCGGCTGCAGCCGCGTGAGAATTGTTCAGGGCGGGCTGCTGGAACGTGGCCGGGATGGGCAGGATCCGCCACCGGCTCGGCGGCCAGATGATGATGAAGGCCCGGCCGATCACCGCGCTCTCCGGGATCGTCCCGCCGCCGGGATCGCCCTGGTGATCCCGGGAATCGTCGGAATAGAACCGGTTGTCGCCCATGACCCACAGCCGCCCGGGCGGCACCACGATGTTGAACCGGGCCAGGGAGGGAGCCGAGCCCGGGTACAGGTAGGACCCTTCGTTCAGCGGAACGCCGTTGACGGTGACCCGGCCCTGCGCGTCGCAGCAGGCCACCCGGTCCCCGGGTATCCCGATGACCCGCTTGATGAGGATGTCTCCGGTGTGCCCGAAGCCGAACATGCTGGCAAACCCGCTGGCGAACTGCTGGAAGATATTGCCGTTCACCGGGATCGTGCCCGGGTCCCACGAGCCGTCGCCGTTGAAGACCACGATGTCGCCGCGGTGAATGTCGCGGGTGTGGTAGACGATCTTGTTGACCAGGACCCGGTCGTTGATCTCGAGGGTATTTTCCATCGACCCCGACGGAATCCAGAAGGCCTGGATGGCAAAGGTCTTGATGACGACCGCGAGCAACAGCGCGACCGCGACCAGGATGGGCAGCTCGCGCCAGAACGACCGCTGCTTGCGCTTGCGCCGATGACCGGGACGCGGTGTGCCCGGGCCGGCGGCCGACCCCGAACTGTCGTCCCCGGTCGATGCCGCTCCCGGGGCCTGGCCATCGTCCTGCGAAGAAGCCTGCGTGTTCGCGGCGGCCTGGCCGGAGGCGGCCTGGCCGGAGGCGGCCTGGCCGGAGGCGGCCTGGCCGGAGGCGGGCCGGCCGGAGGCGGCCTGGCCGGAGACGGCCTGCGAGTCTGCGTCCGACGTGACCGCGGATCCGGAGTCCCGACCTTCCGACGCGGCGCTGTCCTGCGGACCGCTCACCTAGACCCACACCCCTCGTCGACCCTCACCGTCATCCAGTGAGCTTAGCGCCAATACCTGATGACAGGACCGCCCGGCCGACCCCGGCGGGCCCGCGGCAAGACGCGCCTAAGCGGCTCAATGCGCAGGTCCACGGACGGTTCGCGTCATTCGCGGCGGCGGTGACGCAGCAGGAGCAGGGGTGCGCCGAGCACGCCCGCGCCGGCCGCGGCCCCGGCCACCGGCACGGCGGCCACGGCGGCCAGCGCGGTCCCGCCCACGTCCGCGGCGCCGAGCACGGCCGCTCCCGCGGGACCCGCGTGCAGTGCGGCCTGGTTGAAGGTCGACGGGATGGGCAGATCGCGGAGCTGCGACGGCGGCCAGATGATCAGGAACGCGCGGCCGACGACCTCGTTCTCCGGTATGGCACCGCCGCCCGGGTCGGTGGTGTGGTAGCGGGAGTCATCGGAGTCGCCGCGGTGATCACCCATGACCCACAGGTGACCGGGCGGTACGGTGACCGTCTTGAACGGGAACGACGGCGCGTCGCCCGGATACAGGTACGAGGTCTCGGTCAGCGGGACGCCGTTGACCGTCACCTTCCCGTCGGTACAGCACGCCACCTTGTCTCCGGGCAGGCCGATGACCCGCTTGATGTAGTAGGTCTGGCTGCTGTCCAGCCCGACGGTGGACAGCATCTCATCCCAGAACCGCACCAACCCGTTGTCGGACGGGGGCGGCGCGTCGGGTCCCCACGAGTCCTGCCCGCTGAACACGATGATGTCGCCGCGGGCGATGCCGCGGAAGTGGTACACGAGCTTGTTCACCAGGACCCGGTCGCCGACCTGGAGGGTGTTCTCCATGGACGCCGACGGGATCCGGTAGACCTGCACCACGAACGCCTTCACCACCAGGGTGAGGGCGGCGGCGACCACCACGATGACCAGCAGTTCGCGCCAGAAGTGCTTGTGCTTCTTGCCCGCCGGGGCGGTCGCGGGCTCATCGGTCTCGTCCTGCGGGGGAGGGCCGGACCGCGGGTCCTGCCATCCCGGCTCGGGAGGACGGCGATCCGGTCCGGCGCCGGCCGGACCCCCGTGACCCGACCCCGGTCGTCCCGGCGGCTGACCGGGCTGGGTACGAGTCCAGATGAGCGTGTCGGGATCGTACGGATCGTCCGGGCCCGGCCCCGACGGCACGTCAGCTGCCGGTCTGGTCGCGCCGCTCCTTGATCCGCGCGGCCTTCCCGCGCAGTTCCCGCAGGTAGTACAGCTTGGCCCGGCGGACGCGGCCCCGGGTAACCGGCTCGATCTTGTCGATCGACGGGCTGTGCACCGGGAAGGTCCGCTCCACGCCGACGCCGTAGCTGATCTTGCGGACGGTGAAGGTCTCCCGGGCCCCGCTGCCCTGACGCCGGATCACCACGCCCTGGAACACCTGGATCCGCGAGCGGTTGCCCTCCGTGACCCGGACGTGGACCTTGAGCGTATCCCCGGGCCGGAAGTCCGGGATGTCAGACCGGGTCTGGGCCTGCTCGATTTCGGCGATGGCGGTATGCATGACAGCGATTTCCTCGGTGGTGGTCGTGGTCGGGGACCCGGCGGCAGCCGGCTCGCGCCAGGCGCCTAAGGCCCCCAGCCGCGTGCCTTGAAAAGACAGCGGACTTCAGTGTGCCATATCTTCGCCGCTAACCGGAAAGCCGGCCGCAGCAGGACCCTCCTGCGCCGGGAATCCGGCCTCGGCCAGCACCTGCCGGTCGCGGCGATCCAGGTCCCCCAGGGCCCGGATGAGGTCGGGACGGTACGCCGCGGTGCGGCGCAGCGCCATGTCGCGGCGCCAGCGCACGATCGCGGCGTGGTGGCCGGACAGCAAGACCTCCGGCACCTGCAGTCCCCGCCAGGTGCGCGGCCGGGTATACACCGGTCCCTCCAGCAGCCCGCGCATGGCCGGATCCGTGTCGTCCCGGAAGGGGTCGCCGCCGAAGGAGTCATCCCCGGCCGAGGACGCGTTGCCCAGCACGCCGGGCAGCAGCCGCCCGATGGCCTCGACCATGACCAGGACCGCGGCCTCGCCGCCCGCCAGCACGTAGTCGCCGATGCTCACCTCGTCCACCGGCAGCTGAGCGCGCATGGCCTGGACGACCCGCGCGTCGATGCCCTCGTACCGCCCGCAGGCGAACACCAGCCACGGCTCGGCGGCGTACCTGGCCGCCATTTCCTGGGTGAACGGCACCCCGCTGGGGGTCGGCACCACCAGCCGGGCCCCGGCCGAGCCGGCCAGGATCGCATCCAGCGCGTCGCCCCAGACGTCCGGCTTCATCACCATGCCCGGGCCGCCGCCGAACGGCAGGTCATCGACGCTGTGGTGCACGTCGGTGGCCCAGGACCGCAGGTCGTGCACGCCGAAGGAGATGTCGCCCCGCGCCGCCGCCTTCCCGATCAGCGACACCCCCAGCGGGCTGCCGAAGTACTCGGGAAAGATGGTCACGATGTCGATACGCAGGCCCACGCCCTCTCCTCTTTTTTTCTCTGGCGGAACGGGCTGTGGTTCTACTCCGCCTGGACGGCGTCGAGCAGGCCGGGGGGAGGGTCGATGACCAGCAGGCCCGCGGCCACGTCCACCTCGGGCACGATGGCCTTCACGAACGGCACCAGGTGCTCTGGACCGCCGGGGTGCCGGACCACGAGCAGGTCCTGGCCGTAGTGCAGCACGTCGGTGACCACGCCGACGACCTGGCCGGCGGAGGTCCGCACCGACAGCCCGATCAGCTCGTGGTCGCGGAACTCGTCCGGGTCGGGGGTGGCGGGCAGCTGGCTGGAGTCCACGCTCAGCCAGCTGCCGGTCAGTTCCCCGGCCGCGGTCCGGTCGGTGATCCCGGTGAAGCCCACCAGCAGCTGCCCGGAGTGCCAGCGGGCCGACGCGACCGTGAGGTGCCCAGGCGGCGCCTCACCGTCCGGATCGGGCCCGAAGCCGAGAGTCGCGCCCGCGGTGAAGCGGAGGTCAGGCTCGTCGGTCCTGACCCCGATCACGACCTCGCCGCGGATCCCGTGCGGGCGGCCGATGCGGCCGACGATAACCCGCACGGGGTAAGCGGACCTCGTTCGCGTCCAGCAGGTCGATGCGCACGTAGCGGCCCGAGGCCAGGGCGCCGATCACCGTGCGCAGCGCGCGGGCGGTGCGCCCGCCCCGGCCGATGACCTTGCCGAGGTCGTCGGGGTGCACCCGCACCTCGAGAACGCTGCCCCGGCGCAGCGCCCGGCTGCGGACGCGGACCTCGTCCGGGTACTGGACGATGCCCCGCACCAGGTGCTCCAGGGCTTCCTCAAGCACGTCAGGCCTCGGGGGCCTCGGCGGCGGCACGGTCGGCGCCGACCTCAGCGGAGGGCGCCTCAGCGGAGGGCGCCTCAGCCGGCGCGTCCTCGGCCTTGGCCGGCGCGGACCTGCCCCGGCCGGCCTGGGCGGACTTGGCCCTGCCGTCCTGAGCGGGCCGGGACTGGGTCCCGGTCTTGCCCGCGGCGGCCTTGTCGTCCTTCTCCTTGGCGGCCTGGCTGGCCTTGGCCGCGGCGGCGAAGCGCTCCTTCTTGTCCGCACGCGGCGCGGCGGTACGCAGGGTGCCTTCGGTCCCCGCCTCCCCGGTGAACTTCTGCCAGTCCCCGGTGACCTTGAGCAGCACGCGGACCGGGTCGGTGGGCTGGGCGCCCACCGACAGCCAGTGCTGGACCCGCTCGGAATTCACTTCGATGAGCGAGGGATCGGCCTTCGGGTGGTACTTGCCGATCTCCTCGATGGCGCGCCCGTCGCGCTTGGTGCGCGCATCGGCGACGACGATCCGGTAGTAGGGCTCCCGGATCTTGCCCAGGCGCTTCAACTTGATCTTGACAGCCACGGCTGTGGTCTTCTCCCAGCGATAGATGCGAGGCGGCGGACCCGCGCCAGCCGGGGAAGCTCCGACAGGACCACCTAGATGAGCCAGGCCGGGCGAACGAGGAGAGGGCGTCGCATGGCCTGACGGTCAGCATCACATTGTGCCAGACAACCGGCGCTGACTAGTAATCGCACTGGCTGAGGGCGCGGACCTCGGCTGTCTCACGGATTGAAACAGTTACATAACGTGCGTTGACTATCCGCAAACACGCATCCTAGCGTTGCCATACTGTTCTATATATGTACGCTCGTTCGCAGAGCGCACGAAGCGGGTTCGCAGAACCAGCCGTGCCGGGACCGGGCGTCCAGCACTACGTACAACGCACTCCATCTAACGAAGGAGCCCGCACATCAGGCATCCGGGGTCCCCAGCCTCCACGAGGCCGCAGGCTCGCGGTCACGATCCACTGCCCCCTCATGGGATCTGGGCGATGTTAGCCTCGTGGCGCCGCAATCCCGGGTCCAGGCCCGCGGGGTCACGGTGCCACCTCATACGCGGTCCCGCGCCTCGGCGCGACCTCAAAGGAGATATTGCACATGAGTGACCAGACTGCGCACACCGACAGCGCGACACCCTCGCGGGGGGGTCTGGGGGGGTCGTCCACCCTGGCCAACACCGTCGGCGGCCTCAGCCGACGCGGAGTGCTGCGCGCGGCCGGCGCCGGTGCGGCCGTCGTGGGGGGCGGCGGACTGCTGGCGGCATGCAGTTCCAGTATCAAGGGCGCCTCAACCTCGTCCTCGTCCTCGGCTTCGTCCACCACGGGCGGCAGCACCTCGGACATCGTGATCGGCTTCATCCACCCGCTCACCGGCGACCTGGGTGAATTCGGCACCTCCGACAACTGGATCGTCAGCCAGATTCTGGCCACGTCGCAGTTCAAGAACGGGATCAAGGCCGGCGGGAAGACCTATCCGGTCACGATCAAGTCCTACGACACCCAGTCCGACGCCACCCGCGCGGGCCAGCTGGCCAGCCAGGCCATCCTGACCGACAAGGTGGACCTGCTGGTCACCTCGTCCACGCCGGAGACGGTCAACCCGGTCGCGACCGTGGCCGAGAAGCTGGGTTGCCCGCTCATCTGCGGCAACGTCCCGTGGCAGTCCTGGTACGTGAACCTGGGCGGCAACCCCACCCCGGGCAAGTCGACGTTCAAGCCCACGTGGACGACGATGTACTTCCTCGGGGTCAACGACCTGTGCAACTCCTTCATCCCGATGTGGAACCGGATCCACACCGAGCTGAGCACGGACAAGGTGGCCGGCTGCATGTTCCCCAGCGACTCGGACGGCGACGCCTTCCGCGCGGCGTGGCCGCTGTTCGCCGGGCCGGCCGGCTACACGCTGGTCGACCCGCCCGCCTACGACGACGGGACCACCGACTACACCTCGTACATCAGCTTGTTCAAGTCCAAGAACTGCGAGTTCTTCACCAACGTGCCGCTGCCGCCGGACTTCAACACGTTCTGGAAGCAGGCCGCGCAGCAGGGCTACAAGCCGAAGCTGGCCACCGTGGCCAAGGTGCTGCTGTTCCCGGCCGACGTGGCCGCGCTCGGCTCGCTGGTCAACAACGTCGCCACCGACGCGTGGTGGACGCCGAACATGCCGTGGAAGTCCTCGCTCACCGGGCAGACCTGCGCCGAGATCGCCGCCGCGTTCACCGCCGCCACCGGGTCGCAGTGGGTGCAGTCGCTGTCCAACTACAGCCTGTTCGAGGTCGCGTACGCGGCCATGACCTCGGTGAACAACCCG
>Ga0335072_10005612_pt1 | contig 18477 bp, 16 predicted proteins | sample Lox_Sample_21_FD_206725 | JGI IMG/M metagenome (GOLD analysis project Ga0335072, IMG submission 206725) | Soil microbial communities from Loxahatchee National Wildlife Refuge, Florida, United States - Lox_Sample_2.1 | ecosystem: Environmental > Terrestrial > Soil > Wetlands | place: USA... | reverse complement strand
CCTGGCGAACCAGATCCGCAATCTGCCGCGACATATGGGCATCCATTCCGGGGGCATGGTGATCTGTGACCGCCCGATCGCCGACGTGTGCCCGGTGGAGTGGGCGCGGATGGAGAACCGCAGTGTTTTGCAGTGGGACAAAGACGACTGTGCGGCAATCGGTTTGGTGAAGTTCGACCTGCTCGGGCTGGGCATGCTCTCGGCACTGCACTACGCGAAAGACCTGGTGGCCGAGCACAAGGGCATCGAGGTGGACCTGGCCAGGCTCGACCTCTCCGAGCCGGCGGTGTACGAGATGCTGGCGCGCGCGGATTCGGTCGGCGTGTTCCAGGTGGAGTCGCGGGCGCAGATGGCCACCCTGCCGCGCCTGCGGCCGCGGGTGTTCTACGACCTGGTGGTGGAGGTCGCGCTGATCCGACCCGGGCCCATCCAGGGCGGGTCGGTGCACCCCTACATCCGGCGTCGCAACGGCATCGACCCTGTCGTCTACGACCACCCGTCGATGGAGCCTGCATTGCGAAAGACACTGGGAGTGCCACTTTTTCAGGAGCAATTGATGCAGCTCGCGGTCGACTGCGCCGGCTTTTCGGCAGCCGAGGCCGACCAGCTCCGGCGCGCCATGGGATCCAAACGTTCCACCGAGCGGATGCGACGGCTGCGCGGCCGGTTCTACGACGGCATGCGCACGCTGCATGGCGCCACCGACGAGGTGATCGACCGGACCTACGAAAAGCTGGAGGCATTCGCTAATTTCGGCTTCCCCGAAAGCCACGCGCTGTCCTTCGCGTCGCTGGTGTTCTACTCGTCGTGGTTCAAGCTGCACCACCCGGCGGCGTTCTGCGCCGCCCTGCTGCGCGCGCAGCCGATGGGTTTCTATTCGCCACAGTCGCTGGTGGCCGACGCGCGCAGGCACGGCGTGCTGGTGCACGGCCCGTGCGTCAACGTCAGCCTGGCGCACGCCACTTTGGAAGATGCGGGGAACGCCGTCCGTCTCGGTCTGGGCGCGGTCCGCCATATCGGCGACGACCTGGCCGAGAAGCTGGTCGAGGAGCGAAATACCAACGGCCCGTATGCCTCTCTGCTGGACATGACCGCCCGGCTGCAGCTCTCTGTGCCGCAGACCGAAGCGCTGGCGACCGCCGGGGCGCTGGGGTGCTTCGGGATGTCCCGGCGGGAGGGGCTGTGGGCGGCCGGGGCCGCGGCCACCCAACGGCCGGACCGGTTACCCGGGGTGGGCTCGTCGTCGCACATCCCGGCGTTGCCGGGGATGAGTGAGCTGGAGCTGGCCGCCGCCGACGTGTGGGCCACCGGCATCTCCCCGGACAGCTATCCGACGCAGTTCCTGCGGGCGGACCTGGATGCGATGGGGGTGCTGCCGGCCGACACCCTGGGATCGGTGCCCGACGGCGACCGTGTGCTGATCGCCGGCGCGGTGACCCATCGGCAGCGACCCGCGACGGCCCAAGGGGTGACCTTCGTCAATCTCGAGGACGAGACCGGGATGGTCAACGTGCTCTGCACGCCGGGAGTGTGGGCACGGCACCGCAAGCTGGCCAACACCGCGCCGGCGCTGCTGATCCGCGGTCAGGTCCAAAACGCCAGTGGGGCAGTGACTGTGGTAGCCGAGCGGTTGGGCCGCATCACCTTAGCGGTCGGCTCGCGCTCACGCGACTTCCGCTAGAAACCCTCGCGCGAGCGTCCGCAAAATGCCAGCAGCCACCGGCGTGTCGCGTACCAACACGCGCGCTCGTGACGCATTGGGAGCTAACCAGTCGGCGTCGTCCACACCCGGGTCGGGGTGATCGCCAACCGGGTGCTGAACGCATCCATCGATATCCCCTCGGCCGACTCCAATTCCTTCGCGAGTTCGCCGTACTTCGCCCAGTAGGGCGCGTCGTCTTGGCAATTCACGTCGGTTGCATCGATCGTCGCGGTTCCACCGATGGCGATGATGCCGCCGCCGTTACCGTCCGAATCCAGATTCAGGCTCACTTCGGGGTGTGCCTTGATGTGGGCGACCTTGCCGGCCTGGGGCATGGAGTACACCGTCAGCCTGGTGCCATCGAAGTAGAACCAGACCAGCCGGGGAACCGGCTGCCCCGACTTGGCCACGGTGGTCAGCCATCCATACTGATCGGAGCTGAGTCTGCTGGAAACCTCTTGCGTCAGTTCGACTGTCATGAGGCCAACGGTAACCTCCACCTATGACCCTCAACCTGTCCGTCGACGAAGTTCTCAAAACCACCCGCTCGGTCCGCAAGCGCCTCGATTTCGACAAGCCGGTATCTCGCGAGGTATTGATGGAATGCCTCGAATTGGCGCTGCAGGCGCCCACCGGTTCCAACTCGCAGGGCTGGCAGTGGGTGTTCGTCGAGGATGCTGAAAAGAAGAAGGCGATCGGCGACATCTACCTGTCCAACGCCCGGGCCTACCTCGCCTCACCCTCAGCCGAATACGCCGAGGGGGACACTCGCGGTGAGCGGATGGGGCTGGTCAGAGACTCCGCGACCTACCTCGCCGAGCACATGCACGAGGCGCCGGTGCTGATGATCCCGTGCATCTTCGGCCGGCAAGACAACCATCCGTTGGGTGGGGTGTCGTTCTGGGCGTCGCTGTTCCCGGCGGTCTGGAGCTTCTGCCTGGCGCTGCGCTCCCGCGGACTGGGATCCTGCTGGACCACGCTGCACCTGCTCGGCGACGGCGAGCGGCAGGCCGCCGAGGTGCTCGGCATCCCTTACGACAACTACAGCCAGGGTGGGCTGTTCCCGATCGCCTACACCAAAGGCACCGACTTCCGGCCGGCCAAGCGGTTGCCCGCCGAGAGCCTCACGCACGGGAACACCTGGTAACCAGAGCGCCAGGGAGTCATCCGTCGGGCCCGCGATTGCGCGCTGTGTCGATCGCTTGGACGATTGCGGCGGCAGCCTCGCCCAGCCGCTGGAGCTGCGCCGGGCTCAACGGCTCAACGACCAGATCCTGTACCAGCTGTGCGTGACCGGGAGCTGCACTACGGATTTTCTTGTCGCCCGCCGTGGTCAGCTCGACGGTGCTTGCTCTTCGGTCGTTCTCGCAGGGCCGCTTGATGACCCATCCTCGTTTCTCCAACCGAGAAATCAGATGCGACAGTCGTGACAGCGATGAATTTGCCCGATAGGCGAGATCACTCATCTGCAACATCCGGTCAGGGGCCTCCGACAGGGCCGCGAGGACCAGGTATTCGTACAAAGACAGCGCAGCGTTTCGTTGCAGATCGCTGTCGATCGCGGCGGGCAGCGTCATGAGCAGCCCCACGACCTGTCGCCAAGCCCGTTGTTGGTCGTCGTCGAGCCACGGCTCGCGTCGCTTGCCAGGTCCCGGGTTCACGGTGCCAGCATAAGCAGATTTTGTTGACGCTTCAACTTTTATGGGGTAGCTTTGGTTGAAGCATCAACTATTTGTTGGCAAGGATGTTTGTGACAAGGAGGAGCACATGAAGTTCGGAATGATTGGTGCGGGAACGCTGTCGCGCGCGATCGCCGGTCACGTGATCCGAGCCGGCCACGACGTCGTGTTCAGCAATAGCCGCGGTCCCGAGACGCTCAGCGATCTTGTGCGGGCCTTGGGCCCGCACGCCTCTGCCGGCACCGTGGCTGAGGCCGGTGCCGCCGATTTCGTAGTACTGGCGGTCAACTGGAGCGGCATTCACGAGGCGGCGCGCAGTCTCCCTTACCGCGAGGGGCGCATCGTCATCGACGCCACAAACCAGTGGAAAGCGCCGCCCCCGGATTTCATCGTCGACCACCTGGAGGTCGGGGGCAGCGAACTGGTCGCCTCACTGATCCCCGGGGCACACGTCATCAAAGCGTTCGACAACATGTACGGCCCCAACATCGCCGCCGACCCGATCACCGACACCGGCCGTCGGATCCTGTTCTACGCCGGCGACGATCAAGACTCCAAAGAGCGGTTCCGCGCCGTCGTCGACGGCTTCGGGTTCGCGGCCGTCGACCTCGGTTCCCTTCGAATGGGGCGCTTGATGCAGGTCGACGGTTCCCTGACAGGACTGCACGCCATCCGGGAATCCGTGCCTCACCCGATGCCGGCAACGGCGAACAACGAGCTCACATTTGAGATACCAGCCGGGACATGGACGATCGACCCAGCGCATTCGTCCATTACCTTCTCGGTCCGTCACCTGATGCTCAGCAAGGTCCGAGGCCGGTTCTCGGAGTTCTCCGGGTCTATCACCGTGCCCGGCAATGGGATTCCGGTCGTCTCGGCGACCGTCGACGTGGGATCGGTTGACACAGGCAACAAGGAACGCGATCAGCACATCAGGGCGGCTGACTTCTTCGACGTCGAGAACTTTGCCACGGCGACCTTCACGTCGACGACACTGCGCGACGGCGGCTATGCAGGCAGATACGTCCTTGCCGGTGAGTTCTCCCTGCGTGGTGTCACCAAGCCGATCACACTCACCCTCGAGTTTTTCGGCGTGAGCCCAGGGATGGGCAAGGGCACAGTGGCCGGCTTCGAAGCGAAAGTCGCGTTGAGTCGCAAGGACTTCGGAGTCTTGGCCGACACGCCGATCATCGGCGGAAGCGCTGTGCTCGGCGACACGGTCGACATCGCAATCGACGTGGAAGCCCTCAAGACCGCCTGAACTGGCGGCCCTAGGTCGTCAGCGGCCACACCTCGACGACCCCGTGCGCGACCGCACAGGGGGTCTGGCTTACCCGCTCGATCGCCGCGTCGAGATCCTCGGCCTCCAAGACTGCGAACCCGGCGATCGGCAGCGCCGATTGCAGATAGGGCCCGGGCTCGATCCGCAAGCCGGCGCCCTCCGGATTGCGCACCTGAACGGGGAGTTCGGCGCGCCCGATGAGTGCCCCCGCTGCGCGCAATGTGTCGTCGCGCGCATGCGCGGCCTGTTTGCATTCGTCGCTCAGGCGGTTGTAACCAGCCGCGTCCCCGTAACCGATCGTGATGAATGTCGCCATGTCAATGCCGACTCGCCCGGGGCGCATTACTCATCGCGACGACAGATCAGACCGCGCCCGAATAGCCGTGCTGACGCCAGGCCTCGTACACGGCGATCGCGGCCGCGTTGGACAGGTTCAGCGAGCGCCGGCCGGCCAGCATGGGGATGCGCACCTGCCGGGTGATATGGGCGTCGGCCAGCGTCGCCGCATCCAGCCCGTCGGGTTCCGGGCCGAACATCAGCACATCGCCGGCCTGGTAACCGATGTCGGCAAACGAGGTGGTCGCGTGCGCGGTGAACGCCGTCACCCGGGCCGGCAACAGCGCGTCCCACGCGGCCGGCAGCGACGGGTGCACGGTGACCGACGCCAGGTCGTGGTAGTCCAGTCCGGCCCGTCGCAGCTTGGGTTCGGACATGTCGAAGCCCAGCGGCTCGACCAGATGCAATTCAGCGCCGGTGGCGGCCGCCGTCCGGATGGCGTTGCCGGTATTGGGTGCGATGCGCGGGGTATAGAACAGCAGCCGGAACATCTGCCGATCATGACAAACGTCGTCCGCGCCGGTAATCGAGCATGTTTGCCAGATTTGCTTGGCGGTGTATTGAGAAACCTGGCAGGGCTCTGTCTGCTCAGTAGCAATTCTGGTGACCTGGGCCGCGGGCTGTCATACTCGTCGAATTGCCAGGCGTTTTCCGCTCGTGCCTTTCTGCGCGGGCCGGGGTGCGAATAAAGCAGGAAGTTTCATGACGATCTCGTTTCCTTCAGCGCGAGGTTTCAGCGCAGCGGCCGGTCATGCGGCCGTGATCACGTGACCATGTTCGCCCGCCCGGCCGACTCGGTCGAGGCGGTTCCCCCCGAGATCATCGATGCCCCCGCCGGCGGCGCGACGCCGGTAAAACGTCCGCCGGCCTGGTCGCTCACCAACTGGCCGGTCCGGTGGAAAGTATTGGCGATTGTGCTGGTCCCGCTGGTTTTGGCGACGGTTTTCGGTGCTTTGCGGGTCAACGCTGCGATGGCAAACTCCAGCGGTCTGCGCTTGGCCGCGGCCCGCGCCGACGTGCTGCCGGCGATCACCAAATACATGTCCGCGCTCGATGTTGCCTTGCTGGGGAGCTCCACCAACCGCGACGCCGAAGGCGCGAAGAAAAACTTCGAGGCCCGCAAGGGCGAGCTGCAGGCGCGACTGGACGAGACCGACGTGACACCCGACGTCCGGTCGGCGATCAGCACCCTGCTCAACGGTGGCCAGACGCTGTTGGACAAGGTGGCCGACAACAGCCTCGGTTTGCGGGAGCGGGTAACCACCTATGCGCCGCTGCTGTTGACGGCCGAGGACGTCATCAACGCCTCGGTGCGTGTCGACGACGAGAAGATCCGGGCCGTGGCGCAGGGGTTGAGCCGGGCGGTCGGGGCCCGCGGGCAGATGACCATGCAGGAGATCCTGGTGACCCGGGGCGCGGACCTGCCTGAGCCGCAGCTGCGGACCTCGATGATCACCCTGGCCGGTACCGAACCGTCGACGTTGTTCGGGATGAGCGAAGTGCTGGGTGCCAGCTCACCGGAAGCCAAGACGCTGCAGCAGCAAATGGTGACCCGGATGGCGATCATGTCCGATCCGGCCAGCCCACTAGTCGACAATGCCGACCTGCTGCGCTCGATACAGACCACCGACGGGATCGCCGAGCAGGTCATCAAGGACGCCACGGCGGCGGTGACCAAATCCGTGCACGCCCAGGCGGATGACCGCCGCGACGCCGCCATCGTCGACAGCATCCTGGTGCTGGCCGCCATCGTGATCGCACTGATCATCGTGTTGCTGGTGGCGCGCGCGCTGGTGGTGCCGCTGCGGGTGCTGCGCGACGGCGCGCTCAAAGTCGCCCACACCGACCTCGAGGACGAGGTCGCCCTGGTCAAGGCCGGTGGCGCCGAGCCGATTCCCCAGCCGCTGCCGGTGTACACCACCGAGGAAATCGGCCAGGTCGCCCACGCCGTCGACGAACTCCACACCCAGGCCCTGCTGCTGGCCGGTGACGAGGCGCGACTGCGACTGCTGGTCAACGACATGTTCGAGACCATGTCGCGGCGCAGCCGGTCACTGGTCGATCAGCAGCTGCAGCTCATCGACCGGCTGGAGCGCAACGAAGAGGATCCCGACCGCCTGGACAGTCTGTTCCGGCTGGATCACCTGGCCGCCCGGCTGCGCCGCAACAGCGCCAACCTGCTGGTGCTGGCGGGCGCACAGCTGGCGCGCGACCAGCGCGCGCCGGTCCCGCTCGCGACGGTGATCAACGCGGCCGTTTCCGAGGTCGAGGACTACCGCCGTGTTGAAATCGCCCGGGTACCTGAGGCCGCGCTGATCGGCGCGGCTGCCGGTGGCACCATTCATCTGTTCGCCGAGCTGATCGACAATGCCCTGCGCTACTCGCCGCCGACGACATCCGCGCGGATTTCCGGGGCGCCCAGCGGCGACGGAGGAGTTCTGCTGCGGATCGCCGATGCGGGCCTGGGCATGAACGACGCGGATCGGCGCATCGCCAACACACGGCTGCAGGCCGGCGGCGACGTCACCCCCGACAATGCCCGCCATATGGGTCTTTTCGTGGTCGGCCGGCTCGCCGCCCAGCACGGCATCCGGGTCGGGCTGCGCGGTCCGGGGCCCAATGAAGCGGCCTCGGGTACGACGGCCGAAATCTACCTGCCGCCGACGGTGCTATCGGGTACCGCCGCGGCTCGCGCGGCGGGGCCGCGGGCACGGGCCGTGTCATCGCCGAGCACCCAACTTGCCAACGCGATCGCGACGACGGACCCCGCCGGTGAGGCCGCCGGACACGACACGGTGGACACGGCGTCCGACCGCAACGGTTCGGTGACACCGGCGACTCCCATCACCTTGTTGCCGCGCCGCAACCCGGGTTCCAGCGGTATCACCGAAGTCCCCGCGGCACCCGCCAAACAGCCGCGCCGGCACCGGCGTGAACTGGCCACGCCCTGGTGGGAGGCCCAGAAGCAGCCGAAGGCGAAACAGGCGCCGCCCGAAGCACCCGCGACCCCGGCGGCGGTGTCGGACACCTCGGCATTCTTTGCCGCGCGGTCGCGGGATGCCGGAGATCGGGCGGACTCACCGGCTGCCGAGCCCGCTGCGCCCGCGAGCCAGGACGCCCTCGCACCGATCAGCTCCATCCCGTCAATCCCGGAGGGCCCGACAGCCCCGGCCGACGACGACGTGATCTACCGGCGGATGCTCTCGGAGATGCTGGGCGATCCACACGACCTGGTCAACAGCCCCGACTTGGATTGGCAGTCGGTGTGGGACCGCGGCTGGTCGTTGGCCGCCGAGGCCGAGGACAAGCCCGTCGAGTCGCGCACCGCCGGGCACGGCCTGCCGGTGCGCACACCCGGGGCCCGGCTGGTGCCGGGGGCGGCCAATGGCGCCGCTCTTACCGAGCAGGACGGCCCCGAGCAGGACGGCCCCGAGCAGGACGGGGAAGCCTCCCTCGTAGGATCGAATGGCGGATTCGGCTCCGGCCGGTCCGACCGCCAGCCGCAACACGCGGCCGCGGTGCGCGACCCCGACGCGGTTCGTGCCTCCTTCAGCAGCCATTTCGGCGGCGTGCGCACCGGACGGTCGCACGCTCGCGAAACGAATCAAGGACCCGATCAGGAATGACGTCAGCCGACAACTCACTGGACTGGCTGGTGACGAAGTTCGCCCGCGAGGTACCCGGGGTGGCGCATGCGCTGCTGGTGTCCGTCGACGGGCTGCCCATCGCCGCCAGTGAGCATCTGCCGCGCGAACGGGCCGATCAGTTGGCCGCGGTGGCCTCCGGGCTGGCCAGCCTCGCGACCGGCGCCGCGCAGCTGTTCGAGGGCGGGCAGGTGCTGCAATCCGTGGTTGAGATGCAGAACGGCTATCTGTTGTTGATGCGTGTCGGTGACGGTTCGCATCTGGCCACGCTGGCCACGACGTCTTGTGACATCGGTCAGATCGGTTACGAGATGGCCATCCTTGTCGAACGGGTGGGCGGCGTTGTGCAGTCCTCCCGCCGCTCTGCCGCACACTCGTGAGCCGCGATGGACAAACGCGAGCCCTGGCCGCCTTCGCGTGAGGCGAACCTGGTCCGTCCCTACACCCTGACCGCCGGACGTACCGACACCAACGTCGACCTTCCCCTGGAAGCGCCGGTTCAGACGTTGCGGGCCGGGCTGGCTCACCGATGGCCACCCGACGATGCGAGAGGCAAGATCATCCAACTGTGCGTCAAGAGCCCGTCCGTCGCGGAAATCTCGGCCCGGCTTGATCTGCCGGTCGGTGTCACGCGCGTCCTGGTCGGAGATCTGGTGCTCTCCGGATACGTTCGGGTGCATCGAACGTTGACCGAGCATTCGACCCGCGATGAGCGTCGCGAACTCATAGGAAGGACGCTGCGTGGCCTTAAAGCACTCTGAGGCGCACTCTGAGGCGCACTCTGATCAGGGAGCCACCGCCTCGACGAAGATCGTCATCGCGGGCGGGTTCGGTGCCGGCAAGACCACGTTCGTCGGGGCGGTTTCGGAGATCATGCCGTTGCGCACCGAGGAGATGGTCACCGATGCCTCCGCTGGCGTCGACATGCTCGAAGCGACCCCGGACAAGCGGACCACCACGGTCGCAATGGACTTCGGCCGGATCACCCTGGACGAGGACCTGGTGCTCTATCTGTTCGGTACCCCGGGCCAGCGCCGGTTCTGGTTCATGTGGGACGACCTGGTTCGCGGCGCAATCGGCGCGATCGTCCTGGTTGACTGCCGGCGCCTGCAGGACAGCTTTGCCGCGGTCGACTTCTTCGAGCACCGCAGCCTGCCGTTCTTGATCGCGGTCAACGAATTCGACGGCGCGCCAAGATATCCCGTGGGCGCGGTGCGTGAAGCGCTGACGTTGCCCGCGCACATTCCGGTGATCAACGTCGATGCCAGGGATCGCAGGTCGGCGACCGACGCCCTGATCGCGGTAAGCGAGTACGCGTTTGCCAGCCTGGCGGCCAGCTGACCGAATACGGCTTCAGCGCTTGAGCCGGGTGCGCCACCACACGACGGCGAAGTAGATCACCGACAGCGCGGCGAGCATCCCCATGTCGAGCAGCCACGCCCCGCGCGTGTGCAGCCAGTGGCTGTCCTTGGGGCCTAGCGTTCCCGGCACCAGCACCCTCAAGTTGACCGTGGAGGCCGACGCCGCGTATCCCCAGCGCGACGGCATCACCCAGGACAGCTGGTCCAGGAAGATGCGGCCGGTCACCGGGATCAGCCCGCCGGCCAGCACCAACTGCAGCATCAGCGAAACCACCAGCAGCGGCATGATCTGCTCGTTGGAGCGGGCGATCGACGACAGGACCATCCCGAGAATCGCCGAGGCCACGCATGTCGCTGCCACCGTGACGAACAGCTCGAAGCTGGCCGCGAATTTGGAAGAGCCCAGCAGCACCGCCGGCTGGGTGGGTGAGCCCTTGCCCACCAGCACGATGCCCGTGGTAATCGCCGCCTGGGCGATCGCGAACGCACAGAACACCGTGACCTTGGCGCTCAGGTAGGCCCAACCGGACAGGCCGACCGCCTGTTCGCGCCGGAAGATGGCGCGCTCGCCGATCAGATCGCGAATGGTCAGCGCGGTGCCCATGAAGACGGCGGCGATGGACAGCAGGGTCAAGATCTGTGCGGATTCGTCCGGCGTCTCACTGGTCGGCTGGGCGATGCCGAACCCGGTGTTGCCGGGAACGGTCAGCGCAAGCGCACCCATGACGAACGGCAGCAGCGCCAGGAATAGGAAGTACGCGCGGTCGGACACGACCAACCGCAGCTGTCGGCGGGCGATCGTGGAGAACTGGCGGCGCATATTGGTGTGCGCCGTCACGCCAAGCTCGGCCGGTGCCTCCGCCTCCGGGGGCGGCGGCGGTTGGTTTCGCTCCAGGAAGCGGCGATTGGCCTCGTCTGGGTCGGCGCCCACCTTGGCAAAAATCTGGGCCCAGTTGGTGGTTCCCATGGCGGCGCCGATCTGGTCGGGTGCGCCCAGGAATGCCGTCTTGCCGCCGGGTGCCATCAGCAGTACCTGATCGCAAACATCCAGATAGGTCAGCGAGTGCGTGACGACCAGCACCACGCGGCCGGCATCGGCCAGTTGCCGCAGCATCGTCATGACTTGCAGGTCCAGCGCGGGGTCCAGACCCGAGGTCGGTTCGTCGAGGATCAGCAGCGACGGCCCGGTGAGCAGCTCGAGTGCCACCGAGGCGCGTTTGCGCTGGCCGCCGGAGAGCTTGTCGACCCGGGTGTCTGCGTGCTGGGTCAGCCCCAGTTCGTCGAGGACCTGAGCGACGACCTCTTGGCGATCTGCCTTGCTGGTGTCCGGTGGCAACCGCAGCTCGGCCGCATAGCCGAGCGCCTGCTTGACCGTCAGTTGGCGGTGTACAACGTCGTCCTGGGGGACCATCCCGATCCTGGTGCGCAGCGTCGCGTAGGCCGTGTGGATGTTGTGGCCCTCGAATGTGACCGAGCCGGAGGTGGGGGTGGCGTAGCCGGCGATCAACCGCGACAACGTGGTCTTGCCGGCGCCCGATCCGCCGATGATGGCGGTCAGCGTGCCGGGCCTGGCCGTCATCGAGACCTTCTCGAGCAGGTTCTTCCCGCTGATGCTGAAGTCGACCTGGCGCACCTCCAGGCCGCCGGTGCGCGTCGCCGCTTCCTGGCGGCGAACCAACGCACCACCGGTGAACACCAGGTCGACGTTGCCGATGGTGACCACGTCGCCGTCGGAAAGCAGCGCGGACCCGACCCGGAGCCCGTTGACGAATGTCCCGTTACTGCTGTTGGCGTCGCGGATCTCGGTGCCGATCGGTGTCGGAGCCAAGAACGCGTGATAGCGCGATGCCAGCACGTCGTGGATGACGATGTCGTTGTCGATCGCGCGACCGATCCGGGCACCGGGGACGGACGCCGCCGATTCGGGTCCCAGCGATTTGAACGTCCTGGTCGGCGCTCGCAACATGTCGCTGCCGTTGCCCATCCGGGTAGGGGGATCCAGGTCCGACTGGGCCGCTGGCGGCGGTACCGACCGTGTCGCGGCTTTTGGCGGGACGATCGGAACCGGCTGCGGAGCGCCAGGCCAGGGGCGCGCCCGCGGGGCCTGGGCGGGCGGCGGCGGTTGGCGGGGTGGGGCTGGTTGCGGTCGTGACGCCAGGCTGCGGGTGGCCTCGGGGGCCGGCGTGCCGGGCGGCACGATCGTCGGTATCGACTCCGTCGTCGGCGGTAGCGAGCCGACATTGCCCTGGTGATGCCCGACTTCGAAGGTGATGCGCGGCCCGTCGGGTTTGCCGATGTTGATGCTCTGGCCGTCATGGATGTCGACCATCGGCACTCGCTGGCCGTTGACGAACACCCCGTTGAGCGAGTTGTTGTCGACCGCGATCCAGCGCCCGTGGTCGAAGCGCAACAGCAAATGCGCACGGGCGATCAACGGATGGGCCACCCGCAGGTCGGCGCGCAGGTCGCTTCCGACGACCACGTTGCCGCCCGGGGCGAAGCTGCCTTGGGATCGGTTGGACCGAACCGTCAGCACGGGTTGCACGGGTCGATTCATCAAGTTCATTAAGTCAGTGCCGCTTGAGCCGGATCTTCCACCACACGATGGCGCTATAGGCCATGGACAACACCCCCAGCATCGCCATGTCGAAGACAAAAATGTGTTTCGAGTGCTGCCAAATCGGGTCGTTGGTGGGGATCTGCTTGACCTTCACCAGCGATGGGAAGTCGATCGAGGACGCGCCCGCGGCGTAGCCCCAACGTGCGGGGGTGAGCCACGCGAGCTGCTCGAGACCGAAGCGCTGGTAGACCGGGATCATCCCACTGGAGAACACCAGCTGCGACATGATCGACACCACGAGTAGCGGCATGATCTGTTCGTTGGACTGCGCCAGGGCCGACAACAGCAGGCCGAGCATCGCGGACGCAACACAGGTGCCCGCGACGGTGACGAACAGCGAGAAGGTGGAGTTGCCGAAGAACGGGGGGTGCGCCGTCGGCGCGCCCTTGCCCAGTCGCACGATGATGGTCGCGATCGCCGCCTGGGCGGTGGCGAATATGCAGAACACCGTTATCTTGGCCAGCAGGTAGGCGGTGGTGGACAGGCCGACGGCCTGCTCCCTGCGGAAGATGGCGCGCTCGCCGATGAGGTCGCGGATGGTCAACGCGGTGCCCATGAAGACGGCACCGATGTTCAACAGCACCATGATGTACTGCGGCTGCGTCGGCGCCGGACCGAGCGGGTCGGCCGGACCGAGGCCGGGTAACGGGCCCTTCACGGTCAGCGACAGCGCCCCGATGAGGAACGGCAGAATCGCCAGGAAGATGGTGTAACCGCGGTCGGACACGACAAGGCGCACCTGGCGGCGCGCGATCGTGGACAGCTGCCGCCACAGGTCGGTTTGGGGTGGTTCGCCCAGATCCGCCGGGCTTTCAGGAGCCGGTGGCTGCGACGACTGTTGACTGCGCTCCTTGAACCGGCGGTTGGCCTCGTCCGGGTCGGCGCCCACATTGGCGAAGATGTCGGCCCAGTTGCGGGTTCCCATGGCGGCCTCGACCTGACTGGGCGGCCCGCAGAATGCGGTCTTACCGCCGGGCGCGACCAGCAGGATCTGATCGCACACGTCCAGGTAGGACACCGAGTGGGTCACCACCAATACCACGCGGCCCGCGTCGGCAAGCTGGCGCAGCATCAGCATGACCTGACGGTCCAAAGCGGGGTCCAGACCGGAGGTCGGCTCGTCGAGAAGCAGCAGCGACGGTTGGGTGAGCAGCTCGAGTGCCACCGAGGCGCGTTTGCGCTGGCCGCCCGAAAGCTTGTCCACCCGGGTATCGGCATGCCTGGTCAGCTCGAGTTCCTCGAGCACCTGAGAGACGACGCGGGCCCGTTCCTCTTTGCTGGTGTCGGGGGGCAGGCGCAGCTCGGCGGCGTAACCGAGGGCCTGGTTGACGGTCAGCTGGCGGTGCACGACGTCGTCCTGCGGGACCATCCCGATCCTGCTGCGCATGGACGCGTACTCGGTGTGGATGTTATGACCCTCGAACGTCGCCGTGCCCGAAGTTGGTCTGGTGTAGCCGACGATCAGCCGCGACAGTGTGGTCTTTCCCGCGCCCGACCCACCGATGATGGCCGTCAGCGTCCCGGGACGGGCGGTCAGCGAGATGTGGTCAAGCAGTTGTTTGCCGTCGATGCTGAAGCAAACCGAGTTCACCTCGAGGCCGCCGGTGCGGGTCGCCGCCTCGGTGCGGCGGATCAGCGTGTCGCGGGTGAAGACCAGGTCGACGTTTCCGATGGTGACGACGTCACCTTCGGTGAGCACCGCAGACCCGACCCGGACACCGTTGACGAATGTCCCGTTGACGCTGTGTGCATCGCGGATCTCGGTGCCCAGCGGCGTCTGGGTCAGAAACGCGTGATGGCGTGAGGCCAGCACGTCCTGGATGACGATGTCGTTGTCGGTGGCACGGCCGATCGTGGTCGAGCCGGACGGCTTCTGCAGCGCCCCGGACCGGGAAGGCAGCAATGCGTTGAACATCTTGGTCGCCAGGTTCGCCACCTCTGGCGGCTTGGCGGCGGCCGGCGACATCTGGGTGTGCGGTGCCGCCTGCGGAGCCCCCACACTCGACATCTGCTGGGGGTGAAAGTTGGGCGGCGGTGGCGGTGCGCCGGGCGGATACGCCGGCGGCCGCCCCCCACCGCTGACCGGGTACACGGGCTGCCCCGGCGGTACCGGTGGCTGCGGTGGGCCGGGATGTGGTCGCCGCAACGGCGGCGCGGCCCAGTTCGGGGGGCGTCCCGACGGGGCGGGTGGAGCTGCGGGCGGAGGACCCGGCTGACCCGACGGCTGCGCGGCCGGCCACCCCGCTCCCGCCGCGTGTGCCGCCACGGGGATGCCCATCGACTCGGTGCGGGGTGGGCGCCCGGCCATCCCTTGGTGGCGGCCGACTTCGAAGGTCAGCTGCGGCCCGTCGGGGTTTCCGATGTTCAGGGTCTGGCCGTCGTGGATGTCGACCACCGGCACCCGCCGGCCGTTGACGAAGGTCCCGTTCAGCGAACCGTTGTCGATCGCCAGCCACCTGCCCTGGTCGAAGCGCAGCAGCAGATGGGCGCGCGAAATCAGCGGGTGCGTGATGCGCATGTCGGCGCGCAGATCGCGCCCGACCACCACGTCATGACCCGCTGCGAAGGTACGTTCCGACCCGTCGTGACGAACGGTTAGCGCCGGCGGGGCTGGTGCACTCATCGCCACAACTGTAGCTTGCAGATCCGCCGTCACCCTGCAGCGTCGGGCGCCCCTGTCACGACGCAGCGGGTGCGGCTGTAGATCGTGGGCATGCATTGATTGCAGTGCGTGCACGCCGAATGCACGGTGTGCGCGGCCCCGTCGGCGACGATCCGATTGATCAAGTCGGGCTCGGCCAGCAGCGCCCGCGCCATGGCGACGAACTGGAAGCCTTCCGCCATCGCCAGGTCCATCGTTTCCCGATTGGTGATACCGCCGAGCAAGATCAGCGGCATCGACAGCTCGGCGCGGAACAGCTTGGCGTCGCGCAATAGATAGGCGTCGCGGTAGGGGTATTGGCGCAGGAACTTCTTGCCCGTCATGCGCATCCCCCAACGCAGCGGCGGCTTGAAGGCACCGGCGAATTCCTTGATCGGCGCATCGCCGCGGAACAGATACATCGGGTTGACCAGCGAGCTGCCCGCGGTGAGTTCAATCGCGTCCAGGCCGCCGTCGTCCTGCAGCCATTTGGCGGTAGTCAGCGCCTCGTCGGTGGTGATGCCGCCGCGCACACCGTCGGCCATGTTGAGCTTGGCGGTGACCGCGATCGGCGTTCCTTCCTTTTCTACGGCGCGGCGCACGGCCATCACCAGTCCCCGGGCGACCTTGGCCCGGTTCTCCAGCGATCCGCCGAACTCGTCGGTGCGCCGGTTGATCAGCGGAGACAAGAATGCGCTCGCCAAATAGTTGTGGCCCAAATGGATCTCAACGGCGTCGAAGCCGGCTTCGATGGCCAGCCGGGCCGCGTTCGCGTGTGCGGCCATCACGTCGTCGATGTCATCGCGGGTTGCCTTCTTGGCGAAGCGCATCCCGATCGGATTGAAGAACCGCACCGGCGCCAGGGCGGTGGCCTTGTTGGACTTGGCGTTTGCCACCGGACCGGCGTGGCCGATCTGTGCGCTCACCGCGGCGCCCTCGGCGTGGACCGCGTCGGTGAGCCGGCGGAACCCGGGCACGGCTTCCGGGCGCATCCAGATCCCGTTGCCCTCGGTGCGGCCGCCGGGGGAGACCGCGCAATAGGCGACGGTCGTCATGCCGACCCCACCCGCGGCCGGCAGCCGGTGGTACTCGATCAAGTCATCGGTGACCAGCGCGTCAGGCGTGCGCGCTTCGAAGGTGGCGGACTTGATGACCCGGTTGCGCAGTGTCACCGGACCGAGCTTGGCCGGCGAGAACACGTCTGGAGGGGTAGACATATCCGGAGCCTAATCGGGCGGCGTGCCAGACTGTCAGGCGTGGGCGCAATCACGCTGGACGGCAAGGCCACCCGTGACGAGATCTTTGTTGACCTGAAGCAGCGGGTTTCCGCGTTGACCGCATCGGGTCGCACGCCCGGGCTGGGCACCATCCTTGTCGGTGAGGATCCGGGCTCGCAGGCCTACGTGCGCGGCAAGCACGCCGACTGCGCCAAGGTCGGCATCAACTCGATCCGACGCGACCTGTCCGCCGAGATCACCGAGGATGTGCTCAACGAGACGATCGACGAGCTGAACGCCAACCCTGACTGCACCGGGTACATCGTGCAATTGCCGCTGCCCAAGCATCTCGACGAGAACGCGGCGCTCCAGCGCGTCGACCCGGCCAAGGACGCCGACGGTTTGCACCCCACCAACCTGGGCCGGTTGGTGCTGATGGACCGGGCTCCGCTGCCCTGCACCCCGCGCGGCATCGTGCACCTGCTGCGGCGCTACGACGTCGAGATCGCCGGGGCGCACGTCGTTGTCATCGGTCGTGGTGTGACGGTCGGTCGCCCGTTGGGGCTGTTACTCACCAGGCGCTCCGAGAACGCCACGGTGACGTTGTGCCACACCGGAACTCGCGACTTGCCCGCGCTGACCAACCAGGCGGACATCATCGTGGCCGCTGTCGGCGTGCCGCATCTGCTCACCGCCGACATGGTGCGTCCGGGCGCCGCGGTCGTCGACGTCGGCGTCAGCCGCACCGACAGCGGACTGATCGGCGATGTGCATCCAGACGTGTGGGACGTCGCCGGTTACGTGTCACCGAATCCCGGCGGGGTCGGCCCGCTGACCCGGGCGTTTCTGCTGACCAACGTCGTCGAGCTGGCCGAGCAGCAATGACCGCCAGGTCCGTCCTGCAGGCCCAGTGGCCGATTCTGTTGGTAGGGCTGATCTTCGCCGTGGCTTTCGTGCTGGTCGGGGCGAACTTCTGGCGACGTGGTTCGCTGCTGATCGGTATCGGAGTCGGGGTGGCGGCGGTGCTGCGATTGCTGTTGTCCGAAGAACGCGCCGGGCTTTTGGTGGTGCGTAGTAAGGGCACCGACTTCATGACGACCGCGGTAGTCGGCGCGGCAATGATCTATATAGCGTCGACCATCGATCCGCTGGGGACGCGTTAGATCCCTGGGATGCCGGGCACGCCCCCCGGCATGCCCGGCATCCCTCCCGGCACGCCCCCTTGCATGCCGGCCATCCCCCCCGGCATGCCCGGGATCTGCGGCAGACCAGACAGGTTGCCGTTGGCTATGTTTGCCATCTCGGTCGGGCAGTAGGTCTGTATCGCGATGGTGGTGAACATCTGGGCCATTGCCGGCGACAGACCGGCGCCTCGGACGCGCTGCACGGCCGCGGCGATGCTGCCGCCGGGCTGGGCGACCATCGGGCAGATGGACTCGCCCACGGCCATCGCGTTTCCTGGTTGGCCGAACTCGACGCCGGCGTGATTCAGCGCGTCGATGAAGTTGTCGTCATTCGGATCCGCCTCGGCCGGCGCGGCAAAGGCCGCAGCCGCTGTGAGCAGGCAAGCGGTTGCCGCCAGCAAGCGAATGCTAAGGGGCTGATGGCGAAACAGCCAGATCCAATCCTGAGTTCGTTCCAGAGTCTTCATGACAGCTTCCCCATCTGTCGCGGAGTGCACTTTCGACACTCAAATCACTCTAGGAACCTTGATCTATAACTGTCACATTTACAACACGGGGAGATAAAGGTTTGCACACTATGCGTTTCGTGAACGCGATGTGCCTGAGATATCGGTTATTGCGGCGAAACCGTTGCAGTGGGGCAGCCGTTCGTCCGACTCACGTGGAGCCACTTCTTCGGGCTGAACTCTGACGAAATAACTTGTGCCACTTTGGTTTCAGCCGCCTCAGGGTCGGATTTTTTGTCGGTGGGCCCGGCTAATTTGGCGGTATGAGTTCGTGCGCGGTTGTCGACCCGGAGGCGTTCCCGGCG
>Ga0335072_10005610_pt1 | contig 18480 bp, 16 predicted proteins | sample Lox_Sample_21_FD_206725 | JGI IMG/M metagenome (GOLD analysis project Ga0335072, IMG submission 206725) | Soil microbial communities from Loxahatchee National Wildlife Refuge, Florida, United States - Lox_Sample_2.1 | ecosystem: Environmental > Terrestrial > Soil > Wetlands | place: USA... | reverse complement strand
TTCGCCATACGTGCGTATTGGATTGCCGGGTCGATTTGGTCCGCAAAACTCAGCGATACCGACAAATCCGTCAACACTTCGAAGCGTGTCCTCGGGTCCTTGATCCCTGGCAAGATGGAAGCAAGGTGATTGGCCAGCGTAAAAGCTTCTTCATAGTGGCGATTTGTCGACAGAAGTTTGACGAGAAGTGATGATGCTCTGGTAGCCAATATCGAATCCCCAGAATGGTCGATAACTTGACGAAGCCCTTTTTCAGCTTTTGTAAAGTTACCGTTGAACGCCGTATCCCACGCATCGAGGTAACGCAGATACCACAGTTCCTTCTCCGAAAGGACAGCAGTCTCGCGGTGGAGCTGGGCCATGATTAGGAGGAACTGCGCGCGATGTCTCGCGCGCAGGCTGTCAGCTTGAGCAAGGAGTTTTGTGGGATCCTCCCTAGGACCGGCTGCGGATCCTGGCTGCACGGCGAAGCACCATGTTATGGCCACTATGGCAAACCATAAGCAGATGCGGCGCAGCAACACAATCATGCGTTAGCGCCTATTCCCCGGATGGGGATGGGGCTTTACCGGGAACTGGAACCTCGAGTGGCTGTTCTTCATCAGGTGCTTCCTCGCGACCGGGATGATTATTGCCTTGTGTTGTTTGATTCCGCGTCGACCCGAACTCTTCGAACAAGCGAGAGCTCTCGCCAAATGCCACCGCCGCAGTGAGCGCCGCGGATGCATTTGCTTGCTCAAGTACATGGGTCAATGCTTCAGCCGACGCATAACGCAGCGAGGCATCCTGGCCAATGGCCTCAAGCAAGTCGATCGTGCCCGTCATATGACTTCCTCCTGTTTCTATGTAGTGTGTTTTTGGTGCGGCTGAATGGCGGCACGCGAGTGCCTTGCTGCCCTTATTCAAAACCCCTCATGCAGGTCATTATTACGCCTGATGATGGCGGCGCGTACATAGGTGTCAGCATTTTCCCAACGGACGCGGTTCAAGCAAAGATCGTTCCCTGGCGAGGCTGCGCTAGGCCTCGGCCGTTATACCCGCCTTTTCCAACCTATCCAACGCATCCAACCGCTCCTGCATCGCCAGGTTCGCGTTCAAGGTTTCGGCCGGGAGCAGTTTCATAGGCTGGGATGTAATCCCAGCATTCACATGTGCGACGACGCTGGGATTTCATCCCAGCCTACAATTGCCGGCATGCATAGCGGGCGCGGATTTATCTCGTAGCCCGCCTGAGATGACCATCCTGGGCGTCTTCCGCCATTACTTGATTGCGCCCACTCTGTTTCGCCCGATGGAGTGCCGCACCGGCATCGCGGCACAAGCTGTGCAAGTCATATCCGCACGTATCGGTACAAGCCACGCCAAGGCTGGCGGAAAACGTTATGGCGCCACCGTCGGTCTCGATCAAGGCAGCTTCCAGCGCGGTGCGGATGTGTTCGGCCATTGCTATGCCCTGGTCACGGTGACAATTCGGCAGCAGGATGCGGAACTCCTCGCCACCGAGCCGGCCGAACAAATCCTGCGGGCGCAGATGTTGCCGGCAGATGGTCACGGTGCGTTTCAGCACGATATCGCCGAGCGCGTGGCCATTGGTGTCGTTGATCTGCTTGAAGTGATCCAGGTCGATGGCGATCAGGCAGGCGACGCCACGCCGTTTCTCCAATTGATGGAGCGCGCGATCAGCCTCACCCTTGAAATGCTGATGGTTGAAGATGCCGGTAAGCGCGTCCAGGCTGGACAGCTCCTTGAAGCGAAGCTGCGAGCGCTTGAGCCGGAACATCCATGCCACCACGGATATCAATAACAGCGAGAGCAGGGTGATGTACAGCCGGCTGGTTTCGACGGCCTTGGTCGCCAGGACCTGCTTCAACTGCAGGATGTGGTTCTGTTTACTCAGCTCATCGGCCTGCATGTTTTGCACAAGCAGATGTTGCTCGGCCATATCGTACGCCAGCGCGCGCGCGTGGAGATCGTCGAGATGGCTCTTTACCAGATCAGAGTAGCGTTCGTGGTAGACGAGCGCGGCGGTTTCGTGTCGTTGCTTCTTTTCGATCTCGTAGAGCACTTCGTAGTCATTCATCAGCCACGTGCTGGTGTCACTTGGCTGGCTTATGGCCAAGGCGTCCATTGCGGCGCTTTTTGCCTTAGCCAGATCACCTAATGCGAGATAGATCTGCGCGCGATGAACCCTGGACGACAGCATGTGTTCGTAATAATGGTTTGCTTGAATAGTTGGAGCGACGCGGTTGAGCAAGGCCAAGGCTTTGGCTGGCTGGCCTTCATCCAGGTAGATGCTGACCAAATAGAGCCATAGAGCACTGGTGAGAACTGGTTGGTGGTCAGCAGTGCAGACATCAATGGCCCGATGTAACTCCGGACTGGTCGACGTCAGCCGTTTGCTGTTGTAAAGCGCCCCCGCTTGCAACATAAGGGGAAGGCATAAAGTCGTCCCAGGGGGAGTGGCATGCTCCGCCATTCGTGCGTATTGGAGCGCTAAATCGAACTGATTGGAAAAATCATGCATCTGAGACAACGTTACCAGCAGCGCATAACGTATTTCTGGATTCTTCACCTCGGGCAGAGTGGACGCTAAGTGATTGGCCAACGCAAATGCTTCTGCGTAGCGTCGATAGGTAAACAGGATCTTTAAAAAAAGGGTCGATGCATTGGTGACCAGCACAGGGTCACCCGAATGATCGATAATTTGGTGAAGCTCCGGCTCGGCTTTGGGATATTCCCCCTCGTACATGGCTTCCCACGTGTCGAGATAACGCAGATGCCATTGCTCATGTTCGGACAGGGGAGGGGCATCGTGGTGGATCTGCGCCAGCATCTGCACATATCGCGGATGATCTTTCAGGCGCAGACTTTCAGTCTCATCGAGGAACTTGGCAGGGTCTGTTATGGAGTTAGCGGCGTAAACAGGTTGTATGGCCAAGCACCATGCCAAGCACCATGCGACCGCCACCAAGGCAGCCCCCAAGCCGATGCGGGGCAAAAGCCCAGTCATGTGTCAATGCCCGTTTTCAGAATAGCGATGAGGGTTTTTAAGAAAGCGGAGCTTGCATAGAGGCATGAATTTATCCGGCACGCTTCAAATAACTGTCCTGGATATCCGCTGTTGCCATCACCCGATTGCGTCCGCCGCGCTTCGCCCTGTAGAGCGCCGCATCGGCATCGCGGCACAAGCAGGACAGGTCATAGCCACAGGCATCGGTACACGCCACACCAAGGCTGGCGGAAAACGCTATGACACCAACGTCGGTCTCGATCAGGGCCGCTTCGAGTGCGGCGCGGATGTGATCGGCAATCGCCATGCCCTGGTCGCGGCGGCAATCGGGCAGCAGGACGCAGAATTCCTCGCCACCGAGCCGGCCGAACAAATCCTGCGGGCGCAGGTGTTGCCGGCAGATGGTCACCGTGCGCGTCAGCACGATATCGCCAAACGCGTGGCCATGCGTATCGTTGATCTGCTTGAAGTGGTCGAGGTCGATGGCGATCAGGCAGGCGATACCGCGCCGTTTCTCCAACTGATGGAGCGTGCGATCAGCCTCGCCCATGAAATGCTGGTGGTTGAAGATGCCGGTAAGCCCGTCCAGGCTGGACAGCTCCTTGAAGCGGAGCTGCGAGCGCTTTAGCCGGAACATCCATGCCACGACGGATATCAGCAAGAGCGACAGCAGGGCGATATACAGCCGGCTGGTTTCGACGGCCTTGCTGGCCAGCGCTTGCTGCAACTGAAGGACGTCATTCTGCTTGCTCAGGTCATCGGCCTGCATTTTCTGTACAAGCAGATGTTGCTCGGTCATGTCGTAGGCCAGCGCGCGCGCGTGGAGATCGTCGAGGTGGCTCTTTTCCAGCGCGGAGTAGCGTTCGTGATAGATCAGTGCGGCGGCTTCATGGCGTTGTTTCTTTTCGATTTCGTAGAGCACCTCGTAGTCGTCCATTATCCAGTCGCCGGTGTCATCAGGGTGGCGCATCGCCAGCGCAGCCAACGCGGCTTCTTTTGCTTCGCTGATATTGTTCAGCCGGAGATAAGCTTGTGCGCGCTCCACCTGAAAGGACAGCAGGTCATAGTAATAGTCGGTGCCGCGGACGGCTGGGGCGATCTGATCAAGCAGCGCTATGGCTTTGTTTGCGTGGTTTTCCTGCGTGTAGAGGGTGGCCAACGTAAGCCACGTGATATTGGCGAGGACTGTTTTCCGCGAGGCAGTACAAACGTTGTTGGCTTGATGCAGCAATGAACTAGTTGAGGTCAGCCTATTGGCTTTCAGGAGTGCTGTAGCTTCCAACACGAGAGGAAGGCATTCTGTTTCCCCGGGCGGAAGGGCGTCCTGCGCCATACGCGCGTACTGGATTGCCAGATCGGTTTGACCGGCGAAATCCAGAGTCTCTGATAAATCGGTCAACAGTTCGAAGCGTGTTCTCGGGTCCTTGATCCCTGGCAGGATGGAAGCAAGGTGATTGGCCAGCGCAAAAGCCTCCATGTAATGCCGATTAGTCGACAGGCGTTTCACCAGAAGCGATGACGCCCTGGCAGCCAGATTCTGGTCTCCCGAACGGTCGATAATTTGGCGAAGCCCCAGCTCGGCTTTGGCATAGTTACCTTCGAACTCCGCGTTCCATGCGTCGAGGTAGCGCAGGTACCATTGCTCGCTCTCCGAAAGAGAGGAAGCTTCGCGGTGCAATTGCGCCATGATTTGCAGAAATTGCGCACGATGTTTCGCGCGCACACTGTCAGCCTGGGCGAGGAGTTTTGCAGGGTCCGTTATGCTGCTGCTGGCGTATGCGGGATGCACAAGTAGGCCCCACGCCACGGCTACGATGGCAGACCATACGCAGATGTGACGTGGCAACGCAGACATATGCTATCCCCTATTCTCCGGACGGTAGTGGGGTTTTACCGGGAAGCGGAACGTCGAGCGGTTGTTCTTTATCAGGCTCTTCCTCGCGACCAGGATTATTGGTAGCGTGATTTGTTTCCTTCAGCTTATATCCGAACTCTTCGAGCAAGCGAGAGTTCTCGCCAAAAGCCACTGCTGCAGTGAGTGCCGCGGATGCTTTTGCTTCCTCAAGCACGTGGGTCAATGCTTCAGTCGACGCATAGCGTAGCGAAGCATCCTGGCCAATGGCCTCCAGCAAATCGATCGTGTCTGTCATGTGGCTTTCCCCTGTTTCTTTATATAGTGCTTATGGTGCCGCTGAATAGCGGCACGCGAGTGCCTTGCTGCCCTTATTCAAGACCCCTCATACAGGCCATTATTACGCCTGATGATGGCGGCGCGTACATGGGCGGCAGCATTTTCCCAACGGACGCGGTTCAAGCAAAGATCGTTCCCTGGCGAGGCTACGCTAGTCCTCGGCCGTCATGCCCGCCTTTTCCAGCCTATCCAATGCGTCCAGCCGCTCCCGCATGGCAAGGTTCGCCTTCAAGGTTTCGGCCGGGGGCAGTATCACCGTCTCCTCGGCGGTCAACGCGATGTCGGGCAGGTTGCGCAGGACCACGCGACGAATGCGCGGCTTCTCGATCGGCAGCGTGGCGCCCCGGTAGACGATCACCTCATGATCGAGCGGATAGTCCTGGCTCAGCCGGTCCACCAGCACCTGCCGATACGCCGGCCCGGTCTGGAAACGCCCCAGCGACCAATCGCCGACCAGTCCGACCTGCCATAGCACCAGGTAGCCGGCAGGGTCGATGCGCCGCTCGTAGAACAGCAGCTGGCTGGCCTCGAAATGCTGGCAACCGAACCGGCCCGGGTCGATGCCCAGGTCGGCATACAGGCAATCCTCGGCGGAAATGCCCGGCTCCATATGTGCTTCATAGCCCTCCGCGCGAGCCTGCTCGATCGCCTTGTGCGGCGACCAGGCAAAGATGCCGGGGTGGCCGTAAAACACGCCGCAGACACGCTTGCCCGCACGTACCTCGGTCAGCATCAGTGCGACCCACTCTTTGTAGGTTTTCAGCCGCGACTTGCCCTCCTTGTAGTAGGGCTGCAGGCTGCGCACGTCCGGATGCATGCGCTGCAGCCACTTCTCCACGACCGCATCGGAAAGCGCCGCAAATACCACGTCGGCACGCTCGATATGGCTGCGTGCCAGTGGCGTGAGGTGGGAGCCGAGCGTCATGCCCAGGCCGACGCAGGCAAGGCTGCCGCGGCCAGTATCGTTGGATGCGGGGAGGATCAAGGTGTTGTTCATAAGCAAGAATTCGGTAGCGGCTTGCCAGATATGCTGATGCAATTCAAAAACGATGCAACATGCGTGCCTACGCCTTGCCGATGCTTCGCAAGCCGGCTTGAGTCCGACCGGCTCCCAGATAGGGACGGTTGAGTGCAAAGCCGCGCAATGGATGGAACGCGTCACCGATGAACCGTATTGGTCAGGTCATGCGCATGTCGCGCGTGGAAGCGGTATCTCGCGTCATCGCCTTTGGGTGATTGAGCGCCATCGACGGAATGCTGAGCAGTGAGGAGGCCACGCAGGGTCTAAAAGCTCGACTTCATGCCTGCCGTGGGCGACCATTTTGCCCCTGGCTGAACGATGTGATCCGGCCCAAGGAGAGACGGACATGGCAAAAAGCGCGTTGCAGAGCAGCAAATCTCCTTCTCAACTGATCGACGCAAGAATCGAAGAGCTGGGCGATTGGCGGGGCCAGATGCTTGCCCGGCTCCGCAGCCTGATCAAGCAAGCCGAACCCAACATCATCGAGGAATGGAAATGGCGCGGTGTTCCGGTGTGGTACCACGAAGGCATGATCTGCACCGGCGAGACCTACAAGAATGCGGTGAAGATGACCTTCGCCAAAGGGGCATCGTTGCCCGATCCTGCGCAGCTTTTCAACGCCAGCCTCGATGGCAATACCCGGCGCGCCATCGATTTTCACGAAGGCGAGAAAATCAACGAGAAGGCGTTGAAGGCGCTCATTCGCGACGCGGTCGCCTTGAACAAGTCGAAGGCCAAGACTTAAGGGCACTTCTATAAATTGCCCGCGATTCGTCCAACAGCGTGACAAGTCGGTACAACTTGATTCTCGCCACGATGCACTCCCTCCCCTGCGGCAGTAGAGCCTGCCCCGGACTTGATCCGGGGGGAGGGTTGGGGTCAGTGCTCCGAACTTAAGGACGTAGCGTGATTCCTCGTAGGTTCGCGGTGAGCGTATGCGAACCCCAACATCGCGATCCACCTGCATGGCGACGCTGGGGTTCGCATACGCCCACCACCAACATACACGCCTCGATAGCGTGTACCTCTCGCTCGCCAGGATACGTCCCCTCCCCTGCGAAGTAGGGGAGGGCTAGGGTGGGGTGCGAGCGCAGCGAGCGGCGGGAGCCAACTATCGCCTCCATACTTTTCTCAGGAAATTCAGCTGTACGCTAAAGCCCAAGCAACCCCACCCCAACCCTCCCCTACTGCCGCAGGGGAGGGAGCAGATCTCCGCGAACAACAAACTTTATGGCTCAAGTTGGTGCCACCCCTTAAGCCAGAATCGAAGCGCGTAGGTGGGTGGAGAGCGTGCGCGAACCTTGCCGTGCAGATGGCGATGTTGGGGTTTGGCGTCGCCTCACCGCCAACCTACGAGGGATCGCGCCGTGACCTTAAGTTCGGAGCATTGGGGTTTGGGTGGGGTTGCTTGGGCTTTAGCACACCGCTGAATTTCCTGAGGAAGGGTATGGAGGCGAGGGTCGGCTCCCGCCGCTCGCTACGCTCGCACCCCACCCTAGCCCTCCCCTGCTTCGCAGGGGAGGGCACCGTTTGTCGCGATGATCCAGATGCCCGCTAAAAGCCGGGATTTCATCCCGGCCTATGTGCTGCTTCGAAGCGAGTCGTGGTAACGCAAATCAACGCACACGATCGAACGGCAGATTCCAAACACGGTCATCGGAGATGCGAATCCCCGTCACCTGCCCATCGGCATCACGCATGGGGCGCAGCATCACGTCGCCCGAGATGAACGCATCGGGGTAAGCAGGCAGGAACAGCCGGCGTTTGCCGGGGCGCCCTTCCGCCACCACCTGCAGGCCACCAGTCACGGCGGTCACCTGATACGTGACCGGGACTTCGTCGTTGTGAAAACGGCCGGCGATGTGTGCGAGATCAGCCGGGGTGGGCGCATACGCCGGCTCGCGAACGTAGAACGTCGTATCCCCTTCGGCGTCCAGGCGCAGGCGGCCGTCGGGAAGTACGGCGCCGGTCGAGGCGATGAGGCCATTGGCATGTTCAAGCGCTAATGTTCCACGCGGCCCCATTTTGACGATGAGGCCGTTGTCGGTCTGCAAGCGATGGTCGTGCAAGGTCAAACGTAGCGGCACGCCATCGCGCGCGCTGGCATACACGCCTGCCAGGCTTGCCGGTGGCGCGGACGTATAGATCGTGGCTTCGGGCTTTGCGCCAGGCAGGTACGCATCGGCCAAGGCATGGGCGTAGTTGGAAGGAATGGCGTCGTCCGCGTTGCACAGAATGGCCATGGACAAATGCTGCTCGGGATAGCGGCCCAGCCACGCCCGATAGCCCGCCGTGGCGCCGTCATGGGATATCTCGCGCATGCCGTGGTAGTAGCGCAAGAACAGTCCCCGCGCATAGACCGTGGGCTGCCCGTTCGACAACAGCGTGCGTGTCTGCATGGCCTTGGTGACGAAGGCACCGAGGCGCCCCTCGTTCAGCGCCTCGTTCCAGCGCAGTAGGTCACCGACGGTGGTCAGCAGCGCGGCGTGTCCATATGTATCTTCAAACGGCATCATCTGCTCATACACACCCGCCGATACGCGGTGATAGGCAATGGCCCGATTGCGCACGACACGCCGAAAATCGTCGCGCCATTGCGTATGCGTCATGCCGAGCGGCGCAAACAAATGCTCGCGCGTGAAATCCACAAACGACGTGCCGCTCACCCGCTGCACGATCAGCGCCAGCAAATTGAAGCCCGTGTTGGTATACGACCACGCCGTACCGGGCGTGAAATTCAACGCACGCTGGCGTGCGGTGATCTGCAGCACGTCGGCCATGTCGTACACCCGCTCGGTTCTCGGCCAACCGGCGATCGCTTCGATATCGCCCCAGTCGCGCAGCCCGCTGGTGTGTCCCAGCAGCTCGGCGATGGTGATGGGATGCCCGTAATCCGGCAGCTCAGGAAGGTATTTGCGAATGTCGTCGGCGAGCGAAAGCCGGCCCTCGCCCACCAGGATAAGCGCCGCCGCCGCGGTGAACTGCTTGCTCACCGAGCCCGCTTCGAACACGGTATCCACGCTGATGGGCACCGCATGCTCCAGATCGGCCATGCCGTAGGCACGCCGCATGGGAGGGGCGTTACCCAACTGCACACCGACCGCGCAACCGGGCGCGTCGGCCGTCGCGGCGGGTGCGAAGACGGCATCGATCCTGGCAGCGGAGGTGTCTTCCGCAACAACGCTGCCCGTTGCGAGGGTCAGTGCGAGTGCAAGCATCAGCATCTTCATGCGTTCTCCAGTCAAGTCCAATAGCACTAACTTAAGCGTCATTGCTCCATCGCTTGCCGCGATTTGCCCCCCTCCCCTACTTCGCAGGGGAGGGGGCACATCACTACAAGCGTCGAGATACACGCTTAAGTTAGTGCCATTGCAGCCAAGTCCGCTGCGGGTTACTGAAGAGGCTGAAACTATGCGAATTCAACAGACTTGCAAGTGCCGCTCGACGGCGCGCAGCGGCCGAGCTGCTTGCGATGTCTTGCTTGTTCCCGGGTCGAGCGGATTCAGATGAGCATCGAACCCAGCGTCGAAACGCAGATCACCAGGCAGGCGGCAAACAGGCTGTGCAGCATCAGGGTTTCGAATTTCATGGCGGTTCTCCGTGAGTGAATGAGCTTTGCAAGATAGATATGGCAAGGCTCGTGCCAAGTGTGTCCACCCCTGAAAAGCCGCATGGGAAAGCCATTTGCTGAAACCCGGCAGCGGATATCACGGTGTCCGCGGACGTTTGTCCGCGTTGTCCGGACAGCAAGCGGATCCGCTCAAACAGAGCCGGGCTGATCCCGGTGACGAATGGCACTGTGTTCCGTGCTGTGCCGTCGTGATGATCGGCTCGAGTATGTTTCTCTTGTGCGTAGCGACGCATGTGGCGGGGGCGCGATGAACGACCGGCGATTTTTGCGCACACGTGTTGCATCGACAGCCGCGGTAGCGGTTGCCGAATGGCTGTTTCTGCTCTGGCAGCACCTGCACGGCGGCGTGCCCAGCCATCACCTTCTGGATCGCGCCGACATGCCGGCGTTTTCGAACGGGTGGGGCGGTTTGTTGCTTCCCGCGATGACGTGGTTGCTGCTCGGCCGTGTGCAAAAGCGCGTGGGTATGCAGGGCGATGCCGCCAAGCGCTACGCGCTGATCGGTTTTATCAGCGCGGTGCTTTTTGGCGTATTGCTGTCGGTCTTCTTTACGCTCGGCAACGAGCAGGTGACCAGCAGCATGTTCGAATCGCTGTTTGTGGTCGCGCTGCTCGCGCCGATTTATCGCGCCGAATATCTGCTGGGATTTGTGCTCGGCATGGCCTACACGTTTGGCGGTGTGCTGCCGAGCATCGTCGGCTCAGTCATGGCGGTCATCACCCTGCTGATCTACCGCTATGTTCGCGCAGGGTTGTTGCATATCGGCGCCATGCTGGTTGGTGCGTCAAAAAGGGGCTGAGCAAAAGGGCATCAAAGATGCGCATCGGGATCAACCCGTTGCATAAACTGATACCGCGCCGCGTTATGGTCCACACTGGTGTGCGTATCCACGCCGATCACCTGCCGCAGCAAGCCGCCATCCTTGCTCGCAACCGCCGGCCAATTCGGCAAGCCGGCCCCATTGGGGTTGCCGGTCTTGATGAAATTGGCCCAGTACCCCTCCATGATCTGCGACACATGCTGGTCGGCCGCCGTCCAGGCGAAGACATGATTGGTGGACAGATTGCCCAGCGCATACTCGATCTCGCCGCTATGCACCGCTCCCGCATCCGGGCCGGCACTGCCATCGCGCTTCGCCGGCCGCGCCCGGGTGAAATAGTAGTCATAAACCGGCGCTTGCCCGGTCTTGTGCTGCATGTCCATCCAGCGCCAAGTTGCAAAGGCGATGAAATCATCACCCGCGAACGCGGTGCCGGAAGTCTTGACTTCCGCTTCGGTGTTGCCGGGATAAAGCTTCAAGGCTTCGGCCGCATGCTTGCCGAAGCGCTTTTCCATGGCGGCGCGATAGTTGGCCGGCGTAGGTGGCTTGTTGTCGAGGAAGTTGCGGTAATCGCCTTCCTGCGAATTGGAGCCCACCAGCAGCGGAATATGCGCTTGCTCGCCGGCCTGGTAGACGGCCTCCGGCGAACGGGGAAAGAAATAGCCATCGATGGTGGGCATGAACTCCGGCACATCCTTGTCGCCAGTGGCGTCGAGCAATACCTGGGCATTCATGGCCCGCAACTGCGCCAGCGAGTGCGCGCCGACCCGCTTCGCAAAGTCCTGGCCCTGCTGCTCGGCAAGCGCCAACGGCCTGGGCTTGAGATTGCCGAGCACCGAGCCACTTTCGCCTATCGCACGCTGCATCAATCCCTTCGACAAGGGCGAGGCCATCTGCGCCGATACCGACATGGAACCGGCCGATTCCCCGCCGATGGTGACCTGATCCGGATCACCGCCAAACGCAGCGATGTTGTCGCGAACCCAGCGCAAGGCCGCAGTCTGGTCGAGCAAGCCGTAGTTGCCGGTTGCGTGCTCCGGCGATTCGGCCGCGAGCTCCGGCAACGCCAGGAACCCGAATACGTTCAAGCGATAGCTGATGGTGACGGTCACGATGCCGCGCTGCGCAAGACTGGCGCCGTCGTAACGAAGCTCGGAGCCGTCACCGGCCTGGAAGCCGCCGCCATAGAAGTACACCAGCACCGGCAGCTTCGCGTTCGAGCCATGCGCCGGGGTCCATACGTTGAGATACAAGCAGTCTTCGCTCACGCCGTTGGAGCGGAACATCATGTCGCTGTAAATGGGCCGTTGCATGCAACGCGGCCCGAAACGATCGGCCTGCCGTACGCCGGTCCATGCGGCGGCGGGTTGCGGCGGCTTCCAACGCAATGGCCCCACCGGCGGCGCGGCATACGGAATGCCCTTGAATTCGTTCAAGCCGGTCTTGCTGTCGTGAACGCCCGAAAGCTTGCCGGCGATGGTGGTGACGGTAGGCGGCGAGTCGGCAGCCGAGACGGCCGTGGCGGCGAGTGCGATAGCGAGCGCGGGAAGGATGCAGCGTGTACGCATGAATACAGTGAGCATGGACGAGGTCTTCACTTTGGCAGCGCGGGGCTTCGTTGCGGGAATGGTTGTCTCTGACTTCCCTATCATGCTCAGCGGATCGTCGCCGGTGCAAGCCGTAGGCGAGGGTATTGCCCGGCAAAGCACGTGCAAAGACCGGCCCTTCGCTTGTACTGGTGAAAATCATAAATGCCTTCCGGGGAAATCTATTGATAGGCTCAGGCATCTCATGCGGGAACTGCCTCGTAGGTTGGTGGTGAGGCGCAGCCGAACCCCAACGTCGTGATTCGCATGTCACCGTTCATGTCGCGATGATGTTCGCGCGCTTTCTTTACGCCAGAGGAAAAAGTCGTGGCCAACGATGGAGAAGCTACGAGCAACCTGTTCGAAATCGCTTTCGAGCCACCCCCCAGCGGAAGCCGTCGATCAGCGCAATCCGTCTACACGCAACTGCGTGCCGCCATTCTCGATGGCCGGCTGGTTGCCGGGTCCAAACTCCCGGTGGAACGCCAGTCGGCGATCTTTTTTGGCGTCTCCAGAAACACGGTGGCGCGGGCGTACGCGAAGCTGGCGATCGAGGGACTCGTACAGCCTCGGCAAGGCTCGGGAACGTATGTGGCGCCGAAGCAAAGCCGTTCATCGCGCGAACGTTTTCCGGCACGACACACACCCGATCCACGCCTGAATGCGCAGTGGTCGCGGCCCGAGCTGCTGCAGGCGCTCAACTTCTGGCACGACAGTTCGCGCGCAAGCGTGCCAAGCGCGGCTGCATTCCTGGATTTCCGGCCCGCCCTGGTCGATCCGCGGTTATTCCCATTCGACCTATTTCGCCGCGTCAGCGCCAAGCAGCTCCGGCGCATGGAATTGAAACCGCCCGCCTTCAAGAGCCCGCAGGGCAACCAGGGTCATTACCCGCTGCGTGCGGCGATCGCGACACACGTCGGCATCTCGCGCGCGGTGGTGTGCGAGCCCGACGATGTGCTGGTGACCGCCGGGGCGCAGCAGGCGTTCGACGTGCTCGCCCGGGTACTGGTAACCCCGGGCGTTACGACGGTTGCCATTGAAGATCCAGGCTATCCGCCGATGCGCGCGGCATTTCTCGCTGCGGGTGCGAAGATCGTGCCGGTGCCGGTGGACGCGGAAGGGCTGGTGGTCGAGGCGCTGCCGACGCCAGTGCAGATCGTCTGCGTGTGCCCGTCCCACCAGTTCCCGCTGGGTGTATCCATGTCCGCGTCACGGCGGGCGGCGCTGCTTGGCTTTGCGCGCAAGCATGGCGCCGTGATCGTCGAGGACGACTATGACGGTGAATTCCGCTACGACGGCACGCCACTGCAGGCGCTGCGATCCACGGCGACGGCCGATGACGTGTTCTACGTCGGCACCTTCTCCAAATGCATGCTGCCCGCGCTGCGTTTGGGATTCATCGTCGCGCCGCAGTGGGCGATGCCGGCACTGACCATGGCCAAGAACTGCCTCGATTGGCATTGCCCGACGCTGACGCAAATGGCGGTGGCCCGTTTCATCGCAGAGGGACACCTGGCGCGACACGTACGCAAGCTCCGCGATGTCTATAAAAAGCGCCGGGATCTTGTCGAAGCCATACTCCGCACGGATTTCCCGGCCGAGCTGTCGCCCATGCAGTCGCACTACGGCATGCACGTGGCGGCGTTTGCGACGCAAGCCAAGCGGCTGCAGCGCGTCACCTCGCGATTATTGGAATCGAACGTGCATCTGCACACCTTCGAACGCTATTTCTTCGGCACGCCCACATCGGAAGGCCTGGTTTTCGGCTACGGCGCCGTCGACCTCAACGGTATCGAGCAAGGCCTGAAGGCATTGCGTCGCGCGCTGTAGCGGCCGCCCGGCAAAATGGCCCACGCGAAATTTCCCCGATTGGCCCCTCTGCGGCGAGGGGCTTTGCCTAAAGTCTGGTGCCAGGTTGCTGATGCGGAGACTGCAATGATGTGGAATTGGCTGCGTGCAATGATGCTTGCTGGCGTTCTTGCCGGTGTATCTTTGGCTGCGGGAGCCCAGACGCCTCGGGACGGCTCGCATGATTTCGACTTCTGCCGCGGCGTTTGGCATACCCATGCCACGCAAGTGCTCGACCCATTCGAGGGCGGCACCCACACGGTCGTCATGGATGGTACGAAGACGGCAAGGCCGGTTTGGAATGGCCGCGCCTGGCTCGAAGAAATCGAAGCCGACGGCCCCAACGGACATTGGGAAGGCGCAACGCTTTTCGTCTACAACAAAAAAGCCGGGCAATGGAGCCAGACTTACGTCGACGGCGACTCCGGAGAGATGGAAGCGCCGACCATCGGCAGCTTCAAAGATGGTCGGGGCGAGTTTTACGGCACGACCGTCTACAAGGGCCGCACGATGCTGGTACGCGGCGTTTGGTCAAACATCACGCCCAATTCGCATCGCTATGAAATTGCCTACTCCCAGGACGGCGGCCGCACATGGGCCACCGCCTTCAAGGCCGATTTGACGCGGCTGAAGAGCAACCACTGATCGTCGTTATCCTGCGCGCAGATCGTGACGTCGTGCGGTATCGGTTGCGCGCTTCTCAGCCCTCCTGGCGCGTGGGCCGGAAGACAATCTCGTTCACATCGACATCCGGCGGCTGGCTGATCGCAAACGCAACCGCCCGCGCGAATGACTCGGCCGGAATAGCGTATTGCGCATAGAACTTCTTGATATGGCCGGCGACATCCGGTTCGGTGACGCTGTTGGGAAGATCGGTGGCGATGGCGCCGGGTGAGATCACCGTCGTGCGGATATCGTAAGGCTTCACTTCCTGACGCAAGCCTTCGGACAGCATCAACACCGCGCTCTTGGTAGCTGCATACACGGCGCTACCCGGGCGCACGGTGCGCCCCGCCACGGACGACACGTTGATGACGTGGCCACTCTTTTGCTGCTTCATATAAGGCAGCACGGCGGCGATGCCATACAACACCCCCTTGATGTTGACATCGATGGTCTGATTCCAGTCCTCGATCTTGAGCCGTTCGAGTGGCGAGTGCGGCATCAGTCCGGCGTTGTTGATCAGCACGTCCACGCGCCCGAAAGTTTGGACGGCCATATCGACCATTGCCTGAACCTGTTCGTGGCGCGTGACATCGGTGGCGAGCGCGATGGCCTTGCCGCCCGCGTGAACCAGGTCATCCGCCAGCGCTTGAATACGATCCTGGCGCCGTGCCCCCAGCGCGACGATGGCGCCGCGCGCACTCAGATAGCGGGCAGTCGCCTCGCCCAGGCCGCTGCTTGCGCCGGTGATGACGATGACCTTGCCCTCGATGTTGGTATTCATGCATGTGTTCCGTATTCGAAATTTTTAAAAGAGTGCACGTGAGGCTGCCGATGACGATCAGCGATCGACGCGCTGCTGGATGTGGGCCGGGTAGCGCTCACCCACCACCTTGATCTGATGCAGCGCGGTTTCGATGGCCGACAGATCCTTGGCTGACAACACCACCGTCGCGGCGTTTATGTTCTCTTCCAGCCGCTGCAGCTTGGTCGTTCCCGGAATCGGCACGATCCAGGGCTTCTGGGCCAGCAGCCAGGCCAGCGCGATCTGCGCGCGCGTCACCCCTTTGCCATCGGCTATCTGGCCGAGCACCTCGACGAGATGTGCGTTGGCTTTGCGGTTCGCTTCGGAAAAGCGCGGCACCACGTTGCGGAAATCGTTCTTGTCGAAGGAGGTGGTCTCGCTGATGGCACCCGTCAGAAAACCTTTGCCGAGCGGGCTGAATGGCACAAAGCCAATGCCCAGTTCCTCGAGCGTTGGGAGCACGGTTTGTTCCGGCTCGCGCCACCACAGCGAATACTCGCTTTGCAGCGCCGCCACCGGCTGCACGGCGTGCGCGCGGCGAATGGATTTGGCGCTGGCTTCGGATAACCCAAAGTGCTTGACCTTGCCTTCCTGGATCAAATCCCGAACCGTGCCTGCCACGTCCTCCATCGGCACCGCCGGATCCACGCGATGCTGGTAGAACAGGTCAATGCGATCGGTCTGCAAACGGCGCAGCGATGCCTCGGCGACGGCGCGGATGCGCTCCGGCCGGCTGTCCAGCGGTTGCTTTGAATCTCCGTCCTGAAAGCCGAATTTGGTAGCGATCACCACCTGGTCGCGAATGGGAGCGAGCGCTTCACCCACCAGTTCTTCGTTGACGAAGGGCCCGTAGCATTCGGCGGTGTCGAAGAAGGTGACCCCCTTTTCGTAGGCCGCCCGGATCAGGCCGATGCCGGCCGACTTTTCGGTAGCCGGCCCGTACCCGAAGCTCAGCCCCATGCAGCCTAGGCCGATGGCTGAGACCTCCAATCCGCTGTTTCCAAGTTGTCGCTTTTGCATGTTCGTCTCCCATCGAAAACGTCGAGCCAGGGGAGGTCGCGGCGTAGCCAGAGCGACCCGTGGCGTTGCATCGAGGCATGGTAGTCTGATGTAAAAGGCTCAACAATTAGCCAAATCCTGCACAAGCTACTGAGGAAAATTCACCTATGCGGCGCGCTGGCCTGTCTGAACTCACCGCGTTCATCGCCATCGCGGAGCAGCGAAGCTTCCGTGCCGCCGCGCGCCAGTTGGGGGTTTCGCCGTCCGCCTTGAGCCATGCGATCCGCAACCTGGAGGCGAGGTTGGATGCGCGCCTGTTCAACCGGACGACCCGGTCAGTGGGTTTGACGGAAGTGGGGGAGCGCCTGCTACGTCGTGTGCAGCCCGCCATGGCGGATCTGGATGATGCGATCAACGAAGTCGGCTCGGATCGCGACCGGCCATCGGGTTCGATCCGGATCAGCGCGGCCGAATCCGGGGCCAAGCCGCTGATCCAGCATGTGCTCCCGCAGTTCTTGTCGACCTATCCCGGTATCCATGTCGAAGTGGTGGTGGACACGCGGATGGTGGACATCGTGGCCGACGGGTTTGATGCAGGCGTTCGACTGTTCGACGATGTGCCGCGCGACATGGTTGCCGTCCGGTTCGGATCCGATCTGCATTTCGTCGCCGTGGCATCGCCGGCGTATCTCTCGCGCCACCAAGCACCGAGCGTGCCGCAAGACTTGGCGAAGCACCGGTGCATCCGCTTTCGGTTCCTCAGCGGTGCGCTCTACCGCTGGAACCTTCAACGACACGACACGCATTACGACATGGATGTCGATGGCCCCATGACCCTGGGCAACACCAACCTGATGGTGGATGCAGCGCTTGCCGGTATCGGCATCGCCTGGTTGCCGGACTACCAGGTGGAAGAGCACCTCGCATCGGGCCGGCTGGTTCACGTGCTACCCGAGTGGAGTCCTTCGATGCCAGGCGTATGCCTCTACTATCCCCAGAACCGACACCCGCCTGTTGCGCTTCGGTTGTTCACGCAGGCGGTGCGTGAGTGGGCAGCTCTCCAAGCGGCACAGCGCGGGGGTTGATCGGCGTGAGGAAACGGGTCAGCACCTGAGGTATCCCCACTTTTTTTGCCTGCTACGCCTGCAAAAAAAGCTGAAGTTTTCGCCAGTGTTATTTCAGAGCGAATCGTCACTCCGGCGAAGGCCGGAGTCCATCGTCAATCCGAAGCATGGATTCCGGCCTTTCGCCCACTGCTGTCCGGGGAAATTTTTCGGAAGCCCTGCCGACGACAAGATGCTTGCGCTATGTTCCATTTCACGCGGCCGCCAACGCGATCTCGGGCAGCGACAAAACCATGATTTCTTCGACGGAGAATCATATGAAAACGACATTTCTGATGTTTATTGCCATGTTTTTTTCGATCAATGCCCATGCGCAATGCGACCCCGATTCAGCGACGTTGAGGCAATCACTGGATAAGGCCACCGCTGCCATCAGGGACGCCTTCAGCAGGGGTGATGCCGCCATGGTGGGGCGGCTGCATAGTCCGAATGTCATCAAATACTTCGGCGGAAATAACGTTTTAGTAGGGCGGGACGCCGTGGAAAAGGGGGCAAGGGATTGGTTCAAGCAAACGAAAGTGGAATTCGTTGAAAACACCGTCGAAAACACCTGTTTCGTTGGAAATATCGCGATACAGACCGTCATTTTTTCAATCAAGACAACGCCGAAGAACGGCGGGGCGCCATCCATAGGCAGGGGGCGCTCGATGGTTATCTATGTTCAGGATAAAAGCAGCCCAACCGGTTGGTTGACATTGCGTGAGATCGCGCAAGAAGCGCCGCCTATAACCCCGTCAGATTCGGTTCGCTAGGGATAGTTTGATCAACCCATGGCACGACCG
>Ga0335072_10005609_pt1 | contig 18481 bp, 8 predicted proteins | sample Lox_Sample_21_FD_206725 | JGI IMG/M metagenome (GOLD analysis project Ga0335072, IMG submission 206725) | Soil microbial communities from Loxahatchee National Wildlife Refuge, Florida, United States - Lox_Sample_2.1 | ecosystem: Environmental > Terrestrial > Soil > Wetlands | place: USA: Florida... | reverse complement strand
TGCCGGAAAGCAGGATGATCTGAGGACACTCCAGCCGTTTCGCATAGTCGATCTGGGTCTGCATCTGCTGCATAAACGCGGCCGATTCATCCGGCACCGCGAACCCTGCTTTCACTCCGCTCATCGAATCGAAAATCAGGCCCTGAGAGCGCATCCGCGCAAGAATGCTGTGCATGCGCTCATCCGTCCATTCGTGGAATTCGCCGACCAGTTCAATGCCGTTGTATCCCGCCGCTTTCACGATCTCCACGCAACGGTCGAACGGAGCCTGTTTCTCCAGCGCCCAGAGCATAAAGGAAAAGCGAACCTGCCTCGGTCCGGTTGGCTGGCCCTCCGCCTGACCCAGCACTCCGGCCAATGCTGCTGCGGCCGCTGTCCGTCCGAACTCACGACGATTGATGTGCACATTACCTCCGCTCGCTCCAGCAGGGAGAGCTGTTCAGGGATTCGAAATCGCTCCTGCCGGCGCATAACAATATATACATATACGCTGTTGGATTCGCCTCGCACCCGGATCCGTCGAAGGTTGGACCGGGCGCGCAGCTTATTTTTTCCCGCTCCGACTTTCGTCGGATATATTTCGCCCTGCGCGGGCATATTTTATTGAGCGGAAGGATGAAGCCATCGCTCCGTTTCCAGGAATAAAGTGGCTTGCATGCGGTGCGGAGACGCTGCCTCGGAGCACACGGCTTGGGCACGGCATTGCTCTAACTCAGAAGAGGAAAGAAATTGTGGATCGATTCTCATGTTGATGTCGCGTAGAAATTTTCTGCAATCGACTGCGCTGTCCGGAGCCGGTCTGGCACTCCAGGACGTCGTCAGGCCGATGCGTATGGCTGCGCAGACGAACGCGCCGGCGTCTTCTTCCGGTTTATGGCCGCTCAGGCCCGCATACCGCCGGACGCAAAGTCTCGATCAGGGCTGGCGCTTCCTGCGTATCGAAGATTCGAACACGAACGGCGCCACAACGGAGCCGGCGGCAACCGCTCCGCCAACCGGCCAGCAGTGGCAGAACGTCAACCTGCCCCACACGGTCCGGCTGGAGCCAATCAATGCGAGCGGCGGGCGCAATTTCCAGGGCCTCTGCTGGTATGAGAAGGACCTCGTAATCCTGCCGGAGTGGCGTGGCCTTATCCTCCACCTCGTCTTTCAGGGAGCGATGCAGGTTGCGGACGTATGGCTGAATGATGTCCACCTCATCACGCACTACAACGGCGGCTATATGCCGTTCGTGCTGGATATCTCCGGTCATGTGGACTACCGCGCGGGCAGTGCGAATCTGCTCCGGGTTCGGCTCAATAATTCCGACAATCCGGAGGTTCCGCCAGGCAAGCCCCAGGACCAGCTCGACTTTGTCTATTTCGGCGGGCTCTATCGCAGCGTTTCTCTGGAGGTACTGAAACCCCTTCACATTACCAACCCGAACTTTGTGGACAGGCCCGCGGGCGGCGGTTTGTTTGTTACTTTCCCGCAGGTGGCGGCGGACGCAGCCATCGCAGAAGTGCGGACCGATGTGGCGAACGCCTCTTCGTCGCCGCGGCGCGCGGTCGTGCGCCAGGAGTTACGCGCTGCGGACGGCAACGTCGTCGCATCGGCAGAAACTTCGGCTGATATCAAGGCCCTTTCCTTCACGGTTGTCACGCAAACGCTCCACGTTCGCAATCCCCTTCTCTGGCATCCGTATCATCCGCACCTCTACCAACTCCATACCGTGGTGCTCGAAGATGGAGCCCCCTCCGACGATCAGTACACGCGCATCGGCATCAGGAAATTTGAGATCGATCGCGAGAACGGTCTGTTTATCAACGGAGAAAGGTTTTTCTCCATCGGAGCGAACCGGCACCAGGATCATCCTTACGTCGGTTATGCGCTGCCTGCCTCAGTGCATTATCGCGATGCAAAGAAGCTGCGCGAGGCGGGCTTCACCTCCTATCGCTGCCATTATCCTCAGGACCCCGCCTTCATGGACGCATGCGATGAGCTGGGCATTCTCGGGATCGTCTCCAATCCGGGATGGCAGTTCATGGGGGACGAAGTGTTTCGCCAGCGGATTTACCAGAATGCAAGAACGATGATCCGCCGCGACCGCAACCGCCCCTGCGTGCTGCTGTGGGAGGCGCAGATGAACGAGACGGACAATACTCCTGTGGCCGCGGAGCTCTATCGCATCGTGCATGAAGAGTTTCCGATCCCGGAATCCTATGCGGCCGGGGATCGCGTGATGCACCCGGTGCCGGGATTCCATGGCTGGGATGTGGAGTACTCCCGCAACAACGGCACGAAGCCGTTGTGGATCCGCGAGTGGGGCGACCAGGTCGATAACTGGACCGACCAGCAGGGGAGCGTCCGCGTCGCCCGCCAATGGGGCGAAACCCCCATGCTGGTGCAGGCAGCGCGGCATTTGCAGGATCTGGATGGAATCTTCGAAAAGCATGCAGCGCCGCTCGCGCCTGCAACCGCGCGTGCCGCGGGCGCCGACCTTTGGGCGGGCATCGACTACTATCGCGGCTATCACTATCAGCCGTTTTACGGGTCTCCACTGGATCTGTTTCGCCTGCCCAAGTTCGATTACTACCTGTTCCAGAGCCAGCGTCCCGCCGATGCGACGGCCTCACAGACTGGTGCAGGGCCGATGGTCTTTATCGCCAACTTTGCTTCCTTCCAGTCGCCGACGAACGTCACCGTCTTCAGCAACTGCGACGAAGTGCGGCTCACACAGAACGGCAAGGAAGTGGCTACACAGAAGCCCGACACGGGATATCACCTGCCTCATCCGCCCTTTACCTTCCGGCTGGAGCAGTTCAGCCAAACGCACTCCATGCTCTTCGCAACCGGCGTGGCGAAGCCCGGCACGCCCATCGGACACGTGCAGGCGGAGGGTTTGATCGGCGGCAAAGTGGTCGCCACACATGAGCTGAGCGCCCCGGGCGTGCCGACGCAATTGCAGCTTGTGCTCGACGACTGCGGCCGTGGGATGACAGCCGACGGCGCCGACTGGATCCGCATCTATGCCCACGTGTGCGATGCCCGCGGCACAACCTATCCCTACGCGGAGAGTGAAATCAGATTCTCCGTTCGCGGCGAAGGCCGTCTGATCGAGGACGACCGCATCCAAAACAACCCCACGCCATCGCTCGCCGGCATCGCAACGGGATTGATCCAGGCGACAACCCGCCCGGGCGCGATCACGGTGGAGGCCTCTGCCTTCGGGCTGAAGAGCGCCAGCCTTACATTTTCATCGACGCCGAACCATTGAACCATCGCGCTGGGCTGTATTTCCGCTGAATCAAGAGCATCGCCTGATCGTGGGGATGTCAAATTGACAGCCCTATTCTGCTGTGGTTTGATGGACGCCATCGGTGTGATATGTCGTGTGACATGCGTCCGGAGCAGGAAATCCCCTCGACGGACCGAATTCAGGAACAGGTCCAGCGGCTACTCTCCAGTGAAGAGCTCCTGAATTCCGAGGCTCTGCGCCGTCTCCTGCTGTATCTGGTCGATAAATCGATTTTGGGACATACGGATTGCCTGAAGGAGTACACCATTGCGGTGGAAGGGATGGGGAAACCTTCCTCCTATGACCCGCAAAAAAGCTCTTCGGTCAGGATTCTGGTGGGCAGACTCCGCCAGAAGCTGGCGGAGTACTACAACGGAGCAGGACAGCACGACCCTGTCCTGATCGAGCTCGGAAAGGGCAGCTTTCGCCTGGCCGCACGGTTGCGAAACCAGGCATCGGAACACGGCCCAGGAATGACTGAGCAAGATGCAATTCCGCCCGAAGTTCTCAGCCAGGGCAAATCCCCGATCCACAGATTCTTTTCCCGTGACTTTCTCATCGGGGTTCTGGTGGGCTGCATCGCTCTTTCTGCCGGATGGGCGTTCACTAAGTCCGGCTTCAAATCTGCCAGTTACCCGACACAGGATCTGCACTGGACGCCGGATCTGCGGGCGCTATGGGCTCCGTTCGTCACTTCCAGGCATCCTTTGATCGTCTCGATCGAGGATCCGCTGTTTTTTGAATTTCAATCGCATCCCAGCATTTTTTTCCGCAGTCGCTCCATGAATGAATGGGGAGATTTCGATAAATCTTCCGAACTGCGAACGATTGCCTTGCAGCATACCGAGGCCGCTGTGCAGCCGAGCCGATACTTCACAACTTTCGGCGAAGTGGAGGCTGCGCTTCTTTTCGGACGGCTGCTGGGCCCACAGGTAGAAGTCCTCTCGCTGTCGCGTTCCAGTGAGCTCACATGGAATCAGATGGCAAACAATGATGTATTGTTCGTCGGCGTTCAGTACAGCTTCTTCAAGCAGATCAAGGATCTGCCAATCGAGCCACAACTCAACCCGACAGATACGGGGGTCATCGACTCCCACCCGTCGGCCGGCGGCCCGGCTTTCTACGCGGACCAATATGGAGCCGGAGCGAGCGATCAGGACCTTGTCTATTCCCTCGTGACACACCTGCCTGGTCCGTCCGGGTCCACTGAGGTGGAAAGCTTCACCAGTAACCGCTCAGCGGGCTACGTGGCGGCTGTTCAATCGTTTACTCGGTCCGAGTCCGCAAAAGCAATCATGGAGAAGCTGAACGAGGCCGGTGGAGGCAGATTACCGCGCTACTATCAGGTGCTCCTGCGAGTAACAAGCAAAGATAGCGTCCCCATCAATGTGGAGTGCGTGCTCGCCCGCGCACTGCATTAGACGCGCATTTCCGTCAGCCCCCGGCAGAACGATGAATCCCACGCGGCCGCCCTGGATAACTGCGTTCTGAAGCGCAGCCCGCAGCGATCTCCATCATCGCTTCTCCAAATAGCAGATACCCTGGCAGGCCGTCCCTGTGGTGGCCCCGGGACTCTTCTGTTGGCCTTGTGCTAACTTCGTCGCCCCACATACCTGAGCGCGGTCTCCGGATACACAAGGTCGTGAGGGTGAGCATTCGCTGCGTCACGGTAAACCACAGATCTTGTTGCGATTCTCTGTTTTGGAACATGTGTGTCACGTGTAACAAGTTGACTATCCTGCAAACCGGGGCAGAACATCGGCCCGCGTATTCAAGGGCAGGGCCGGCGCGACTCTCAAGGCGGTCTTAAACCACAGAAGGAGACCTTGATGTTTCGATTCAAGGCTGCAATCGGTATATTCGCAGCAAGCCTCGCGCTCTCAGCGGGAATATCGGCGTTCGCACAAGCTGTAAATAATGCTCAGATTCACGGGCTGGTACAGGATCCTTCCGGCGCCGTCGTCCCGAAGGCACAAATTCAGGCGACGAACGTGAGCACCGGGACCACGCAATCCACAATTTCCGGGGATGGCGGTTCGTTCGTCCTTCCCGATCTTCAGGTCGGGAACTACTCCCTGGAGGTTACCGCACCCGGGTTCAGTAAGTACCGTCAGACGGGGATTGTTTTGCAGGTGGGGCAGAATGTCCAGGTCAACGTGACGATGCACGTCGGCGTTGCGACTCAGGAAGTGCGAGTCTCCGCCGATGCCGCCATGATCGAAACACAAAATACCTCTATTTCTGAAGTGATGGACCAGCAGCGAATTGTCGATTTGCCCCTGAATGGCCGACAGGCAACCGACCTGATCCTGCTCTCCGGGGGTGCGGTGGAACCCCCCAATGCCGCCAGCCGCGTGGTTACCAGCCACGATTACGTCAATTCAGTTGGGGTCTCGGTTTCAGGAGGCCAGCTCAACGGGAATAACTACCTGCTCGATGGTGGCGATAACAACGATTCCCACTCCAACATCAACATGCCTTTTCCCTTTCCCGATGCGCTCCAGGAATACAGCGTCCAAACGAACGGAATTTCGGCCCGTTATGGACTTCATCCGGGGTCGGTCATCAATGTAATCACGAAGTCCGGTACCAACAAGATCCACGGAGATCTGTTCGAATTCGTCCGTACCCCGGACCTGAATGCCCAGAACCGCTTCTCCAATGCGAACAGCAGAGACGAACTACACCGGAACCAGTATGGTGGGACCCTTGGCGGTCCCATCCGAAAAAACAGGATATTTGCCTTTGGCGGTTACCAGGAGACCCGGATCAGCAACGTCACCGGCAGCAATACCGTTTTTGTCCCCACACAGGCAGCATTGAATGGTGACTTCAGCACTCTCGAATCGGCCGGTTGTCAGACGAGCGGAAAGCCGAAGCAGCTTAAGGATCCCACCACCGGGGCGCCATACACAAATAACTACATCTCTCCCTCGACATTTCAGTCGCCTTCAATCGCCCTGGCGAAATTGCTTCCCAGCACGACCGATCCCTGCGGAAGACTGGTCTATCCGGCGTCCAACCCGAGCGACGAGTATCAGTACATTGGGCGCGTTGACTGGGCTCGCACTCCGAAGAACTCGATTTTTGCGCGATATTTCATTCTGAACTACAACAATCCAGCGGTTTACACAAACAATCTTCTGACCCTGAACCGCCCAAGCACGATTGACCAGTCGCAATCCCTGGTTTTGGGAAACCAGATCATTCTCACACCGTCGATTGTCAATTCGATGCACTTCACCTACTCCCGGCTGTCGGTGAACCGGTCCAATCCGTCTGCGATGCCGAGTCCAGCAGCCCTGGGCGTCAACATGTACGACGAAGTTCCCAACTTCATGTATCTCTCCGTCTCAAATTACTTCAATGTAGGGGGTTCATCCAACGCGCCGGCACGATTCATCCGGAATCAATATCAGTGGTCGGACGACTCAGACTGGATCCACGGCAGGCAGCATTTCAGCTTCGGCGTGGAAAACATCATCGGCCAGATGTATACGAATAATGTCTATGACGGCAACGGGGATTTCTCCTTCAATGGCCAGGCGACCGGCGATGGGCTGGCTGACTTCATGTTGGGATCCTTGTATTCCTTTACTGACACCGGCAGCCAGATTGCCAATTCTTGGGAGAAATACATCGGGGCCTACTTCGAAGACGATATTCAGCTAACCCCGAAGCTGAATTTGCACGGCGGTGTCCGTTGGGAACCTTCCTTGCCCGAGACTCAGCAATACAACGAAGGAAACCACTTCGACCAGGCGGCATTTATTGCCGGAACAAAATCCAGCGTCTTCACGAATGCGCCCCCGGGAGTGTTCTTCTATGGCGACAAGGGAATTCCAAAAGCGTACGCAAACGGAAGTTATAACGATTTTGCGCCGAGGATAGGCCTCGCATGGGATCCCTCAGGCAAGGGCATTGAAAGCATCCGGTCCTCGTACGGCATCTTTTTTGATACGCCGGAAACCTACACCGATTCGGCCTTCAGCGTTGCACCTCCGTGGGCAAATGGACTGACTCTCACATCGCCGACGGGAGGGTTTCAGAATCCGTATCAGTCCTATTCCGGAGGCGACCCCTTTCCGAATCAGTTTCCTCCGACAAAGAACGCTCCGTTCAATATGGCAGGAACCTACGTCAATCTTCCGCTGAACCTGCACCACCCCTACATGCAGCAGTGGGATTTAAGCCTGGAACGCCAATTTGGAAGCGACTGGGCGGTGACACTCAGCTATATCGGCAATAAGGGCACGCACTTCCGAAGCGGGTTCGAATCAAATCCGGCGGAGTACATTCCGGGAGCCTCGACCACAAAAAACACGCAGCAGAGGCGGGTATTGTCACAGATCAATCCAAGCGCCGGCGCCTATTACTCCACGATTACGATGATGAACGATGGCGTAAACACCACCTACAACGCCCTGCAGATCTCCGTCCATCACCGATTAAGCCATGGCTACACTCTCCTGTACAACTACACTTACTCTCATTGTTTGCAGGACACAGAAACTCTCGGGAACAAACTCCAGGGTAACAATCAGACAGACCCCTACGACATGCGATTCGATTATGGGCCATGCGACTACGATCTGCGCCAAAATATGAACGCGTCGGTCGTGTACCAGGGCTATCGGTTCGGCGATCGAGCTTTGAACATGATCGCCGGAATGTGGTCACCCTCATTTCTGGTGTCGTTCAACACAGGTTATCCATTCACAGTACTAACGGGGACCGACGACTCGCTGACCGGAATCGGCCTGGACCGACCTGATTCGGTCGCGGGCATCCAACCATATGTGCGAAACACGCAGAGCATGCTGTGGATTACACCGTCTGCATTCACAGCCAATGGTCCCGGCACGTTCGGAGACATTGGGATGAACTCGGTGCTCGGGCCGCACTACGTCAATACAGACGTGAGTCTGCGTAAGCTGTTTTCGACTTTCAAGGAGCAAAACCTTGAGGTCAGATTCGAATTCTTCAATATATTCAATCATCCAAATCTTGACGCCCCGGTCGCTACCCTGAGTTCCAGCACATTCGGACAAATTCAGACCGCTAACGCCCCGCGCATTATGCAGCTCGCCGCGAAATACAACTTCTAGGCATGCATGGATGCCCTACGTCCGGGCTTGCCAGAAGAAACTCGCTCGGCGATAGCCTCCCTTGTCTCCGGTTCTTCCACGGCCGCGCGATCTTTGATTGAAGACGATTTTACGTCACACACCACCAGGAGGATTCTTGTGAATCTGTCGTTAGACCGCAGGGCATTTGTCCGCCTTCTTACCGCTTCCGCAGCACTCTTCACGCAATCGACTCGTTCACAAACCTTTGCGGCCCCGCGAGTCAGCCGCTCTCCGGTCAACAATCGTAAGAACTACGTCGGCATCCAGGTAAGGGGATTCTCGTGGGTGGATGAAGGTGTCGACCAGGTGCTGGACAATATCCAGCAAAAGGGAAACGTGAACACGGTTTGGGCTTATACCTTCTCGTACGGAGAGGCCCGGCTTCAGAAGAATGGACCGGTACCGCTGCCCGACCACGGCAAGCCTGGCGACTCAATTGCCGGCGGCGCTTTCTATGATTACGACCAGAAATACTTTGCTAACACCAGCCTGAAGGACTTTCGCTGCTCGGTCTACGGAAAATTCAATGTGATTGAAGAAGTCGCGCCAAAGGCGAAGGCGCGCGGGATGAGTTTTGTGGCATGGGACCTGAACAATCCTGGTCCCGGCTTGAACGAAACCATTCCGAATTATGCCGAAGTGGCGGAGGTTGATGTATATGGAAGGAGGACGGCGAGGCCATGCTTCAACAATCCTGACTATCAGGAGTTCCTGAGCGGTAAGGTCGAAAGCCTGCTCTGCGGTTATCCCAGCCTGGTGGACGGCATCGCGTGGGGCTCGGAGCGAATGGGTCCATTTGAGAACATGATTCAGGGTGTATCGCAAATTACCTGTTTTTGCCAGTTCTGCCAGGAGAAAGGCCGTGCGCAGGGTATCTCGATCGCGCGCGCTCAGACTGGCTATCGGGAGTTGGAGCAGTTGTACCAGGCAGCGGCGGCAAACCAGCGGCCGACCGACGGCTATTTCACCTGCTTCTGGAGGATCCTGCTCAGATATCCGGAAATTCTAAGCTGGGAGTCGCTGTGGACGAACAGTTTTCAGGAAGTTCAGGCTCAGTTGTACGGGATGGCCAAGGCTATTGCACCCGCCAAGCCATTTGGCTTTCACATTATGCAATCCATGACCTTCAGTCCGTTCTATCGAGCTGAGGAAGACTACACAAAGAGACGAAACTTCGCGGATTTTCTCAAAATTGCAACTTACAACAACGCTGGCGGACCGCGCATGGCCGCCTATCTTCGCCATTTGAGTGAGACAGCTTTTCACGATGCGACACCGCCGGAATTCCTGGAGTTTTACTACAAAATCATGAACTACCAGGAAGCTCCCTACGACAAACTGGCCACCGCCGGTCTTTCACCCGATTATGTTGCACGGGAAACGAAACGAGCCCTCGAAGGCGTTGCCGGGGAGGTCCAGATCTATCCTGGAATCGACATTGATGTCCCCACCCTGCTGAAGCCGGGATCCCAGGAGAAGCATACCGCCCCAGAAGATGTGAGGAAGTCGATCCGTGCGGCGATAGGGGCGGGTGCGGACGGGGTGATCCTTTCGCGCGAGTACGCGGAAATGTGGCTTGCCAATCTCTCTGCCGCCGGGGACACTCTGCGCGAGGTATTTGCTCAGCCAAAAGCGTAAGGCGATCATCCAGAACGTGCCTGGAGACGGAAGTGAACGTTTCAGGGGCGGTCCCGGCGGACCGTCCCTGCCTTCATTCCGGGATCTCCAGGAAACGATGCGAGTATCGTGCTTGCGCGTGGTGCGTCGAAGGCACGCTCCCATCGGGCGACGACGATGGTGGCGACACTGTTGCCGATGACGTTGACGATGGCGCGCGCAGCGTTGATCAACCTTTCGACGCCAAGCAACAATACAAGGCCGGCGACAGGAATCTGATGCATGGTGGATAAGGTGGCAGCCAGGGTGACGAAGCCGGCACCAGCCACACCTGCCGAACCTTTTGAAGTCAACATCAGCACCAGGAGGATCACAATCTGCTCCCGCAGGCCGAGGTGGGTGTTGGTGGCCTGGGCAATAAAGAGAGCCCCCATGCTCAGGTAGATCGACGTGCCGTCAGCGTTGAACGTGTACCCCGCGGGCATCACCATGCCCACCACTCCTTTGTCGCACCCGAGCTGTTCGAGTTTCAGCATGAGCGGAGCGAGAACCGCTTCAGAGGAGGAGGTACCAAAAGTGATGAGCAACTCTTCGGCGATATAACGAAGCAGCCTGAACAGGTTGAAGCGGGCAAAATGTGCAATCAGGCCGAGAACAACTACGACAAAGACCAGCGACACCAGCCAGACTTCGCCCGTGAACTTCGCCAACTGCACTAGACTACCGAGGCCATACTGACCGACGCTATAGGCCATGGCTTCAAAGGCGCCGATTGGCGCCAACCACATGATGAATCCAACGATGCCGAACATGACGCGGAGGATCAAATCAAGCAGGTCGATGAGCGGCTGCGCCGCGGCGCGAAACTGTGAGAGCGCCAATCCGAAAAGTACGCCAACGAGGATGATCTGCAGCATGTTGCCGCTTACGAATGCACCTCCCATGCTGACAGGGATAATGTTGAGGATGAAAGCCATGAAACCGGAATGCTGCCGGGCGGCTACGGCGTAACCCGAAACGGCTTGGGCATTGAGGCGTCCGGCATTGATATTGAGGCCGATGCCGGGATGCAATACGTCGATCGCGACGAGTCCAAGGAGCAGCGAAATCGACGAAACCGCCTCAAAGTAAAGCAGGGCTTTGATTCCAACCCGGCCCGCTTCCTTCAGATCGCCCATGCGGGCGATGCCCAGCACCACGCTTGAGAAGATGATGGGACCCAGCGTCATCGATATAAGGCGGATGAAGCCGTCCCCCAGCGGCTTGAGTTTGCCGGCTGCATGCGGAAAGATACTGCCCACTGCGGCGCCCAGGGCGATGGCGATCAGGACCTGGAGCCACAATGGGCCCAGCGGAGATGCACGTTTCCGCGTTCGACTATCGCCGAGTGCCGCCATCGAGAGGTTACTCCGCCAGTTCGCGCATCACGCAGATGAGGTCGCTTTTGCCTTCAAAGCCGATGCCGGGCAACTCCGGCAGAACGATGTGGCCTGCGTCCACACGCACGCCATCGGGAAACCCACCGTACGGCTGAAACAGATCCGGATAGCTTTCGTTTCCACCGAGCGCGAGACCTGCTGCGATATTGAGAGACATTTGATGGCCTCCGTGCGGAATACAGCGGGAGGGCGACCAGCCCATGGTCCGCATCACCTGCAGGGTCCGCTGGAATTCGCAGAGGCCGTAGGACAGGGCGCAGTCGAACTGCAGCCAGTCGCGATCCGGTCGCATGCCGCCATGACGAAGTAGGTTACGGGCGTCCTGATGGCTGAAGAGATTCTCACCCGTCGCCATTGGGGCGGGATAGAATTCCGCGAGCGCGGATTGCAGGGAAAAGTCGAGAGGATCCCCCGCTTCTTCAAACCAGAAGAGCGGATATTCCCGGAGCATTTTGGCGTACAGGATGGCCGTCTGCAGGTCGAAGCGGCCATTGGCATCGACGGCGAGGCTGGCCTGGCGACCGATTTCCCTGAGCACAGCCTCGATGCGCCGACGATCTTCTTCGAGCGGCGCCCCTCCGATCTTGATTTTGACCACCGTATATCCGCGGTCGAGATAGCTGCGAATTTCAGAGCGCAGGGCGTCGAGGTCTTTGCCGGGGTAATAATAGCCGCCTGCTGCGTAGACGAAGATGCGGGGATTGGCTATACGTCCGTGACGCTCGGCGAGCAGAAGAAACAAAGGCTTGCCGGCAATCTTCGCGACGGCGTCCCACACCGCCATGTCGATGGTGCCCACGGCGACGGAGCGCTCACCGTGGCCGCCGGGCTTCTCATTACGCATCAGGGTGGCCCAAATGCGGTCAGGGTCGAGGTTATCGCCCGCTTCGTTGAGAAGTGTCTTCGGATCTGCCTCGAGGAGCCGCGGCGCAAAACGCTCACGAATGAGCCCGCCCTGGCCATAACGGCCGTTGGAGTTGAAGCCGTAGCCGACGACCTTTCTGCCGTTGCGCGTCACATCCGTGACCACGGCGACCAGGGAGCAGGTCATTCGGGAGAAATCAATATAGGCATTCGCGATGGCGGAAGCGATTGGAACTGTTTTTTCGCGCAGATCAACGATACGCATGGCGAGTTCACCCGTTCGTGTGGGAACGTTTTGTTCCGGATGAGAGATCGACTTTCCGAATATCGGTATGGCTCCCGAATTCTCGGTCCACGTCGCGCGCAGGACCGCCCATAACAGCTGGTTCGTAGAGGAGCGAAATCATTATGAATGGAGTCCGCCGGCTATCGCAACGGGATACATGTGAGATACATGCCACTCTTCTGCCTGGCAGGTTCGAACCATGCTTCCTGTCTGCAGTTCAATCAGAAGAGTGGAGGTGCTGGCATCCTCTAATCGTGGGAAAACGACGCAAGGGTGGGCAGACTTCGCTGCAGCGAGGCTTCGCGCTCCCAGATATCGTAGGCGTCGAGACGTTCGCCGAGGCTGATGCGGATATGCTGCGTCAGCAGCCGCGTGGACAACTCATGGTCGTGTCCCGCAACGGCCTGGATGATCTCACTGTGTTGTTGATGAATGCGCTGCAGTGTGGCTGCGTCGTACTTCGGGCGCTGGATGCCGAAGATGCGGATCAGCAGCCGCGTATCGTTAACGACTTTCAGCATGCGCTCGTTCATCGCCAGGCGCATGAGCATATTGTGGAAGTTCAGGTCGGCCGAGATGAAGCGATGCATTTGCTCGCGGCTCAGGGCAGCTCCACCCGACTGCTCCAGTTCGCTCTTCAGTTCCAGTAACTCGTCGCAAAGATCCTGCCACCGCTGCAGGTCGACCGGGCGCAGCTGCAACTGGGCTGCCTTGCGCGCAGAGTAAACCTCGAGCGCTTCCCGCAGTTCGTAGAGCTCGACAATATCCTGTCGCCTGAATTGAGCGACCAAAGTTCCGCGATTCAGCGTCTGCTCCAGCAGGCCTTCTGAAACGAGCTGTCCCAGCGCTTCTCGAATCGGAGTCCGGCTCATTTTCAGCTCCTTCGCGAGCAGGACCTCGGAAATGGGGGTTTCCGGCTTCAGCTCACCGGAGGCGATCTTCCGCTGAATGTGAACGTAGGCGCGTTCGCGCAGAGAGCCTCCCGGACGTGCCGCCCGTACGGCCTTACGAGTCATAGGGTCTCCTGTTTCGGAAGAATCGCATTGTTACCATTCTGCCTCATCGTATCGTCGTCGCACGGCGGGCATTGGGCCCGTCCTGAAACGGGTGCCGCTGAACTTCGGGGTCAATAACCGGCCGCTTTTCTGTATACCTCATTTTGTACATGCCGACAACCTGTCGACATCACGTTGACATTCATTATTCAGCATGTGTATATTCGCCCGCGTTCTCAGGAGTGGGAATGGCCGGTCGTGAAAACTTTCCCAGACGATCGACTCACCATAGGAGGCAAACATGCGTTGTAAGAATTCACAAACGCCGATAGCGACGGGATCGAAGTCGCCAGTCGGAAGGCCGACAGAGCGCAGGTGGGGATTTCTCATTCTCCTGAGCTGTGGGCTGCTGATTTTCTGCCCGGGACGAAAGGCTGTGGCGCAGACCCAGTCCAGTGGCACCATCTCCGGCCATGTTACCGATTCCAGCGGAGCATCGCTCGCCAAAGCCGAGGTTGTGATCACCGAAACGGAAACCGGAGTATCCACAACGACCGCGACCAACTCCAGCGGCTTTTATTCGGATGGTGTTCTGAAGCCGGGAATCTACTCGGTTAAAGTCGCCGCGCACGGCTTCAAGGCAGAGATTCGGCCTGGCCTGACGTTGCAGGTAGCCCAGATTCTGGAAGAGGACTTTCGGCTGCAGGTTGGCAACGTGAACGAGACGGTGACCGTCACCGGCGGTACGCCGCTTCTGAATACGGAGACGACGGATTTGGGGAACGTCATCTCGCGCGGGCCCTTGATTCAACTTCCTCTGAATGGGCGTAACTTCTCGCAACTGGCATTGCTGGTCCCCGGAACCAACGGCGGGGAGGTGGGAGGCACCCGGAGCACCGGAAACGGCAATGAGACACAAAGAGCCGGCGCGAATGTAGTCGGCGATGGCGCGCGCGCCAGCTTCAACACCTATCTCATCGACGGCCTCAACGACAACGACCAGTTGATTGGAACCATCAAGGTCGTCCCGAATCTCGAAGATATTCAGGAATTCAAGGTACAGATCGGGAACTACGACGCTGCTTATATGAGCGGCGGCGCTGTGGTCAACGTGACAACCGCTTCAGGATCGAACCAACTGCACGGGTCCGCGTTTGAGTTCCTGCGCAACTCCGCGACCGATTCACGGCAGTATTTTGACGCTTCCAACACAATCCCTCCCTATCGCCAGAATCAGTTCGGGGGAAGCGTGGGAGGTCCGATTCGAAAGAACAGGATGTTCTTTTTCGGGGATTACCAGGGACTGCGCATCGGCGAGGCGTTCAGCGCCATTGTGTCTGAGCCGACCGCTGCCCTGAGGGGCGGCAACTTCTCCGCTTATCCGAATGTCATCTACGATCCGACCACGTATAACGCCGCCACCAATACCCGCCAGGCGTTCAGCAGTAACACCATTCCTCAAAACGAGATCAATCCGGTGGCTCTTTCGCTGCTGGCTACGATACCGCTCCCAAACCTTCCGGGAGAAGTCAACAACCTTCGCGTCAACGATCTCGAGTCCGATGTTCAGAATCAGTTCGACATCCGTATCGACAATGTGATTTCCGAGAAGGACAGTATGTTCGGCCGCTACACGTATGGAACTGCGACCGTCACCTATCCCGGCGTTCCGCTGAACATCAACGGGGCACTGAATCCTCTGGCGTTCGTGATTCCCTCCAGCAATTCCCTGCGGAACAATCATGATCCCAGCCAGCAGGCGACGATTCAGGAGGTTCACGTATTCTCGCCGACGCTGAGCAACCAGAGCGCCATTGCCTACACGAGGGAGGCCCTCAACGTCACTACGCTGGATGCGGGGAACAACACCTCTCAGGCTCTTGGCCTGACCGGCTCCGACTCGCCGGGGCAGGGCAACGGGCTGGCCAGCCTGACGATCACAGGATTTGCGGGCTATAGTTCCTCGAATATCCCCGAGATCGTGCCGCAGAACACGGAAGAGTACAGCGACACGATGACCCGCGTGCACGGATCCCATGTAACTGCATTCGGCGCGGATATCATACACAACGATTTTGGCTTTCTGCAGGTGACGAATCTGAACGGCGCGCTTTCATGGACGGGAAACTATACGAATAATCCGGCGAAGTCCGGTGGAACCGGTTCCGGTTTCGCAGATTTCCTGCTCGGCCTGCCTTCGTCTTCCAGCAAAACCACGATTCCTTACGGTCCGCCAGTCCTGAGCTATACGGAGATTGGAGGGTTCGTCCAGGATACCTGGCGGCCGACGTCGCTTCTCACCGTCACCCCTGGGATTCGCTATGACCTGTTCACGAATCCGGTAGAACGTGAAAACCGGCAATCCAACTTCGTTCCGGGACCAGCCGGGTTTACCGGGGAGAACAATCAGGGCTCCAGCGTCGCCATCGCCGGACAGGGAGGCGTTTCAGCGGGCATTCTGCGCACCCAGAGCAAGAACTTCAGTCCTCGTGTGGGCCTAGCGTATCGGCTGGGCGATAAGACTGTGGTGCGGGCTGCCTACGGCCTCTTCTACTTCGATGAACAGGGTACCGGTGGCTCAGCCCGTTTGTTCATCAATTATCCCGACATCACAACGAACAGCGATAACTGCAGCAGCACCGCTCCCTGCCTGAATACATCCAATGGCATTCCCAACACTGCGGGAGCGGGCGTCCTGCCGCAGGTGACCTACATGCCGATCAATAATCCTACGTCCAACGTTGAGCAGTGGAACCTGACCGTGGAACGCCAGTTATCGCAAACGCTGGCGGCAACGGCTTCGTATGTGGGATCCCATGGCGATCATCTGAACATTGCACTCAATCCGGATGTCGCTTATCCGGGAGCGGGTGCGATTCCGGCGCGTCAACCGTACTCCGGCTATGCATCGATTTCCGCATGGGAGCCGATCTCGATTTCGAACTATAACGCGCTGCAGCTCTCTGCTCAGAAGCGCCTGAGCGGCGGACTCTATTTCATCGGCGCCTACACCTACAGCCGCAGCCTCGATGACGGCCCCGGAGGCAACTCCTCGGCAAGCGAGTCGCGCAGTAACGTGCAAAATCCGCGAAACGTGAAAGCCGAATACGGCCTGTCGGACTTTAACTACTCGCAGCGTTTTACCTTCAGCCCCGTCTACCAGCTGCCTTTCGGACGCGGCCGCCGCTTCCTGGCGAATGCTAACTCGCTGACCGAAGCGGTGCTGGGCGGATGGGAAACCACCGGGATTCTGACATTGCAATCGGGGCCTCCCTTCTCGGTTTCCATGGCTACTTCAGTCGCCAATACCGGCACGTTCACGCGGCCGAACCGCACCTGTAACGGGAACCTCTCTTCATCGAAACAGAGTCTGCATGCGTGGTATGACATCGGGTGCTTCGTCAGCCCGCCTCCCTACACGTTCGGAAATACCGGCCGGAATATCCTGATCGGGCCTGGATTTGAAGATCTCGATTTCGGCCTGGACAAAGACTTCCACATCGTCGAGAGACTGGGTATGCAATTCCGGGTCGAGACATTCAACCTGCCGAACCACCCCAATTTCGGAATTCCGGGCAATAGCATCGGATCCCCGACTGCAGGGACGGTCACAACCCAGATCACCAACGCCCGTGAGCTGCAGTTCGGGGCGCGCTTCCACTGGTAAATGGCAGAACCGAGATCGGAAAGGAACGGGTGATGCGGCGAAGGACGTTTCTCAAATTGGCTGGTTCGGCAATGGTGGTCCGCTCCTCATGGATGGAGGCGGAAAGCAGCGACGGCCGAATGGATCTGCGGGACTGCGCGGTTCTGGTCAGCAAAACGGCCACTTCCCGTGAGTTGCGGGCGGCGCAGGTGCTGGTGGAAGAAGCCGCAAAACGCTGCGGTATCAGCTGGCCGTCCGGGAACTCCCGCAGCGGAGGTTCCCGGACCACGATTGTGCTGGCCACGCGGGCATCGGCTGCGAAGTTAGCGCAGAGATTCCAGGTTTCCGAAGATGCGCTTCGCGATCTGAAGCCGGATGGGTTCCTTCTGCAAACGGGGAGCGATGGCGGCGGATCCTGGATCGCAGTCGTTGGGGCGGACGAGCGGGGCTTGCTGTTCGGAGTAGGCAAGCTGCTGCGCCTGATCGATTTCGGCCGCCAGGCGGCCGAGTTACCCGGCGTACCGCTCAAGATGAGCAGCAGCCCGCAGTACAAGCTGCGCGGTCATCAGCTGGGTTATCGTCCCAAGACGAACGCCTACGACGCATGGACTGTAGAGGTTTGGGATCAATACATCCGCGACCTCGCCATCTTTGGGACCAACGCGATCGAACTGATGCCGCCGCGCACCGACGATCTTGCTGACAGTCCGCATTTCCCCCTGCCGCCGGCAGAGATGATGGTGAAGATGTCGCAGATTGCCGATAACTACGGGCTCGATGTCTGGGTGTGGTATCCGGCCATGGATCCGGATTACAGCAACCCCCAGACAGTCGACTCCGCAGTGCAGGAGTGGGCCAGAGTGCTGCACGATCTGCCGCGGCTCGATGCGGTCTTTGTCCCCGGTGGCGATCCGGGACATACCGAGCCGAAGTATCTTCTGGGCCTGTTGGAGAAACAGAAACAGAGCCTCCACGAGGTTCACCCCAAAATGCAAATGTGGGTTTCTCCGCAGGGATTCAGCGCCGACTGGATGACGGAGTTCATGGGTATCCTCCGAGAGCCGCATACGCAGAGCTGGCTGGACGGAGTGGTCTTCGGGCCCCAGTCGCGGCTTTCGCCGGCGGAGTTTCGCCGCGCAGTGCCGGAGCACTATCCGGTGCGTTTCTATCCGGACATCACGCACAGTGTGGGCTGCCAGTATCCGGTCCCTGACTGGGATGTGGCGTA
>Ga0335072_10005607_pt1 | contig 18487 bp, 16 predicted proteins | sample Lox_Sample_21_FD_206725 | JGI IMG/M metagenome (GOLD analysis project Ga0335072, IMG submission 206725) | Soil microbial communities from Loxahatchee National Wildlife Refuge, Florida, United States - Lox_Sample_2.1 | ecosystem: Environmental > Terrestrial > Soil > Wetlands | place: USA... | reverse complement strand
CGGCCGGCTATTTCGTCCCTGCCGACGCCGGCCGGGGCAGAGGCGACCTCCCCGTCGTCACCGTCGGCCGCCCGCAGCTCGAGCGCACGGCCATGGACTGGGAGGTGGACCCGGGCGCTTTCACCGAAGTCTTGGTCCGCATACACGACGAGTACACCCAGATCCCCATTTATGTGACCGAAAATGGCTGCGCTCAGCACGATTACCGGGACCCCGACGGCGCCGTCCACGACCCGGGCAGGTCGAAGTACATTCACTCGCACCTGAGCGCCGTGAGGGAGGCGATCGACAAAGGTGCCGACGTAAAAGGCTATTTCGTCTGGACCTTGATGGACAATTTCGAGTGGTCGTACGGCTATTCGAAACGCTTCGGCCTGGTCTGGGTCGATTACCCAACGGGCGAAAGGGTCCCCAAGGACAGTTACACCTGGTACAAGGACGTCATTTCGGCCAACGGGTTGCCTATTGCGTGAGGGCCGGCGCGGCCTACCACCATCTACCCTCGCGCGCGACCGCTGTCCCGCCGGTCTTGTCGAGTGCGTCGAGCTCGGCAACATCGTCGGGCGAGAGGGTGAAGTCGAAGATCCCGGCGTTTTGCTGGATCCGGTCGCGGTGGGTCGACTTGGGTAGCACGACCAAGTCCTGCTGCACGCACCAACGCAGCAGGACCTGAGCAGGGGTGCGCCCCGTCCTCTCCGCCACTTGTTTGACGGTCCGGTCCGAAAGGTGTTGGCCGGTGCCGAGGGGGCTGTACGCCTCGACGACCACCCCTTTCTGCTCGGCGGCCTCGAGAAGTGCGCGCCTGTGCTCGAACGGGCTCAATTGGACCTGGTTTACGACCGGCTTGACCCTTGCTGCGGCGGAGACCTCTCCCATTTCCTTCACGTCGAAGTTGGAGATACCGATCGAACGGGCGTAGCCAAGCTCGTGAGCGCGCTCCATCCCTTGCCATGCGCGGGTTGCGCCGCCCTGCGGCCAGTGCACGAGGTACAAGTCGACATAGTCGACACCGAGCCGTCGAAGGCTGCCCTCAGCCTCTTTTGCCGGGTCTGCTCTGCCCGGGTGGAACTTGGTCGTTATGTACACCTCCTCGCGAGGCACGCCGCTCTCGCGCAGGGCCTTGCCGACGCTCTCTTCGTTTTCGTAAGCCTGAGCGGTATCCACGTGGCGGTAGCCGAGCTCGAGAGCCCACCTAACGGCTTGGGTGCATTCGGGACCTTCGGGGATCTGCCACACCCCGAGGCCCAACAGGGGGATCTCGTTGCCGTCCGCCAGCGTGCGGACATGGCCGCCTGCGGCGTCAGAAATCGTGGACATGGAGCACCTCGCAGAAAAAGGGGATGTCGTCGGCCTTCCGGCCAGGTGGCACACTAGCTCAGCCTGGGCGCCTCCTATTCATCCGTGCCCACCCGTGCCCAGGCGCCGCCTCTGGCAGCGCTCGACTCGACCGTGGCGAGGACGCGTTGCACCTGGAGCCCATCTGCGAGGCTGGGCTCGGGGTCCGTCCCGTCGACAATCGCGCGCACGAAATCGGCGATCTCATTGGTGAACGTGTGGTCGTAGCCGAGACCGTGACCGGGGGGCCACCAGGCGGAGATGTAGGGGTGGTCCGGTTCGGTGGCAAGGACCCGGCGAAAGCCGCTCGTCGACCGGTCGGTGGACGAGTCGTAGACCCACAGCTCGTTCATGGCTTCGAAGTCGAAGGCGAGCGAGCCTTTGGCCCCGTTCAACTCGATGCGGAGCGAGTTCTTCCTGCCTGTAGCGGCTCGAGTCGCTTCGAAGGTGGCGAGGGCTGGGCCGAGCTCGCCATAGAGGACCACGGCGTCGTCGACTGTCACCTCGCCGGTGTTCTCCCCGGGAGCCCCTCCGAAGGACCTGCGCTCACCGTCGGGCAATGGGCGCTCGGTCACAAAGGTGCGAGCACGGGCGCTGAGGGCCGCCAGCTTTTCCCCGGTGAGGTATTGCGCCAGGTCGATGACGTGAGCCGCGATGTCACCGATCGCACCAGTCCCGGCGACCTCACGCCGCATGCGCCACGTGAGCGGGGCCGCAGGGTCTGCCAGCCAATCCTGGAGGTACACGCCTCTCACGTGACGCAGCTCCCCGAGCCGGCCTTCGGCGACCAGCCGCCGCGCCAGCGCCAGAGCCGGCACCCGCCGGTAGTTGAACCCGACCATCGACCTGGTGCCGGCTACGGCCGCTTTTTGAGCTGCGCCCGCCATGACCTCGGCCTCCGCCACCGAGTTGGCCATCGGTTTTTCGCACAGGACGTGCTTGCCGGCCTCGAGGGCGGCAACCGTGATCGGCATATGAGAGTCGCCCGGCGTGCAAACATCGATGACGTCGATGTCCGCTCTCTGGATGACACTGCGCCAGTCCGTAGCGGCCTCGGCGAAGCCGTAGCGGCCCGCTTTGGCGGCTACGGCGGCACTGTCCCTTCCGCAAAGGACCGACAGGACTGGTACCGCGCCCAAGTCGAAGGCGGCCCTTGCCGCCCGCCAGGCGTAGGAGTGCACGGCCCCCATGAAGCCGTAGCCGATAACTGCGACGCGGAGTTCCCGGGGCTTTGGCAAGGAGTCAGTCTCCCGGCCGCGAGGTTGGTGTCACGCCCCTGTTCCTAGCACCACGGGGGCGCTGGTGTCTCGGGCAAGCCTCGTACGCCGCAAGCCACCTGTTACAGACCAGACCAGTAGAGCAACTGGGCTGAGATCTCCTTCAATAAAGCGGTCATGGTGGCCGTCGCCACCTTGGACATGACTACCCGGTCAAGCGTCGCGCCCCAGCGCCCGAGAGGCGGCTCGTAGCGCCCGATGATCGAAAGCTTCGACTCGCCCGGCCCGGTCGCAAAGAGCTCCAGGTCGGCGTCGAGCGAGGGGAACACGCGCTCTCCGGAGCGAGCGACCTCCCAGCGCAGCGGGACGGTGGCCCGTCCCTCCGCCCGTCTCATCGGCAGCAGCCGGACCAGGACTTCTTTGACTGGGCCCTTGGTGCCGAGCGGTCCTACGGGCATCAGGAAAACCAGGCCGTCCTCAACGGCCTTGCGCGACTCGGCAACGAGGCCGCCGTCTCTTATGGCATATTCCAACGCCCCGCACGCGACGTCGAAGGCCATGTCGACCGGTAGCCCGCGCTTCACGAACACCCTGACAATTAGAGCCAGGTCGCTCCAGCTGGTGGCTAGAGCAAGCCGGGCCCACGACTAGGGCCGAAGGGCCCTATCCGTTCGCGTCAACGCGAACGGGCCGAGGGTTCAGGTGAAGTAGACCAGGCTCACGACCAGCAGGACCAGTACGAGCCATCCGGCCAACATGGCGAACACGACCTGCCTGTTGCGGCGGACACGCTTTGCAAGCCGGGCGTCCTCATCGTCGCCAGCTGTCCCTCCCGGGCCTTTGTCCACGGGTCATTGTCGCACGGCTCGAGCGCCGGCCGAAGGTGCCCTCTCGCCCAGGTCCTCGAGGACCGCCATGGCAGCGTTGCGGCCATTGATGGCCATGACGCTCCCGCCCGGGTGCGTTGCAGCCCCGCAAAGGTACAGGCCGGGCGACACACGGGGCGAGAACCGGCGGTCCCACATTTGGTCCGGAAGGCACTCGCCTTGGAAGATGTGGCCTCCCGTCAACCCGACTTTTTCTTCCACGTCGGGAGGACCGAGGACCTGGCGCTCCACGATGCATTCCTCCACGTCCGGAGAGAACCTCGCGACAGCCGCAATTGCGGCATCGGCGATGGCTTCCCTCCTGCTCGCCCAGTCGCCCGTGCGCAACGTGTAAGGGACGTACTGGGCAAAGACGCTCATAGTGTGCCCAGCAGGCGGGGCGATGGTCGTGTCGTAGGCGGTCTGGAAGTACAGCTCGCACCAAGCCGGCTCCGGCTCCCCCCGGCGACTGGCTTCGTAGGCCGCCTGCGTAGCATCGGTACCGGTCGAAATGGTAACCATCGCCCGGTACGGTTCAGCCGCCCCCGGCGACGCCTGCGGGAAGCGCGGGAGCCTGGAAAGGGCGCAGTTGACCTTGAGGACCGGGCTCTCCGAGGCCCAGCCCTGTGCCCGTTGCCGGAAGTCCTCAGTCACCCCGCCTTGGCAAAGAGCGAGCGTCCGCTTGGGGTCTGCGTTTGAGACTACGGCCGTACAGCGGACCAGCTCGCCGCCCTCCAGGACGACACCCTCGCCGGGGAGCACGGACGCGACCGGGACGCCGCTCGCCAGGACGGCTCCTGCCTCGCGTGCGGCGTCGGCCAGAGCGAACGACACCCTACCGGTCCCCCCCGAGACATAACCCCAGGCTCCCGGCAGGCCTTCGAGGGCCCCTGACGAGTGCATCAAGTGGACGGCCGCAGTCCCGGGTGAGCGCGGGCCGGCCCAGGTGCCGATGATGCCCTGGCCGTGCAAGGCAGTGCGCAGCCGGTCGTCGCGGACATAGCGCTCTACGACTTCGGCGATCGACGCGGAGAAGACGACCTCGACTGCTTCGGGGTCGCCGGCTAGGAGTTCTTCGAGGGCGGGGCGGTCGGGGGCGTCGCCGACCCATGTGTCCCGGTCGCCCGTTCGCAAGGCGCGCCGGATCCTGGCGAACAACGCCTGGTACGCCAGGTAACCCTCGACGTCGTTCGGGGACAGCTCGCGCACGGCTTGGGCGCTGCGCTCAGCGTCCTCCCACAGAGCGATCGAGGTGCCATCGGTAAAAGGGCACCACAAGTGCGGGTCGACGACTTTGACCGAATAGCCCCTCGCGCCGAGGCCAAGCTCGTCGACTACCAGTGGGTGGAGCAGCCCGACAACATAGGCGCACGGGCTGATAAGCCACCTCGAGTCCTCGAAAGGTTGCTCGAGAGTGCAAGCTCCGCCCAACCGTTCTCGCCGTTCGAGGACGAGCACCGAGCGCCCGGCGCGAGCGAGGTACGCCGCCGCGGTCAGCCCGTTGTGACCTCCGCCGACAACCACAACGTCCCAAGAGCGCGAGGCGAGCTCACTGACCGGCGACGGCAGCCCGACGCGGCCCAGGACATCCTGCGCGCTCACGCGAGCTCAGGGCCGGCGCAGCGGCTCAACGGCGTACCGCGACGGGAAAACTTCTGCGCGGGCGACGTTTTCGAACGGCAATACACGCGCCGCCAGGAGGGCGATGTCGTCACGTGTCTCGCCGGTTGGTTGCAACCGCAGGATCGTGTCGCAAATGTCACCGGCCGTGGCATCTTCGAGCTGCTCGCGCAGCGCATCGCACAATTGCTCGATCGACTGGCCGAGCGGGACCCCGGGCCGCTCGACGAGGCCATCGGTGTAGAGGACAAGGGATGCGCCGGGAGGCAAAATGCACTCTCCTTCCTGGCGGTCTTCGCCCAACGGGGCCCCCAGGACTCCAGAGCTTCCCTCGGTCAGCTCGGCGACTTCCCCGCCCGGGAGGTGCAGCAGGGGCGGAGGGTGGCCGGCGTTGCACCAACGGAACGGGCGGGCCCCGTCCCGGTCAGCCGGTCCGATGACGCCGTAGACGACCGTAGCCAATGCGGCCATGTTGAAAGCCTCCACCAGCCTCGCCAACCGGCTTATTACTTCCGCCGGCTCGGTGCCGACAAGCGCATAGGCGCGCAAAGCCGCGCGAAGTTGCGCCATTCCGGCTGCGGCGTTGATGTCGTGGCCCATTACGTCGCCGATGACGACCCCTGTGCTTTCGGCACCCACTTCGAAGACGTCGAACCAGTCGCCCCCGAGTTGCTGGCCCTCGGACGCAGGCACGTAGCACGAGGTGATGTCGAGCCCGGGTACGGCGGGGAGGTGGGGGAGGAGCTTTTGTTGCAGGCTCTCGGCGATCCGCCTTTCTGCGAGGTAGAGGCCGAGAGCGGCGTCGTGGCGGCGCGCCTGCTGTTCGAAAAGGAGCGCAATGAGCAATGAACCTATGACGCCTGCGATGGCAGTGGCCCACGGGGCGAAGCTGGCAAGCGAGCCCACCAGGGACTGCCGGGACGAGACCATCAGCAGCCACCGGGTCGCCCCCACCGGGATCACGAGGCGCACCACAGACCCGCGCAGCGGGAGCTGCTTCGTTGTCGCCACGATGACCTGGGAAGTGACCGGCTGGGCAGAGGCATAGACGACGACGTCGAGCTCGTGGAAGGGGGCAGTTCCAACCTCACGCGGCGCCGTCACCGGCCCTAGAGCGCTCTCGCGGTACATGACGTCCCCTCGGGGCACGTCCGGGCCGCCCAGCGCGAACCCGAGAAAGCGGTCGTCCCCGGCACCGATTATCGCCGTGGAGACGAGAGCCGAACGTTCCTCGGCCAGCGCCATTGCTGCCGCTCGCGGCCCGGTTATCGTCTCGCCGGCCGAAAGGCCACGGCCGCCGGCCGCAACCACGACAAAACTGTTGCCCTCCCGGCGTAGCAGGGCGAAAGTCTCCCCTGGGCTCGCGGCTGCATCCTCGGTCGCCTCTTTGGTGAAGAGCCCGAGGCCCCTGGTGTCCCGGGCGATGCTGCCGAGGCTCGACAGCGTGGTCGGCACGACGCTGATGGCGCTATTGAAGACCAGTTGGACTTCGTTGGCCCGCTCCTTCAGGAGGCGGCTGTCCTGGCCTCTAACGATGGCACGGGCGAAAAAGACGCCGCCGGCGGTCAAAACGATCAGGATGGCGAGAGCAAGAGCTGACGAGCGGTGGGGCGTGACACCCCGCGGCCCGTCGCTTACACCCGGAGGCACAGCTGCCGCACCTCCTGGGCGCTCCCTCATATCAGGTGCCTTCAACTGCCCGGCGCAGGGCGCACCCTCCGGCGACTGGCCTTCATGGCTTCTAAAACTAGCCAAGGCTTTCGTACCGTGCCTTCCGGCTCCCCGCTCGGCGGGACCTTGTGAACTGGCGCACGAGCAAGACAGGGCGAGGGGAGCCTGCTAGTCCTTCGGCTCGATTTTTTCGTCTTTGCCCAAGCGGGCACTCAGCGCGTTCGCAGGTCGTCCCGGCAGTTTGCAGCTCATGACATTGCTCGAGACCACCACCCTCACGGCCGACGACGTCGGCGGCCTGGACCTACCGGCAAAGCGCCGTCGCGAGGACGTCGGGACGGCCCGCCCGCTCGCGACCGTGGACATAGCCGTACCCGTCTACAACGAACGTGACGATCTCGCCCCAAACGTGCGGAGGCTGCGCGACTACCTCGACCACCAGTTCCCCCTCGAGGCTGTTGTGACGATCGTCGACAACGGCAGCTGCGACGGGACCTGGGATGTGGCAACCTCCCTGGCCGAGGAACTGCCGGGCGTACGTGCCCTCCACCTCGAGGACAAAGGCCGGGGCCGCGCTTTGAGGGCCGCCTGGGGCCTGAGCGGGTCGGACATCGTCGGCTATATGGACGTCGACCTGTCCACGGACCTCGGTGCCCTGCTGCCCCTGGTAGCACCCCTCGTGTCCGGCCACAGCGATATCGCGATAGGCAGCCGCCTCGCCAAAGGGGCCCGGGTCGTCCGGGGGCCAAAGCGGGAGGTGATCTCGCGTACCTACAACCTGTTGCTGAAGGTCCTCCTCCGGAGCAGGTTCAGTGACGCCCAGTGCGGTTTCAAAGCCATGCGGGCGACGTCGGCGCAAGCTCTCCTCCCTCTCATCGAGGACAACGAGTGGTTCTTCGACACCGAACTACTGGTGCTCGCGCAACGCGAGGGGCTCCGGGTCCACGAGGTGCCCGTTGACTGGCGCGACGACCCGGACAGCCGGGTCGACATAGTTACGGCCGCCTTGGCGGATCTCAGGGGCGTGTGGAGGTTGTTGTGGGCGCCGCGCGCCAAACGGGCCCGGCTCGGCCCGGACTGGCGAAACCCCGGCGTGCACCTAGGCGGATGAGCGCCGACGCGGGGCACGCGCAGGTGCAGCTTGGGGTGCAGGGCCCGGCACCGAGCAGTCAAATTTCAGGACTGTTGCGGCGGCGCCCTGTGGTGCCTGCCGGAGCAGCGCTCGTAGTGCTCGCTCTTGCAGTCAGGACGATCTTTCTCAAGTACGAGACAGGCGACTACGCGACATTCCTCAGCTGGTACCAATTCATAAAGCAGCACGGCGGTTTTGGGGCCCTCAAGTACAACTTCGCCAACTACAACGAACCTTACCTTTACCTCCTTGCTCTGGCGGCCTACACGCCCCTGTCGCCGCTGCTGGCCATCAAAGTGATACCGGTCTTTTTTGACCTGGTGCTCGGTTTCTTCACTTACCGGACGGTCAGGCTCCGGTACGCGAGCGGTTGGGCCCCGTTCTTTGCGACGGCCGTTGTCCTTTTTCTCCCGACCGTTGTCCTCAACAGCTCCTGGTGGGGGCAGGTGGACGCCGCCTACACGTCGTTCGCGATAGCCAGCCTGTACTTTTTGCTCCGTGGGCGGGGATGGTGGGCCTGCGCGCTGTTCGGGATGGCGCTGGCCTTCAAGCTGCAGGCCATCTTCTTGGCCCCGCTCCTCCTCCTGCTGCTCCTCAGGCACCGGCTCAAGTTGCGCCATCTACTGGCCGTACCGGCTGTCTTCGTCCTGGCCGACGTACCGGCGCTGGCCGCCGGAGCACCAGTGTCGAGCCTGTGGTCGCCTTACACGGGACAGGTCGGGCAGTACCAGGAGCTCACGCTCAATGCGCCCAATATCTACCAGTACCTGAGCATCAACGAATCCGCTACGTTGCGCGTGATGGGGGTCGTCGTCACGGGCGTTTTGGTCATGGCGGTGGTACTTTGGGCGACGGTCCGGCGAGCCCGGGTGACGCCGACGGTGATCGTCCTGGCCGCGGCCGTTTTCGCCATACTCGTGCCGTTTTTCCTGCCCTCGATGCACGAGCGGTATTTCTATATGGCAGACATATTGACCGTAATATCGGCCTTTTACTTACCGAAACGGTTGTGGGCGCTACCCGTGCTCGAGCAGTTCGCTTCTTTGATGTCGTACATGCCGTTCCTGTTGGCTACGACTACGACAGGCGCCCTCGGGGGGCACCCCACTGGTGCAAATGGCTCAGGGGCAGGTCCTTCAGGTAACTTCGGGCAGGGCAGCTTGGGCCGAGGCGGTTTCGGCCGGAGCGGTGGGGGCGCAGGTGCCGGCTCCGGCTCGTTCGGGGCACCACTTGGAGGAGGGGGACGAGGAGCGTTGTCCCCAACCGGCAGTTCGCAAAGCGGCATTGGTGAAAATGCTCTCGCAGGGATTTCTGGACATGCCGTCGTGAGCTTCAAGGTGGTCTCCGCCGTTATGGCGGCTGCTCTCGTCCTCGTCGTCATTGTGGCGATAAGAGAGGTCAGGGCGCGCCGGCCAGGGGGCCGGCGAGTTTCACAGCGCGAGCACAGCTGGGTACCTGACGCCGAGCGGGCCGTCACCGTTCAATAAACAAGGCCAACGAGGACGGGCAAGCTTTGCATTTCGCTCCGCCGATCGCCCCGGACCACGAAAGGAAAGTGATGAGGAAGCAAACCGAAGGGGCGGGCGCGGCCCGGACCGGCAGCAGCTTGGCCCTCGCTCGCGTGAAGCGTCGTATACGCCTCACAAGCGCTGCTATTGCCTTGTTTGCCACCATCGGCACGGCCACCGTGGGCGCCGTCGCGGCGGCCGAAGATCCTGGCAAGGTGACGGCCGGGGCACAAGTTGCCACGACTACCACCGCGATGGCGGCTACCGCCTCTTCGTCGACCACGTCGCCGAAGTCCCGGGCGACCTCGGCAACGACCAGTACGACCTCGGAAACGACCAGTACGACCAGGACGACCAGGACGATCATCGTGCCGACGACGACGACCTCGGTCGCCACCACGACCTCGGGGGCCAGCTGATGTCCGAGGTCGACCTGTGGTACGCCAGCAGGGCGACCGGCATAGTAGCCCTCGTCCTCCTGAGCGCGACCGTATTTCTGGGAGCCCTGGTGGCAGGCCGAGCCCGCAGCTCCTCGCCGTTGTTCGCCCGCGCAGAGGTTCACCGCATGGTTTCGCTGATCGCGCTTGTGTTCCTTGCCGCGCATATCCTCACGGCCGTTTTCGACACATATGTCCACATCGGGTGGTGGGCCGTCGTCGTCCCGTTCGCGTCGAGCTACAAGCGCCTGTGGGTGGCGATCGGGACGGTCGGCCTCGACTCGTTGCTGGCGGTTGCAATTTCGAGCGCACTGCGCCACAGGATCCCTGCCCGGGCCTGGCGCCTGGTCCATTGGCTCGCCTACCTCAGCTGGCCGGCGGCCGTCGTCCATGGCCTCGAAATGGGCAGTGATACGAGCTTCGGCTGGGCTCAGGGCGTCGTTGCTGCCTGTACCGCCCTTGTTGTGGGAGCGGTTGCGTGGCGCTCGGTAGAGGCTGTGCGCGCCAGATCGGCCCGGCCGTTGACGATAATCGGCGCTCGCCCGTCGCTGCGGTTGGCTGCCCGAAGGCAGGCCGGGAAATGACGGTGCCCGGTACGTTTGCGTCAACGGCACGGTTGTTGCCCAAAGGTGCCCGCAGTACAACCGATCTGGCTGAGCACCTGCAGATGCACGGCCATCTGCCGGTGCCCTCCCGCGCAGGGCCCGATTGGCGAGAGGCCTTCCTGCACGAGATCGAAGCATCTGGACTGCTGGGGCGGGGCGGCGCGGGTTTTCCTGCCTACCTCAAGTTGCGGTCGGCGGCAACCGGCCGCACGAAGGTGCTCCTCGTGGTCAATGCGATGGAAAGCGAACCGGCAAGCGCTAAGGACGCCACCTTGCTCCACTGTTCCCCACACCTCGTCCTCGACGGCGCGCAGCTGGGCGCGGCGGCAATCTCTGCCTCGAAAGTCGTTGTTTGCGTCCCGGACGACCGGGAGTACCCGGGCTGCTGGGTTGACCGTGCAGTAGCCGAACGCCGCCGCGCGGGGTTGGCCGAGGTACCGGTCGAGGTGGCCAGGCTCAACGGCAGGTATGTCGCTGGCGAGGAATCGGCGCTCGTAGCGGCTTTGGCGGCCAAACCGGGCGTACCCGGGTACCGTCCGGACAAGTCGGTACCGCTGTCGATCGGTCGCCAGGGCACCCTCGTCCACAATGCGGAAACGCTTGCCAATATGGCATTGATCGCCCGTTACGGTGCAGCTTGGTACAGGGCCGCCGGGACGGGCGGCACGGCCGGGACCTGCCTGGTCACTGTCAGCGGAGCAGTAACGAGCCCGGGCGTCTTCGAGGTCGGGCTCGGCACGCCGATCTCGGCAATCCTCCAGGAAGCGGGAGGGCTGGACGACGCCCAAGCTGTCCTCATCGGCGGCTACGGCGGCAGCTGGGCCCCGTTAGGTCATCTGGGGGCTGGCTTTTGGCCCGGAGGGCTGAAGGCGATAGGTGCCTCAATAGGGGCGGGTGTGTTGCTGGTACTGGCGGGCAAGGCGTGTGGCATCCGCGAAACGGCCCGGATCGCGAGGTTCATGGCGGCGGAAAGTGCCGGTCAATGCGGGCCGTGCTTGTTCGGGTTGCCCGCCATCGCGGGTGACCTCGAGCTGATTGCCGAGGGCAGCGGTGACGAATTCGTGCTCGACCGCTTGATGGCCCGCTGCGGGCTTGTCTCGGGCCGGGGCGCCTGCCACCACCCGGACGGGGTCGCACGGCTGGTGCGGAGCGCCCTGGCGACGTTTTCGGCCGACCTCGCCGGGCACCTCCGGGGACGCCCGTGCGCCTGGGCCGCGAGGCCAACAGCGCTCCGGTTCCCGGGCACGTTGCCTGCGACGGCTGCTCCGCCTGAGCGAGGGACTTCCCAGAAGGCGAGGGCCGCATGAGGCTCAGGGTCAACCCGCAGGCATGTGACGGTTTTGGCTTTTGCTCAGAACTGGCCAACGCTTTGATCGCGCTCGACGAGTGGGGCTATCCCGTGGTGGGCGGGGGCGACATCCCGACCGACCTGGTCGGTGTTGCCCGAGAGGCCGTAAGGTCCTGCCCGCGCCGGGCGCTCGAACTGGTCCCCTGACCGTAGCGCTGCCTCGGGGTCAGGGGGGGCGGCCCGGAGTACCTGGCCGTGTAAGTTCTCAGCGGGGTCTCAGCGAAGGCACAGGCGTGAGCCAGGGTGCCCTACCCAAGATTGACCCAAAATGCGAGCAGGAGCAGACCGATGGCAACAGTAGCCAAGACCTCACCACCCGCCGCGGCGAGGATCCTCGTTGTCGATGACGAGCCTTCGATAGTCGACTCGGTGTCGACCGTACTGCGTTACGAGGGATTTGTGGTCGACGTGGCCGCTACAGGCCGGGCCGCTTTGCAAAAGGTGCAGGAAGGCGGTTTTGACCTCGTCGTGCTGGATGTGATGCTGCCCGATCTCGACGGGATAGAGGTGACACGGCGCGTGCGGGCAGATGGCCTGGATGTGCCGGTACTTTTCCTCACTGCCAAGGCAGACGTGGAGGACCGGGTCGCAGGACTGACGATCGGGGGCGACGACTACGTGACCAAGCCCTTCTCCTTGATAGAGGTCGTCGCTCGCGCGAAGGCGATCCTGCGCCGGCGCACGACCGCTACCGACGACAGGAAGCTGCGCTTCGCCGACGTCCAAATGGACGAAGAGAGCCACGAGGTCTGGCGCGCCGGCATGCCGGTCAAGCTGACCGCCACGGAGTTCAACCTGCTACGGATTTTCCTGCTCAACCCGAAGCGCGTCCTCTCCAAAGACCAGATAATCGACCACGTTTGGCACTACGACTTCGGCGGCAACCAGAACATCGTCGAAACCTACGTGCGCTACCTCCGGAAGAAGTTGGACGCCTTCGGCCCGCCTCTCATCCACACGATCCGGCTGGTGGGCTACGTGCTGCGCGAGGGCGAGTGAGGAACAAGCTGTCGCTGCGGGCGCGTTTGCTGCTCGCCGTCGGGGCGATAACAGTTGTCGCGTTCGTGCTCGCCGATTTCGTCGTGTTCGGCGCGCTCAGGTCGTACCTCTACAACCAGGTCGACACGGCGCTCGATGTCTCCCATGGGCCGGTCCTGACGATGGCCGAGGACCCCGCGGCCGCTGTCCAGGGAGGCCGGTTTTTCGTGCCTGGCGGCCAAGCACCGGGTACGCCGGGATGGGGCGGCGCGCCGTCGGGCAACAAGGCGGGAGGAAGCGGGACCAGGACCGGGCCCGCTCAACCCATGACGGACCAGGACGAAGGTTCTGCTTTCTGCGCGATCGGCCGGGAAACTGCGCCAGGTATGTTCATCGAGGTCCGCACCGCATCGGGCAGCGCTGTGACCGGCGTGGCCGGTAGCGAGGAATGCGCGGCGTTCCAACCCGGGAGCGCCTCTTCGGCACCGCTTCTCCCGGACAAGATCAGCGGTTTCGCGACCAGCCGGGGTGGTGCCGGCGACCCGACGACCTACTTCACCACGGGCCCGGCTGAAAGTGGCGGGCCTACGTTCCGGGTACGCGCCTCGCAACTACCCAACGGCGACGTGCTCGTCCTGGCGACACCGATATCCAATATCACAAGCACGCTTTCCCAGCTCGTCGTCGTCGAACTGATCGTCACTGTCGGAGCCCTCGTTGCTGCCCTCGGGCTCGGCCTTTGGCTCGTGCGCCTCGGCCTGCGCCCCCTTCGGGACATCGAAAGGACCGCAGAGGTCATTTCGGGCGGCGACCTCATGCACCGCGTGCCCAACCCGAACCCGCGCACCGAGGTGGGGCACCTGGCGACGGCGTTCAACGTGATGTTGGGCAGGATCGAAGCACTGTTCTCGGATCTGCGGGCGTCACAAGCCCGCCTGCGCCGTTTTGTCGGGGACGCATCGCACGAACTGCGGACCCCCATAGCGGCGGTGTCGGCATACGCTCAGTTGTTCCGCCAAGGTGCCGCTTCGCGTCCCGAGGATCTCGACCGGGTTATGGCGGGCATCGAGCGTGAGTCCTCACGTATGGCACGGCTCGTCGAGGATCTCCTCACCCTCGCCCGCCTCGACGAGAACGGCGGGCTCGACATGGTGCCCATCGAGCTCGTTGACCTGGTTATGGAGGCGTGCGAGACGGCGACCCTCGTCGGCCCCGCATGGCCGGTGCATTTTGTCGCGAACGACGCCGTTGAGATCCGCGGCGACCGCAACGCTCTCCGCCAGGTCATTGACAACTTGCTGGCCAACGTGCGCGCCCATACGCCAGAGGGCACCAGCACGACCGTCACCGTAGGGGCTAGCGAACAGGGCGCCTTCGTCGAGGTGTCCGACGACGGCCCGGGAATTACCGAGGAGCAAGCGCAGCAGATATTCGAGCGTTTTTACCGCTCGGACCCGTCTCGGTCGCGCGAGACAGGTGGTGCCGGGCTCGGTTTGGCGATAGTTGCCTCGATAGTCGAGGCTCATGGCGGCAAAGCGACGGCGCGCCCTGGCGCGAACCGGGGCGCTGTCTTCACGGTGTTGCTCCCTCTAGGGTCGCCACCGGCCGGTAGGCCTTGAACGATGGCCGCGACCGTTGGGGAAGCGAGGGCCGGGAACCACAACGCCGGGGACGATAGTGGGGTTGGCCCGGACCGGCCGGGTTCGGTCACTTTCCGGGCGATCGGCACGACTGTGACGCTGCTCACGACCGACCGGTACGCTCTCCCCGAAGCGGAGGCGGTCCTGCGGCAACAGCTCCTCGAGCTCGACCTGGCGTGCAGCCGCTTCAGGGAGGGTTCCGAGCTGTCAGTGGCAACGGGCGCTTTCGGCCGTGGCCCGGTAGAGATCTCGCCCTTCCTGGCGCAGCTCGTCGGTGCTGCCTTGTTTGCCGCCAGGCTCACGGACGGGGCGGTCGACCCGACGATCGGCCAGGCGCTGGCGGCATTGGGGTACGACCGGGATTTCGACGCCGTCGTGGCGGGAAATGCCGACGGCGAAGCGTGCTCGCCCGCTGCGTTGCCTCGGCCGGCGCCGGGGTGGCGCTGTGTGGATCTCTCCACGAGCCCTCCGGCTCTGCAGGCGCCCGAAGGTGTCCTGCTCGACCTTGGTTCGTCGGCGAAGGCGTTTGCAGCGGACAGAGCAGCGCGTGCCATCGCCGCGCAGATCGGCGCCGGCGTGCTCGTAAACCTGGGCGGGGACATCTCCGTGGCCGGCGAAGCGCCCGAGGGCGGCTGGCCGGTCGGTCTGGCACTTGACGCGGGCACCCCGCCCGGCGAGGCACCATGCGTCGTGGCGGTCCGCGCGGGCGGCCTGGCCAGTTCGGGGACCGCGGTGAGGACCTGGGAGCGAGCAGGTCGCACTTTGCACCACATCGTCGACCCGCGGACGGGGGATGTCGCGCGCTCGCCCTGGGCCCTGGTTTCCGTTGCTGCGCCCGACTGCCTTGTCGCGAACGCATGGAGCACGGCTGCGATAGTCGAGGGCCCGAGAGCGGTGGAGGTGGTGGGCGCGACCGGCCTGCCTGCCCGTTTGGTGCACGTCGACGGCACCGTGGTCACCCTCGGCGGCTGGCCTGCGGGCCCCACGAGCTGAGCGGGCGCCGCTTTCACGCTCGCACTGTTTCCCAGCCACCTCCCAGACTTTTAGGGCCGAGCTCACGGTTCGGTGGGCGATGCTCCGGGGTATGGCTGTTATCGCACCTCCGAGTCAACCTGCACCGCGCCTTAGCGGTGCCGCCAACCCGCACCAGGGCGCGCCGCTCCCCGACGTGGGGCTCGAACATTCCAGGTTCCGCCGCGCGGCGGCACGCTTCAGAGCGGGAAGGAGTCGCCTCGAACTGGCGCTGCTCGCCGGTCTTTTGGTGCTGACGGCGGTCGCGTACCTGTGGGACCTGTCGGCATCTGGCTATGCCAACTCCTTTTACGCGGCCGCGGTCCAAGCCGGGACGCGCTCGTGGAAGGCCTTGTTTTTCGGCTCGCTCGACTCGTCCAACTTCATAACGGTCGACAAACCGCCAGCTTCGCTTTGGGTGATGTCGCTTTCAGCGAGGCTGTTCGGGTTCAGTTCCTGGAGCATGCTGGCGCCCGAGGCGCTGATGGGCGTGGGCACGGTGGCGCTGGTATACGGGGCCGTTCGCCGGTGGTCGGGTGCTTTTGCCGGCTTGGTCGCCGGGCTCGCAATGGCGGTCACCCCTGTCGCGGCTTTGATGTTCCGCTTCGACAACCCCGATGCCCTGCTGGTCCTGCTGCTGACGGCGGCGGCGTACTCGGTTGCCCGGGCCATCGAAGTAGCAAGCACCAAGTGGTTGATGTTGGCCGGCGTAATGGTCGGCTTCGGGTTCCTCGCCAAGATGAGCGAAGCATTGATAGTGGTGCCGGCGCTGGCCCTGGCGTACTTCGTTTGTGCCCCCACGCGCCTTTTGCGACGTGCCGTGCAGCTCGTGGCCGCAGGCGGGGCGCTTTTGGTTAGTGCCGGGTGGTACGTGCTCACGGTTACGTTGTGGCCGGCAGCCGATCGCCCGATGATCGACGGTTCGCCGACCAACAGCATCTGGAACCTCATAGTCGGGTACAACGGGCTCGACCGTCTCGAGGGCAGTGGGGGCGGCGGGGGCGGCGGTTTTTCAGGTGCCGTCGGGCTCCTGCGCTTGTTCAACTCGTCGATGGGCGCCCAGGCGTCTTGGCTGTTGCCGGCCTCGCTCGCAACGGTCGCAGTTTGCGCTGTACTGACGTTGCGCGCCCGGCGCACGGACCTGACGCGGGCGGCGATGCTCATATGGGGGGGCTGGCTGATCGTGGCGGCTGCTGTGTTCAGTTTCAGCGATGGCATCATCCACACCTATTACACGGTTGCGCTGGCGCCGCCCATCGCCGCCCTATTTGGTACAGGCGCCGGACTTGTCTGGCGCTACCGGCACACACTGTGGGCTCGGCTCATCGCAGCGGCAGTCACCCTGGGTACGGCAATTTGGTCCGTGACTTTGCTCGACCGGGCGGCCACATGGGAGCCGTGGCTGCGGCCTGTAGTCCTCTCAGCCGGCGCCGTCGCTGCGGTCGTGCTCGTTTCGAGCCACTTCCTGCACCGGCCGTTGGCGGGGCGGAGGGGGCTGGCGGGCGGGTTGGCGGCGCTTTCTGTAGCGATCGCCTGCCTGGCCGGGCCTGCGGCGTACACCGTCGACACGGTCCTCACGCCCCATACCGGTTCGGTGCCGTCTGCCGGTCCGGCGTCGCTCACTGCTTCGGGTGCCTTTGGCGGCGGGGGTGGCTTCGCCGGCGGCGGGCGTGGGCGTGGCTTCGGTGGCGGTGCTGGCGGCTTTGGGGGCCGTGGAAGCGGCTCCGGAGGGCGGCCAAGCGGTACCGCGGGCAGTTCGGGCAGCGGCACCTCGACTGGCGGCAGCGCGCCGAGCTTCAGCGGTGGCGGCCCCTCCGGCGTCGTGCCCACCGGCTCCGGGAAAGGTTTCGGTCAGGTTGGCGGCGCCTCCCGCAGCGGCGCCGGCGCAGCGCCCGGTGCGGCCGGCGGGGCCTCGGGCCCTGGAGGAGGGAGCGGCTCGGTGAGCAAGGCCCTCGCCACCGCCCTTGAAGCCGACGCCGGGCGGTACCGGTGGGTGGCCGCCACCGACGGATCGCAAAGTGCAGCTGTCATCGAGCTCGCGACCGGTGGGGACCCCGTGATGGCCATCGGCGGGTTCAACGGCAACGGGGGCAACATCTCCCTTGCGACTTTCGAAAGCTATGTCAAAGCGGGAGAAATCCACTATTACATTGCGGACGGCGCCGGCGGCGGCCCGGGCGGCGGCGGCTCGGGAAGCTCCATAACGGCCTGGGTCGAAGCCAACTTCACCTCCAAGACCATCGGCGGGACGACGGTCTACGACCTGAACGACCCCGTCTCGCACAGTTGACCCGGGTAAAACAGTCGACCTGGGTAAAAGGGTGGGCGGCCCGGTCGCCGTTACGTAAGCTTTCGGGCGGTGCTCGTAAGCCTCGCGACCTTTGTCCTGGCGGCAGTGCTGGTGGTCCTCCTGCCCGGCCCGGACACGCTCGTCGTAGTGCGCAACCTCCTCCGCGGCGGGCGGAAGCTGGCCGCACGGACGGTCCTCGGAGTCTTGACGGGCCTCACCGTCTGGGCCGTCACGGCGGTGCTCGGGCTCTCCGCCGTGCTGCGGGCGAGCCACGACGCTTATATCGGTTTGCGGCTCGTGGGAGCGGCTTACCTCGTCTATCTCGGGGTGAGCTCCCTGCTGGCGCGTACCAAGCAGCACCAAAGCTCTCGCCCGCTCCTGGGAAAGGGTTACACGGCCGGTCTTCTGTCCGATTTGCTCAACCCCAAAGTTGGCGTTTTTTTCGTGACCTTCCTGCCGGGGTTCGTCCCGCACGGCTACCCGGTCGGGTGGACTTCGCTCCTTTTTGGCGGGATATTCATAGCCCTGACCGCCTCGTACTTCGCGCTCATGCTCGTGTGCTCGGGGCCGGTGACCCGTTGGATGACCAACGCCCAGCTCCGCAGGCGGCTGGACCGCTGCACCGGTCTGGTGCTCATCGGTTTCGGCATGCGGCTCGCCCTCGACCCCTGAAGGGGCCTGACCCAACGGGCCCGGCCCGGCCCGGCCGCCCGGCGCGTGGCTCCCAGGCAGCCTCGGCCGGGCCGAGCTGCTCAAGGCACTGTGCCCGGCTCACTTGCACGGCCACTGTTCGTGTGCCAGCATCATGTATGAATGTCTATACAATTGG